>Ga0207996_1000040_pt1 | contig 118201 bp, 92 predicted proteins | sample AntAceMetag02UKG_FD_184773 | JGI IMG/M metagenome (GOLD analysis project Ga0207996, IMG submission 184773) | Saline lake microbial communities from Ace Lake, Antarctica - Antarctic Ace Lake Metagenome 02UKG (SPAdes) (version 2) | ecosystem: Environmental > Aquatic > Non-marine Saline and...
TACGAGTGGCACAACATGCTCCGGTATGGGTGGCACAACATCAATCGGTATGAGTGGCACACATTAGTCCGGTATGAGTGGCACAATAACTCCGGTATGGGTGGCACAAGTTGGAGCGGTCTATCCATCAATTCTTCTTAGAAGAATAAATTTTGAATAAAAGAAAACAACTAATATGAAGAAAACAATACTTGTTATAGATGATGAAATGAGCATTAGGATGTTGTTGGAGAACTTTTTAAGCAAAACCTATAACGTTATTACACGTAACGACGGGCAAGAAGGCTTAAAATACCTTGAAGAGGGCAATATGCCAGAGTTAATTGTTGCTGATATTCAAATGCCAAACTTAGATGGTTATGATTTTTTACAAAATGTTAGAGCAAGTGGCTTTTTTAAAAATATTCCTATGATTATGCTTTCTGGAATTGAAAGCAGTAAAGAGAGAGTAAAATGCTTAAAACTAGGTGCTGACGATTACCTTGTAAAGCCTTTCAACCCGGAAGAACTTGCTATTAGGATTGAAAACCTAATTAAAAGAAGAGGAGCATAAACTAACTATTAAATCAACCATATCTAAGTGCTAAACTTATTATACATTGGAAATAATAGCGACGTAATATCAACATTTAATGACTTAACGTCAAAATTCAAATTCCATCAATCACCAAATGGGCTTAAGGCAATTACTTTCCTCAAAGAAGGAAATAAGCCGGACGCAATTGTGTGTGAATCACACCTGCAAGGCATGAATGGAATTGAAATTGGAAAAATGATACGTAGTATTACGGAATTTGTAAAAACACCATTTATTATATTCTCTTGTGAAAATGACCCCAAAATTATTAAAGCAGCTTTTAAGGCAAGGTCAATAGTTGATGACATTTACGAATTTCCATTCGATCTGGATAAATTACGTATAAGAATAGAGTACTTAATTGAATATTATAATACAATAAATGACAAGAAAAAGCCTGATTCTGCTTTTAAAGAATATAAAGTTCCGTTTTTGAAAAGATCTTTTGATATTATAGTTTCGTTTTTTGCACTCTTGTTTTTATCTCCAATATTATTATTTGTTGCAATAGCAATCCGTCTTGAATCAAAAGGCGCTATTGTTTATAAATCTGAACGTGTAGGAACAGGCTATAAAATATTTAATTTCTTAAAATTCCGTTCGATGAATGTTGATGCAGATAAGGATCTAAAAGACCTGAAACACCTCAATCAATATTCTGTTGGAGATGAGAGCGATGAAAGTAATGAGCTTAACACAAACTGCCCTGAGTGTAAAAAACTACAAGAAGGAGAATATTGCTCTCCAATACTATATATTAAAGGATTGGAAATTTGTGAACATTGGTATTTTGAACAGAAGAAAAAACAAGATGTTTCTACTTTTGTTAAAATTAAGAATGATCCCCGAGTTACTAAAATAGGGAATTTTATCAGAAATACAAGTATAGATGAGCTCCCTCAATTAATTAATGTGTTAAAAGGCGATATGTCTATTGTTGGTAACAGACCCTTACCACTTTATGAAGCTGAGCAGTTAACTTCGGACGATTGGAGTGCAAGATTTATGGGTCCTGCAGGTATCACTGGGCTTTGGCAGGTTGAACTTAGAGGCAAAAAAGGAGTTATGTCAGAAGAAGAAAGAAAGGCTTTAGATAATAAGTACGCTGAAACCTATTCATTCTTGGGTGATATAAGGCTAATACTCAGAACAATACCAGCATTATTACAAAAAGAAAATGTATAAAAATATTGTTAAAAAAATATTAATAACTATTAAAACTCTAATTCGCAAGCGGATATTTAATTATTAGCTTGCGAATATATATGTATATAACATATATAGTTACTTATCATTAATTAAATGATGAAAAGCATGTTGAAAATAATATTAACAGGAATATTGGTCGTTTTGTACAGTATAAATATATTTGGGCAGGGAACCTCCAATGATGATATTATATATTTCAATCCTTTAACTGACGACATTACTAAGCGGTTGCCACCACTTCGAGTACTAGTTGATTCAGCTGCTTACAACTCACCCTCTGCAAAATATGAAGAACTTAAAGCCGATTATTATTATTACGAACAAATATCGGCTGCACGAGAATGGCTCGAATATTTTACTGTAAACATTGATGCTGTTGGTGGACATTGGGATTATCGTGATAAAGATGAATTTACAAAAAACGACAGGTTCTACTATCAGGAGTCTTGGCGTACTGCCTTTGCCGGGATGTTTTATATGAGAATGCCTATTGGACCAATGCTTGATAGACGTAACAGAATAAATAAACAGAAAAAGTGGATTGAAATATCACTTACACAAAAAGAAATAAACATTCGATATTTACAAGAAAGAGTAATACTGATTTACAACGATTTAATAAGAGATCAAAGTGAAATAAGGATATATAATGATTATCAAACATTCACAATGATGCAGATGCAAATGGCTCAAAATGAATTTCTTAACGGAGAGATAAGCACAGCTGAATATACTAGATTAAAGGAAATTCAAACTACAGGTTCTGTCTCTTACCATCAAGCTATTGCCAGTTTTAATAAAAATTATCAAACTCTAGAAGTAATAACAGGGATAAAATTTAACCTGATAACAGTATTAAGGTAGTAGCCGCAAATAATATGGACTTAATTCAAATAATAAAACTTTTTAAACGCAATTTACTTTTGTTAATTGTTGTTCCTTTTATATTTGCTGGAGTTACATATTATTTTACTCGTAATCAGGAAAAGGTTTTTCAATCAGAAGCCGTTATTTATACTGGTATTGCAACCGGTTATTCTATAGAGTCAACTTCGCAACGTGGTAACGACTATTTTACTACTAATGCTCAGTTTGATAATATGATTAATCTGTTAAAATCACGACAAACACTTATTGAGACTTCGCTACAACTACTAACTCAAGATCTATGTCTTGAAAGTTATAATCCTCAGTACATCTCAAATCAAAATTTTGATAGGCTTCAGGATTTTATCCCTAAGCGTATCAAAGATATGGTTGTTAAGAATAATAAATCAGGAATAGAGCGCGAAAAAGAAGAGCAAATAAGAAATCTTGAAAAAGAGATAAATTCACTTGAGCGAGTAATTAGCAAAAAGAAAAATCGGGCAGCTCAGGAAAAGATTAGAGAAGGTCAACCCATTACAACAACTGACAGGTCTGATGTTGGAATTGAACGAGAAGAGATACCCATAGTAGATGACCAAGAGGTGGAGTTTACATACCATGAAGTACAACAAGGTGAATCATTATCAAATTTAGCTAGCAAATATGGTGTTTCTCGTGGGCAAATAATGTCATTTAATAACCTTACCAACAATATTATAACTCCTGGTCAGACATTGGTAATAAAAAAGAAAATTGATACTAGCAATAAATATCATATTGTTAAATCTGGTGAAACTTTGTACTCCATTGCTAAAAAATACGGTGTTAATATTAGCAGCCTTCGCGAGTTAAATAACATCGATAATAAATCACTTACTCCTGGACAGAAAATATTAATTAATAATACACCTGGGGGAAGTGATATAAATTCATACGATTATGCCATAAAACAGGTTTCTCCTGATATTGCAGCTGATATTCCTGCTGCTTCAAATACATCAGGAGCAACACCTAATCACGGTATTAGAAACATAAATACACAAACCGAATTCTCAAAGGACCCGATAGTACCTCCAGGGGTTAACTCTTCCGATTTTAAGAAAACATTAAATAATATCACAACAGTTTATTATAATAGTGATACGAATTATTTTTATGGCTTGTTGCATTATGGAGAAAGCAAACACTACAGTATTAATTCAATTGCTAAAATTCAGATACACCGAATAAACAATAGTGACCTTGTTAGATTAGTATTTACATCTGATGATCCGGGCATTAGCCAACAAACACTTAAAATACTTTCTAAGGTATTTATGAAAAATTATAAATTGCTTCGTGCAAACGAAACCAATTTAGTTGTTAAATATTTCGAATCTCAGGTTGATTCGGCTGATAAGAAATTACAAGCTGCTGAGGACAGACTCCTTAAGTTTAATATGAAAAACAACATTATTAACTATTACGAACAAAGTAAAGCCATTGCCGGTCAAAAAGAAGACCTCGATTTATATTATCAAAATGAACAAATTCGTCTTGCTTCATCAATAGCATCACTTAAGGAACTAGAGCTAAATTTAACTGCTCGTGATAGTATTTATTTAAAAAGTGATGAAATAAATCAAATGAAAAAAGAACTATCGGAGGTAACAGAAAGTATTGTAGTTAATGAGATAGCATCAGATTATGATGATAGAGTTTCAGAACAACTGGTTCTTCTTAGAAAAAGGCAACAGGAACTTAGAAATGATATTAAATTTTATGTTGATCAGCTTTATTTATATAGTCATTCGGCGCAAGGACTTCCTATACAAGAGTTACTTACAGGGTGGCTTAACTATACTATCAGCCATGAGGAATCGAAAGCCGCATTAATTGTTTTGGCAAGAAGAAAGATGGACTTTGTAAGAACTTATCAGAAATTTGCTCCACTAGGAGCTATGCTCAAACGTATTGAAAGAGAAATTAAGGTTGCTGAACAATCTTACCTTGAACTACTTCGTAGTTTGAACCTCGCAAAAATGAAGCAACAAAATGAAGAAATGTCAACAAACATAAAAATGGTTGATGATCCATACTTCCCAATAACTGCTAATCCTTCTAAAGCTAAAGTTATTGTTTTGGCAGCAGCCATATTTGGGTTCTTTTTAACTGCTTTTATTATATTAATACTTGAATATTTCGATAATTCAATGAGAAACCCCTTACAAGTTGCTAAAGCTACTAATATGAAAGCTGCTGGTGCATTCCCACGCCTAAGCTCTAAAAGCAAAGCAAATGAATTACTGTTTGTAAGCAGGCGACTTATTGATATTATTATTCAAAATATTAAGATGACACTTAATAAAGATATCATTAAGAATGATGATAGCCCATACTTAATAATTATCTATAGCACACAAAATAGTGTAGGAAAAACACTGCTTTCTGAAAGAATAATAAATCGTTTAAGAGAAATTGGAGACAATGTACTCTATCTTAACTATGCTTCCAATACTGAACAAACAGATGACCTTAATTATTCATACCTATATAAAATTACAGACAATTTTATTGATGTAGAAAACCTTCAACAACTCATTAGTTCAAAATATTTAAGAAGAATAAATAAATCTTATGATTATATATTACTTGAGCTGCCATCTATAGTATATAACACCTATCCCATAAAACTAATTGGTACCGCAGACATGTCGCTTTATATAATAAGTGCTAGAAACAGTCTTTCAAAGGCAGACAAAACGGCGCTTTCCACCTACACTGATGTTACTTCTAACAAACCAATGGTAATAATTAATGAGGTTGAATTGTATAACCTTGATGAATTGCTTTCCGATGTCCCACGCATGACAAAGCCAGATACACTTGGCAAATTCAAAAAAATATTAGCAACTCCATTTAAATATCGTTTAAATATCAATAGAAAGGCTTAATCTGTGGCTAATATTTTAGCTAAAATATTTAAGAATAATAATTTTCTATCGCTAGCAAACAACGGATTGGTAGCTGTTTTTGGTTTTTTCTCATTTATTCTCCTTGTGCGTAGTTTAGAAACTAACGAATTTGGAGAATGGGTGTTATTTATTACTTCCCTTAATTTTCTTGACATGCTTAGGTTTGGGATTACCCGAACAGCAATTGTAAGGTTCCTATCTGGTGCTGACAAAGAGGAAGGCAAAAATCTATTGGGCTCCAATTATACAATAAACCTCTTAACCACAGTGCTTTTAATAGCTATTGTGAGTTTGATTAGTTTTCTATTCCCAGAAACTATACAAGAATCAGGCTTTTCTTTATTCTTTAGCTGGTTTCCACTAGTTGCCATTATTAATCTACCTTTTAATAATTCATTGTCGGTATTGCAAGCGAGAATGCGTTTTGATCAGATTCTAATTATCAGGATAATAAATGTTGGAGCTTTCATGACTTTTTTAATAATTAACTATTTCTTTTTTCAATCGGGCATTATTGTAATTATGTGGGCATACATAATAACTAATTTTGTTAGTTCATTAATTGTTTCATTTCTTAACTGGGATGGGGTTTTTTATATTTTCAAAGCTAAACAACGAACCAACAAAATAATATTAAACTTCGGTAAATATACTTCAGGAACTCTTATTGGATCAAACCTCCTTAAAAGTGCTGATACATTTATTCTTGGATTAAGTCCATTTATTGGTGTTACAGGTGTTGCTCTTTATAGCATTCCTCTGAAGTTGACTGAAATTATGGAAATACCTGTCCGGAGCTTTGCCATGACGGCATTCCCTGGCATGTCTAAAGCAAGCATAGAAGGAAAAAAAGATATTGTACGAAAATATACTATCAATATACAGGTGGTATTACTTACTTGCTTTTTCCCATAATAGCAATAGCGTTTATTTTTGCTGAAGAATTTGTGACAATTGTTGGAGGTCCAGAATACATTGAAACTGCAAACGTATTTAGAATATTTTGCTTTTACGGACTATTAATTCCACTTGACAGATTTACCGGAGTTGCTCTTGACAGTATTAACATGCCAAAACAGAACTTTATTAAAGTTATTTATATGACACTCTCTAATATTATTGGTGATGCAATAGTTGTTTTTGGTCTTTATTATGTTGTACTTGTAGTTTCAACAATCACCCTATTTACTAATGGATATACAAATCTCGAAATTATTGGAGAAACAGCTTCAATGTTTACTATGATTACTGTACTTGAAATGGTGGCAATTATTACAATATTATTTACAATAATTGGAATATTTGTAGGTACTTATTTTTTAAGAAAAGAACTTGACATTAAAGTCAGATTCATACTTTCAGGAGGATTGATGTTTTTTAGAAACTTCTTAAAAAAAACAGCAATAATATCAACAAATAACATTTAATTTCTGTTATTAATAAATTTACTATTTTTAACTCCGATGTTTGAATCAATAAAAGAGAAAACAGGTGCGGCAAAACTTGAGCATCCAATTATTATTGCAGGTATAGTAATTTTATCTGTAATATTAAGTTTTGCTATTGCCAAAGGAGGTTTGCCTACAGTTATTGGGCTAATAATTCTATTACCTGCTTTAGTGTATTTAAATCGACTTTTTAGTTATCCTACATTAGGTGTTATAACTTTATTATTATTCTCATTTGTTGCTATTGGATTAACACGATATATAGTTGGTGTACCATTAGGTTTAGGAGTTGACGGATTACTAATTCTCTCATATATTGCAATTTTTTTCAAAAATTTTTATAAAAAAATTAATTTTGATCAAGCTAACCGCGACATTACTTATCTTCTGTTCTTTTGGTTTGCTTATGCAATTCTCGAGTTTTTTAATCCACAAGCTTTAAGCAAAACAGCTTGGTTTTACGCAATGCGAGGAATGTCAATGTATCCAATATTACTTGTACCATTGGCTCTTATGCTCTTTAAAAGGTTACGGCATCTTTACTTGTTTTTATATATTTGGGGAGTTTTCACAATATTAGCAACTTTAAAAGGATTAGTACAGCTATATATCGGTCTGGATCCAGGAGAACAATTTTGGATAGATACTGTTGGCGGAATAACTCATTTAATTAACGGCCAACTTCGTGTATTTTCCTTTTTTAGTGATGCTGGACAATTTGGAGCAGCACAAGCTGCTGCAGGAACAGTCAGCCTACTGGTAGCAACAAGTATAACTGGAAAAAGAAATAAAATATTCTTTCTTATTGTAGGAGTTATGGGGCTTTGGGGTATGATTTTATCGGGGACACGAGGTGCAATGATTGTTCCAATGATTGGTGGTATTGTTTATTTAATTTTAAGCAAGAATATTCGCATACTTGTTACTGGTGGAATTATGCTAGCATTTATTTATGTTTTCTTTGCATATACTTATATTGGAGATAGCAATTACCAAATTGCAAGAATGAGAACTGCTTTTAGACCTGAAGAGGATGCTTCCTATATAGTTCGTCTTGAAAACAGGGCAATTTTAAAAACATACTTAGTTGATAAACCTTTTGGAGGTGGTATTGGAAGTGCTGGTAACTGGGGACAGCGCTTTTCGCCTCAAGGATTTCTTGCAAATGTTGCAACCGACAGTTGGTATGTTCAAATATGGGCAGAACAAGGAATTGTAGGATTATTACTTCATTTATTTATTCTTTCGTATATTATCTTAAAGGGATTTTATTTAGTAATGGTAAGAGTTAAAAACGTAGAATTAGCAGGAGTTCTGGGTGCTCTTATAGCCGGATATGCAGGTGTTATGGGAGCTAGTTATGGCAACGGTATACTCGGACAAATGCCTACAGGTGCATTGATTTATATTAGCTGGGCATTTATATTTATGGCCCAACAATTAGATCGAGAATTCTCATATTTAATTTCTATTGGTAGTTCGCCCAGATCTCTTTTAGTAAAAGATTAATACATTCAATAGATTATGAATTCGAAAATAAGCCAACCTCTAGTTTCAATTGTTACTGTAAATTACAATCAATCCAAAGTAACGTGTGAATTTCTGGAATCGCTACAATATATTACATATCAGGCTATCGAAGTCTTTGTTGTTGACAATGATTCACCAAGTGACAATCCTGATGTTATTAAAGAAAAGTATCCTGATATCACACTATTAAAAACCCATAAAAATTTGGGTTTTGCTGGTGGTAACAATGTTGCTCTTCCACATTGCAAAGGAAAATATGTTCTATTTATCAATAATGATACTGAAGTTGATCCTGGTTTTCTTGAACCAATGGTAAGTTTGCTGGAATCAGACACTAACATTGGCATGGTTAATCCACGTGTTCAATATTATTTTTCACCAGGCATAATTCAACATGCAGGCTATACTCCTTTTAACTTTGTAACCATCAGAAACTTTAGCATTGGCTTTGGTAAAAAAGATGAAGGCCAATTTGATGATACTAGTGAATCTGGGTCAACATTTGGAGCAGCAATGTTAGTTCCAATGAAAGTAATTAAGGATGTTGGGATGTTAGCCGAAATATTTTTTCTTTATTATGAAGAACACGATTGGGCTGCACATATCAAAAGGGCCGGGTACAGTACATATTATCAGGGCAAATCATTGATTTATCACAAGGAATCTATTTCAACAGGTAAAGACAGCGCATTTAAAATTTATTATTTAATGAGAGGCCGAATATTATTTGCACGAAGAAATACTAAAGGATTTCAGAAATTTTTGGCAATGATTTATATTTACTTTATTACCACACCTAGGATTACATTGGGATATATGTTTAGGCTTAGGTTTGACTTGGTATGGGGCTACTGGAAAGCAGTTTGGTGGAATCTAACCCATCGTAGCGGTATAATATTTAAGCTCCCTGTACTTAGAAAGTTAGATAATTAGTAACTTAATATCCTTACTTTTTTTATCCAAAAGCTTACTCTTGCTGGTATCACGGTTATAGTTAGGTAGCCTGAAAATTAAACTGCCTGCTTTTGTTTCCGTTTATTTACTATCTTTACATATAGAATATATAGTATTTTGTTAATGACAACTAAACGCACATTTTATCCACTTGTATCAATAATAACGGTTAACTATAACCAGTCAGAAGTTACTTGCTCTTTTATTGAGTCATTAAATAAAATAACTTATCCAAATTTCGAAGTTATCGTTGTGGACAATAATTCAACAGAAGATGATCCAACTATTATTAAACAACGATACCCTAATATTATATTTATAGCTAACCCAATAAATTATGGTTTTGCAGCTGGCAATAATTTTGGACTAATGCGTGCAAAAGGAGAATATGTTATGCTACTAAATAATGACATAGAAGTTCCACCAGATTTTATGGAACCACTTGTTAAAAAATTAGAGAAAAACCCTAAAATTGGTGCTGTCAGTCCTAAAATTAAATTCTTTTATCAACCGGATACTCTGCAATATGCTGGTACTACTCCTATGAATAATATAACCATGCGTAACTTTGCCATAGGTTATAAAGAAAAAGATAAGGGACAATATGATAGTGACAGAGAAACAGCTTACGCTCATGGAGCGGCGATGATGGTACCAATGCAAGTTATTAAAGAAGTAGGGCTAATGTCATACATTTTCTTCCTTTATTATGAAGAAGCTGACTGGTGTGCAAGAATTGCCAATAAAGGATATTCAATGTACTATGTCCACAATTCGTATGTGCTTCATAAAGAATCGATTACAACTGGTAAATTAAGTGCTTTAAAAATCTATTATCAAAACAGAAATCGTATAGTATTTATGAGACGAAATATCCATGGAAGGGAGTTTTATCTCAGTTTAGGGTACCAACTTTTCATTGCCATACCAAAAAATGCATTTAAATTTCTATTAAAAGGTAAAATTGTATTATTTTTATCATATTATCGTGCAATCGGTTGGAATCTTAAGAATCTCTTCTCTAAAGAAATTCATGAGAATCCTCAACTTTAATAATTCTTATAATTTAGTACCCATATGAATACCACTTACATATTCGACTTAATACAATATCTCTTCTTAATATACTTTGGGTTCTCGGCTTTCTATTTACTTTTCTTTGCAATAGCCTCATTCTTTTATAAGAGAGAAGATGATATTAAGGATGATGAGTTACGAAAATTTTTAATACTTATCCCTGCCTATAAAGAAGACAAGGTTATCCTTAATACAACAAAAGAAGCACTGCAACAAGACTATCCTCCTAAACTATTTGATATTTATGTTATTGCTGACTCGTTTAAACCGGAAACAATAAAAGAATTGCAAAATGAGGAAAGAGTTAGATGTATCGAAGTTTCTTTTAAACATAGCACAAAAGCAAGATCGATAAATAAAGCTTTAGAAGTAATTAATGAAGATTATGATGGAGTAATAATTTTAGATGCTGATAACTTAATGGATGATGACTTTATCAAAAAGGTAAATAAAGCAATGTCAAATGGCGAAAAAGCGATTCAAGGTCACCGTGTTGCTAAGAACCTTGATTCAACATTTGCTATATTAGATGCCATTAGTGAGGAAATTAATAATACAATCTTCCGTAAGGGACATGTAGCTATAGGAATATCTTCAGCATTAATTGGCTCCGGAATGGCTTTTGATTTTAAGCTGTACAAATCAATTATGGAAGACATTGACACATATGCTGACGAGGATAAAGAACTGGAGATTAAACTATTAATGAAATGGAATAAAATCAGCTATCTTAATAATGCTTATGTTCTGGACGAAAAAGTAAGTAACTCCCAAGTTTTCGTTAAGCAACGTTCAAGATGGATTTCATCTCAAATATTTTATGCACGTACATTCTTTTTAAAATCGGTTTACGAGCTTTTTGCACATTCCAATATTGATTTCTTCGATAAAATGCTTCAAATGATGCTTGTCCCAAGAATCATACTACTTGGAATTACTTTTATTGTATCTTTTTTGTCATTCTTCATTTCAAATGAATTCTTCTTTTTCTTATGGTTGGCTGTATTCTTAACCTGTGTTCTTGCTCTTGTAATATCGGTTCCAAAGAAATTTTATAATAAGCAAACCGGTATTGCAATACTTAGCTTACCATATGGCTTTTTTATGATGGGATTAGCAATATTTAAGATTAAGTTGGGTCATAAAAGGCTAAGTCCCACTCCTCATCATTCATCTAAAACTGTTAATAATAAAAAATAAACTGCAATGTTAATTATACAAATCATTCAGATAATTTTACTGGTGTACTTGGGATTTGCGTCACTATATATATTTATTTTGGGTTTTGCCAGCCTCTTCCCTGCACGAAAAAAAGAAGTAATTAGGTCGGATAAGCGAAAATATGCTGTATTAATACCGGGGTATAAAGAAGATCAGGTTATAATTGAAGTTGCTGAAGATGCACTCAACCAGGATTATCCAAAAGAACTATATGATGTGATAATAATTGCAGATTCTTTTCAAAAAGAAACTTTAACCACATTAAAGAAATTGCCAATTCAGGTTACTGAAGTTTCTTTTGATCTGAGTACTAAATCAAAAGCATTAAATGTGGCAATGGATCAGCTTCCTGATATTTATGATGTTGCAGTGGTTCTGGATGCTGACAACTTGATGGAGACTGATTTCATATCGAAGATAAATGATGCCTTTAATATGGGATATATTGCTGTTCAGGGTCATAGAATTGCAAAAAATTATAATACACCTTTCGCAATACTCGATGCAATAAGTGAAGAGGTAAACAATAAGATCTTCAGAAAAGGACATCGCGTATTAGGATTCTCAGCTGCATTAATTGGCTCAGGAATGGCTATGGATTATAATTATTTTAAAACAATGATGAAATCCATTAAAGCTGTTGGTGGTTTTGATAAGGAAATTGAATTACAAATGCTAAAGGAAGGTATTAGAATTGAATTTTTAAATGATGCAATAGTTTATGATGAAAAAGTTCAAAAAGCTGAGGTGTTTTCAAACCAACGAAAAAGATGGTTATCAGCTCAGCTACACTACTTTAGCATGGATTTCATGAACTCTTTAAAACATCTGATTTTATATGGTAACTATGATTACTTTGATAAAGCTATTCAATTTATTCAACCTCCAAGGGTTATGTTACTTGGATTATTATTCCTAATAAATATTATTTCCGTACTTTTTAATCCGGCATTTTGTGTTAATCTGTGGTTAGCTGTTTTAACTCTTTGTATTCTAACATTTATTATTACGATCCCAATTAAGTTTTATAATTTTAACACATTAAAGGCTGTACTCACTCTGCCTAAGGCATTCACCTTAATAATACTTTCATTATTTAAAATCAAAGGTGCGAATAAGAAATTTATTCATACTGAACATGGAACTTGAAAAATTGATCAATAAAACCAATTATCATGAAAATTGCAATTGAAGGACAACGACTATTTAGAACAAAAAAACATGGAATGGACATGGTAGCTCTTGAGCTTATAAATGAGTTGCAAAAGTTAGACCATAAAAATGAGTATGTTGTTTTTGTTAAACCCGATGAAGACAAAAACACACTTAAAGCATCTAAAAATTTTAAAATTGTAGAGCTTAATGGAGGTCCATACCCAACATGGGAACAGTTGGCACTACCCAAGGCAGCTAAAGAAGAAGGCTGCGATATATTGCATTGTACAAGTAATACCGCTCCTGTAAATCCAGGAATGCCATTGGTTACAACTTTACATGATATAATATATATGGAAAGTATCAGTATATTCAAAAAAGGGGGTACATGGTACCAAAAATTTGGAAATATGTACAGGCGCTGGAATGTTCCAAGAGTCGTGAAAAAAAGTGATAAAATAATAACTGTCTCAAAATTCGAAAGAAACAGGATTGCTGAATTTTTCAAAATCCCAGAGGGTGATAATCGTCTTGTGGCTATTTACAACGGAGTGACAGAACATTTTAGAAAAATTGAAGACCAGAATGAGCTGGATAGAGTTAAAAAATTGTATAACCTTCCAGATAATTTCTTCTTCTTTTTAGGTAATACAGATCCAAAAAAGAATACGCCGGGTGTTCTAAAAGCATTTTCCGATTATCTGAAGAAAACCAAAGATGATGTATATTTAGTGATGCTTGACTATGAACAATCAGCTCTCGACAATATACTTTCTGATATTGGAGATATTGAACTCAAATCAAAAATATTATTAACTGGTTACGTTGTAAACACTGATTTACCAGCCATTTACAACCTATGTAGTATATTTCTTTACCCTTCACTCCGCGAAAGCTTTGGAATCCCAATGCTTGAAGCAATGAGATGTGGTGTACCTGTAATAACTTCTAACACATCATCAATGCCAGAAGTTTCGGGAGACGCTGCCTATATTGTAGATCCTTACAAACCTGAAGAAATTACAAATGGCATAATTGAACTTTTAGATAATAAGAAACTAAGAAAGGAATTAATAAGTAAAGGATACAAACAATCTCAAAAATTTTCCTGGAAAAATATGGCAATAGATGTATTGAAACTTTACGAGGAAGTTTATAAAAACCATCACCCTAACAATTAAAAGAAATATGATAGTAGATAGAGATATTATTGTTTACGGATTGCAGGCATGGGATATTAACATTGCAAGCACATGCAAATATACTGCTACCGAAATGACGAAAAACAACAGGGTTCTTTTCGTTAACCCTCCAATGCAACGTAGCTCGGCAATTAAGCATAAAAATGACCCATCTATTCAAAAACGACTTAGGATTAACCGAGGAGAAGAAGATGACCTTGTTCAGGTAAATGAAAACCTTTGGATTCTTTATCCTAAAACTGTTGTTGAATCAATTAATTGGATAAAATCTCCTTGCATTTTTAATTTCTTCAATAAAATTAACGACAAAAGATATGCGAAGCAAGTTGTTAAAGCTGTTAAAAAACTGAATTTCAAAAACTACATACTCTTTAACGATAACTCAATGATTACCGGGTATTATTTTAAAGAACTTCTTAATCCTGCTGTTTTTGTATATCTACTGCGTGATGCTGTAATTTTGGTCGATTATCATAAACGACATGGAACAAGACTTCAACCCCAAATTATTGAAAAAGCCGATGTAGCTGTAGCTAACTCTGATTTTTTTGCCAATTACTGCAAGCAAACAAACGCAAATTCACACATGATAGGCCAGGGTTGCGATTTAACAATGTACAACGATGAAGATGGCAACCTTAAGGTTCCGGAAGACTTGATAAATATTAAAAAACCTATAATTGGATATGTTGGATTTTTAACTACCATAAGACTCGATATTGAAGTTCTTGTTCATATTGCTGAACAACGATCTGATTGGAGTCTTGTTTTAGTAGGTCCTGAAGATGATGATTTTAAAAATTCCAAGCTTCACAAGCTCGAAAACGTTTATTTCCTTGGAAGAAAAAAGCCTGAAGAACTAGCTGCCTATATCAAAGGATTTGATGTTGCATTAAATCCTCAAAAAGTAAATGAAATTACCGATGTAAACTATCCTCTAAAAATCGATGAATATCTGGCCATGGGTAAACCAACTGTAGCAACAAAAACTACATTTATGAATTATTTCAAAGACCATACTTATTTACCGGCTACAAAAGAAGAATATGTAATTGAAATTGATAAAGCTCTTAAGGAGGATAATAAGGAACTAAGAAAAGAACGAATTTCTTACGCATCAGGTCACACATGGGAAAATTTTGTAAATAAAATTTACGATCAAATTGAAATAATTGAGAAAGAATAAGAATCTAGAATATTCTTATTTATATATGGATTAATAAAATTAGAATGGTAAAAAACAGGGATATTGTAATTTTTGGGCTTCAAAGGTGGGATAAATTTACATCTACTATCACCCGGAACACAGCAATAGAAATGGCTAAAAATAACAGAGTACTTTTTGTCAACCCCCCTTTAAAACGCAGTTTTGCATTGTTTAAAAGAAACCTACCATTTGTTAAAAAACGTTTAAGGATAATTGCAGGCAAAGATGATGATCTAGTTCAGGAAAATGATAATCTGTGGCTCCTATACCCAAAAATGATATCAGAATCGATTAATTGGATAAAATCAGATGCGATTTTTTCATATTTTCATAAAAGAAATGAGAAAGTCTATGCCAATAAAATTAAAGAAGCTATAGTAAGATTAAATTTTAAAAATATTATCCTCTTTGGAGATACGGAAATGATTGTTGGTTTTTATCTTAAAGATCATCTAAAGCCTAATATTTTCTTTTATTTATTACGAGATGCAATTACATCAGTTAATTACCATCAAAAGCACGGAAAAAAATTACACCCGTTACTAATTGAAAAAGCAGATTTTGTAGTTACTAATTCTAATGATTTTGAGAAATTTGCTAGAAAATCAAATCCACATTCATATTTTATCGGACAAGGCTGTGATCTTGAACTATATATTGATGATGAAAATGAGCTTAAAGTACCAGAGGATTTAAAAAATATTAAAAAACCAATAATTGGGTATATTGGTGCCTTAACAACTATTAGGCTTAATATTGAAATCCTAATTTATATTGCTGAACAAAAACCTGAGTGGAATATAGTGCTTATAGGCCCTCAGCAAGAAGGTTTTAAAAAAAGCAAACTTGATGAATTTAAAAACGTGTATTTTTTGGGAGCAAAAAAACCTGAAACACTCCCATCCTATATGAAAGGAATGGATGTTACGCTCAATCCACAAATCGTAAATGAAATAACCGACCTTAATTATCCACTAAAACTTGATGAATATCTGGCAATGGGAAAACCTGTAGTAGCAACAAAAACATCTTTTATGGAATTCTATTTTAAAGAATTTTCTTATTTAGCCAATACGAAAGAGGAATATGTATCTTTAATTGAAAATGCACTAAAAGAAGATTCACCTGAAGCTCATAAAAAACGAATTCAATTTGCAAACGAACATTCTTGGGGAAAATTCGTAGACAAGATATATCACTATATCGAAAAATTTGAAAACTGATGCAAGGTAGAGACATAATAGTTCATGGCCTTCAAAGCCTAGATTCAAAAATAGGTAGCAATTGTATTAATATTGCTTACCAATTTGCAAAAAACAACAGAGTACTCTATGTAAATTACCCAATCGACAGGATGACATTGCTACGTCATTCATCTAACCCTATAATAAAAAAAAGGCGTGATATAATAGTTGGCAAACAACCTGATTTGGTTAAGGTTGAAGATAATATGTGGAATCTAAATCCAAAAACAAAACTCGAATCAATTAGTAAAATAAACTACAGACCCATTTTCTCATACCTAAACAAGATTAACAACAAAAAGTATGCAAGTGAAATCAAGAAAGCTATTAATGAGTTAGGGTTTAAAAATTATATCATATTTAACGATAGTGATTTTTACCGTGCATTCTATTTCAAAGAATTACTAAAGCCTTCAATGTCTATTTATTACACTCGAGATAATATGAGAGAAACACAATTTTTTAAGAATAACGGTGCTTTCTTTGAAGACAAACTAATGAAAAAGTCAGACCTTGTTGTTTCAAACTCTATATACTTGAATGATATTGCAAAAGTAGTTAATCCTAATTCTGTTTATGTTGGGCAGGGATGTGATATAACATTATTCAACAAAGATCTTATTACTTCATCACCCGAAGATATAAAATCAATACCTTCACCGGTAATAGGTTATATTGGAGCACTCAAAAGTTCACGGCTTAGCATTGAAGTTCTTGAACACATAGCTTTAAGTAAGCCAAAATGGAATATCGTTCTTGTTGGCCCGGAAGACGAAGCTTTTAAAAAAAGTAATCTTCACAATATTGATAATGTATATTTTCTTGGTTCTAAAAATGAAGATGAATTGCCTAATTATTTAGTTGCTTTTGATATTGCACTTAATCCCCAAGCATTAAATGAACTGACAATTGGAAACTACCCTCGTAAAATTGATGAATATCTTGCCATGGGAAAACCAGTAGTAGCAACACTTACCGAAACAATGAAAGCATTTGCTGATTTTACATATCTTGCTCGAGACAAAGAAGAATACGTAAAACTAATTTCTAAAGCTCTGGATGAAGATTCAGAAAAACTATCAAAATCAAGAATATCATTTGCCCATACTCACACATGGGAAAATAATGTTAAGGCTATTTATGACGCAATAATTGAAACTGAAAAAACAAATTAAAATGGGACTGAAGGAAAAAATTAAATCAAGTCCAAAGTTAGAAAAATTAGCTCATTGGATGTTATCTCCTAAAAATCAAGCCAGGCCTCGGAAATGGATTTCGATATTTGTAAACCCATTTGTTCACAAAAAGGGTAAGGGGTCACTCATTAGAAGAAGAGTAAGAATGGATGTTATGCCGTTTAATAACTTTGTTCTTGGCCAAAACTCCACAATTGAAGACTTTTCAACTATTAATAATGGAGTGGGTGATATTATAATTGGAGATCGTGTAAGAATTGGTATGAGCAATACTCTAATAGGACCTGTTACAGTTGGAAGTGATGTAATTTTTGCACAAAACATAGTTGCATCCGGTCTAAACCATAGTTATGAAGAAATTGACATACCCATCACCGACCAACCTGTAACAACAGCCACAATTTTTGTTGAGGATCAAGCCTGGATTGGTGCTAACGCAGTTCTAACAGCTGGAATTACAGTAGGTAAACACTCTATTGTGGCTGCAGGTTGTGTTGTAGTAAAAGATGTACCTCCCTATTCAATTGTTGGAGGTAACCCCGGACGCATTCTAAAACAATATAACAGCAAAACAAAAAAATGGGAAAGACCTAAAAATAAAGTTTAACCCGGTTTTAAAAAATGTTATACTTTTAATGCCAATGTTTTTCAGTAAAATATATCAATTACTTAAAACATACTATTTTTAATAAATTTATGAAAACAAAGCAATTTCTATTTAAAACTACTGTTTCCAATGGGCAAGATTAAAACATTTCTAAAATATACGAAGGATTTTTTAAAACATGGAGAGTTCCGATTTGTTCTTTCATCTGTTAGGTACATTCTAAAGGGGAAAACAACAAGGAAAACACGATATTACAAAAGTAGTTTGGGCAAGTTCTTGGTTCGAAAAGGTACGCTCGATTTCCAATTTGCAAACTACGCATATGAATGGGGAGTTAAGAAATTTGTTTATAAGCATCTAAATGATTATAATGTGTTTTTAGATGTAGGTGCTAACATCGGTACATATTCAATATTGCTGGCAAAACAAGGACTTACAGGTTATGCTTTTGAACCTGTAATATCTAATTACGATGTATTTATTACTAATCTAAAACTAAATAATATAGAAGATAAAGTAGTAGCTTTTCCTTTCGCTCTTGGAGAAAAGAAACGTACTGTTGGCTTTACTTTTGACCCTGTTAATACAGGTGCATCTCACATAAATGAGAATTCTGATTTTCTTGAGGAAATACATAACCCTCTGTTTGTTAATGCTGATGTGATACCTTTAGATGACATGCTAGACAAGCTGGACATTAAAGAAACAGATAGAATACTTGTTAAGATTGATGTAGAAGGAATGGAAGATCTGGTACTTAAAGGTGCTAAGAAATTTATTAAAAACCATCCTAATTTACTATTCGTTATTGAGTCTGTTCATAGTGGAAAAGAAAAACTTGTAAATCTATTAAATAGTTTTGCAGACTTTGAAATTATGGAAGTTGACGAACTGAACATTGGAGCAAAAAAAATTAAATAATTAACTATGAATTTTATTGAAATAATTTTTTGGACACTTTTATTTATTGTTTTTTACGCCTATTTGGGTTATGGTATTGTACTTTTTTTCCTTGTACAACTGAAACGACTATTTTCAGGTAAAAAAAAGAATCTTAATGAAGATTATGAACCTGATATTACATTATTTGTAGCAGCTTATAACGAAAAGGATTATGTTGATGCAAAAGTAAAAAACTCGTTCGAGATGAAGTACCCCAAAGAAAAAATACATCAAGTATGGGTAACCGATGGTTCGGATGATGGCACACCTGATATCTTAAGGAAATATAATGATCAAGGAATTGAGGTTTATCACGAAGATACCAGAGGAGGCAAGATAGGGGCAATGAACAGGGGCATGCAGTTTATTAAAACACCAATTGTAATTTTTTCTGATGGAAACACTATGTTAGGAAAGGAATCTGTTCAGAGGATTGTTGATATGTTTAAAGATCCAAAGGTAGGTTGCGTTTCAGGTGAAAAAAGAATTTTTAGTAAAGATACTGATGCAGCAGTTGGAAGCGAAGGAATATATTGGAAATATGAATCAAAACTTAAAAAATGGGATGCTGAACTATATTCAGTAGTTGGTGCTGCAGGAGAATTATTTGCTGTCCGTACTGAACTGTTTCAGGAAGTAGAAAAGGATACACTGCTTGATGATTTTATTATCTCACTGCGTATTGCCATGAAAGGTTATACAATTCAATACGATCCTGAGGCATATGCTATCGAAAGTGCTTCAGCCAACGTACAAGAAGAATTAAAACGAAAAATACGTATTGCTGCAGGAGGGATTCAATCTATTATTAGATTAAGTCCTCTACTAAATCCTTTCAAATACAGAACTTTAAGCTTCCAGTATATTTCGCACCGAGTACTTCGTTGGACTATTGCTCCTGTTGCTCTACCGCTAATTTTTATTGCGAATTTGATATTAGCAATACATTTTGGTTTTGATAATTTTTCAAATATTTACACTTTATTATTTTACGCTCAAATTATCTTTTATGCTGCTTCATTATTGGGATGGTATTTTGAAAACAAAAAAATCAAAGTCAAAATATTGTTCATCCCATATTATTTCTTTATAATGAATTATGCTGTATTCCTTGGTTTCAGACGATATTTAGCAGGACAGCAAAGTGTTAACTGGGAACGTGCAAAACGAGGATCATGAAATGAGTATAAACTTTTTTAAGCATACCATATTGAAAATGATTAAAATAAGTTTATGCGAAAGCGAAGTGGTTGCAGATGTGCACAAATTTTTAATTAATTTAAATTCAGGCAATTAATAAATTTTAAACAGATGAAAAGAATAATAACACTATTCTTATTTATATTACTTGTAATTGCTAGTTCAACTACTAGTGCATCACAAATTAATTGCACTGTTGAAATTGCAAGTGATATAATATTTATCGATGGTTCAACAACAACAATTAATCCCGGAGATGTTGTTTGTTTACTTGCCGGCAATAAAGATTACCTTCTATTAAAAGACATACAAGGAACAGAAAGCCAACCTATAACTATTATAAATAAAGGAGGAGCTGTAATTATTAATACTGACCATTCTTATGGGATAAAATTTGACAATTGCAAACATGTAATATTTAGTGGTAGTGGTGAGGATGGTTTACAGTATGGAGTTCAAGTACAAAGAGTTGGGCAAGGAGCAGGCATGTCAATTGATAATAGATCAACAAACGTTGAAATTGAATCGGTTGAAATAGCTTACACATTATTTGGAGGAATATATGCAAAAACAGAACCATACCAGGGTGATTGTAATAACTTAGTTACAAGGGAAAACTTTACTATGTATAATCTTAGCATCCATGACTGTTATTTGCATGATATTGCTGATGAGGGTATGTATATCGGAAGCTCAAAATATACGGGTCAAACCATAGCCCAATGTGATAACATTGTAGTGTTGCCACATATAATCGAAGGTGTTTCTATTTATAACAACATTGTGGAAAATACGGGCTGGGATGGTATTCAGGTTAGTTCAGCACCTGTTAATTGTAATGTTTTTGATAATCTCATTCGTTACGATTCCTATGAAGAAGAGCCATACCAAATGTCTGGTATTCTTATAGGAGGCGGAGCGAAGTGCGATTGTTATAATAACAAAATATTTGATGGCAAAGGTGATGGTATTGATGTGTTTGGCCTCGGCTATATGAAAATATTTAACAACCTCATCGTCAGAGCAGGTAGAACTTTCAAACCGGATGAGCCAACTGAATATAAACATGGAATTTACATAGGTGAAGTAGTAAATAGTCCGGGTGCAACATTTGAGGTTTATAACAACTCAATAATAAGCCCAAAGTCTTCGGGAGTTAAATATTCAAACCAGGATGCTGCAATGGGATACATTAAAAATAACATTATCACAAACCCCGGGCTCGATCCTGAATATATTATTATTGATAATGGTGTTAGCCAGACAAAAGTTGAGATTAGTCATAATTTTAATGTTCCAACAAATTCAATGGTTAATTTTATGAATGAAAGTGATAATAACTTTGATCTCAAACCAAATTCTGATGCCATTAATTATGGAACATCATTAACCACCCAGGGAATCACATTTGATATTGATAACAGGTTTAGACCTTTTCATACATATTTTGATGCAGGTGCTTATGAATGTCATGATCCATATGCCGGTATAAGTGAAAACGGAAAAGATTTAATTGGTAACCTCTACCCTATGCCAGCAGTAAATTATATTAACATTCCTTTTAATAGTGATGTTAATAAAGAAATTCAAATTGCTTTAGTCTCCATTACAGGAAAAGTAGTTTATACAAATACATACAACAAAAATAATATTACAACTGGTAAGATAACTATTAATTTAGTACATATACCTACCGGTAAATATATAACTAGGATAACTATAGGCAACCGGTCATTTAATCGACCCGTAATAATTATAAAATAATAAATATGAAAAAAGTATTAGTTGATCTATTCAAGCAAGATATACCAAGACTTATAAAGAAATTTTATTTATTTATCAGAGGATATTATTATACAGGCAGCAGATATACTTGTCCAATTTGTGATCATAGCTTCCGAAAAATGCTTACGGGTGGGACTGATTTAGAGGTCATTAAAGAAAAAAATATAATTGGTGCCGGAATAAGACCAAATAGTGTATGTCCAAGATGCCAAAGCACTGATCGTGACCGGCTAGTATTCTTATATCTTAAAAATAAAACTGAGATATTTAATCAAAAAGCTAAGGTACTGCATATTGGCCCTGAACCTTCATTATATAGGCGTCTCAAAAAACACAAAAATATACTATACGTAACAGGTACAAAATTTTCTGAAGGATTTTATTATCATAAAGACATTGATTCAATCGACCTTCTCCGGTTACCTTTTAACGATGGCGAATTTGATATGGTTATTTGCAACCATGTGCTTGAACATATTATTAATGATGCAAAAGCTATGTCGGAAATATACAGAGTGCTTACGAGTAAAGGTACTGCAATATTGCAAGTGCCAATATCAAATCAACTTGAGCATACGTATGAAGACAGCTCAATAACTGATCCAAAACTCCGCGAGAAACATTTTGGTCAATTCGACCATGTAAGAATATACGGAAAAGATTACGTAAATAGACTAGAAAACGCTGGTTTCAAAATTGAGACTTATAATCTATTTAATGATGATCCAGCTGGCGATAAACTAAACCAATTTGCGTTAAACAAAAATGAAAGACTATTTGTTGGATATAAAGAAAAATAATAGTACTCAACTATGCAACTATTAAAAGCAAGGGCGGCATTAGCAGTTATTATTGCATTAATTTCTATCACACAGATATTTGGTGTGAATAATGCTTCAAATATTTTCTTAAAAAGTGATACCATAGTTGATGTTGAGGAAAAAATAGAATCACTAATCAACACTTCCAAAAAGCTTGAAGATATTAGCTTATCATTAAGCCTTGATGCTATAGATCAAGCACATAAGCTATCTGTTAAAAATGGCAAAAATGAATTAATTGCCCTATCTAATCACCAAATAGGAGTTGTCCAAACAAAAATTGATAGTACTGATAAAGCACTTACAAGCCTTAAAAGATCGTTACAATATTATGAGAAATTTGGAGAGAAAATAAAAATAGCTTCAATTCTTGTTGATATAGGTTATGCCTATTTTAAAAATAATCAATTCAAAAAATCATTAATCTATTTTAATTCGGCACTTTCTGAGTATTATGAAATTAGTGATAGTCTTGGTATTGTAAACTGCTACTCATTCATAGGCCAATCAAATAATGCTCTTGGAAATACTGATATAGCAATTGTTTTTTTTAAAGATGCTATAAATATTTCCTTAAATAATAACTACAATTATTATATAGCACTTAATTATCTTAAATTGTCAGAAGTACAACTTGAATTGGGGTTAACTGATGATATTCTATCTCAAATAAATCTCGCAATAGAATTTGCTAATATTCTAAATGACAATAATCTGGTGGCAAATGCTCACCTCTTTTTAAACCAATATTATCTTTCAATTGGAAACAAAACAGAAGCTTTAAACCAACTAAACAAATATATAAGCATCAGTGATTCAATAAACAATGTTAATAATGTTAAACTTGAGGAATTCTTAATAAAATTATCAAATATAATTGATGAACCAAAGAAAAAATATACAACAGAATATATTTTTGGAGGAATAATAATAGCACTAGTCATAGTAATATTATTTACTCTTTATAAGATTAAATATAATAATGCTTACTACTCCAACTACCATAAAAAAAGCAAAGCTGAGCTTATAGCCTTTGATGCTACCACAAGTAATTATGAAGAAAAAATAAAGCAAAAAACAGAAAATCGAGTTATAGAAATTAAGGAAGAAATAAACAGGAACAATAATGACGAAATTGCTCTTAGTGAATCCATTAAAAAATTAGATCAGATAAATTATTTAAAGGATATATTTCTCTCAAAAATAAGTCATGAAATAAGAACTCCGTTAAGTGGCATACTGGGTTTTTCATCTCTACTTGAAACCGAACTGGCTCTGTTGGAAGATAAATCGCTATTTGAATTTGCAAATAGCATCTCACAAAGCGGATCAAGCCTTGTTTCTCTTCTCAACAATATTCTTGATATTAGCCGATTAGATTCAAATAATATTACACTTGATATTAGTAAGCGAAAAACAAATGAATTAATACAGGGAATTGTTGACACGTACGAAAAAGAAGCATCTTTAAAAGGAATTAAACTCATTTTTCCTGCCAATGAAATCCCGGACATCAACACTGACAGTCAAGTATTTAGTAAAACACTTTCATTAATATTGGACAACTCTGTTAAATTTACTGAAAAAGGATTCATTAAAATCAGTCACAAATACGACGAAAAAACAAATATGATTACAATCCTTATAAAAGATACAGGAATTGGAATTGACAAAGTTTACATTGATAAAGTATTTGAGCCATTCAGGCAGGAGAGTCTAGGCTATTCAACGTTATATCAAGGTGCAGGTCTTGGCTTACCTCTTGCAAAAAAGATGAGCGAAAAACTTGGGGGAAGTATCGATATTCAGTCTGAAAAGGGAGATGGCACTACAATAATTTTGAGCTTTCCAGCATACATTATTAAAAAAGAAGTAAAAGAAATAAGTGTATCAACCAACTTACCTAAAAAATCTCAAAAGGAAACTCTACCCTGGGAATCACTTTCCGTTTTAGTAGTTGAAGATAACTCTATGAACCAAATTTTATATAAAAAAATGCTTAAAAAAGCACGTATTCTGGAAATTGCAAAAAATGGAAAAGTAGCACTTAATATCATAGAAAAGCAAATAGAAAAAAACAATTTTCAAATTGTATTAATGGACATAAACCTACCTGCTCCGTGGGATGGAATAAGCTTGATGAAAGAAATCAGAAACAGATGGCCTGCTTATCAGAATATTCCATTTATTGCTCAAACAGCCTATGCAATGTCAGGTAGTAAAGAAGTTATGATGGAAGAAGGTTTCGACGATTACATAACAAAACCTATCATTAAAAGTACACTTATTAAATCATTTAACTCTGTAATTTATATCTAATTAAATATTCTATACAATAACATTTTGCCTAATTAATAATTCTATTTTTAGGACAACATTTCCAAATTATAGAATTTTAGAATAGGTTAGTTATCATTGTTTTAATCATAAATCATTGTTACTTACACATATGAAAATCTTGGCATAAGTCTTGCAGTTTTTTTAGAAACTCTAAACAAATGTCACAAGTTACAAGCACATCCGACACAAGAGTTCTAGTGGTTGATGATAATTTATTAAATCGAAAATTAGTCTGTGCCATCCTCAAGAACTACGATCTTAAATATGATATTGCCGAAAATGGTAAAATCGCACTTGATCTATTTCTAACCCATAAATATAATTTAGTTTTAATGGATATTCAAATGCCAATTATGAACGGCATTGATTGTACAAGTAAAATTAGAAAGCATGAACGTGAATCAAATATACAATCTCCCACCCCTATTATTGCCGTTACAGCTTTTGTATTGGAAAACGATAAAGAAAACTGTTTCAATGCTGGCATGAATGAATTTATCGCCAAGCCTTTTAAAGCTGAAGATTTAGTTGAGATTATGTCTAAATATATTGAATTAAAAAGTATTGCATAAGTAACTAAATCCTTTTTTTCCAACCCCATACATATAAACAAAACAACTTCCTCTTTCAAACAAGGTAAAATTGGTAATTTGTGTACTTTTGATTGCTAATAATCAAATTCAATTATGCAACTTACAAATAGACAAATTTTTCAGCAACATCTTGCCATTCCTGCAAAACTTTCCAATCCATTAGAAATAGTTAAAGCAAAAGGTATATACATTTATGATACTGAAGGTAGAGAATACATTGATTTAGTATCGGGAGTTTCAGTAAGTAACGTGGGACATTTGCATCCTAAGGTTGTTGAAGCAACTAAAAATCAAATTGATAAGTATATGCATCTAATGGTTTACGGGAAATATGTTCAATCTCCTCAAGTTCAATTAACAAAAAAACTAATTGACAATCTTCCCAAAAAACTAAATTCTGTTTACTATGTTAACTCGGGTAGCGAAGCAATTGAAGGAGCATTAAAATTAGCTAAACGTATAACTGGAAGAACTGATATAATAGCTTTTAAGAATGCGTATCATGGTAGTACACATGGAGCATTGAGTATCTTAGGTAACGAAGAAATGAAAAATGCATTTAGACCGCTTTTACCAAATATACATTTCTATGAATTTGATGATTATAAAGTAATTGATGGCATAACTAAAAATACCGCTTGTATTGTTATGGAGCCGGTACAAACTGAAGCAGGAATAATAATTCCTGGCAAAAATTGGTTGAAAGCAATTAGAAATAAATGTGATGAAACAGGTACACTATTAATATTTGACGAAATTCAATTGGGCTTTGGCAGGTCGGGGAAACTATTTGCATTTGAGAACTTTGAAGCTATTCCCGATATTCTTTGCCTTGCGAAAGCAATGGGCTCCGGTATGCCTATTGGAGCTTTCATTTCATCATCAGACAACATGAACAAGCTTACTCACAATCCCGAATTAGGACATATAACTACTTTTGGAGGACATCCCGTAAGCTGCGCAGCTTCAATAGCAGGACTTGAAATTATTATCGAAGAAAATCTTCATAAAAAATCCACTGAACTTGGCGAACTATTTGTTGAAATGTTAATAGATCAGCCTACAATAAAAGAAATTAGGCAGATAGGTTTGATGTTGGGAGTTGAAATCGTATCACCATATAAAGTATATGATCTCATTAATATTTTTCTTAAAAATGGATTAATAGTTGATCAATTCTTATTTAATGAGTCTAGTTTTCGAATTGCCCCTCCCCTAACTATTTCAGAAGATGAGATTAAATTAATTGTTGAGAAAATAATATTAAGCCTACAAGAACTTACAAGTAACTAATCATTAAAAAAAATAAAAGTTAAGATCAGTTAAAGCAAAATCAAATGCCTGTATACCAACTAATTGATGAGTATATATTTCCTGATCCAGCACTATGTGAACCTGATGGCCTATTAGCAATTGGAGGCGATTTAAGTAAAGGAAGACTTATTGAGGCGTATAGCAAAGGTATTTTTCCCTGGTATTCGGAGGGGCAACCTATTATGTGGTGGTCACCTGATCCAAGGATGGTTTTGTTTCCAGAAAATTTCATAAGACATAAAAATCTTCGAAAAACTATAGTTAGTAATAAATTCGTAGTTAGTTTCGACAGTATGTTTGAGCAAGTTATTAAGCAATGTAGCTCAGTACCACGTAAAAATCAAGATGGCGACACGTGGATAACTGATGAAATGAAAAATGCATACATTGAATTACACAAGGCAGGAATTGCTCATTCGGTGGAAGTATGTTTTCAAAATAAGCTCGTTGGCGGTTTATATGGATTATCTTTAGGTGGATGTTTCTTTGGAGAGTCGATGTTTCATACAGTAAACGATGCTTCCAAAGTAGCTTTATGGTACCTTGTGGATAGATTATCGGCATGGGAATTCAATATTATTGATGTTCAACAGGAAACGAATCATCTAAAGAGTATGGGTGCCACTGCCATTGATAGAAAAGAATTTTTACTTTTGCTGTCTGATTCAGTAAAAAAAGAAAGTTTTATTGGAAGTTGGACGAATCTAAATGACTATGAACCAATAACCAACAACCGAAACCAATAGTAAATAAATGGAAAAGAAGAAATCATACATGAGAGAAGCCATAAATCTTGCATTCTCCAATGTTAAAGAAAACAAGGGAGGACCGTTTGGAGCTGTGGTAGTTAAAGATGGAGAAATAATAGGAAAGGGAGCAAACCTGGTAACAGAAACCAATGACCCCACAGCACATGCTGAGATTGTTGCCATTCGTGAAGCAGCTAATAAACTGGGTTCGTTTGAGTTACAAGGCTGTGAAATTTACGCTAGCTGTGAACCTTGCCCCATGTGCCTGGGTGCAATTTATTGGGCCAAGATAGATAGTTTATATTATGCTGCAACAAAGGATGATGCCGCAAAAGCTGACTTTGATGATTCATTTATTTATAAAGAATTTACACTGCCTAAGGATCAAAGGTCTATACAATCATTACAAATTATGCGTGATGATGCTGTGAAAGTTTTTGAGGCTTGGAATGAAAATGGAAACAAAATACCATATTGATAACTCATAGACTAGACCTGATGTTTGAATTTTTATTTACCTACTGAATTTTAGAACATTAAATAATAACTGTATATTAGAATGAAGTAATGGAGACGTACAGTAAGGCAAGAAACCAACACTCCACAACTCCAACACAATATTATTTTTGATACAGTAATTTAAGATTTATAAATAAACATGGTTTAATCGAACTCAGTTTAGATATTACCCCTACTTCTTAATATGTCTATCAATTTCGCGCTTATGGTCTTTTTCTTTTAAGCTATTGCGCTTATCGTAAAAATGTTTACCCTTTGCTACAGCAATTTCCAGTTTTGCCAAACCATTATCGTTTATAAATAATAAAACAGGGATAATGGTCATGCTCTTTTCTTTTACCTTTACATTTAGTTTCTTAAGTTCACGCGCTGTAAGCAATAATTTCCTATCGCGTTTTGCTAAATGATTGTTATAAGTTCCATAACTATATTCTGAAATATGCATTCCGCGTACAAATAGTTCCCCACCTTCAAAATAGCAGTATGATTCAGCAAGATTCGCTTTACCCATCCTAATGGATTTAATCTCAGTACCGGTAAGCACAATACCTGCTACCACTTTCTCAGTCAAGTAATACTCCCAGGAAACTCTTTTATTTTTTATACGGATGTTGTTTTGCATTCAAAGAAAATTAAATGCAAAGGTAGGAACAAAAAGGTTATCTTGGTTGTCAATATTTTCATTGTTACCGTGATTGTAGTTGTTATTCGTCTTAGGCAACTCGACAACCAGAAAACCCGATAAACTCTTCCCTTTAATGTTAACAACTATCAGCTATTTGTCGAAAACTCAATATTTAAAAACTACATATATATATTATATTTGTGCTCTGAGATGAAGGAACATTTTTTGATCAGGAAATTCAATAAAAGCATAGCTACAATAGCTTTTTATAAAAAATATATCAGACGGTCGTTATTATTTCGACCGTCTTTTTTTTGAAAATAAACCAATAACCAAATAATTATGAGCAATTTAGTAGATAGAAGTCTGGTTTCGATAACCGATTATAGTAAAGATGAAATAATTCAAATACTCGACTTAGCTGAAGAATTTGAAAAAGATCAGCGCCGACAAATATTAAACAAGCATGTTGTTGCATCCTTATTTTTCGAGCCATCAACACGCACTCGTCTAAGTTTTGAAAGTGCAGTTCAATATATGGGTGGAAGCATAATTGGCTTTGCCAGTGCCGACACATCAAGTATTAGAAAGGGCGAATCATTGAAGGATACTATTCTTACTGTAAGTAATTATTCCGACCTAATTGTAATGCGAAATCCAATGGACGGCAGTGCAAGATATGCCAGTGAAGTATCTCCTGTACCAATTATCAATGCCGGTGACGGCGCAAATCAGCACCCAACGCAATGTTTACTCGACTTATACTCCATAAGAAAAACGCAGGGAAGCCTTGAGAATATTAATATTGCAATGATTGGTGATTTAAAATATGGTCGAACAGTTCACTCATTGGTTCAAGCTCTTTCGCTGTTTGATGCAACATTCCATTTTGTTTCACCCGAATCATTAAAAATGCCAAGCTCTGTTAAAACATGGATCAAAAACGCAGGACTTGAGTACCATCAATATACCGACATGATGGATATAATGCCAATTGCCGATATACTTTACATGACTCGAATTCAAGGAGAACGATTTCCCGATCCTCTTGAATATGAAAAAGTTAAAAATGCATATATCCTGGATAATAGTATGCTGACAAATTCAAAAGATAATATGAAAGTGCTCCATCCACTTCCTAGAGTTAACGAAATAAATGAGGATGTTGATGATAACCCGAAAGCATATTATTTTCAACAAGCAAAAAATGGCGTATATGTCAGGCAAGCCTTAATAGCAGCAATTTTGGATCTCAAGTTATAATCCAAGATCACTTACTAACCTAATATGTTAAAAACAACATCAAATTATCAAAATCATGGACAATAATAAAAGAAAAGAACTTAAAGTATCCGCAATTCGCAATGGTACTGTAATCGATCATATACCTTCTGATAAGGCATTTCAGGTAATTAAAATACTGAATCTCGAAAATTCATCTAATCAAATTTATTTCGGAAATTCACTTGAGAGTAAGAAATTTGGTAAAAAAGGGATTATTAAAATTAGTGATAAATATTTTAAAGATGAAGAAATAAATAAAATAGCTTTGGTTGCACCTTCTGCTACTTTAATTGAGATTACCGATTACGAAGTTACTAAAAAAGAGAATGTTCATCTGCCTGATTATGTTGAAAAAATTGTAAAATGCTTTAACCCTAAATGTGTTACCAATATTCAAGGTATAACTACTAAGTTTAACGTAGTACAAGATCATAAGGGAACTATGAAACTTGCATGTCACTATTGTGAAAAAACTATGGGTAAAGAAAGCATTGAATTTCTTTAAAAAAACACTTAGCCCTATTGATCATAAAAAAACATAAAATAGTAAACCTTATTGAACAAGGCGAAGGGTTACATCTTGATTTCAAATTTGAAGTAAGCGACCCTGCTAAAATTGCACGTTCACTAGCATCCTTTGCGAACACTGAGGGTGGCAAACTATTAATTGGCGTTGAGGATAACGGAAAAATTTCAGGTATTAAATCTGAAGAGGAATACTATATGGTTGAAAATTCAGCAAGTAAATATTGCGATCCAAAAGTAAATTTTAATTCTAAAGAATGGATAATAACAGGGAAGAAAGTCCTCGAAGTTAATATTACAAAAAGCGGTACTGCTCCCCATCGTACCCCTGATAATAATGGAAAACTTAGAGCATATATCAGAGTTCATGACCAAAACATTCTTGCTAATGGTATCCAAATGAAAATATGGAAAAAGCTAGCCGACAATAAGGATATTAAACTAGTCTATTCTGATGATGTTAGTATATTACTTGAAATATTTAGAAATAATAATTCTCTGTTGTTAAGCCAGTTAATATTGATGTTAGACTTGTCCAAATTCAAAATTGAGAATATACTGGCTGAATTAATTATCATGAATATAATAAAAATGAACGTTAGCGAATTTGACAGCTCATTCTCATTATGTGATCCAACGGAATAGTTATGTTTTTAGAAAAGTTAACAGTTTTCTCACTTACAAAAATAAAATACACAGTAATTATCCCCATATTTATATATGTTTGCATTATAATTAGTAATATGAAGTCATTTTCTAATGCATATTTGGCTGGTTTATTTGTAATACTTATGGTTGTTGGCACTTCGTCCAATGCTCAGACAGGTGCATATACTAACACCACAAATACAAAACAAAATAATAGTTTTAAGCCCGATATTTCGGTCTCACTTTCTTCATCATTTACATCATTTGGCCCTGGAATTAACACATTTGGAACGTCTATATTTCCTAGTATATCATTTCCCGTTTCAAATAAGTTTTCACTGAGTACAGGAATTGGCTATTCATCTTTATTCATAGGAAATAGCAGCCCATTTAATTCACAACTATCAAATTATGGGCATGTTTTTATTTCCGGTGCGTATGAGCTTAATGAAAAAATAACCATACGTGGCACAGGATATAAAACTTTTCTCCTCAATCCTCCAACTCCTAAATTAGAATCAAGTTCGCCTTATTTAGATTTTAGTTCTCAGGGAGTAATAATGGATGTTGAATACAAAGTTACTGACAATGTTAGAATTAATGTTGGGTTCGAATATCGTCAGCAAAACTATCCTATATATAGTCCGGGAATGAATCCCATCAACCCTATGATGAACAATGCTTCCCCGTTTTCAAATTTCAGTCGCTCAAATAGTTTTAACTCATTCTAAATTGCAATAATCGGCAACTTTTATGCATGTACCATTTCCTTTTGGCATGGTATTTTCTTAAATATGAGATTAAAATTAACTATCTATGAAAAACCTATTTACAATTGCAATATTGGTAGTACTAACATTTGTTTTTGCAGGCTGCCCTTACATTAACAATCCCGAATACAAAGAAGGGGTTTTTCCAAAAGTTCCTGTAAATTTTGCTGAAGTTAACTCAGAATATGATGATTACAATAGTGCTTTGCCTATAATTCATTATTCACCATATCTTTTCTTTTCTTCAAATAGAAATAGTCAAGGTGAAAAATTCGATGTTGTAGGTGACAACCTTAACATATGGTGGGATATGGAAACAGGACTTCTTACTATAAACAATTCAATAAGCTATTACGATATGAGATTTGCTGACACCCTGTTAAGCATGATAAATACGACAGATAATGAATTTGGCCCTTATTCTCTAAACTATGGAATAAATTATAATAATAGCAATTATACCCTGATAAACCTTGTAACCTATTCCTCAAATTATGAATCAAATAATTATCAATCAAAGTATGTTTATTATAAATCAGATGGCAGTGGAATCGATGGAACCTATTACGGGCCGTTCAACATAAGTATGGTTGATTCTACATACGACCTACAATATATTTCATTCTTTAGCGAAGAAACTGATGACATTAACCAATGGGATGTGAGTCCTTCGAACTTTGAACAAATGATATTTAATTCAAGTACTCCTGGAAACACAGGAATTTACAGTGTAAATTTACCCGAGAATGATGATTTTATTGAAATGCTTAAGAAGGACACTATTATTAACCCTGTTATAATTACAGAGCTCAATTCATCCTCAGAAGATAAATGCCCATATGTAAATGCACATCTTATGGTATTTACATCTAATCGTGAGGGGGGCTTTGGTGGTTATGACCTTTACTACTCTTGGTATGAAAATGGCATTTGGTCATCACCGGTAAATTTTGGAGAAGATATAAATACTGAATATGATGAGTTTCGACCTGTAACAATTGCAGTTGACAGATTTATAAACGACCTTATGATATTTTCTTCAAACAGACCGGGAGGCAAAGGTGGTTTTGATTTATACTATGTTGGACTCCCTTTTAAGTTACGTGATTTAGTTTATCTTGAAAATTAAAGAGAATATCTTAGCCTGCATTATTCATAAAACCTCTCACAAAGGCGCTAAATCGCAAAGAACAAGTAAATTAAAAACTTTTTCTTAAAAAACCCGGTTTTTATATGTCCAAACTAACTCATTAATAGAATTATTCATATCCAACACTTTGCGTCTCCGCGTGATGAATTTTTCAGGCTATATTTAATAAAACTTCATTATTCAAATTCACATTCTACTATTCCTCTATTCAATCATTTTATACTTTTGTAAAAAATATTCAAATGATCAGTTTAAATAATCGAATTAAAGCTTTTGAATCACTTGGCAAGCTTCTTATTGAAATCGGAGATAACCAACTACAAAAGGAAAATCATAATGAAATCCTGGACAGGCTTGAACAGTCTGTAACAGATGCTGTTAATTATAATGGGTGGTTTATTGAAGATAATGTAAGATACATGCTTACCTCTATTGGTGAAAGCCTTACAAAAACGAACCTTGAGGCATGGATTAAACCATATAAACAAGAATTAACAAAGAGTACCTCCAGTATTACTGTTGGTGTTGTAATGGCCGGAAACATCCCCATAGTTGGATTTCATGATTTCTTATCCGTTCTAATATCTGGAAATAAAATTCAGGCAAAACTCTCGAGCGATGACAATAAACTTCTACCTTTAATTGCTAACCTTCTTATAAGTATCGAACCTGCATTTGAAGAAATGATAAGCTTCACAACCAGTCAACTACAAAATTTTGATGCAATAATTGCCACTGGAAGTAATAATACTTCACGGTATTTTGAATACTATTTTGGCACATACCCAAACATTATCAGAAAAAGCAGAAATGGAATTGCTGTAATAACAGGTAAGGAATCGGCAAAAGAGCTTAAACAACTTACTGATGATATTTTTATGTACTACGGACTTGGTTGCCGAAATGTGTCACATATAATGATTCCAGTTGATTACGATTTTACTACACTATTGGATACTATTTCATCGAATGAGAAAGTTAGTTTAAATCATAAATATTTTAACAACTACGAGTACAATAAAGCTATATATCTAGTTAATGGTAGTCAACATTTCGACACTGGCAACCTTCTACTTATCGAAGAAAATAGCTTTGCATCACCAGTAAGTGTTATAAGCTACGAATATTATTCTGACATAAAAGTTGCTAATAGGTTACTGGAAGAAAATAGCTCCAAAATTCAATGTATTGTATCAATTTCAAAAGAAATTAAAAACGTAATACCACCCGGCGCAAGCCAACATCCTAAACTTTGGGATTACGCTGACGGAATTGACACAATGCAATTTTTAATTAACAATCAATAATGAAATATTCGCCATAAAGTTTTTATTAAAATAATTAGGATTTATTTAATAAAGGTAATATTTTTGCAGCCCTTTTTAAAAAGCATAGTAAAAATCAGAAAAATGAGAAAAGATATTCATCCAAAAGATTACAGATTAGTCGTTTTCAAAGACATGTCAAACGATTACGCATTTATTACACGATCAACTGCAAACACTAAAGATACTATTGAGTGGGAAGATGGTAAAGAGTACCCACTGGTAAAACTTGAGATTTCAAATAAATCACATCCATTCTTCACCGGTAAAATGAAACTGGTTGATACAGCAGGACGTGTTGACAAGTTTAAAAACAAGTACAAAAAACACTTTGATAAAAAAGATCAGTAGTAAATGTATTGTTGCTAAAAATGATACAGTTAGCAATAAATATCTTATCAACAATTAAAAGTAGAGTCTTTGTTTTTGGCAAAGACTTTTTTTTTGTGATTTTTAGTACTTTTATCTCCTTTAATAAGTTATTATTCTACAATACTTTTCTAGATTATGAATTATATATTATTTGACGGACCTGAACGTGACAAACTTCTTCCTTTAACATTTACACGCCCTGTTGCAGATATTAGAATAGGCATCCTCACAATTAAAGAAAAATGGGAAGTATACTTAAACGAAAACGTTTCATTTAAAACTCAAGAGTATCTGAGCAAGAAATATCCGACAATAATTTCAGATAACAATATACTTATTAATGGCTCAGTACTTCCCACCACTGAATTGTTAAATAAAATTAATAGCTTACAACCAGGGCAAATTTTAATGAGAGGTGATTTTGAAATTGCAATAAGATTTGAAACATCCGACATTAATACAGCTAACAAATCTAATTACCAGAAAATCGATACCAGTATTGATTTTTTTAAAATTGATAACACCTGGGATATCTTTCAACTTAATCCACAAGTAATAGTAGACGATTTTACACTTATTACAAAAAACAGAAAATCTTCCATTATCCCAGATACCAACTTTATAATTGGTGATCCTGATAAGATATTTTTTGAAGAAGGAGCAAAAGCAGAATATGCTTTTTTGAATACTACCGATGGACCTATCTATATTGGCAAAGACGCTGAAATTATGGAAGGAAGCAAGATTAGAGGTCCTTTTGCTCTATGTGAGCATAGCACAGTAAAAATGGATGCAAAAATTTATTCAGGAACGACCATTGGCCCTCATTCAAAAGTTGGAGGTGAAGTAAACAATTCTGTTATTTTTGGATACAGCAACAAAGGTCATGACGGTTTTTTGGGAAATTCGGTAATTGGAGAATGGTGTAATCTAGGAGCTGATTCAAATACGTCCAATTTAAAGAATACATATGATTTTGTTAGAATATGGTCGTACAATGAAAATACATTTATTAGTACAGGTTTACAATTTTGTGGGCTCATTATGGGTGACCATTCAAAATCCGGCATCAACACAATGTTTAATACAGGGACAGTTGTAGGGGTTTCAAGTAATATTTACGGTTCAGGATTCCAGCGTAATTTCATTCCATCGTTTATGTGGGGAGGTACTCATGGATTAAAACCTTACAACTTTAAAAAGTTAATTGAGGTTGCTAAGGCAGTTTTCAGCAGAAGGAACATGGAGTTTGACCAAACCGAAGAAGATATTTTTAGTACACTTTTCAATATCAGCCATAAGGAAAAATAATAACAACCAATTACATTTATTCAGATTTGGCATACTAATTGACTAACAACTCATTCTATATCTATCGATAAGATTGCACATAGCTAAACAACTCTATCTTACTGATTAGATGATTATTAAACAACATGCTGTAATTTAGTTTATTTTACGGCTGACAATTTGACTTAACAGGATATCAAAATATGGATAAGATTATTGGATTAACCGACATAGTGGATACAGAAACAGAATTTTTCCCATTACTGTCAACTGAAGATGAAGAGATGATGAACGCGGAAGACGTTCCAGACGAATTACCCATACTTCCGCTTCGAAACACAGTACTATTTCCAGGAGTAGTGATACCCATTACTGTTGGACGAGATAAATCAATAAAGCTAATTAAAGAGGCATATCAAGGCAATAAAACCATTGGTGTTGTTGCACAAAAAGACGCAGAAGTTGAAGACCCTGAAATTGATGACCTCCAAAAAACTGGAACGATAGCAAGGTTGATTAAAATACTTCAGATGCCTGATGGAAATACTACCGCAATTATACAAGGCAAAAAACGATTTGAAATTACTGAAGTTACGCAATCAGACCCATATTATAAAGCGAAGATTATTAGCCTTGAATACACAGGAAAGGTTCCTGAGAATAAGAAATTTAGTGCTCTAATATCTTCGGTTAAAGATCTTAGTATTCAAATTATTGAGAAATCGCCTGCTATTCCATCTGAAGCCGTCTTCGCAATTAACAACATTGAAAGTCCTGTATTCTTGTTAAACTTCGTGTCTTCAAATTTAAATGTTGAGAATGATGCAAAGCAGGAACTATTGGAAATGACAGACCTCGACCTACGTGCAAATAAAGTATTGGAGATCATGACCAAAGAGCTTCAAATGCTTGAATTGAAACATGATATTCAGAAAAAAGTTAAAGTTGACATGGATAAACAGCAACGTGATTTCATGTTAAATCAACAACTTAAAACTATTCAAGATGAACTTGGCGGTGGTCCTCATGACAGTGAAATTAAAGACCTGAATGATAAAGCTGCAAAAAAGTTATGGTCAGATGAAATTGCAGAGGTTTTCAAAAATGAGATGATAAAACTTCAAAGGATGAACCCTGCTGCTGCAGAGTATTCTATACAACTAGGATATCTAGACCTGTTTGTAGAATTACCATGGAATAAATTCTCAAAAGATAACCTAGATCTTAACAATGCATTAAAAATACTTAATAACGACCACTACGGACTCGAAAAAATTAAAGACAGAATCATAGAGCACTTAGCGGTACTCAAGCTAAAGGATAATATGAAATCGCCAATATTATGTTTTGTTGGGCCTCCGGGTGTTGGGAAAACGTCTTTGGGTAGATCAATTGCACATGCACTGGGAAGAAAATATGTGCGCATGTCGCTGGGAGGTGTTCGCGATGAAGCAGAACTTCGTGGTCACCGTAAAACATATATAGGTGCAATGCCCGGTAGAATTATTCAAAGTCTCAAAAAGGTTAAAACATCTAACCCTGTATTCATGTTGGATGAGGTTGATAAAGTTAGCGGTAATAATTACAGTGGCGACCCTCAGGCTGCTCTTCTTGAGATACTTGACCCTGAACAAAACAATTCTTTTTACGATAATTATTTAGAGGTTGAGTACGACCTTTCAAACATCATGTTCATTGCAACGGCAAACACTTTATCTACCGTACACCCTGCCTTGCGTGATAGAATGGAAATAATTGACCTTAGCGGTTATTTACTCGAGGAAAAAATTGAAATAGCTAAAAGACATTTACTTCCAAAACAGTATAAGGAACATGGTGTAAAGCCTGCTCAGGTTAAATTCAACAAAGCTTTAATTGAAAAAATAATTGATGAGTATACAAGGGAAGCAGGTGTACGTAATCTTGAGAAGCAAATTGCAAAAGTTATTCGAAACAGAGCTAAGTATATTGCTATGGATGAGTCATATGAGCCAAAACTCTCAACAAATGACCTACCTGAAATATTAGGCATCCCCAGATTTCAAAAAGATAAAGATATAACAAATAATATTGCAGGAGTGGTTACAGGCTTAGCATGGACAGCAGTAGGGGGAGAAATTCTATTTATTGAAGTAAGCCTAAGTAAAGGAAAAGGGCACCTGAAATTAACAGGAAATCTTGGCGATGTAATGAAAGAATCGGCAAGTCTTGCTTTCGAATACTTAAAGGCACATCATGAAGTTCTTGGTCTCAAACCCGAGACTTTCGAGAAATGGAATGTACATATTCATGTTCCTGAAGGCGCAACACCAAAAGATGGCCCTTCTGCAGGCGTAACAATGCTTACAGCTCTTGCCTCAGCCTTTACACAACGAAAGGTGAAAGCTAAGCTAGCTATGACCGGTGAAATAACACTTAGAGGCAAGGTATTACCAGTGGGAGGAATTAAAGAAAAGATACTTGCAGCAAAACGTGCTAATATTAAAGAAATTTTGCTCTCTAAAGAGAATAAAAGAGATATCGATGATATTAAAAAAGATTACATCAAAGGATTAACTTTTATTTATGTTGATAGTATGTTAGATGTTATAGATCATGCCTTGTTAAATACAAAAGTTAGCAATCCCCTTATTATTACTTAAAAAGTTATAATTTGAGTTTACGAAAAACATACTTCTTTTTTGCCTTTTTGCTGATTTCAATAATATTTAATTCATGCAGCAATAAACACAACAACTCAGATAAAACTATTTTTAGTTATAATGAATCAACTGGTATTATTTCATTAGACCCTGCATTTTCAAGAGATCAGGCTCATATATGGGTTTGTAATCAACTGTATAATAGTCTCGTAAAATTAGATGACAGCTTAAATGTTATTCCATCAATTGCACATAGCTGGGAAATATCAGAAAACGGTCGAATATATACTTTTCACCTTCGTGATGATGTTTATTTCCACCCTGATTCGTCATTTAGTAACCTCACAAGAAAAGTTATTGCAAATGATTTTGTTTATAGCTTTAACAGGATACTAAATCCTAAAACTGCTTCGCCAGGGGCATGGGTACTTTCTAATGTAGTAAAAACCAACAACAAGTACGCATTTGATGCCATAAACGACAGCACATTAAGCATAACTATAAAGCAATCGTTCCCACCATTTTTAGGAATATTAAGCATGAAATACTGCTCTGTACTTCCTTATGAAGCTGTTGAATATTATGGAGCAGATTTCAGAAGACATCCTGTTGGAACAGGACCTTTTAAACTTCAAAGCTGGATTGAGAACATTAAACTGGTATTACGCAAAAATCCAACTTATTTTGAAAAGGAAGGCGGTAATCAACTGCCTTACCTTGATGGAGTTGCAGTGTCTTTTCTAATTGATAAAATGACAGCCTTCATGGAGTTTGTAAAAGGTAATTTTGATTTAATTTCAGGAATTGACGCCTCATATAAAGATGAATTATTAAACAGATCAGGACAACTCAAATCTAAATATACAGACAAGTTTAGTATGATAGAAGGTCCATATCTTAATACAGAATATCTGGCAATACTAGTTGACAGTACTACACCAGCAGCAAAAAATAACCCACTACTTAACATCAATGTCAGAAAAGCTATTAACTACGGTTTTGACAGGCGGAAGATGATTCATTATCTTAGAAACGGAATTGGAACGCCCGGAACCAGGGGAATTATTCCCAAAGGTATGCCCGCATTCAATCCAAATGCAGATTATGGGTACGATTATAATCCTGAAAAATCCAGGAGACTTTTGGTTGAAGCTGGTTATGATCAGAAAAATCCAGTACCTGAAATATCGCTTGTTACCACTCCTGAGTATGTCGACTTATGCAAATTTGTTCAATCCCAACTTAAGGATGTTGGATTTAATATTGCAATAGAAGTCTCTCCTACTGCCACTGTTAGAGAACAAAAAGCTAATGGAAAACTCAACTTTTTCAGAGCCTCCTGGATAGCTGATTACCCTGATGAAGAAAATTATCTTTCAATGTTCTACAAAGTAAATTTTGCTCCAAATGGCCCTAACTATACTCACTTTTCAAATGCACAAGTCGACTCGTTATATCTGGCATCCTTTAGTATCAACGATAAAAACTCAAGAATAAATCAGTATCGTGTTATCGATAGTTTAATTATGGAAGAAGCTCCAGTTGCCGTTCTTTATTATGATAAGGTTATAAGGTTTGTACAAAAAGATATCATTGGAATGACAATAAACCCTATCAACATGTTAAACCTGGAGAGAGTAAAGAAACAATCAGTCAATTAAATGATTAATACGTTCCCAGAAAACTTTTCTCGCAAAGGCGCAAAAACGCAAAGATTTTGCATTATATAATTTAATGACAAAGCATAGATATTAAAGATTCTTTTTTGAGGATAGAATTGAAATATTTATTCTTCGCGGCTTAGCGCCTTTGCGAGAAATGCTTTTATTAATTGAGGCTAAAACTCAACAACTTTGCATTTATTCTTCTTCATGAAAGTATTGATTATCCGCCGCACTTCTTTATTGTCACGATAACTTACAATACAATCATGCATTAATTCCATTTGACCATCTATCTGATCTTTATTTAAATAACCAAAGCCCAAATACTTACCGCTTTCAATTTTTACAATAGAATTTTCATCATCATTTCTTCCATTATCTATAACAAAGAAATTCTGATGCTTAAACTGGTAATTCTCCAAAGCCTCATCTACTCTGGAGTTATATAATGATGGGGACTCCTCCCCAATGCATGCGCCTTTACAAGTGTGAATCTGATAATGAAAACAGGCACCACTAGTATCATAAAGGCCACTCAACTTCTGACATAAATTAAAATCTTCACATATTTTGGTTAAATGCTCTTTTCCTTCAAGTGCCGAACTATAGGTATATAATGGTGTTAGCTCATCAATAATTCTCATAATTTTTAAATTCTTATAACCCTTTTCATCTTCAAAAGAATACAAACCATAATTAAAATATGTTCGTTTTTGTGATTGATTAAATATAGGTTGATTTCGTTTAATTTCATCCGACTCTAACAATAGTGCAATTAGCTCACTACCAGTTTTCTGATATCCAACATCAGCAATCATACTCTTCATTTTGATTGCCTTTTTGTGAAGGTTATTATTTAAATGAGAAAGCACCCTGTCATGTATATTTATGGATTTACCTACATAAATTAGTTCTTTACTTTTATCATAAAAATAATAAACTCCGGCCTCTGATGGTAGATCTTTAATGAGTGACTTGTTTAAATCCGATTGTGCTCCATTAATATTAACATCTTCAAGATTACTATCTATGGATAGGAGCATTTCAAATAGTTTTGTTGTAGCCAGTGCATCTCCGGCGGCACGATGTCGGGCATGGTTTTCTATTTCAAGATCATTGCAAAGTCGTCCAAGGCTATATGATTTTCTTCCTGGGATTAGTTTCCTGCTAAGCTTAACAGTGTCAAGAGTTTTTCGTGCAAAATCATAACCAAGGCTCTTAAACTCATTACGCATAAATCCATAATCAAAACGTACATTGTGACCAACTATCATTTTGTCATCAGTTAGTTCCACAATTTTCTTTGCAATTTCATAAAACTTAGGAGAATCCTCAACCATCTGATTATTAATACCTGTTATTTGAATTATCCTGTATGGTATTTTCTTTTCAGGATTTATCAATGTAGAGAATTCATCAACAACCTTTTGCCCATCATGTATAAATATTGCTATCTCAGTTATCTTCTCATTTGAAGGACTAAGTCCGGTTGTCTCTATGTCGATTATTGCGTACATTTTTGTTTTACCACTAAGGTCTGTAAAGGATATCTATAGTGAATAAATTTTTGAAATATTCAAGTATCTAAAAGCTTAGTCAGAAATCGTCAAGTTCGAGGCTCGCAAAGTGCAGAAAATAAAGAGTTTACTTTCGTAAATGACTGGTTTTCTATACGAGTATAACGAAGAAATTGGCGTTTTCTGGCAAGCACAAACTAAAGATTTAACTTCATCTGAATAGCCTGCACCTGCTTCTTCAGCTCCTTAACCTCTCTGGTAAGTTCATCCTTTTCTTTACTTGGCTCAGGTACTTCAGAACTGATATAATTTACAAACTTCCATATTTCTGTTACATCGCTAATTTTTATTTCATAAGGTAAAAAAAGTGGATTTAAGGAGTGAAGCATAAGCTTCCCTTTGCTTTCAATTAGATTTTCGATAACCTTAAATACCATTCCATCATCACGAGTAAGAATAATATATGCATGGTGATTTCGTATTGTACTCCAATCCTGAACAAACTCACCGGTAACATACGATGCATCAGGAATGGGCAACATTGAGTCTCCGCTAATCTGAAAACTTCTGTATTTTTTTTGCTTGGAAAGAAAAGGAAGTTTAAATGTTGGTAATATTCTTATGTACTCAGGATCAGCATATCCGGCTGCATAACCTGCCCTGGCCTTCTCATTAACAAGCTCAATATTTTCTTCATTGTCCTGATCAACTATTGTTGCTAACACTCTCAGGTTACTACCTTTTATATATATGTCATAGCCTTTTTCCAGCTGCAACAACTGGCTCTCCGGTAGCGACTCCAAATCAACTTTTATTAATGTATCAATTGCAACCCCAAAGTAATTAGAGAACAGTGTTAATGCACCTAGGTTTGGTTGCCCTACTCCATTTTCATAGCCACTTAATGTAGGACGCTTTATCTCTAATGCATGTGCCACATCATCTTGTGTGCGCCCCTTACGCTTTCTTAATAATTTAATATTGCTTTTAAAATACATAGTTTTTGAGTATTTAGTGATGAATTACAACAATGCAAGATACAGGAATCAGGAGCCAAAGCGTATTCAAACCATCTTTTTGTCATCCTGAGCAGAGCGAAGGATCTCTACCTTTTTAAGATTCTTCGCTCTGCTCAGAAAGACAAAGACTTGCAATACGAACTCATATTAGTACTTAAACCCCATTTAATTCTTTTTTCTTCACTCTTCTATTTGACATTATATCACATTAATGATTATATTGTAATCGCAAAAATGCTTATATAATAATCAAAAATAATACAAATATTTTAATTGTCAAGTATTTCATCAAAAAAATAACAGCAAAACAATAAAATGAATGACCGAACCATAATTCACCTTGACTTAGATACATTTTTTGTATCAGTTGAGCGCTTAATAAACTCCTCGCTTGTGGGCAAGCCAGTTATAATAGGAGGCATGTCAGATAGAGGTGTAGTATCAAGCTGCAGTTATGAAGCACGGCAATTTGGTGTACATTCGGCTATGCCAATGCGGATGGCTAAACAAATGTGCAATGATGCTATATTTATTCGTGGGGATATGGAAGAATACAGCAAACAATCGAAACTTGTAACCGACATAATTTCCGAAAGCGCACCCGTTTACGAAAAAGCCTCCATTGATGAGCATTACATCGACATAACAGGAATGGATCGTTTTTTTGGCAGCCTGAAATGGAGTCATGAATTGCGTGAACGTATCATCAAGAATACTGGTCTTCCTATTTCATTCGGACTTTCAACCAACAAAACTGTTTCAAAAATTGCTACCGGTGAAGCCAAACCCAATGGCGAACTATACGTACCTCAGGAAAATGTACGCCCATTTTTGTTTCCCCTATCAATAAGAAAAATACCTATGATCGGAAAACAAAGTTACCGGCTTCTACGATCCATGGGCGTTTCTACAATTCGCACCCTCAGCATGATACCACCTGAAATGATGATACAAGTAATGGGCAAAAACGGCATTGCAGCCTGGAAAAAAGCCAATGGCATCGACAATACACCTGTAATTCAATATTCTGAGCGCAAATCAATCAGCACCGAACGAACCTTTGACAAAGACACTACAGATATAATAAAACTTAAAAACCTACTTATTTCAATGGTTGAAAAAATTGCCTTTGAACTACGAAAAAAACAAAAACTAACAGGATGTATTACTGTTAAAATACGTTATTCAAACTTCGACACACATACTCTGCAGAAACACCTCCCCTACACTTCATTCGATCATGTACTAATGCAAACAGCTCTTGAATTATTTGAACGATTGTACACAAGAAGAATGCTCATAAGATTAATCGGAGTACGCTTCAGCCATCTGGTTGGAGGCAGCCAGCAATTAGACCTTTTTGATGATAAACCGGAGATGATAGACCTTTACCAGGCGATGGACAGCATAAGGTTGAGATACGGGAAAAAGGCAGTAAGGAGGGCAATTGGGGTTTGATAGCAACATCAGCAACCACAAATAACAATAAATGACCACCAATGACCACCAATGACTACAAATGACTACCAATGACAACTAAATAACACATAAAACATTGTTCCTCAACTCCCACTCATATTACAGTCTTCGTTACGGCACTTATTCCATTGATGCATTGGTAGAGGAAGCTTCAAAAAGGAATATTGCAGCTATGGCTCTCACTGACATCAATAATTCATCGGGAATTATTGACTTTGTGAAATCATGCAAAGCACAGGGAATCAAGCCTATTGGAGGCATGGAATTTAAAAATGTTGATGAATTACTTTTCATAGGAATTGCTCGCAACAATAGTGGCTTCAGAGAACTGAACGAATACATGAGTGTCATCAACCTTAAAGAAAAAGAACATACTTCATCAGCTCCTAAATTTAATAATGTGTACGTCATCTACCCTATGACTAATACCTCTGAACTAAGCTTGAAAGCTAACGAGTTCATCGGCATAAAGCCATCACAAGTTCATAAATTAGTAACCCTAAATAACAAACAACTTGAAAAAATGGTAATTCAGCAACCTATTACTTTTGCTGATAAAAAAACATGGTATCTGCATAAAAACCTGCGTGCCATCGACCATAATTTACTATTAAGCCAACTTACACCCAATATGTATGCACAGAGGGATGAAGTATTTCTTCATGAGTCAGAAATAATTGCAGCTTTTGAACAATATCCTCAAATCATAAAAAACACACAGTCGATTATTGATAACTGCAAAATTGATTTCGATTTTGATTCTCCCAAAAACAAAAAAACATTCACCGGTAGCCGCTACGATGATAAGATATTACTGGAAAAACTGACATATGACGGCATGAAATATCGCTATGGAAAAAACAATAAGCAGGCAGCAAAAAGAGTAACAAATGAGCTTGAGATAATCGACAAACTTGGATTCTCTTCCTATTTCCTGATAACCTGGGATATTATCCGATATTCTTTGTCCAGGGGTTTCTACCATGTTGGACGTGGCAGTGGTGCCAATAGTGTTGTTGCTTATTGCTTAAAGATAACAGATGTCGATCCAATCGAGCTTAACCTATATTTTGAGCGATTCATCAACCCAAAGCGCACATCCCCTCCTGACTTTGATATAGATTATTCGTGGAAAGACCGTGAAGAAGTGCAAGACTATATTTTTAAACGATACGGTCGTAAACACACTGCATTTCTAGGTACATCCGTAACCTTCAAGGGTAAATCCATTTATCGTGAACTGGGCAAAGTACATGGTCTGCCAAAGTCAGAAATTGATGTTTTAACAAAAAACCCGGCAGCCGAAAAAGGCAAGAATCAAATTACCCGACATATTCACCACTTAGCTACAATGATGGTTGGCTTCCCTAACCAGCGGAGTATTCATGCTGGTGGTATACTTATCTCCGAAGAGCCAATTACATGCTACACAGCCCTCGATCTGCCCCCAAAAGGATTTCCCACCACACAATGGGATATGTATGTAGCCGAAGACATCGGCTTTGAGAAGCTTGACATATTAAGCCAGCGCGGCATAGGGCATATTAATGATGCTGTTGATATAATACGTAACAACCATGGTATTAATATTGATATACATCAGGTTGAGAAATTTAAAAACGACCCTAAGGTAAAAGCACAACTCAAAAGAGCTGAAACAAATGGATGTTTTTACATTGAAAGTCCTGCTACACGAGGTCTGCTAAAGAAACTCGAATGCGATAATTATCTCACTCTTGTAGCTGCCAGTTCCATAATACGTCCCGGGGTAGCTAAATCGGGGATGATGCGCGAATATATTCACCGTTTCCATAATCCTGATAAATTTGAGTACATCCACCCAGTGATGAAGGAACAGTTGGAGGAAACTTACGGAGTTATGGTGTACCAGGAGGATGTGCTAAAAGTATGTCACCACTTTGCCGGCCTCGACCTTGCTGATGCTGATGTATTACGCAGAGCAATGAGTGGAAAACATCGTGGGAAGGATGAATTTAAGCGTATTGTAGAGAAATTTTTTAGCAATTGTAAAGAAAGGGGTTACCCCGATAATATAACAAAAGAAGTCTGGCGACAAATTGAAAGTTTTGCAGGCTATTCATTTTCAAAAGCACACTCAGCATCTTATGCTGTTGAGAGCTTCCAGAGTCTTTACCTAAAAGCTTACTACCCACTTGAGTTCCAGGTGGCTGTCATCAATAATTTTGGAGGATTCTATCATTCATGGGTATATTTTAACGAGGCAAAACGACAAGGGGGCAATATCCACTTGCCTTGTGTAAACAATAGTGACTTCAATACAAGTATTACCGGTAATGATATTTATATTGGAATGGTACATATTGCTAACCTGGAAAATAAATTAGCTCATGCAATTATTGACGAGCGTAATCTTAATGGAAATTATACAAATCTTGAAAACTTCATCCAACGCATTGCACCCGAAATTGAACAATTACTTCTACTGGTTAAGATTAACGCTTTTAGCTTTACAGGAAAATTAAAGTCGCAATTACTTTGGGAAGCACATCTGTTACAAAAAACCAACAAACAACTGCCCAAAACAAATCGCCTGTTCGAAAGTAAAAGCAAACAGTTTAAACTTCCCAAACTTGTATATAACGCATTAGAAGATGCTTATGATGAAATAGAACTGTTAGGATTCCCTGTTAGCTCAAGTTATTTTAATATGCTAAGAACTAGTTTTAGGGGTGAGATAGCAGCATCTGAAATGGACAATATGATCGGGAATAAAGTAAGAATGGTTGGATTGCTGGTCACAATCAAATATGTAAATACGGTAAAGAGAGAACTAATGCACTTTGGTACTTTTTTAGATAAAGCAGGTGAATTTTTCGACACCACCCACTTCCCATCCTCGCTAAAGAAATATCCTTTCAGAGGGCATGGCCTTTATTTAATATTAGGAAAAGTTGTTACCGAGTTTGGCTATGCAAGCATTGAGGTTGAGAAACTTGCTAAATTGCCCCTACAAAGTGATCCGAGGGAGGAATAATCTATCAGACCTTCCAGAGTCGGTACGACCTGTAAGAGTCATAAGTATTATTCCTTTTTCAAATATTGAATGTTGAACGCCCAATATCCAAAGTTGAATTGAGTTCGGTATTCACTCAACATTCAGTTCCGTTTTATACAAGGCTGAAAGACCAAATTGAACAGAATTAGCTTGATTAGAAATTTTAAAAAAACGGATAAATTATATTAGGTCATTAATTGAAGGTTGGTGTAATAAAAAATTAGTTTTTTACCCACACGCTTCTGCCCTTCGGAAAAGTTGGGGTAGCTCACCAACATTGCACATTTACTCACAGATATTACAAACTTAGTTGATGTTCGTGATTTTCAATTGTAATTCACACAGGTTAACCCTCAAACCAAATTGTTGCAAAAACGAGAGCAAAACCAAACTTGTTTGAACTTTGCCAAGTGGAGACACAATCAGCAACGCTAAATTTGCAAAAAAGTTCAATTTACAATTTAGAATTCTCAGACACAATTGAAAACTACAATAGTTAAGTAATTTTCCGAAACACTCATCGATAAAAAACTATCAAACTTCTAAAATTATACAGCAATAGTCTAAACTAATTGTTTCGTACATCTAAATACATGAATCTTTGTTTCGAAATTTATTCAAAGGTTATATGATGAAGCACATAATTTTAGTTCAGATAATTATACTAAGTATTATTCCTGAATTTCTAATAGCACAAAAACAACCATTCTCTGTAGAAGAATGCATAGTTTATGCATGGGAAAATAGCACTGACATAGGCAGGGCAAACAATAGTGTTAAGATCCAAGATGCTTATCTGATTAGATCAAAAGCTGAGCGCCAACCAAATTTATATTTTACTGGTAATCAAAGCTTAAGTTCATCACGTAATTATCAATATAACGAAACGGAAGGAATCTGGACAAATAGTAATAGTGCCAATCTTTCAATTTCGTTAGGTTCTGAAATAACCTTATACAATGGGGCAAAGCTGAAAAATACCATAACTCAGGGTAAAACTAATCTTACGGCATCAGAAACCGATATTCAAACTCAAAAGGAACTAATCAGTTTAAATGTGCTTTCGTCATATATAGTTGCTCTACTTGCTGTTGAGAATGTTGAAAACTACGATGCTCAGCTTAAATCAACTGAAAAACAATTAGAATTAGCAGAAGCACGAAAGTCGGCGGGAATTATTTCCACTTCTGATTTCTTAAATATAAAGTCACAATATGCTTCTGATAAAGCTACCTTTATTGATGCAGAAAATACACTTAGAATAAATCTAGTTGCCTTAATGCAATTGATGAATATGCCTATTGATTATTCTTTTACTATACAGGAGCCAAATATTGATTCCTTAATAAAACACACACCTGAAACCGATGCTAATTTAATTTACAATATCGCTTTAGGATTACAACCATCAATTAAATCGGCCAAATTGTATCTGGAAAGTACCGAAATGAACATAAAAATAGCAAAAGCTGACGCTTTGCCTCAATTATCATTAGGAGGAAGTATTGGAACAGGATATAATAGTGCTATGCAGTATAATAATTTTAGCGAACAGTTTTCCAATAAAGTAGTTCCAACAATTGGTCTTTCACTTTCAGTCCCAATTTTTCAACGAAAAAAAGTTAAAACCAATGTAACAATTGCCAATATACAAACTCAAAATGAGGAGCTCACTTTAATTGATTTAAAAAATGATCTGCGAAAATATATTGAACAAGCTTGTATTGATTATCAAACAGCAAGCAGTAACTATTTGGCACTACAAGAACAATACGATGCAGAAAATGAGTCGTATCATCTTTCAGATGAAATGTTTACACAAGGCATGATAAATTCAGTTGATTTTCTAACCTCAAAAAACAATTTAGTTACTGCTGAAAATAAACTAACACAAACAAAATATAATGTGTTACTGCAAAATAAAATTATTGATTATTATATGGGCAAAAGCATAATTTTTTAGTTGGTTGCCATAAAAACCACGAAATAAAATAGATATGAAAAAAATAAATTTAAAACGTAGGAAACTGTTAATATCAGCAATAGCCTTAATCATAATTGCCATAGCCTCATTTACATATATATCATGGGGAAAAATTAATAATGAATATGTTTTTGAAACAGAAATTGTGAAAAAAGGGTCAGTAAGCAATGCTATAACTGCCACAGGAACCTTAGAGGCAACCAATACAGTTGTTGTTGGAACACAGGTTTCGGGAGTTATAGAAAAACTATATGTTGATTTTAATTCCGTTGTTAAAAAAGGCCAGCTTATTGCCGAACTTGATAAATCCACCTTGCAATCGAGCCTCGAAAATGCCCAGGCTGATTTGGATAATGCTCAAGCTGAATATGATTATCAAAAATCCAATTGGACTCGAACAAAAGTTCTTTTTGATAAAGATTTACTATCTCAAAGTGATTACGATTTGGCAATTTATAACTTTAGAAAAAGCAAAGCATCTGTAAAATCAGCAAATGCTAATTTGGATAGATCTGCTCGTAATTTAAGCTATGCTACTATTTATTCTCCAATTGATGGAATAGTGCTTAACCGTGCTGTTGAAGAAGGGCAAACTGTTGCTTCAAGCATGAATACACCTGAACTTTTTACGATTACTAATATGCTATCGGTAATGCAGGTGGAAGCAGATATTGATGAAGCTGATATAGGTATGGTAAAACAACAACAGCGAGTTGAATTTACAGTTGACGCATTTCCTGACCTTACCTTTGATGGTGAAGTGTCGGAGATCCGCTTACAGCCGAACGAATCGTCTAATGTGATTACCTATATTGTAATTATCACGGTAAGTAATCCTGATTTAAAATTAAAACCGGGAATGACAGCAAGCATAACCACTTATGTTGAAGAGGCAAGCGATGTACTATTGATAGCAGCAAAGGCTGCTCGTTTTTCTCCTAACCGACAATTATTAGATGATTACATGAGTAGTTTATCAGATCAACAGCAAAAACCACCATCGAGTGAGCCTATGGCAATGAACGATGAAAGCAGGCCTAAACCTCCTCAAAGACCAATGCCGGAATTAGACGATTCACATAAAATGGTTTGGGTAAAAAACGGTGATCATATGCATCCGGTTGTAATTGATGTAGGTATTGATGATGGTTCAAATATTGAGGTAATCTCAGGATTAGAGGAAGGTGAGATAGTTGTTACTTCTTTTGAATTCACCAGCAGTTCTGTTGATGATGATGCGACTCAAAAAGATGATGAGCAAAAAAGTCCATTTGTTCAGGAAAGATCTGGTGGTAAAGGTGGTGGTCCTGGTGGTCCACCAAGATAATTAGATTCTTAGATAAAAGTATTGTGGACAATTACTAATTAAGAAAGAAGATATGAGAAGTGAGAAAATTTATAATTATTAAAAATGGATAACAAAGAAATCATATCAATAAAAAACCTGCATAAAAACTATTATGTTGGAGAGGAAACAATCAAAGCACTTCGGAGAGTAGATTTATCTATTTCGAAAGGCGAGTTTGTTGCTATAATGGGTGCAAGTGGTTCTGGTAAATCTACTCTGCTAAACATACTTGGATGCCTTGATTTACCTACTGAAGGCGATTATTTTCTGGACGGAGAAAATATAAAATCCTTAAATAAAAACCAACTAGCAGATATTCGTAATCAAAAGCTGGGATTCGTATTTCAATCATACAACCTATTGCCACGGACATCGGCACTTGAAAATGTAGAATTACCTTTATTGTACAACCCTTTAGTTAGCAATGCCGAACGAAAAGAAAAAGCAGAACAAGCATTAATTTCTGTTGGGCTAAAAGATAGAATGAAGCATTTATCCAATCAAATGTCGGGTGGACAACAGCAACGAGTGGCTATTGCACGCTCAATGGTAAATAGTCCGGTGGTTATTTTTGCTGACGAAGCAACTGGAAACCTTGATACACGTACATCCTTTGAAATTATGGCCCTTTTTCAGGAGTTAAACGATAATGGGATGACAATTTGTTTTGTTACCCATGAACCCGATATTGCTGTATTAACCAATCGCAATGTATTTTTTCGCGATGGCTATATCGTTAAAGATAAGATGATAAGAAATAGGCAAAATGCAGTTGATGTTCTTGCTCAATTAAAAGACGAAACTTATGTTTTTGATAATTAGATTAACAGCACAAATTGAGAAATAATGAAACTTTTTAATTTATTTAAGATAGCCATAGCTGCCATTAGACGAAATAAAATGCGTTCGTTTTTAACCATGCTTGGCATTGTAATAGGTGTAGCTGCTGTAATTGCAATGTTAGCCATTGGCCAGGGATCGAATGCTAGTATTCGTGAAACTATTTCCTCAATGGGCACCAACCTAATAAATGTAATGCCGGCAAGTCAAAACCGTGGTGGTGTACATCAGGGGCGTTCAGCATCACACACTCTTGTTGTTGAAGATGTGACTTATTTAAAAAATAACAGCATATTAATAGATGCCGTTTCACCGGAAATAGATGGAAGCGGTCAGATTGTTTATGGTTCCAATAACTGGCCTACTCAAATTTACAGCGGAAATGAGGATTATCCTTTTATAAAAAAATACGAGATTGAAACTGGGCGCATTTATACATTAAAAGAAATCAAAAGTGCTGCCAAAGTTTGTTTAATCGGACAAACAATAATTGAGAATATCTTTAGCGAAGATGAAGACCCGATTGGAAAAACCATTAGATTTAATAAAATTCCGTTTAAGATAATTGGTACTCTAAAAGAGAAAGGCGATAATACTTTTGGACAAGATCAGGACGATATGGTACTTGCACCCTATACAACAGTAATGAAACGACTTTTTAGACAAACGTTTTTACGTGCCATTGTTATATCTGCTAAATCGGAAGAACAGATTACTGAAACAAGTGCAGAAATAACCGAGCTCTTACGCTTATCTCATAAATTAAAAGATAGTGAAGACGATGATTTTGAAATAAGAACGCAAGAAGAACTGATTAGCAATTTTGGATCAATATCAGAGATGATGTTGGTGTTATTAGGTTCTATTGCAGCAATTTCGTTAGTTGTAGGAGGTATTGGGATTATGAACATTATGTATGTGTCGGTTACCGAACGCACACGGGAAATTGGATTAAGAATGGCTATTGGAGGCAAGGGGAAAGATATACTTCGGCAGTTCCTTTTGGAGGCTCTGTTGCTGAGCATCTTAGGTGGAGTAATTGGTGTTATATTAGGAATTGTAGTATCAAACATTGTAGAAAATGTATTGGGATGGCCCGTGTTAATTACGACAGATTCCATTCTATTATCTTTTTTGTTTTGCACATTTATTGGGGTGTTTTTTGGGTGGTATCCTGCACGCAAAGCATCAGCACTAAATCCTATTGAAGCTCTAAGGCACGAATAATAATGCAATTATCAAATTTTATTTATTAATAAACTTTAAATTTTAGTAAAATGAAAAAACAAATTTTAATTATCGTACTAATTGGTTTAATAACCATAAATTTCAACTCGCTAATGGCTCAAGAACGTCAGGAGCGAAAACCTCCACAGGAGCAGGTTAACACACTAACTAAAGCTCAAACAAAAAAAGTGAACAAAATTTTAGCTAAATACGACAGTAAATCTCTAACAGAAGATGATGCTAAAGCTATTATGGATGCAATCAGAGATGATAAGATTCCAGGAGGTAAAGGGGTTGAAGATGCAATCAATGATGCTGGATTTAATTTCGAAGAAATAAGAAAGCTTGCTCCTCCACCAGCAAGACCTGGTAAAAAACAAAAAGAAAAATAATTAATTTCAAGTAGTATCCCCCATAGATGGTTCTATTTTGAAATTATCTATTGGGGTCCTTATCTGAATTATTAAAGCACTAGGACTCTAATAGTGAAATCGATTAAATAATTTGTATCGGCAATCTTTTAAAATATTAAATTTACAAAATGGAAATTTCTAAAAACAGAATAGAAAAATGGTTACCTCATATTGTTGGATTATTGCTTTTTTCCATTCTCCCACTTTTTGTATTTGACAGAAATAACGATCGGGCTACTTTTTGGATGTATAGCTACTACTACCAATTAATTTTTATGATTGTAGCTTTCTACGTTAATTACTTAGTCATTGTACCTCGTTTTTTCTTTGAAAAAAGAAAAATATATTTCTTTGGAGTCATATTACTGTTTGCCATTTTATTGCTTATCACATCACAATATCTATATGATTTATTGCAATTAGACAGTTTAATGCATGAAAACATAAATGGGAGAAGAATTGCTCCCCAAAAAAAGACTTTTGACTTGCATCCTAAACTTGTCGACAACTTTTTTTTATTGTTGGTTGTACTTGGTTTTAGCAGCGGAATGGCAATAATTCAGCAACTTAGAAAAAATGAAACAAAACAAAAAGAGATAGAAAAAGTCCGGGTTGATTCTGAATTAGCATTCCTTAAAAACCAAATCAGCCCACATTTTTTCTTTAACTCTTTAAACAATATCTACGCACTTATTGCCATCGATAGCTCCAAAGCCCAAAAGTCAGTAGAGAAACTATCGGGATTAATGAGATACTTAATTTATGATTCGGACATAAAAAAAGTTGAACTAAAAAAAGAATTTGATTTTATACGAAATTACATTGAGCTAATGCAGCAAAGGCTCACTTCAAAAATTAAATTGAATGTGAATATAGACACTAAGCTGCCCGATGCCAAAATACCACCCTTGTTATTTATACCTTTTATTGAAAACGCTTTTAAGCATGGTATAAGCTATCGTGAAAACTCATTTATTTCAATATCGCTTAAAGCTGAGAATAATAAAATTATTTTTGCATGTACTAACAGTATTCCCGTAAACAAGAAGGAATCCAACCATATAAAAGGTGGGATTGGCATTGTAAATATAAAAAAGCGCTTAGAACTAATTTACGGCAATCTGGCAGAGCTAAAAATAGATAAGGATAGAAGCCAGTATATTGTTCATTTAACCATTCCATTAGATTTAGAAATATGAACAAAATTACTTGCATAGCCATCGATGATGAACCATTAGCTTTAGGGTTGATAGTTTCGTACATTAACAAAACTCCGTTTCTGGAGCTTTGCGGAGAGTATGACAATCCCATTGATGCCATGGAATTTTTAGAGGAAAACCCAGTACAGCTTATTTTACTGGATATTAAAATGCCCGATTTGACAGGTGTTGAGTTTGCCCGAACACTGAACGAAGATTGTAAAATAATTTTTACTACAGCATACGATAAATATGCTGTAGAAGGTTTTCAACTTCATGCGCTCGATTATTTATTAAAGCCCATTAGTTATGAGGTTTTCCTTAATTCTGTCATGCATGCAAAAGAACATTTTGATTTATTAAAATCAGCATCTCCAAATAAACCAATTGAAACGGACGAAAACTATCTGTTTATTAAAGCCGATTACCAGATACAGCGAATTGAGTATAATGATATTTTATATATTGAGGGACTAAAAGATTATGTGAAACTGTATACTGAAAGATCATCAAAACCACTTGTTTTTCATGCAACGATGAAATCTTTAGAAAAAAAATTACCAACAGATAAATTTATGCGTGTCCACCGTTCCTTCATTGTTTCATTAAATAAAATTAAGACTATTGAACGCGACCGTATACTTTTTGGGAAAGAACGTATTCCAATTAGCAAACAGTATAAAGAAATTTTTGATGAATTTGTTAAAAAGAAGTTTCTTTAGCTTGACCACACAGCCAAGCACAATTGCAATTAGCTTCGCCGAACTTCGTTTCCAACAAGCCAACACACCGCCAAAAATTTCAAAAGAACTTGTCATTTTTTAACGCTTTTTTGCCGACCCTAAACCTGTTTTTTCGGGAACAGTAGTGCTTCAATTGAGCGGATTTTGGATTATACTAAATGATAATAAACAGAAAATGAATTAAGCCCAGCATACAACCAAGATATATTAAAATAATAGCCGAGCTTATAGTAAACCTGCTTTCTAGCATTCAGGTTCAAGAGTTGTAGCCCACTTCAACTTTATTGTAACCTAACAGGAATGACGCCCTAAATCGGCTACTATTCTTAAACTAACCGATATTCATTCTTTTTTTATAACTTTGCCACAGTTACCAATAGGGGTGCCTCAAAACAAGGGCTGAGATTATACCCTCTGAACCTGATCCGGATAATGCCGGTGTAGGAAAAGAGTATTACAACCCACAGGCTTTCTTCTATTGATTTTTAATAATTATAAAATCAACAGAATTATGCAAAAGAATTATTTACTAATAATCATTTTGGCAATATTGCCAATTTTTATGAACGCCCAATACGTATTATCGGGCAAAATTACAAACAGCGAAGACGGGCTTCCATTACCGGAAGCCCATATAATAGCACAAAATACCAAACTATATTCAATTTCTGATAATAATGGATACTTTGAAATTAAAGTCTTAAGATCTGGAAATTATAAGATCAGAATTTCTTATGTAGGGTTTGAATCACAAACAGTTAAAATTAATATTCATAATAACACCACACAAAACATTGCTTTGCAGCCATTTACAATAATGGGTGAGGAAGTAATTATCTCTGCCATCCGTGCCACTGATGAATCACCAACCACTTACACAATTATGAATAAAGCTGAAATTGCAGAAGAAAATACAGGAAAAGATCTTCCATATATTCTCAAGTCAACCCCATCAACAGTAGTTTCGTCTGATGCTGGTGCTGGAATTGGTTATACCGGTCTCAGAATCAGAGGAACCGATTTAACCGGGATAAATGTTACACTCAATGGTGTGCCGGTTAACGATGGTGAATCACATAGCGTTTATTTCGTTGATCTCCCTGATCTTGCTTCATCAATTAATGATATTCAGGTGCAGCGTGGTGTTGGCACATCCACAAACGGTGCAGCCTCATTTGGTGCAAGCATCAATATTAAAACCGGGGAAAATAATGCGAATCCTTATGCGGAGATTAGCAGTGCCTTTGGTTCATTCAATACTCTTAAAAACTCTATTTCGTTTGGATCTGGTTTATTAAATGAAAGATGGAATTTTTCAGGCAGAGTTTCAAGCATTACATCTGACGGTTATATTGACCGAGCCTCATCAAACCTGAAATCTGCATATTTCTCCAGCTCATATTATGGGAAGAAGGACATTCTAAAGGCAATTATATTATTGGGTGATGAGAAAACATACCAGTCATGGTACGGTGTGCCTAAAGATAGCCTTGAAACTAACCGGACATATAATTCTGCAGGAGAAATGTATGATAAAGATGGAAAATTTTTAGGCTACTATAACAACCAAACTGACAATTATACACAGAACTATTATCAATTACACTATGCACATCAGTTTAGTAATAAATTTAATATTGTTACAGCTGCATTTATAACAACAGGAAAGGGATATTACGAAAGTTACAAGAATAATAAAAAGCTTACCAGCTACGGGTATACCGATACAATCATAGGAAATGACACGATAAGGAGAACCAACCTGATACAACAAAAGTGGCTGGATAATAAGTACTATGGGATTAACATAGCAGCAAATTACACAACAGGAAAACTAAAGCTTAATATCGGCGGTGGTTGGAATTATTATGATGGTGAACATTATGGAAAGGTAATTTGGGCACAAGTAGCAACACTTGGACAACACGATAGAAATTGGTACTTCAACACGGGAACAAAATCAGATTTAAACTTTTTTGCAAAAGCAAACTATGGCCTGACTGATAAAATAAGTCTATACGGCGATATACAATACCGTGCAATTAATTACAAAATTGTTGGAACGCATGATGACCTAAGTGATATCACACAATCACACAATTTTAATTTCTTAAATCCGAAGGCAGGCATATTCTATAGTATAAATGAAGCACAGAATTTATACTTATCTGTTGGTGTAGCTAATCGCGAACCAAACAGATCAATTTATAGGGATGCTGACACTTCACAAACCATTACATCTGAAAGACTCACTGACATAGAATTTGGGTACAGTTATAAAACAAGTTCAGTTTTTATGGAAGCTAACTTGTACTATATGGATTACAAAGATCAATTTGTAATGACCGGAAAGATCAATAATGTCGGTACTCCTATTATGACTAACATACCAAAGAGCTATAGAGCTGGTATTGAAATTATTACAGGTGTAAAATTTTTAAAAATAATTGATTGGCAAATAAATGCAACATTCAGTCAAAACAAAATAATTGATTTTGTTTCTTATGTTGACAACTGGGATACATGGGGACAGGAAAAAGAAGAGCTTGGCACTACAGATATCTCCTTTTCGCCAAATGTTATTCTTTCAAGTGATATTAGTGTTAGCCCTGTTAGAAATCTTAAGTTTAGTTTATTTTCAAAGTTTGTAGGAAAACAATTCATTGATAATACATCAAATGACCAGCGCAGCCTTGATCCATATTTTGTAAATAACCTGAGTGTTTATTATTCAATTGAAACCAGTTTCATAAATCAGATAGATTTCATACTTAGCCTCAACAATATTTTCAATGAAAAATATGAGAGCAATGCGTGGGTATATAGACATTACAGTAATGATGTGGAATATGAAATGAATGGTTATTTTCCACAGGCAGAGTTCAACTTTACGTTTGGAATAAATTTAAAATTTTAAAATATTCTTCGGAAAAATTACATTTCCCACTGGCATAAAATAAACAGATATTCAAATTTACCCGGCGAATACTTGGTATCCATAAGCACTTATTCATTTTAGTTGTTATTTTTCAATACACTTATTATCTTTATCAAATTGAAATTGACATCTAACGTCTGTGATTTACAATAATCAAAATATGAAGTATTCAATATTATTTTTGATAGTCTTCTTAATAAGTATAGCCTCAACCTTTTCACAAACAATTATATTAGAAGGTGAGCAAACAATTGACGCTGAAAAAAACATACCAATTCTTACATGCACACCAATAAAAATTACTAAGTCGATGAAAATATCATCTGCAAAGGGTAACTGTAACGGATTCTGGATTCAAAAAGGCAGTGAAACAATTCACAAGTTCAGTAACTTCTTCGATCCCATAGGAACAAAGCTATCACCAGGAACATACTATGTGTACCCCTATCTTAAAAAAGACTCTAAAAAAGCAGACATAAGCGTAACATTAAAATCACAAAACTCAGGGTAATACCACTACATCAAATTTCTTATAATTTTTGGTTAAAAAGGCTTTCATAACGAAAGCCTTTTTTATTATTGAATTAAAAAAAGTGGGTATCTTGCAATTTTATCATTAAATGTAAAACACATGGAATATTTTGATTTAATAAGCAAAAGAGAAAGTGTACGCAACTACAACATTAACAAAAAAGTAGAAAAAAGCACATTAACAAAAATAGCTAATGCCGGGCGATTAGCCCCATCGGCTGCAAATAAACAACCTTGGAAATTCTTAATAATCTCATCTGAAAAGATACTACAAAAAGTGAGGCTATGCTATTATAGAGAATGGTTTAAGCAAGCACCACACATACTGGTTGTTATTGGAGATAGTACAAAATCATGGGTAAGAAAAACTGATAATTGCAATTATCTGGAGACCGATTTAGCAATTGCTATGGACCATATGATATTGGCTGCTGAGGCTGAAGGAGTGGGCACTTGTTGGATTGCTGCATTTGACAATATCGTATTACGCGAAGCCTTACAGTTAGGTGATAATAAAGTGGTTTATAGTATTTCTCCTTTAGGTTACCCAAAGGATGGATATCAGAAAAAAGGAGAGAAGATAAGGAAAGCTATTGATGAAGTAGTTGAATTTATTTAATTAGCCTGATTAATTCATGTGTTTAGTTTGATGCAGATGTTAGGCGACTGAACCTGACGATATAGCAATCTATTTCAAAGGTTTAGCAACGAAGCAGATGCATTGAAATAAACACACTTTAGTGTAAAATGACAAAAAACATTTTTGTTTTCTTCATCATCAATTATCTGACATAGTGATAATAATACTATTGTCATTTTTCATGAATTATTCAGGCTAGGAAAGTTTCTCTAATGCAAATTTTATACGGCTAACGGCCTCTTTAATAAGTTCATTTGATGTAGCATATGAAATTCTGATACATTCAGGACTACCAAATGCCTCACCTGGAACAAGTGCTACATAAGCCTCATTAAGCAGATACATGCATAATTCTGTACTATTGTTTATTGTATAATTTCCAAAGGCTTTTCCATAATAATAGCTTACATCCGGAAAAAGATAGAATGCACCGTTAGGCACATAGGTTTTAACTCCCGGGATTTCACTAACCAAATCAATCAACAAATCTCTACGCTCCTTAAATGAGCTTACCATGTTTTTCAAGTCATCAGATGTCTCAGGGTCTGTACTAACTGCTTCCAAAGCTGCCATTTGAGAAATCGTTCCTGTTCCGGAAGTATATTGTCCCTGTATCTTTATACAAGCATCTGCAATAAACTTAGGTCCTGCAATATAACCAATTCTCCAGCCTGTCATTGCCATTCCCTTGGAAACTCCATTAACAACAACTACCTGATCTTTAATCTTCTCAAATGAAGCAAGGCTTTCATGTTTACTATCAAAATTTATATACTCATATATTTCATCAGCAACAACCAATATATTAGGATATTTACTAAAAACTTCAGCAATAGCTTCAAGCTCTTTGTATGAATACACAGAACCTGTTGGGTTACTTGGCGAATTAAACAAAAATGCCTTGGTTTTACTAGTTATGGCAGCCTCAATTTTGTCAGGGGTAATTTTAAAATCACTTTCAATTCCCGCATCAATAATAACAGGATTTCCACCCGAAAGATTTATCATTTCAGGATATGATACCCAATAAGGAGCAGGAATAATAACCTCATCACCTTCATTAAGAATACACATAAAGACATTAATTAACGAATGCTTGGCTCCGGTAGAAACAACTATCTGATTTGCATTGTAATCAAGACCATTATCCCGTTTCAATTTCTTAGCAATTGCCTCACGCAGTTCCATAAATCCGGGTACTGGAGGATAATGAGTAATATTCTCATCGATAGCCCTTTTGCCTGCACTTTTTACATGGTTAGGTGTGTTGAAATCCGGCTCACCTATACTTAATGTAATTACATCTACTCCTTTGGCTTTAAGCTCACGGCTGAGCCTAGTCATCTCTAATGTTGCTGACTCTGATAGATTTAATATCCTATCAGAAAGTATATTTTTATCCACTTTTCTAATTTTAAAAAGGCAAATATAGCACTTAATAATAGTTCATTTTATCGTTTGTGAAAAGAATAACACAAAATTTTGCATATTAGCGTAAAAATTAATTGTTATTTTGTAGATGTAATATTTGAAATAAGAATTTTATGAGCGATTTATTAGAATTATTGAAAATTATTATCCCAACAATTGCCATACTCGTGGTTGTATATATTATTATGCGTGAGTTTTCAAAGCAAAATTCCAAGCAGTTTGACCACATGAGAAATGAACAGCAATTATTAATAAAAAGAATGGATAATGAAAGGGTTGAAAGTTCATTGAAAATTTCCATGCCACTAAAATTTCAGGCTAACGAACGAATGGTATTATTCTTGGAAAGGATAAACCCTCCAAACTTACTCATCAGAGTTAAGAAACCTAAAATTACTGTGAGTGCATTTCATACTTTATTATTAGCTACAATAAGAGATGAATATGAACATAATATGTCGCAACAGCTATACATAAGTAATAATACATGGGAGCTTGTAAAAACTGCAAAAGAAGATGTTGTAAGACTTATTAATTCTACTGCTGCAAAATTTAACCCTGATGATGATGCTGGCAAATTTGCGCAAGATATTATAACTGATGGTTTTAACAGCTCAAATAATCCCATCGATAAAGCTCTTATTTCATTAAAAGAAGACGTTAGAGAAAATTTTGCATAAAAATTGAATTCAATTAAACAAATATCAACAGTTACTCTGATAGGGTCGGGAAATGTTGCTACTGCTCTGGGACTTTCACTCCTGGATAATGGCATTAAAATTACAGAAATATTTTCGCCAAATATGAGTAATGCAAAAGCTTTGGCAGACAAAACTAACTGTGGCTATGTTAATAATATAGGAGATCTTATCACAACTTCCGATCTCTACATTATTGCAGTTCCCGACAAAGCAATTAGTAATATCATTAGCAAATTAAAGAACATTGATGGTATTATTGTTCATACATCAGGAAGTCAATCTATTGATGTTTTTGATAATTCTAATTTTAACTATGCCGTATTCTATCCTTTACAAACATTCACAAAAGGCAAATTAGTAGGTTTTAAGGATGTACCAATTTGTATTGAAAGTCCTAATAAAGCTACTTCTGATTTGCTTATCCAATTGGCTAATAAAATCAGCACTAAAGTAGTAACACTAAATTCTATCCAGCGGCAATACCTTCATCTAACGGCAGTTACGGTTAGTAATTTCACCAACCTTCTTTACACTCTTTCAAACGAGTTACTAGATGAAAAAGGAATTGATTTTTCCTTATTACATCCACTTATTAAAGAAACGGCAAGTAAGTTAAATGAAGTTAATCCTTCAGAAGCGCAAACAGGGCCCGCTAAAAGAAATGATACCCAAACTATCAACAAGCATTTGGAAATACTACAGAATTATCCTGAATTCAAAGAAATATATAAACTTCTATCAGATCAAATAACAAAAAAATATCATGGCTAATTATAAAGAAAAATTAAAAAAAGTAACAACATTTATGTTTGATTATGATGGCGTTATGACTGACGGGGCTTTAATTCTACAACATAAGGGACACCCATTACGATCGGCGAATGTTAAGGATGGGTATGTACTTCAACTAGCTATTAAACTAGGATATAACATTGTAATTATTTCGGGAGGTTTTTCTCAATCAGTTGAAAACAGATTTGGTGCACTTAATATAACGGATGTGTTTCTGGGTGTTAAAGACAAAGTAACAGTTTTTAATAAATATGTTTCTGACAAAAATATTGATCCTGAACAGATTATATATATGGGTGATGATATACCGGATTATAGAGTTATGAAGATGGTTGGAGTACCGGTTTGTCCTGCAGATGCAAGTGAAGAAATTAAAAGCATTTCAGAATATATTTCTGACAAAGGTGGCGGAAAAGGTTGCGTACGTGATATTATTGAACAGGTACTGAAAGTGCAGGGAAAATGGATGACTGAGGAATCTTTTTATTGGTAGATAATACAATGAGTGAATGATTAAATGATTGAATGATTGAATAAAAAAATGATCCCTATTCTAAAATTAATACGTTGGCCGAACCTGGTAATTATCGTATTGAGCATGTGTTTAATACTATTTTTCATTATCGCACCAGGACTTGGAATTACGGCTTTTACTTATGGATTAAGTACCATTGAGTTTTTACTGCTTTCAGTTTCAACTGTTCTAATTGCAATTGGGGGATATATTATTAATGATATTTTCGACATTAATACCGATTCAATTAACAAACAAGGCAACAATGTTATTGGGAATAAAATTTCAATTAAATATGCTAACATATTGTATTGGGCGAGTACAATAGTTGGAATTCTTTCAGGTGTACTACTCTCATATTTAGTTAATCAAATAAATTTTGGATTAATATTCCTTTTTAGTGCCGGATTGCTTTGGTTTTATTCACAAAAGTATCAATGCCAACCACTTATCGGGAATATTGTAATTGCATTTTTAAGCTCATTATCTTTTGGACTTGTTTGGTTATTCGAGTTTTATGCTTTGAGCGATAATGCTGAAGTTTTTGTTGATGTACAAACTAACTTCGCTTTAGTTAACCGTTTAGTAATGATATACATGGGTTTTGCTTTTGCAGTAACACTTCTACGCGAAATTGTTAAAGATATTGAAGATTATAAAGGTGATAATAGATTTGGGTGTATCACTTTTACAGTGAAATATGGCATAAGTGCCTCAAAAATACTAGCACTGATTGTAGCATATATTTCTCTTTTAGCTTCCTTATTTATTCAATACTCTTTTTTTAGAGCAGAATTCTACCTGTTATCTTCTGCATTTTTTGTTATAAGCATACTTTTTGTAATAATAATAGTATTCCTTCATTCAACCTCATCAAAACATAGTTATGGCAAACTCTCGTTGCTTATAAAAGCACTAATGATTGTTGGATTACTTTCAATGATTTTATTTTACTTTGAAGTATAATTGGCTATAATAAAAAAGACTAATTTTACTCTGAAATTTATAAACGACTAGAAGTATACGAGCAAACAATAACAGGAAGCACTAAAACTATGTTAAACAACAAGTTATTAAATTACGATATTATACTTTCTTCATCATCACCAAGAAGAAAACAATTATTAGAAGAATTAGGTATTAAGTTTAAAGTTCAAACAAAAGAAGTAAAAGAAAATTATCCGGTTGACTATCCCATCGAGAAAGTACCACAATACCTGAGTGAAATAAAAGCTGCTGCCTTCCACGTTAGTGAAATGAAAAGTAATACAATAATAATTACTGCTGACACTATTGTTGCTCTTGGAAACACGATTCTTGGTAAACCAACAAATCATCAAGATGCTATTAATATTCTAAAAAAACTCTCAGGCAAAAAGCATCAGGTAATTACTGGAGTGACTTTACGTACAATTGATAAACGTCATAGTTTTTCAGTTAGTACCGAAGTATTTTTTAAAAACTTATCAGAAGATGAAATTAACTACTATGTAGATAAATTCAAGCCGATGGATAAAGCTGGTGCTTACGGCATCCAGGAATGGATTGGTCATGCTGCTATCGAAAAAATTGAAGGGTCGTATTTTAATGTTATGGGGCTTCCCACACATAGGCTATATGAAGAGCTCAACAAATTTACTTCAGATAAAAATGATGCAGGATCAAGTATACATCTTGATATTTAAGTTTCATTTTAATTGTACCCCAAAATTTACAACATAAACTTCTTAACATAAGGTTAATATTATTGCATAGAATTATGTGTAATTTTGATTTTTAAAAATATAAACATGGAATTATGCATAAAGGGGTAACTAAACGAATTGTAAATTACTTTTTTAAAGGGTTGTTACTAATAGCACCTATCACTATTACACTTTGGGCAATAATTGAACTCTTTAACTTAATCGATGGACTACTTAAGGATTTGATAGTTAGCGTTATTGGTAGAGAAATACCGGGATTAGGAATAATTTTACTCTTATTATTAATATCAGGTATTGGCTACCTGGGCTCCACCATAATTTTCAACCCAATAGTTACATATTTTGACAGACTGATGGCCAAAGCACCGTTAATTAAAATTCTCTACACGGCTGTGAAAGACCTGGTATCAGCATTTGTTGGTCAGAAAAAACGCTTTACAGAACCTGTATTAGTTAAAATTGGAACTAATTCAAATCTTGAGAAGATTGGTTTTATCACAAACAAAGACCTTAGTATAATTGGAATGTCGAATGAAAAAGTAGCCGTATATTTGCCGCATTCATATGCTTGGTCGGGAAATTTATTTATTGTTTCAACTGAGCATATTACCAAAATAAATGGATCGCCAACTGATGTTATGAAATTTGTTATTTCGGCAGGCGTAACTAATATCGAATAAAAAATATGACAAAAAAACCACTTATATTAATTACTAATGATGACGGAATAAATGCACCGGGTTTACGAAAGCTCATTTCCCTTGTAAAAAGCCTTGGTGAAATAATTGTTATTGCCTCCGAACATCCAATGTCGGGGATGGCTCATGCAGTTACAATTCAAAACCCTTTAAGAGTAAGACTGCTTACTGAAGAGCCTGATTATAAGGAATATTTAACAACCGGCACTCCTGTTGACAACGTCAAACTTGGTAAGCACAAACTTGCCAGAAGGCTACCTGATTTGATACTTTCGGGGATTAATCATGGTTCAAATGCAGCTGTTAATATAATATATTCGGGTACAATGGGGGCTGTTCTGGAAGGTGCCATCGACCGAGTGCCTGGTATTGGCTTTTCACTTGACGATTTTAGCCCTCATGCTGATTTCAGTCATGTGGATAAATTTGTTATTTCAATTACTAAAAAAGTACTTAGCGATGGTCTGCCTAAAGGTGTTTGCTTAAACGTGAACTTCCCCATTAAAAGTAGTGAGTCATTAAAAGGAATTAAAGTTTGCCGTCAAGCAGACGCAAGATGGGTAGAAGAGTTTGAAGAGCGTAAGGATCCTCATGGCCGCACATACTATTGGCTTGCCGGCAAATTTGAGAATGGTGACGACAGACATGATACGGACGAAAAAGCCTTAGCTAATAATTATGTTTCGGTAGTACCATCACATACCGACTTTACAGCGCATGACTATGTTGATAAACTTGATTATACATTCTAAGAATAAAATAAAATGAAACCAGGTATTCTTAAAAGAGATTTGTGGCCAGTTGGATTATTGGTAGGCACAGTGCTTCCACTAATATTTTTTATAGCACTTTATTTTATAGATTATGCTCTATACAACTTATGGAAAACTCATATCACAAGTCAATTTCATTATTTATTTCTACTAAGCATAGCTGCAAACTTATACCCCATTAGGCATTATTTAGTGAAGTTAAGATTTGAAAAAACAGGAATGGGAATCCTTTTAGTTACTATTGCTGAAGTAATTTCATACTTTTATATTTATTATAAACCTTAAAAGTCAGAATCCTGAAGATAAAAGTTTGGAGTTATTAATTAGAATGAGCAATGAATTTAGAATAAATGATAGAAATTACACATCACTATTCACTAATAACTATTCACGATTCACAAATAACTAATAACTATTGAAATACTACATCATAGCCGGAGAAGCATCGGGAGATTTGCACGGGGCAAGCCTAATGAAAGCAATGCTTAATATTGCTCCTGATTCTGAATTCAGATATTGGGGAGGCGATAAGATGCAGGCTGTTGGTGGTATACTGGTTAAGCATTATCGCGATCTTGCCTTTATGGGCTTTGCCGAAGTGATTTTAAATCTAAGTACCATTCTGTTAAATTTAAAATTTTGTAAGAATGATATTACAAACTATAGTCCTGATATTCTTATACTTATAGATTATCCAGGATTTAATCTTCGCATCGCTGAATTCGCAAAGAAAAAGGGCATTAAGGTCGTATATTACATATCACCTCAAATTTGGGCCTGGAAACGAAACAGAGTTTTCAAGATTAAAAAAGTAGTCGACAAGATGTTGGTTATTCTACCATTTGAAAAAGATTTCTATGCGAAGTATGGAGTTAAAGTCAACTTTGTCGGACACCCTCTTCTGGATGCATTAGAAAATGAAAAATCTATTTCAAAACAATCTTTTATCGCAGAAAATAAACTGAGCAATAAACCAATAATTGCAATTCTTCCGGGAAGCAGAAAACAGGAAGTAACTGCTATGCTTAATAAAATGCTTCTGCTTGTCCCCCACTATTCTGAATACCAGTTTATTATTGCAGGCGTTACAACCTTAGATATAAATTTTTATCACAACATTATTGGAGATAAAGATGCTAAACTACTTTTCAACAACACAAATAGTATAATCGAACATGCTAATGCAGCTCTTGTTACATCAGGCACAGCCACACTTGAAACAGCACTTATAGGTACTCCTGAAGTTGTTTGTTACAAAGGCAATAGAATATCATATGAAATAGCAAAAAGAATTGTGGATATCAAGTATATTTCACTTGTAAACCTGATAATGGACAGAGAAGTTGTAGTAGAGCTTATTCAAGCTAACTTTAATTATAACACTCTAAAATCTGCTCTGGATGATATATTATTCGATAGCACAAAACGAAATCAAATTATTAATGATTACAAAGAACTTAAATCTAAACTTGGTAATAAAGGAGCTTCGAAAAGAGCAGCTGAAATTATTGCGGGTTTTGTTAGTTAGTTAAAGGCTAAATATAGTCAAGCCAAATGCATACAGGCTTTTATGCGCTCCCTCCTTAAATACAAAATAGCAAGAAGAGAATATTTCTATCTACTACACCTTGCACTGATCTAGAATATTTTATGAATCAACATACAAGGTAGAAATACTAATCTTTAGCAACTCCATAATTCATCTAAAAGTAAATAATTAATTGTTTTAGTTGACATTAATTCTCTAATTACTTATATTTGTGGTAATTATCAATTTACTGAAACTCAAAAACCAAAATCATGAAAAAGCGTACTTTGTTGTTTTCACTTTTATTGATTTTCACAGCTACTTATTTATTTGGCCAGAATAAAAGGCCTCCAATAGCCACTTATGATACATCGTTAATTGAAGCTGATGATTTTTTGAATAGTTCAAGAGCAAATGATATAATTGCATTCGGACTCGAAGAAGTATTTGAGTCTATAACCACAACTGATGTCTCAATTGCCAAACTGGATGATTCACATGTTGTTGTTGCATATCAGGAGGTAGGATTCCCTCCTCTTGGGATGGCCGTTGTGGGGACTGTTTCCAGCAATACTATCTCCTTCGGTACTTCCGAAACTTTTAACGCTGGAGGTACAGACAATATCTCTGTTACAGCCCTGGGTGCAAATTATTTCGTTGTTGCATACCAGGATGATGGAGCCTCAGGCCTTGGTTATGCAAGAGTAGGATCGGTCTTTGGATCAACTATTTCCTATGATGGTTTGGAAACCAACTTTTATGGGAAAAGACCAGCTGATGAGATTTCTGTTGCAGCTCTTAGTTCAAGTGTCGTTGTAATCGCCTTTAACGATATACCATTCTATGGTTGTGCAGTTGTTGGCCATGTTTCAGGTTCATTGCTATCATTTGGATCGCTATATAATTTTAGTTCTAATACTACATCTTTATGCTCAGTATTAGCTTTGGATGCTACGCGTTTTGTTGTTGCCTACACTGATGATACATCCTCTTATAGTGTGGCAAAACAAGGAACAATTTCCGGTTCTTCGATTGTTTTTGGACCTGCAGCTCCGTTTGCCAATGGATCCGAATCTCTTTCAACAACTAAATTGAGCTCCTCCTCCTTTGTGGTTGCATACCATGATAATTCGCAACCTCAGGTCGGGTCTGCCATAGTAGGATCAGTCTTAGGAACTGGAGAAGCTGCTGAAATTACTTTTGGACCACCAAATTTTTTTTATAATGGAACACCGCAGAATGTTTCCGCAACAATGTTGGATGACACTCATTTGGCAGTTATGTATGAATATGATAGTAATGGGTATTCTAAAATGGGAACCATATCAGGTACTTCAATCTCCTATGGATCAGAATATTTGTATAATTCAGCATCAACAAATTATGCTTCTGTTGTATCACTGGATGCGTGTAACTTTGCAGTAGCTTTTCAGGATGGTGGGAATTCAAATCGCGGGACTGCCCTTATTGGGCAAACCAACGCATTGATCTGGGATGGTTCTACAGATACAGATTGGAATACTAAAGCAAACTGGAATAGGAGTGCAGTACCAACCTCAACAGATAATGTAATTATCCCTGCTGTGTCCAAAGCTTCGGCACCTGTTATTGATATAGATGAAAATGCCGATTGCAATAATCTCACCATCGAAAGTAGTGGATCTCTTACCATTCAATCCAGTGCTTCGGGTACAGGTTCTCTTATTGTTTCAGGTACCTCAAAGGGAGATATTACTGTTGAACGATATATGACTGGTTGGTCATCAAGCAATAATGGGTGGCATTTTCTATCCTCACCAGTATCTGGTTTTACTATCTCTGGTACCGACTTTGTTCCTACAGTTGGTGATGATGATCTATATAGATTTGATGAATCAGCTGAATCACTTGTGTGGTTAAACTATAATGGTGGCACATTTGGGCATACAGTATTTGAAGTTGGTCTGGGCTATTTGTCTTCTTACGAAACAGCAGCTACAAAAAGTTTTTCAGGATCAATTAATACAGGAACAATAGCAAAGAGTCTCAGTTTTACTACCAGCTCAGGAGGTGAAGGGTGGAATTTACTGGGAAACCCATATACCTCAGCAATTGACTGGGATCTTCTTACTAAAACAAGTAGTGTTGAAGGTACTGTATATGTAGTTCAAGGTAGTGATGGAAATTATATAACATGGAATGGATCAACTGGTGACCTAACTGATGGTATTATTCCAGCTATGCAAGGTTACTTTGCCCATTGTACTACTACCGATCAAACAATTACTATGCAAACTGAAGATCAACTACATAATTCTACAAACTTTTATAAATCCGGTCAGTCAATAGCCGAAGGAACATTTAAGGTTTCCTTAGGCCACAATGATTACATTAACAATACATATATTCAATTTCGAGAAAATGCAACTAAATATTTTGATGGTACTTTTGATGGTTATAAATTATTTGGTTATAATCAAGAACCACAAATATTTACAAATGATGGTGAAACAATATATAGTATCAACTGCTTACCAACAGATTTGGAGAATTATGCTCTTCCCTTAAATACCAAAATTGAAGTAATAGGAGAATACCAACTATCATTTAGTGGAATTGAAAACGCGATAGATAAATTTGATATTAAATTGGAAGATACTAAAACTGGCTATCTGGAAACTGTTTCAGTTGATACGAACTATTCATTTAGCTACAATGAAGGAGATGGAGAAGATCGATTTATTTTACACTTCTCAAATGCTATTGGAGTTGAGGAAAACCTTAATAATAATAAATTGTATGATGTATATAGCTATGGTAATGATATTTACATAAAAAATATACTTAATAGCAATCTACCAGGTACTATTTCTGTAAATAATATATTAGGTCAGGAAGTTTACTGCCAAAAACTTAATTGTTTAAGTCTTCAAAAGATCAGCACCTGTTTAAATACTGGTATTTATATAGTAAGCTTAAAAATGGAAGGCGGATATGTAATTTCAGAAAAAGTTATTGTCAAATAAATAATTAGCCACTAACTTTAAAATTTTCCGTAACTTTATCCATCCCTAAGCAAAACCTTATGATCTGGTCGGTGAGGCCCTTTGTACGTATTTTAATATTCTTTGTAATCGGTATTCTTATTACAAGATATATTCCAACTATTAATAATATTAACATCCAAGTATATCTCATAGCTTCACTGATATTATTTTTAGTTGCATTTTTTCTTACCTTAACTACAATAAAACACAAATTAACTTGGATAACAGGTTTAGCATTTGGCATACTAATCACTATTACAGCCATCCTGATAACATCCGAAAAAACATATAAAATAACTAGTAATTCAATTGATAGTGAATACCATAGTTATTTAGGGAATATCATAAGCAATCCTACTGAAACCAATCAAGCTGTTAAGGTAATTGTAATGGTTACACCGGCTAAACCTGATTCAATTCAAAATATCACACAAAAAAAAGTACTGTATTATTTCTCTAAGGATAGTTTAAGTATGTCTCTTGAATATGGTGATGTAATTACTGTAAACAGCAAACTTACTATCCCTGGGGAGCCATTAAATCCTGAAGAATTTAACTACTCAGAATATTTAAAGCACATTGGCATTTATTACACATCATTTGTTAATAGTAGTAGCTGGAAATTAATTGGTTACAATCCTAAAAATCCAATTATTGCCATTGCCGGAAAACTAAGATCTCAAATACTTGATATATTGAGTCAGAATGGTTTATCAGGAGACAACTACTCAGTAGCAGCGGCAATACTACTAGGTTACGACGATACCATGGAAAACAACCTTAAACAAGATTACATAATGGCTGGTGCCATGCATATTCTATGTGTTTCAGGGCTTCATGTAGGTATTATTTATCTTGTAATCAGCTTCTTTCTAGGTTTTCTGAATAATACTCGCTTTAATAATATTCTTAAAGCCATATTACTTTTACTCACGGTTTGGGCCTACGCCATAATAACGGGTCTCTCCCCATCTGTGCAGCGAGCTTCACTTATGTTAAGCGTTTTTATTATTGGAAATTTACTGAACCGTGCTCGCGACACATACAATACGCTAGCAATATCTGCTTTAATACTACTGATAATTGATCCTTATCTGCTATTTAATGTTGGTTTTCAATTATCTTATGCAGCTGTTATTGGTATAGTAACATTTCATCAGCCAATTTACAAGTTGTTATATTTCAAAAATACTATTATCGACAAAATATGGTCAATCACAGTGCTGTCGTTTGCTGCCCAAATGGCTACATTCCCAATAGCTACTTATTACTTTCACTTTTTCCCGCCATGGTTTTGGTTAACGAACCTTTTTACATTCCCACTATCATTTATAATTATTGCAACAGGCCTACTATTTGTAGTTACATTATGGATTCCTATTGTACCACAGGTAGTTGGATGGCTTCTTTCAGGAATGATATACCTTCTAAACCTGGTTGTTGGCACAGTTAAATTTCTTCCCTTTTCAGGAATAAGCAATATATACACTTCCATGCCAATGGTAATTTTTATATACCTCCTGTTGTTATTAATGTTTGTTATGGTAAACAAGAAAAAACTCCAACTTCTTATTCCTGTTACATTAATTATAGCCGTGATTTTTGTGATTCACACTTATCACAACTATGATACTCTACATCAGAAAAAGATAGTTATATATAGCATTAATAAGCATAGTGCATGGGATTTTATTGTTGGTAACAACCATGTTCTAATAACAGACAGCTTGCTAACCAACGATAAAAGCAAAATAGATTATCACCTAAAAAACAGCCGCTCACGATGGAGAACTGACGATATCTTGCAAACGCTTCCAAAAAATGACACAACCATTAACAGACTGCTTTCTTTAGTTGATAATTTTCTGTTTTTTAACGATGTTAGAATATATATTAATGACGGGGAAAAACAATTTTACCCAGTCAAATCAAAATTACATTTGGATATTATTTTGATGTCAGGTGAAAGATGTTCAGATATAGCTCAACTACAGACTATTTTTGAATTTGACAGAATTATTATTGATTCTTCCGTACCTTGGTGGCAACAAAAAAAGATAATGGAAGTAGCTGAAAAACAAAACATAAATTGCTACAATGTAAATACCCAGGGGGCGATAGTGATCGATCTGTAAATTATTTTCAAAAAACTATATTTTTTATTTGGAGATATTAAAAAAGCAGTTATTTTTGCAGTCCCTTTTAAGGGAAGTTCATTTATAAATATGGTCTGGTAGTTCAGCTTGGTTAGAATGCCTGCCTGTCACGCAGGAGGTCGCGGGTTCGAGTCCCGTCCAGACCGCCAGTATTTCCCTAAGCCCCTGTTTTTCAGGGGCTTTTTTGTTTTACGTCGTGCATGCGTCGTGCACTTTGATCAATTTCTTCTTCACTTTTCAATACTTAACCTTATTTGATTTATTTTTACTATTTGTATAAATTTATTTCAAAGATGAGTATTATATTTCCAAATAGTATAATTCAAGATTATTTTTCCGAAATCAGAAAACTTCTTTATCTAGAAGATGGACGAGTTGATAATCCTTCTAAAGATCTACTTGATTTTAATAAAGTAAAATTAAAGGATATTAATTATGGACTTCTTGATGATCCTCATGCAAACAGTAAAATTGAAGTAATACCTCCCTATTCGCTACTAGATAATGCAACTAGGATACCTGATGATGATAATGTAGAGTTTTCAACGCCACTTTATAGAGAATCATTTTTGGAAATTCCTTATAAATTAGAAGAGATTTCACAAAAAACTGAAATAGATTATGGTTTTTATGAATATTCTGTATTGGGTAAGAATGATTCTGATAATTATACTTTGTTGAGTTCAATTATAAATAATAATTATGCTATGCAACGATCAGATTATTTATTTATGATGATCGTTACAAAGTTTGATAATATGGTTAATAGGTATCAAGACTGTATTAAAGAATCTCAAAAACACTTTCATTTTAATAAAAAAACCAAAGAAGATATTATTCTTCAGCATCTGATTAAGTATTATTCTGATATTCGAAAGACAAAAGATAAGCAATTAGAATTATTTAAATCAGTAATACTATCAAAGTCTATAGCAGATTTGTATGCTAAAATACTTATTGAATTTCTTACCTTAAAGTTAAATACAATATCACCTGATATTGACAAATATTATATAGTTGCACCTGAAGATTCGGAATTTGTCCGAAAAGGTAATGAAAAGATAATTTATGAATTACCTGAGAATTTTTCTTTAACACGTATGGGCATCAATTCAAGAGCACTTAATCGTCAACAAACTTCAGTCCTTTTCCACTATTTAAGAAAATATGCTATCACTATTGATTATTCTGACACGTCATATTCTAAGCTAGTACATTATTTTAGTGGGTTTTCGCAAGAAAACATTCGGCAAGAACTTTCTTGGGTTAAACTTGAAGATATATTAATAAACAAAAAAGAAGAGAAGGATTCCGACGCAAAAATAATCATAAGTCTTTTGGAGAAAATAATCTCAGAAATAAAAGAAGAGATTAAGTGATCAAAAAAACTCATATAATTATTTATATACAACCTCCAATTACAAACCTCTTTCCACGAACAATACCCTTCAAGTTTCAGAATCTCTATTAAATTCTCAAATCGATAAGTAGTTTGTAAGAATCGTACCATCGAGAAAAATAGTCAATGTGATTAAACTATTGTTAACTTCTGTAAATATAATTAGCTCAAATTCAAATAATTGTAAAGTTAGTTAAAACTGTTGCCCCCTGTTGCCCCAGCAACAGCCAAATATTCATTCTTATTTTGCCAAATGTTTAACACTTAAAAAATTAAACCATGAGTAAAAAAGAAATTTTCACCAATTTTAATTTAGAAGAAATTAAAGAACTCTTACAAGAGATTTTCAATCCCAAGTTTGAGAAAATCTTAAATCAGGTTAAAGAGCCTTCAGATCTTATTAAAGCAAAAGAGGCCTGTGCATTATTACAGGTTTCAAAGGTTACTCTCTACAATTGGATGAACGAAGGAATAATTACAGGTTATTATCTTGGTTCAAGACTGTATTTTAAAAAATCGGAATTAATTGAATCATTATCAAAGAAAAGGCAAAGGTAATGATGGAAAATATCAGTTAAAGATAAAAAACGAAGGAAACTAATTATCCAATTTGATATTGCCTATAAATGGCACAATCCACTTGAGGTTATATCCCAAAAAGCAACAATGAAATGAAAGATGAAAACTTCCACAATGGACTAGATAATCATATTAAGAGTCTTTCGATTGAAGAGATTGTTAAAGATCTACCGGGAATGTTAAAACAACCTTGTAATCACCTGGTTGAGGAAACTGAAAAAGAGGTGTTCTTAATTGGTGCCATTGGTATTATAAGTGGCTTACTTCCTAATCTCAAAGGATTATATGCCGGTAAATGGATTGCTCCAAATTTATTCGTCTATATATTAGCTGCATATGGAGGTGGTAAGGGTGGGCTAGATTATGCTCGTGAACTTGGCAATCAGATACACAAAGCTAAAAGGGAAAAGGCAAAAAAAATGATGCTTGAATATCTGACTGAAATGGAAGTATACAAAAAAGAACTAAAGGCCTACAATAGAAATAAAATTGCTGAGCCACCAACAAAACCAGTCAAAGCGCCTACATTGATGCTATACATTCCTGCTAATAATTCTAAAAGTGGAATTTATCAGTTACTTGAAGAAAATGATGACAAGGGTATAATGTTTGAAAGTGAGGGAGATACTTTAGCTGATGCCATTAAACAGGATTATGGAAGTTTCTCAGATACCTTGAGAAAAGCATTTCATCATGAAAATTTAGATTTATTCAGACGGGGGAATGAAGAACTAATCGAGATAAATAAACCAGAGCTTTCTGTTGTTCTATCTAGTACGTTCAATCAACTAAAAATCCTAATTCCATCTATTGAAGACGGTTTGTATAGTCGTTTCATATTCTATGAGTTAAAGCAAGACAATAAATTCAATGATGTTTTTGATGATAGAAAAAGTAATTACCAACAATTTTTTATTCAAGAAGGCGAAATATTCAAAAAACTATTCGATGAATTTGAAGAACTTGAAACACCAATATTATTTAAACTAACCAAAAAACAGGAGAAAGAATTCGTTGAAATATTAAATATAAAAAAAGCTAACCTTATGAAAGAAGTTGATGTTACTATGGCAGGGACAGCTAATAGATTAGGAATAATAGCATTTAGAATTATGATGATTTTTACTGCACTCAGAACTTATGAAAATGGGACTTTAAATAATTCTATTACCTGTAATGATACTGATTTTTATAATGCTTTAAGAATTATTGACAGGCTTGAAAAACATGCAAAAACAGTTTATGATTATCTAAATGGGGAACCTGATAAAAAGAAGCTTGCTTTTCAATTAAAGGAAAATGGAACCTCAATAAGGGATATCGAAAAAGTTGTAAAGATTGGCAGGGGCACACTTTCAAAATGGTTTAATAAATAAAAAATAACGGAAACCATGGAAACCACACTTATATCATTAAAAAACAATACTTTAAACAGGGTTTCCTTGGTTTCCAATACCAAATAATTTTAAAATGAGTGAATACCGATACATACTACAACCTTACACTGGAAGAAACTCTCGCTTTACTTGTCCTAAATGCGACAAGACTAACCAATTAACTAGATATATTGATTCTGAAACTGGAGAAGCATTAGCTAATAATGTAGGTAAATGTAATAGAATCGATAAATGCGGTTATCATTATTCTCCTAAGCAATACTTCTTAGATAATGGTATAAAACCTGAAAGAACCGAGGTGTTTTCTAAGCAGCTACAATCTCCAATAAAACCAACCAGCTATATTGATACTGAAATATTCCAAAGAACATTGAAGAACTATGATAAAAACAACCTACTCATTTATCTTTCTTCTTTCTTTGATGTGAAACAGATTAATCGGATAACTAATATGTATAATATTGGTACATCTTCCAGGTGGAATGGAGGAACAACCATTTTCTGGGAAGTTGATATTAATGGAATGGTTAGAACTGGAAAGTTGATTAAATACTCTAATGACGGGCATAGAATTAAGGGTAAAAATAACTGGGTTCATTCTGTACTAAATATAAAAAATTTCAATCTAAAACAATGCCTCTTTGGTGAGCATCTAATAAATAAATTTCCTGATAAGGATATTGCTATTGTAGAAAGTGAGAAAACAGCCATTATAGCAAGTATTTTCCAGCCAAGCTTGATTTGGTTGGCTTCCGGGGGAGCTGAAGGTATCAATACCGAAAAGGTAAAGCCATTGGAAGGTAGAAATGTGATATTGTTTCCTGACACCTCTATGGATAGTCGTATCTATCAAAAGTGGAATGAAAAAGCAAAGCAGTTTGGCTTCGAAGTTTCTGATTACTTAGAGCATTATACAAATGAGGAACAAAAGGCCAATGGGCTGGATATTGCTGATTTTTTGTTAAAAAAGGATATCGCTAACAAACCAATAAAAGTTCCCAAAACTAAATTAATACCAAAACAAGAACTACAAACAGATAATCTAATTGAAGGATCACCTCAAATTCCTTACAACACTCCTTCTGCTATTGCTCTTATTGACAGTAAGATTCAAAACCCTCCAAGGTTTAAGGGTGTGGATTTAGTTGTAAAAAGCAGGGAGTTTGTTTCATTAAACGGTGATAATATTGAGCTGGTTGGTGTTTTTGATTATGGGCAATGTGATGACTGGAAAAAACATAAAAATACAAAAGGTTATTGCAGGGCTTGCATGCTTAATTGTTTTCATGAAATAAGAATTAACGATAAATTACAGAAGAGAAAATATACTCAGCTAGAGGTATTGATAATGCAAAACTCATTAAAAGAAGAGAAATAAATTATTTATTCAACAAAAATAGAATTATGCAAACATTAACAACAGATCAAGAAATTCAAGAACATTTTGATGATAAATCATTTGAATTCTTAATTGAAACATTCCAAGCTGAAATGCTTGCCATTAAATTTTTAAATAAACAATATTATGACTAAATCAACGAGTAATATACCTACTGATCCTTTTGCAAAATACCCTGCATTTCTTAATACATTTGATAAAATTCAAATGTATCTTTTTGAAGAAGAAAAGAATATTCCTAAACACCACAAACTTACTACTAAAGAAGAAAAACTCAGAAAAATATACTCTGCTGTTTTTACTTATTGGCTTGATAAACCTACTCTTAGCGATAAGAAAGTATGTAACTATATTATTGATGAATTTGGTATTTCAAAACATTTTTCTTTTAAATACCTTTATGCTGTTAAAGTATTACTCGGAAATGTTCATAACGCTAATAAACAATGGCAGAGATATAAGGTTATAGCAATGCTTGATCGTGCTTATGAAATAGCAGAACGCAGACAAGATGCTAAAGCTATCATTCTTGCTGCTGATCGACTTGGAAAATATACCCAACTCGATAAAGAAGATACTCTTAAAATTCCTTATGATGAAATTGTTCCTCAAAATTGGGAAATTTCAGACGATGTAACAATACTGGGACTAAATCCTATTGAAGATCTTGAAGCTAAACAAAAAGAAATGAGAATTAAATACGGCTCTACTGCCATTGAAGATGCTCAAATATTAAATGAAACAAAACAATAAAATATATTTTAATTCCGGTCAACGTGAATTACTCGCTATCGGTGCCAATTCTGAAACTATCATTGCTGCTCGCCGCTTTGGTAAATCTGATGGTATCATTGCCCCACGACTGTTGCGTGATGCTCAACATATGCCTAGAAGTGCCGGTGCAATTTACGCAGCTACATTTCAGCAGGCTTTGTCAAGAACTTTGCCTGCTGCTGTGGCTTCACTTAAAAGAATGGGCTACCATAATGAAATACATTTTTTTATTGGTCGTAAAGCACCTAAATCACTAGGTTTTGCAGTCCCCTACATAGAGCCCCAATCCTGGGATCACGTTATGCACTGGTATAATGGATCTATATATCACATACTTTCTCAAGATGTTAAGTTTTCTGCTAACTCATTAACACTCGATTCACTAAAGGTTGATGAAGGAAGAAGTATTAATCCTGAAAAGTTTTTTGATGAAGTGGTGCCTACTGTTTCCGGTATGATTGGCTATTTTAAAAATTGCCCCTGGCATAAAGGTATCACTGTAGTAAGTGATATGCCTCATGGTAAAAAAGGAGAATGGCTATTGCAGCGTAAAACACATATGGACATTGACCTTCTTTCCTGTCTTATTGAAATTAGAAAAGAAATACAAAAAATAAAATATTCAAAAGATGATAATGATATTGTTAAATGCAACAGATTAAATAAAAATTTAAACTTTATGCGCCATCATCTTCACTACTATCGTGAGTTTGATGCTATTGATAATCTTGAACTGCTTGGTGAATCTTATATTAAGAAAATGAAACGTGAACTTACTCCGATGGTTTTTCTTACTTCGATTCTAAACAAAAGAATTACTAAATTAGTAGATGGTTTTTATGCTAACCTTGATGCTAAGTTGCATTACTATGATGCTTATAATAATTCATATCTGAATAATTTACGCACTGATCAAGGCTCGCTTGATATTGGTTCCTTCAGTACTTATTCATATCTGCAAGATTCTGATGTTGATGCTAAACAACCTCTGATGATTGCACTGGACTATAATGCTAATATTAACTGGATTGTTACTGGACAGATTGTTAGCGATGAAATGAGAACTCTCAAATCTATATTTGTCAAAAATGATAGAAAACTTAGGGAGTTAATTAACGATTGGTGCGACTATTATGAAAGACATCCTGTTAAACAGGTGATCTATTACTATGATGAAACTGCTCTACAAGGTGCTTATGCTTCGGATAATGAAACCTTTGCTGATATTGTTATTGCTGAATTGCGTAAGAGAAGTTGGTTCGTTGAAGCTGTGTACACTGGTAAACCTATGCGCCATTCACTTAAACACCAGTATATTAATGATGCCTTGACTGGTAAGAAATATTTGTTCCCTACTTTTAATAGAAACAATAATGAATTCTTATTGCCTTCACTAGAACAAGCCGGTATTAAGATTGGTCGTAATGGTTTTGAAAAAGATAAATCAGGAGAGAAGTTAGCTGAAACAACTGAAGATCCGCTTGAACTTAGAACTGATGGTACTGATGCTTGGGATAACCTTTTTATTGGTTGTAATTTCTTTAGGGTTGATGTGTTGAATACTGTTAATATGAGTAATACATTCCTTTAGTTTTTTATTATGGCAAATCAGTATAACTGATCATGCTTCATGCTATATCTTTTACTCTGTAAAAGTATGACGTTTCAATCCTTTCTGCAAGATCTCGCTTAATCAGTTACAAACGTACATTCCAATTACCCAGAAGCACACAATGAAACTATTGTGCTACCTTCTGACCGCATTACATTTTACTTATTGCAACAGTTACACTCACTAATTGGTATCATAGACTTTTGAAACAAAGACTATAATAGATCTGTTTTAGAAATAAGATCATTGTCCGCTAACTACCAATGAACTTATTCCGGGGATCATTTCATACACTTGAAACAAGAGTATGATATTGAATTGTAAATAAATTCAATAACCATTCAATAAATGTATATTGGAAACCATAGAAACCACACTTATATTATTAGTTTACATTACTTTATACAGGGTTTCCTTGGTTTCCAATACCAAATAATTTTAATCGGAATCACTGTTTCGGAAAAATCCTCACAATGATGCTATTGTTGGGGCGGTTTTTTGATTATTGCTATTTCGACCTTTTCAGCTTACTAGCCTGGCATATAACACGTTTTTTGTTACTTGTAATCACATTTTCTTGATAGGGCGGTGCGGGATGCTTCGCATGACAAAAGGGGCTGTAGCCCCTTTTGGAATCCCTACTAACGTAAAAATCAAATATATTTTTTTAAAGTGGTCAATATGTGACCATTTAATAAGAGTTAAAAATAGAAAAACTTCTTTTTTTCTTTAAATACAGAATAAAAGAAGCAAAAAAGAAACAAAAAGAGAAAACCAACCGCACTCTACTAATACTTACAGTAAGAAAAAACAAAGTTACAGAACAGCTCAACATGGATAAACGATATTAATCGATTGTCCTTGATCGTCCTTGTTAATATTTCTATCAACTTGCTGTGATTTACTTTATCAAAGAACTTCTCTAAGTATATATCTACAGAGTATTTATGACTTTGTTTTGTTTAGCAAACTTATCCAAGTCAGGTATGCCTTATGATATTCGTGTTCCTCGGTTCGGAAATTTGTCTTAAGCTTCCTTCAGATTCCACCTCACGATGGACACTCTTGCTCTCAACTAATGGTTGGAAGTTACAATCCCCCATAACTGACTTGCACCGTCAAGTTAGTTACCATGCACGGCACACTAAAAAAAGCAGGACTAAAATATAGCCCTGCTCTCACATAATAACTAATTCGGTAAAACAAGTTATTTGATCATAATTTTTGATTCTGTTCGTGTACCATTTTCATATATCGCACTAACAATATAGAGTCCTGCTGTATAATTACTTACATCAACTACACCTATGTTTTCTGAGGAATACATAAGCTGTCCAGTTACGGAATAGATGGATACTTCCAAGAGTTTGTCAGAAGATACGATATTAATAATATCAGTAGCCGGGTTAGGGTAAATTGTAATTGATTCAATGCTAGTCTCGGCAATAGCCGTAGGGTTTTGTAATAATAAATTGTCGAAGTAAAATAGTCCTGGTACCCAGTGCCCTTCGCCACCAAACTGAATAACCAACTGATCATAATTAACACTATCAGATACTGCACTAAAGTCGAAATTAAGAGTTACCCATTCGTCAAATACAGTTACATCCAGTTTAATTTCTGTTTGAGTAGTCCATGCGTTACCACCTAGTAAGCTATTTTGTAATTTTATGGCCGCTGTTGGTGTAAGGTCGCCAGAATAATCATTTGTTGAAGGCAAAAAAACATCCATACTAAATATGTTTCTTGTACTCAGATCCATGCGGTGATCAAGTATGGCTTGTGCGTTAGTCCACTCAAAGCTGCCTGAACGGTTGTAATCAGCAACATGATTTGTGGGGTCAACGGGATCGGCCACAATTACAAGTGGAGCAAGATCTGGATCTTGAAACATCCAATCGTTAATTGTACTCCAACCATCATTTTCAAAATTATCCTGAACATCTAAAGCCAATAGTGGTTTAGGACCTGAACCACCAACAAATTCCATATCGTCCCATAGATATGTTTGTTCTCCAGCAGTTGCTCCGTCAGTTCCAAAATTGAAAAATATGGAAGCTTTGTTATAGGTGTTTGCAAAGTTAATTGCTGCGGTACCTGCAGCCTCATTGCTAAAATCGAACGACAAAGTTTCCCATTCTTGGGCAACAGTTGTTATAGCCTCTGTTTCAACGGTTATTGTAGGATCTCCAGCATCTTCAACCTTTAGGCGAATTGGAGTCCCTGAAGTTGGTGAATAAACTAAAACTGTCATAGTGGTAGAACCTTCAGCGAAAGGTATTGGGCTGATAAAACCTACAGTTCCTCCAACAGTTGTTCCTGCCCATGTTTCGGCTGCCTCAGTTTTAATTGATTGAGCTACTTTATTGTCTGGGTTTGTTGGGTCAATAATAATTTCAGAAATGTTTCCGCCAAAATCAGTTAGGCCATAATCTATGTCATCATCATCAAAAGTAACAGGTAGATCAACTTGGTTTCCAGTACCTCCTGATTCATAATTAGGGCCTGTTACATCATCAAAATAATAAGTATTATTGGCGAATGTAGCAAAATCAAAAAAGATAACAATCTTGTTATATATTCCTGATTGTCCATCAACAAAATCAAAGCTTAATTGCGTCCACTCGTTAACAGTAGTTACACTGGTAATTAATTCGGTAACTTCTCCATTACTTCCTTCAAGTTTAAATAGTACGTCGCATGCAATGGGAAGATAAGCTTTCAGCGCAAATACAGTACCGGTAGAGAAATCAACAGTGCCATCAATTTCACAATAAACATGGGCATATTGTTCTTCGCCACGCACCCATTCAGCAACATTTGCACTTGTATTAATTCCAGAAGCATCTGGGTTTGCTATAACAGTTGGCATATTTGACCATCCATTAAAAGTTTCATTTTGATTTGCATCAAAATCGTTGTAGATGTATTGTGCATTCATTGTAAATGCAAACATCATAATTGTTAAAAATGTAAAAATTCGTTTCATAATGATAAGATTAAGTTAGTAAAAAATATTTATAAAGTTAAATTATTCTGTTCTCTTCTGTTTTCAAGATCTTTTTGCATAATCATGCAAGTTTTATGGTTGATACTATAGAAATAAAGTAGTATTGCACACGACATGTATAGGACCCCAGGAAATACTGATACCATAAGTTTAATACCTATTAAGGAGTGTAATGTTTGTTCCATGTTGGGTATAAAATTATATAGCGCCAGAATCCAGCCTGCTAATGCTCCCCCAATTCCCCATCCTGCTTTTTGCGCAAAGGTTGCTGCCGAAAAAACCAGTCCGGTTGCTCTTCTTCCATTTTTCCATTCCGAATAATCAGCAGTATCTGCAAGCATAGTCCATAATAATGGAACAGCCGGCGCATATGTAAACTTTGCTAATATGTTGAACGTGTAAATTAGTGTTGTGTCTCCTGCATCAGGGATATAGAGTAGTATAAAAAATAACCCTGAGATAAGAGAGCTTGCAATAAAAACATTTTTCTTTCCAAATTTTTTGGCCAATGGCTTCGAAAATGGTATTCCTACAATAAGTGCAATGGTACCAATAACATTAAAAAGTTGTACGCTTTGCTCACTTCCGATATAATATTTAAAATAGTATGCGATTGACAAATTTTGCATTGCAAACATCACAAACGATATTATTCCAACAAAGAACAGTATTACCCACGGCTTATTTGAAAACAGATTTTTAAGATCTTCCTTCAAATTTTGTTTTTGTTCCTTAGGTGGTTTTACACGTTCTTTTGTGGTTTTAAAAGTTATCATAAACAATATAAAACTTACAATTGCAAATAGTATTAAAGTGTATTGATATCCTTTTGCATTGTCACCATTACCAAAATACATAGCTAAAGAAAGCGCTGTTCCGGTTACAATAAACTGTCCTATAAAAGCAAAAATAAATCGATAGGAATTAAGTCCCGCTCTTTCGTATGAGTCGGATGTCATAACTGCTCCAAGCGAAGAATAGGGTAAATTAATTGCAGTAAAAACTGTCATTAATAGCAGATAGGTAACTCCGGCATATATTATCTTACCAGTTTGTCCAAGGTCGGGAGTTGTAAATGTTAGTACAGCCAAAACACTATAAGGTAATGCCATCCATAATATATACGGCCGAAATTTACCCCAGCGGGTATTAGTTCTATCAGCAATAATGCCCATTAAGGGATCGCTAATCATATCCCATACCCTGGCGACAAGCATTATAGTACCAGCAGCAGCAGCAGAAATTCCAAAAGTATCAGTATAGAAAATAAGGATCCAGAAACCAACCATATCCCACACAAAATGAGAGGCAGTATCTCCAAGACCGTAGCCGATCTTTTCTTTTAATGACAGTTTTGAAACTAGTTTATTCACCTTTATTTATTTTTGTTCTCCTGACGCACTTCATATTGAATTAGTATATCTTAATTTTTCGTTTTAAATCTGTTGACTAATTTATTTCAAATACATTATAAGTTCTGGACCATTCAATTACTTGCTCTGGTTTAATATCTATATCATAAAACAACTCTGGGCTTATAACATGCTTCCATCCCCATAGATTTACCCTAGTTGTATTAAAACTTCCAGTTTCACTAATACCTATTTTGTTTTTAGTATTTATTAACTCCCAGAAAGCAGCAACATGCTCACCTCCAGAAATATTGCTAAAAAAGAATTGCTTTTCAGGAGTATTTATAAATGTAATTTCGTTTTTCCCAATTTTAACATTCCCTTCCGTATTAACAGTTGCGTCAAATAATTCAGGAACTAAATGAAAAGGAAATCTCAAAATATATTCACTACCTATCAGTTCTTCATTAATGGCTAAGAAATTATGGTTGTATTCATTTGTAATAATGGTTTTTTCTCCTGTATTATGTAATCGATATACTATTTTAAAACCATTCTCGAGCAATTCTATTTCCTTTTTTAACTCATAAGAATATCCATTAATTTTCTGTGACTTACACTCAATAAAAACTTTATTTTCTTCAAATGAAAACTCAAAAGTAGCTGGTTGAATTTTATATTCTGTACTAAAATCATATTGATTGCTCTCTTTTTTCAATGCACCAATTCCAATTTTATGAAACCAGTCTCCTTCTGCTGTTTCATTAAATGCTATTGGGTTATCCATTCCAAATTCATTGTAAAAACCTTTCCCAAGACTGCTGTTGCTTTCCTGATCTAACTCCTCAACTCCAGATACATAGACACCTTTATACCTAACTGCTACGATTTTACCTGTCCAATCAAACCTGGAAAAATTATAATTTTCTAAAGGCAGTTCGATTTGAATTTCGAGATTCTTATTTTTTAAGATATGTGTCATGCCCATATTTTTTTCATTCTGATTAATAACTAACAGAGGTAAGAGAATTATAAGAATCAGAATAGATATCTTCATTTTCTAAATTTTAAAAGCACTTTAATTTTCATTGGATAATTTGGTATATTTTTCTTTTACAACCTCAAAGGCTTGTTTCTTATTCCTTTCAATATCAACTATTCCCCAATATTCTTCATTTGGAGCACCATCATAAGGAACTCCACTGCTATTAGGCGCCCATCCTCCCGGATCGAGCTTGTCATTGTTACCAGCTTTCCACAGTTCATCCACAAACGCAAATAACGTAACACCTGAACATATTTTCTGATTACTGATAACAGCATCCAATATATTTGCAGTCGCATCCGCCTGTGCCTTTTCATTTTCACCCATTTCATAACCATTTTTTGCAATGGTCATGTAACTGTCGGTACCGGCTTCAGAAAGGTACATTGGCTTAGTACTTAAAGTACTCCATTCATTAAAGATCTCCTCCGGATTATCCCATCGATAAACATTCATTCCCCAGACATCAATATTGGGACATGAAGAAAGAGCCAATGAATTGGGTAGCTCACCATGTGCTGTAGCAACAGGATGCATTGAATCATTTTGATGAATTAGTTCTGAAGCATTGTTTAATGCATTGTACCAATTTTCAATATCATCGCCAAACCACTCGGGGTGATAATTATATTCGTTACCCAGTTCCCACATTAATATTGCATCATGATTTGTGTACATTTTTACATAATCAATAAAGGATCCTGAAAGAATATCATAATAACCATCTTGGTTGTATCCAAAACTGATAATAACTTTCAATCCGGCTGTATGTATTTTATCTAAAACAGACTTGTCATCAATTGGTGAATAAACCCGTATTGTATTTATACCAGCTTCAACCATTAAAGCCAAATCTTCTGATAAGTTGTCAAAGCTTCTGTTATCGCTACCTTTTGGTACCGGATGATAACAAATTCCCTTTATTTTGTAAGGAGCATTATTTACAAATATCTGTCGGCCGGAAATTGATACGACATCAGCAACTACATTGTTAAAGGATAACAGGCAAATGCCAGCTATCAGTAACAATGTTTTTATATTTTTTATTCCTTTCATATTCTGTCTAAAATCAAGAAGAAACTATAATTGTTTGTATTGCCTGAGCGCTTATCTTAACGCTAACTGAACTTTCACCTAACGACAGGTATATATTCTTTGGTTCTGAATTCATATTTAAAACCACAACTACGATGGAACCATCAAGATTTTGTGCAGCTGTAATCATTAGCGTTGCATCCGTATTTTCAAATCCGATACGTACTGCCCCAGGCCTGATAAATTTGCTGAAATGTGCCATTGTGTAGTACAATGGTGTAAAGTACACCTCATCATTTTCGGGATCCACTATTACAGGTGCAACACACCAGTTTTCAAACCAGTTAGGACCGCCTTGTCTGTCTAGTACCATATTCCAATCAACCCAGCCGTCTACCCAGTTGTTTAAACAACCAATCATATCCCTGGCATAGCGATATACAGGAACATATTTTGGATGTAGATGTTTTTGATCTTCAGGTGCCCAATCCCAGCCCCAGTCAGTGGCCTCTTTCGACCAATACCAGCTGTCGTCTTTCCAATGAGGCACCTCCGAATCTACACAGGCTTCAGATTGAATAAGATATTTATTGGGGGCCATATCATGGGTAAAATTCAAGGAACTGGGAAACCAATCGAAAGTACTTGCATACCAGTGTATGGCAAATCCATCGAAATACTTTGCTGATTTTTCATCCTTATAAATCACTTTTGCCCAGTCTATTAATTCCTCACCACGGTTTTGATCATACGCCAGAATTTTTACATCATGACCTTCTGTAGCAAGTTTTGGCCCAAGATGGTTCTGCACAAAATCAACCATTTCTTCAGCAGTATAATGCATGCTTTCCCAATTGTTATTATTTCCCAGAGGTTCGTTTTCTACAGTAAAACCCCAGATATTAATTCCCTCTTTTTTGTAAGCGCTTATATATTTTGAAAAAAACAATGCCCAACTATCATAGTATTCGGGCAACAATTTGCCACCACGCCAATCGTTATTGTCCTTCATCCAGGGGGGTGCTGTCCAGGGTGAAGCAATAATCTTGAACCCATCTTCAGAAAAAGCCATTGCATCTTTTATCATTGGAATGATATCATCGCGGTCTTCGTCTATCGAAAAACTGTTTAGTTCCTTGTCGCCCTCAAGCGGTGCATAGGAATAATTGCTTAATGAAAAATCGCAGGAATTGATGTGGGTGCGGGTCAATGAGTATCTTGCTCCATCTGACCCAAAATAGGCATCCAAAATCAAATCATGGTTTTTCTTGCTTAATTGGTTTAGCAGATAAGCAGACGATTCGGTAAACGAGCCTCCAAATCCGGTAATGGTTTGAAATTTCTTGTTTGGCAATATTTCAATAGCCACAGCATCCTCGGCAGCAAGAAATTCACTCAACTTTTTAAGTTGATTACCATTTGCCGAAGTTTCATAAACCTCAACTTCCAGTTTATTTTGCTGAACGCTGCATCCCATCAAAATGGCCATCAGAAATATGCTTAAAGATAATTTGAATATTTTCATTTTCCTTAATTTTCTACTCCATTTTCTCCCTGGTGTTTAACTTTGCCCCGACGAGCAATAAGTGCTTGCCTGATTTCAAGGGCCTTTTTTTCAGTAACATCATATTTCCACATTATAACAACAGCTAACAGCCCTGTAATCACAGGGATAACTATATCTGCAATCCGAAGATTGGTAAGTGTTTCCACTGACTGCTGATCTATATTTTGATCGAAGCCTACAAAAGACAAAACAACTCCACTTGTAAGTAAAGCCATGGCAGTACCCAATTTCACAGTCCACCAATAAACCGCACCAAACATACCTTCACGTCGCTCACCATTATTCAGTTCATCCAAATCACAAACATCTGCAGTCATCGACATCATAAGTGTAAACAAACCTCCAATTCCAAAAGACAGGAAAGGAATGGGCATAAACATTAGCATGGGATATTCTGGATTGAACCCCCACCATTTCAGGGCATAGCCTACAATCGATAAAAGCGTGGCAATAACAAATGCATTTTTCTTGCCCACTTTTTCAGATATTTTTGTAACAATCGGAATAACAACAATGGCTGTAGCCAAGGCGCTCACAGTACCGAACCAGGCTGGCCATGTTCCTGAGGCAACTTTATCTCCATTAAACAGATAATACACGATAATAAACATGGCGAATTGTGCAATGGTTTGAAAGCCATTAAACACAAAGAATGTAGCACCACATAGCTTAACGAAAGGTTTATTTCTCAGGGTTAGCTTAATGCCTTTGACAAATTCTTTTGTATTAGCGGACATATCACTAAATGACAGGTTTGCCATTTTATCTTTATCGGGTACAATCATTTCTTTGTTAAAAATGGCTGGCATGGCTCCCAGCAACATACAAATTGCACCCACCCAAATCGAAAGTATTCTAGCACCTTCAGGGGCAGAATCAAAAAATGTAGGATCGTAAATAATTACCCAAAACCATGGGGCAATCATCCAGGCTATTTGACCCATCCATTGCGAAACAGCCATCAATCTGGTCCTCTCGTTATAATCAGGTGTCATTTCATAACCCAAACCGATTAAGGGAGTTGCAAAAATGGTATATCCGATGTAGAAAAAGATAGAGACAACTAGAAAGTAAATGAAATTATAGGTCTGTGATTTTTCAGGATCCAACTGCCACATAATCATAAACATTACTCCCGTAATAACACTTCCAAGCAGAATATAAGGTTTTCTCCTCCCCCATTTCGACTTTGTATTATCCGAGATAAATCCCATGATTGGATCTGTTAAAGCATCCAATAGTCGAGGCAAAGCTCCTAAAATACCAGCAAGAATAGGATTCATTCCTAATGACATTACCAAAACAACCATAAACACCCCCAAAGCAGCAGGAAATAACTGGTTAGCTAAATGCCCTGATCCAAATGCAATCTTCTGCCCGAAAGGGACTAGGTCGGCCTGTGCTGTTTTATAATTTGCCATTTAGTTATTTGTTTGTAAAAGTGTATTCATAGTTTACTGGTGTTAATTGTTGATTGCTTTAGTTTTGGTTCTGATAAAACTAAAGCATTACTTTCTTAGGTTTGCGGTCTACCGTATATAAACCCCAGTGCTTCTCGGCCCCCATAACGTTATTAGTTTCTCCTTTCCAATCTTCGTCAAATGCTTCAAACCAGAATGTTGTGATATTCATTTCATCTGTCCATGTCATAAATTCATTATAATATTGCAGTTGTTTTTTTTCGCTGGCCCTTTGTCCAAATTCTGAAGCTACCGAAGGCCATCCCGCTTCGGTAATTACAAATTTTGTATTCGGCAGATTTCTTCTTACTTCTTCAAAATTCGCTATGGAATAAGACATGCCTTCATTGATGTCTTTACCTTCCCATACCGGGTATATATGTAGGGAAACAAAATCAACTGCAGCAGCAAGATCAGTTCCATGATCGGCCCACCAACGGTAATTATCAGCTACAGTAACCGGTTGCTCAATTGAATGCTGAACTTGTTTTACATAGGAAATAATAGTATCGGTAGCAACTTTATGGTCGTTCCAGTCAACTAAAGCTTCATTTCCAACGTTTACAGCAACTACAATATCTTTGTATTCGTTAGCGAGTTCTATTCCTTTTTCAATTTCCAATTTGTTAAGCTCTTTATTTTGGCTTAATTCTTCTTCAGGAATTGGTTCGGATAGCCAACTACAAGTTAGGTGATTACTTAGTTCGGCTTTTAACCAAATTCCAAGCATTACTTTGATATCAATATTATTTTCTTTGATAACGCGAAGCACTATTTCAGAATTCTCACCACTATCATATATTCTAATAAGCTTGAATCCAGGGCCTTCACTTAGCAGTTTCAGATCCTCCATAACTTCATCATAAGATGGATTAACAGCACCATCTCCCCGATCAGGATGTTGTCCTGTTCTGAAACCTGAATAGCAAATTGCTTTGGAAACACCCGATAATAGATCTTTCTTTGCTTGTTTAATTCCATCTGTTTTATGAGTAGATCCTACCATTGATTTTTTACTTGTTTTGTTATTTTGTTCACATGCAAACAGGAACAACAGAGTAACAAACAATATCAGTTGACCTATGTTTCTCATTATTCTTATTATTCCAATTTTCATACTCATATCTTTTTTATCCTTTTCGATTTGAAATAAAAGCCGATTTAGTATTTAAGTTCCTCATGCATATTCCATAGTCCCCAATAAGCCCCTACATCTCCTTCATCTTCCATTTTCCATGATTCGTCAAATGATGAGAAATAGAAAATATCAATATCATCCTCATTCGACCATTTCTGCGCATTTAAAAAATATATCAATGCATTTTTAACAGAGGGTTGTGCACCGTAAAACTCCTCTCCCCTGTTTGGCCATCCTGTTTCTGTTATAATGACTTTTTTATTCTTAGCTACTTTTAAAGCTCTTGCATACATATCCTTCATGTAAAGCAAGGAATACTCTATGGCACATCCTTCCCAAAAGGGATAGCAGTTTGCCAGAATTACGTCACAAGCTTCTGTTATCCTTGGGCGATTTTCAAATTCATAATAAGCATCTACATACCCAACCGGAACACCTGGTATTTCATTCTTTACATGATGTATCCTTAGTAGTAACTCCGCTTCAGTCATATCACCACGATACATAACTTCATTACCCACAGCTGCAACATCAACATGTCCTTCTTTGGCAATCTGAATCAGATTAGATATTTCCTGTTGATTTACTCTTTCATTTCTCCCTAACCAAGCACCAACAAGTGTTTTTAATCCATATTCTTTAGCTATGCGCGGAATCATCTCATTTCCATCAGTACATGAGAATGATCTAATCCACTTCGTATAAGGCTGAATAATTTCAATCCTTTTTCTAATTTGTTCTTCTGATATTGTTGAACCGGGTTTCTGGCCTTCAACGTATGGACTGAAGCATAATCCATTCATTTTTTGCTGAAATACTTTATGAAAAAGTTCACCCAACTCATCCTGACTTTTATATAATGCATTTACTCCTGTAAGGGCTAATATTTTCTCACTTCGATATGACATACTAGTATTTTTTTATTGTTACTTCAATTAACTTAATATCGCCACTACGGCGAAATATCATATTACTATACTCTTCATCTATTGTGTTACCAAGAATCTTTTCAACATAACCATCATTAAATGTGATAATTATTTTTTGACTATCGGAGAATTTGTAAACCATGGGCACCTGGCAGCATGTGAAAGCTATTTGTTTCTCTTTCAATTCAATCTTACGCCTTTCGCCATCTACCGAATAATATTCAAACTGTTGTTTTTTATTAAGGATTTCTTCATCATTAAATAATGACGTATTAAATATAATCTTCCCTTCTTTAATTGTAACTCCCATTTCACCAATCCGTGATATGATATCCTCCTTAACTTGACCTGTTAAGCCAGGTTGTTTTACACCTGATTTTGATGGCGTGTGAGAATATGCATCAGTGGGAAAACCACCGTATAAATCAGGCGATTTATATAATCCTATTCCCGCTTTTATTTCGTAGTAGTGGTCTTTCAATTGCCCTAATACATGAGGTTTGGTTCCCTCACTAACTGCTTTGAAATAACACTCCTGTGTTGCCAAAAGCAATTTGGAAACCATATGCCAGTATATTGACCCTAACCCTTCATAACCATAAAAAGTTCCAGACCTTCCTGTAAATGACTGATGATCAAATATCTTTTCATAAATATCCAGAATCAAGTCTTTTTCTTTTTCAATAAGATGGCTATAACTACCAAATCTTAGATTATTTAATGCCAACTCGAGTCCATCGGCATTTCTGAAGGTCCCATTAAAATGATACTTTCCTTCTTTATCAACTTTAATTATGGATGTTTCACCGTCTTCCAGTAGCTTTTTAAATAATAATGATTTCCTAACCAACTTTTCCGGAATGATGTTTTTATCCATAAACCGAGGTAATTGTCTATCGGGGTATAACATGTAGCTATACTGGTCGGCTCTGAAAATATTGCTATTCTTTAATGAATTAAGAACATTCAATGATTCCATTGTGGACAGGAAACCTGAACTTAGAATTGCCACTTGCCCTTCGAGCATTTCATACAAATTCCTAATGGATATAGTATCTTGGTTAATTGTTATCAGATTATAAGCATGATATAGCCCATCCCTTCGTTTGTTAACTTTGATTGACTGGTCAATATATTTCAAACAGATAGCTGTAAAATCAGCTATATCGCTAACTTTTAACCGTCTCTTCTCACCTGAAAATGAAAAATTATATATTTCATTCCTAAACTTCGAATGTGCATTACCTAGTAAGTCAGCAATTAGCTTACGATCTGAATCTGAGAATCTTTTTTCAATTAATAATATATTGTCTTTAAGTATAGTGAAGACACTTTCAAATAATGCAGCTAATTCCTCACTTACAACTACTTTGCTGATGTTGACACTACTGAATTTTGAATTCCAGAAATTTATAAATCTTCTTAAATAATAAAGAGTAACCATTGATGTTCCGTTACCAACAAGTGCATTGTTGGCATCATTCCATTCGGGTCGTTGGGTGTTTAGCCATATACCTGCTTCAGGTATAAAGTTACTTATCTTTGAAAGTAATGTTACAAGTATTTTTTCACTTAAATTAACTTTATATAATTGATCTCCTGTTTTGTTTTTGAGTAATCTGGCGTCTGCACCTATATACTCAACTTCTGAATTAATTTTACTATTCAGTTCATCATTGAACACTACGGTGTCCTTAGGATTTTTAACTATATCATTGTACGACTTAATTTGGTATGGAACATTTGCGTAAGTAAAAATCTCACTAGTAAGAAATTCATCTAACTTACCAGGATGAAAATTATTGGATATTTCAAGTAGTTTTTGAAGATATATTATTTGATGATCACCCCAATATCCAATATATGACCATGGGTCATTTGGATCAGGAGATTCCCAATCAATTCCATTTCGCATAATCCTGTAAGGATTGTATCCATCAATGGTAGAGGCATTTACAAATTTACATATTATACCTTCAACAAATTCAGGATAGGAAAAACATAGTGCTTCCCAATTTTGAAAAATATCACGCCAGTTTCCTTCATAGCTATATTTTGGGCTTCCGTCTTCCTTTTTTGTTTCAATGGAAAAAAGATTCCAGGGCCTACTAGGGTCACCATGTCTCCGACTAAAAGTTAGTGGTAAGTATTCGTAGGTAATTCGGAGCAAATCAGTGTCATTCTTTTCACTAGCTAACTTAATCAACTCAGTATATGATACTTGATTCGGCAATCTTTCAAGCCACGACTGATGTTCTTTTGCAACCAACCTGTTTATTTGAAGAAGGTAATCCAAGAAGTCAGCAGTTTCAATAGTGTAATTGTTTGTGAAAACACCACCCCTCATTATATTGAATAAGGTATTTGTATAATGACGTGCACAACAAAGTTCGGTATTAGTAATTTGAGAACCATCAGCAAACGACACCATCTTATTTAGATTTAAAGTGCCTTTAACTATATCCTCCTTTACAATATCCTCAATATTTTTTGTGTTAAGAATAGTATGTGCTAGATTGGCAACATCTGTACTCCCTTGATTGATTTCAGCTATTGTAAACCACTCCTTTGTCCCATTTGCAGTCAGATATATTTGAGAGTTTATAAAGTATGATCCTCTCGATGCTTTTACATCAAACTCCGATTCTATTGCTAATCCATTTTTAAAATTAGTTACTTGTTTATCAGAAACTAATATATTAACGTTATTGTCAAATCCAGTTGACCAAACAGTAGTGGCTTTTAGCGCTTCACTGGGTTCTGCTCTATCAACAGGAATCGAGCTTAACATAAATAATCCAAGCGTACTGCCTTCTATGCGTTCATTTTTTTTATACGCATCAAGAAGGTTGCTATATTCGTTTTGAAAACCATAACCAACTCCATACGGAAAAATATTTTTTATACCATCCAGCATCTTAAACTTGATAGCTGTTTTATTAATGTTTTGTACACTGGATTTTTTTACAAAACCAAATTTCTCACTATTATACCATCCATATCTGAAACTAAGCCCTAGGTCTGAATTAACCTCTTCAAAAATGATCTTATTTCCATAAACACTTTTGTATAGATTCCTGGTTATCGTATAGAAGTTGTGTGATTGATCTGTAAATGGTTCCCAAAGAAAAGTTTTTTCATCTTTTTTCACCAGAAAACAGGTACTACTACCGGTTTTACCTTTATAATCATGAATTTTATCAACTGTGTAATAGGGAAATAAAGCATTATCACGGTCTTTTCTTCCTGCTGATAAAGAACCATTGCTAGATATGAACATCCAATGATCTGAATTACTGACAATGCTTATAAAAAAGTCTGGCATTTCATGATAGTTCTTAATCTGATAATACTTTTCATTATCAATATCTACAAACTGACCTGCAATCTTATTTGGAATAGTAATTATCTCGCTTCCGCCTTGGTATATCTTTTCTTTAATCATCTAATTGCTTTTTTGAAAAAATGTTTGCAAATCTTCCAAGGATTTTCCTTTTGTCTCAGGCACTTTCATCAAAATAAAAATTAAACCAATGGCAGCAAATAAACCATAAATAAAGAATGTAGACGCTGTGCCTATGACCGTTAACTCCCATGGAAATATAAGTTGAACCAAAAAACTAACTACTGAATTAATAAAACCAACAAATGATATAGCTACAGCCCTAGTTCTATTTGGGAATAATTCTGAAAACATAACCCACATAACCGGACCTATGGAAACTGCAAATGATGCCACAAAAGCAAGTATGGCTGTCAAAATTAATATTGAGTTAAGTTGTATTGATTTTGAAAGAATTTCGGATTCATACTGGTTTGCCGTGGAAATCCCAAATGCATCTTTTATTGCAGATTTAAATTCTATATCTGATGTAAATTCTATATCTCGAATATGATCGAGTCGCTCAATGTTTACTTGCGAAGACAGTGTGGTAATAGTTTCATCTGTAATCGTATAGGTTGCAGCATTAAATCCATAGGCAAGAACAAACATTGAAATTACAATCCCGCTAACACCTATTATCAAGAGTGGCTTTCTACCAATTTTATCAATTAGGAGTATGGCCACAATTGTAAAAACAAGGTTTGTGAGACCAACATAAATTGCTTGGGAAAAAGATGCATCTACTCCCAACCCTGATTGTTCAAATATCATTGGCGCATAAAAAAACACTGAATTAATTCCTGTTAACTGCTGTAAAACAGCCAGGACAATCCCGATAATAAGAACTGTTCTTAGAGCGGGATTAAATATTTCTTTCAGATGGACTTTCTTCTTATTTGTATCGGAATCAATGCTTTTTTTTACATCCCGCAATTCTGCTACAGCTAATTCTGCACCACTAGTCCGTTTCATTATAATTAATGCCTCTTCTTCCCTACCCCTCATTATGAGCCATCTAGGGCTTCTGGGGACAACAAACAGAGCTACAAAATATATTAATGCAGGTAGGGCTTCAAGACCCAGCATCCAGCGCCAATTGTATATGTCTAATTTTAATACTTTAGTCCATTCGGCATCTGATTGACCAAACTTTAGGATAAGATAGTTAGTAAAAAAGGCGACTGAGATTCCAACTACAATATTCAATTGGTTGAATGACACTAATCTACCTCTTATTTTGGGAGGAGCAATCTCTGCAATATACATTGGTGCTATTATCAATGATGCACCCACACCAAAACCACCCAACATTCTGGCAATTACTAAAAATACGAAACTCGGGGCAATTGCAGATAGTATCGCTGAAAGTGCATATAATACTGCTGCTAATGACAAAATTGTTTTCCGCCCCCATCTATCACTCAAGGGACCGGCAAGCAGCATTGCTAATGTTGCAGTTAGGGTTAATGAGCTTACTGCCCATCCCAATTCAATTTTTGATAAACTAAACTCGGGTTCAATAAATTTAACTACACCTGATATTACAGATGCATCAAACCCCATAAGGAAACCTCCCAGTGCTACAATTAGCGAAATAAATACAATATGACTTTTGCTAGTCTTCAAACTATTTTGTTAAAGATTTATTTTGATACACTCGTACGTAGTCAACCTCCATGGTTTGTGGAAATGCATCTTTATCAATTCCTTTCATGTTTCCCCAGGCACCACCAACAGCTACATTTAAAATGAGATAAAATGGTTTATCATACGGCCACTTTGACTCTCCCAATCCTTCATTTTTATATTCAAAATACAAACAGTCATCAACATAGGCTTTTACTACATCAGGATTCCACTCGAGTATGTACAAGTGAAACTTTTCAGCTGCATCCGGTATAGTAACTATTGCTGTTTTTTGTGTATTCCTTTGCCACTGATAATCTTTAGAGTGCGCAGAAGCATGAATTACTCCAAGTTCATGACCAACGTGTTCCATGATATCGATCTCCCCAATGTCGGGCCAGTTTCCATCACTAAATGTCCAACCTCCAGGCATAACCCAAATTGCTGACCATGTGCCACGTCCTTCAGGTAATTTAGCTGATACTTCAATTCGTCCATATTGCCAATCAGCTTTTGATATCAATCTGGCAGATGTAAACTCTTTATCTTCAAAATTTTCTTGGTGAGCAGTTATATTAAGCTTGCCGTTTTCTACCCAAGCATTATCTATATCAGCTTTAGTATAATATTGGGCTTCAGAATTCCCCCATCCGGCATCATTTCCTTCTGTATCGTACTCCCATTTTGTAGAATCGGGAAGGCCGTTATAATCAAACTCATCACTCCAAACTAACTCATATTCTTCGTTAGCTTTGTAATCTCTATACAACAGCTTGAAAAAGCAAAGCATACAATTACAAGTAAAATGCCTATTAAAAAAACTGAAGTCTTCACATTGTAAATTTTAATTAATCACTAACAAAAACCGTTTAAATATTTCTATCCTATTGATTTCCAATTTTTATAAATATTGCATACCTTTTCTTATTATGCAGATTCAAGACATTAATAATTGTGCATATAATATACACGATTAAAAATTTGAGAGTATAGGTTAGCAATAGGGTTTGAATTAGAAATAGAATTCAATAACTATTGGCTATATACCCGAACATAATCAATTTCCATTATCTGCGGAAATGAAGTTGTTGCATCTGGTGAACCAGGCCAGTTTCCTCCAACAGCAAGATTAAGTATTAAAAAGAAATTATTATGAAACTCACTTAATTGAGAGGGAACAATATCAGCTGTAAAATAATGATAATCATCCATATAACCTCTAATTTCTTCCTCATCCCATTCAATAGCAAATACATGAAAATCATCAGCAAAAATACCCGAAGACAACATATAACTTTCACCATAATCTGCATGACTTCCATCATGTTCCCAGTGAAGAGTTGAATAAACAGTATTGTCACCATTATTATCACCTCCAACCATCTCCATTATATCGATTTCTCCACATGCAGGCCAGCCAACCGAACTGATATTATCACCAAGCATCCAGAATGCAGGCCATATTCCCTGTCCATATGGTAGCTTAATCCTAGCTTCAACTTTACCATATTTAACATCAAACTTATTCTGGGTTGTAATACGTGCAGAAGTATAATCTCTTCCACCATATGACTCTTCCAGTGCGGTTATGGTTAGTACACCATCACCTACAACTGCATTTTCTTCTCTGTCGGTGTAATATTGAAGCTCATTATTACCCCAGCCTCCACCGCCGGTTTCCATATTCCATTTGTCGGGATCCGGAAGTCCGGTGTAATCAAATTCGTCGGACCATATAAGATCGGGATTATAGTTTGGGTCATCCTGTGAAATAATTACATTTTGAATTAATGAAAAATCATCTCCACCCTTATTAGCGATAAGTTCAACATCAAAGTTTCCTGCAAATGGAAAGTAAGCCAAATGTTCAGCTTCATTTTCAATTACCATATCACGATAAAGCCAACTAAACGAATCAAAATCACCGAATGATGTATTGGTAAGCAAAACGTAATTTAGATTTGATGGATCCACAACTGCACTGAAAGACAGAACCAAACTAGTTGTGGAAATATTTATAGTCTTTTTTGCAATGGTGCTATTACCTGTATAATCCATTATACGAAGAGATACTTCATAATCACCAGCAACAGAATAGAAAATATTATATTCTTCTTTCTTGTTAGTTGTAGTATCACCCTGTCCATTGCCAAAGTCCCAAATCATTGAGTAATACTCTCCTTCTGATTTATTTTCAAAAAAGATGCTATTATCATCAATGTATTGAAAGCTAAAATCTGCTGTAAATCCAGATTCATTGTTTTTATCACAACCTGCTGTAATAATTAAAAGAACCATAATTACCAGCAAAAAAGGTATTGCTAGTAAGTGCTTATTATTACTATGGTTTGAATTAGTTGTCTTCGTCATTAGTAATTATTTTAAGGGTTATTTGAATCTTTTTAATTTCTGCTAATTCATGAAGTTCTATATGGTCTAATACAGACATTGCAAAATCAATTTAATATCCAGGTGACTATTGCAATGTCCATATATAAACCAACTAACCAAAATATAATTATGAATTATAAAAAAATTCCATTTTTAGTTTATTGTACTGGTTTAACGTTTGTGAAAGTGTGATACCATGCGTTAGTTTCGTCTTCCTTAATTCTCACTCTTAAAATATTTTCTGTAACTTCAATTATATCGTATTCACTTTGACCAACATACCAACACATTGCACCTCCATCAGTAAGTAACATTGATGTACCTCTGTAATCACCATCAATGGCTGCTTTAGATGAAGAAGGTGAGAATTTTACTTCTTTTACACCATACAAGGTTGGAACGATGTCTTCACCATAACATGCATCAGGATCAACACCAATTACACCGGCATAGGTTCCTGGGATAAAGGCTTGTCCTTCTGTTTGTTCAAAGGTTAAACCATTGTCTGTTTTAGTAAAAACAAATTCAGCATCATACATACACTCTTTTTCCCAAGGAGCTGAATTCCACCAACTGGCAAAAGTATAATCAAGGTTACCATAATCATCTGATTGGGTACCCATTCCTGCATGACCTGGTTGATCAGCTGCCCAATACCAGGATTTTGAAGAACCTCCGGTTAAGAATTCCAGAGCATCAGGATCCTCAAAATCACTAAGTACTTCAACCTGTGCTGCTTTAACAGAGGTTATGCCCCCGGTTCCAACAGCAAAAACACTAACATTGTATGTGTTAAGTCCATTATCTGAAAATTGATGGGTAATAGTACCATCAGTAGCTGATTCAATTTTTTTACCATCTCCAAATTCAAAATTGAAGGTGATTTTATTATCAGCTGTTGCTATAAAATTTACCAATCCGCTTCCATCTCCATTTGGGTTTTCTGCATCAACACCAACAATTTCATAATTTAATGTTACATTGGAGGGTGCGACTAAATCGCCTAATTCATAACTATCTTTTTGGCAGCCACTTATTACGAAAAGTAATGCAAAAAGTATAATCGAAATATATTGAATATTTTTTTTCATAGTAACTTAATTTAATTTGTTAATTGGAATTGATCGAAATAATATACTGAATCGTCTCCCGGGTTATCAAAATCAAAGAAGACTACAACTTTAACATAATCTGCTGCAGGTGCATCACTAAAATCATAAATTAAATCTTCCCAGGCATTAGCAGTAGTATTTGTTATATCAACTTCATAAACAATACTGGCATCAGCATTTTCGAGTTTTAGCTTAATAACAATACCACTTACAGGACTCCAAGCACTGAACTGTATTTTGGAGTAGGTTACAATATCGATTTCCGATGATTCGAAGAAACAACCAGCCCATACTTCAGCCCCTGAAGTTTTTACCATCTTTGCACTATTTGCAGTTGTATTAAGACCTGTTGGATCGGGATTTGAAACCACCTCAATATCAGCTATGTTACCAAAAGCAGTGAACACAGGTATTTCAGCCTCAAAATCCTGGAACATAAGAGAAGAAGATCCACCTCCATCATTAGCCAGTTCAATTTCATCAAAGTAATATATGGTATCATCACCCGGATTTCCGAAATCAAAGAAAATCACAACCTTTACATAATCTGCTACCGGAGCACCACTGAAGTCATACACTAATTCTTCCCAGGCATTTGCAGTGGTATTGGTTATATCTACTTCATGAACTATGCTTGCATCAGTATTTTCAAGTTTAAGTTTAACAACTATACCGCTTTTTGGTGACCATATTTTTACTTTAATCTTGCTAAAATTTTCAAGATCAAGCAAATCTGTCTCAAAGAAACATCCTGCCCATACTTCTGATGCAGAAGTTTTTGTCATCATTGCAGTATTTTCAGTTGTATTCAAACCCGTTGGATCAGGGTTGGCAACTACAACAACATCTGCAATATTACCAAATGCGGTAAATACCGGAACTTCGCCTTCAAAGTTTTCGACCATTAAAGTTGATGGAGTACTTGCTTGTACAAGTTTAACATCATCAAAATAATAAGTAGCGTCATCTCCTACATTTCCAAAATCGAAGAATATTACAACTTTCTGATATGTGTTACTAAGATCGATAGCAGAATAGTCAAATTGTAATTCCTCCCATTGATTAGAAACAGTTGTTGTGGCATCCATCTCATATGCAATATTTCCGTCATCGAGATTCTCAACTTTAAGTTTTACAACTGCACCGGCTTTTGGTGACCATACTTTTACTTTAAATAGTTTATTTGTTGAAAAATCGATTGGATCACCAAGTGTTAAAAACGATCCTCCCCATTCTGCAGCACCAACAGGTTTAACTGATTGCGCAACTTTTACTGTTGTATTAATACCAGATGGATCGGGATTATCAACAACCGTAGAAACTACATCTCCAAAATCAGTAAAAGCATAATTAACAGTAAAAGATTCAAATGTTATAGGTAGAGTTACCGGATCTGAAGCTGCTGATATCGTTATTGTATCACTAAATTCTGTTGTTTCAGCGGCAGCACTTTTAGCAACAACTCTTATTATATAATCACCAGGTTCAACGTATGTGTGCGTTGCATATTCCTCTGGTAGAGTATGCACTGGGTCTTCATCTGGTACATCACCAAAATAAATATCCATTATTGTAGCATATGTGGCTTTTGCAGTAACCGATACCATTGATGGATTAGTTACATCCTGCGTTATTGTAACTTCAAGATCTTCTGGTGCTTTATATGTAACATTCAAATCATGATTATAATTTGATGTCGTTCCTGTAAGACCAACTGCAGTAATATCCACATTAAAAACACCTTCGGGATAGGTATGAGTAATTATATCAATTAAATCATATTCAGTTGGTGTTTCATCGATTGTGTCGCCAAACATAACCCTGTATTTTGTAGCACCTTCAGCTTCTGGAACAATTGTTACCAAACCGCTATTATCTTGCGTTATATCGAAGATTGCTGTAAGATTAGTTGGAGCATTTACATTATCCAACTCTTTTAAATTATCTATATCCTTTTTGCAGGAAGATGCAAAAACAAGGAGTATAAATAATACTATTATATTTTTCATTAGATTCATCTTTCTATATTTAGGATTAATTATAAAGTGGATTTTGAGACCAGTTACCAGCGGAGAACTCGATTTCCTCTATTGGAATAGGAAACAGTTCATTTTTACCTGCCACAAAGCCTTCAATATCATTAGCAGCTCTTCCGGTTCTTACCAGATCAAAGAAGTGGTGTCCTTCGCCCATTAATTCTACCCTGCGCTCATGATAAATAGCATCGGTAAGTGCTGCTCCTGAATACAAAATATCATGATTATTATCACCAAAGGCTCTGCGACGAACCATATTTAAGTATTCCTGAGCCTTTGAATCAGATAATCCACCACGGTTATTTGCTTCAGCTGCCATTAGTAGTACATCCGAATATCTTATTGACCTATAATTATTTGGGTTAGTTAAGTTTAAATCGGGTTGAGCATTATCACTCCTTTTTCGAGGAAGATACTTTCTATTAAAATATCCGGTATGTTCATAACCAGTTGAATATGTAGCACCTGTGGAATCTGCCCAAGCTTCGATATCCAGGATAGTTACACCTTTACGATGATCACCTAATTCAAATACATCAACAGCCTCTTGTACAGGTACATTAAAGCTAAATCCGGAGGTAAAATATGGCCCATCATATGATCTAACCCCACTAAAACCAACAGCAACATTGCCTTCAACACATTGTAAACAAGTGAAACTTGCTCCTTCAGCGTCAGTATATTGTACTTCAAAAACTGATCCTGATCCATTTTCACCATCTGCTTCGAATATTGAATTGTAGTTATCAACTAGGAAGTAAGGTCCTCCAGTAATAACCTTATCCAGCGCTTCGGCTGCTTCTGTAAATTTCTCCTGAAAAAGATATGCTTTCCCTAATAACGCTTGGGCAGACCCTTTGGTAGCTCTGCCTGTTTGTGCCTGTGTAACTGGCAAAACGCTTGCAGCATAAATTAAGTCTTGTTCGATGAATGCATAAACTTCCGAAACTGGCGAACGTGGAATAGTCTTTTCATCTCCTAATTTGAATCTTTCATCAACTTTTATTGGAATAGGACCAAACCATTTAACTAGTTCAAAATTATAATAAGCTCTTAGGAAACGAACTTCGCCAATCATTTGTTCTCTGCCATCGAATTCCGTCTTATCTCTAAACTCCATAAAATAATTAGTGCGCTGTACACCTGCAAACATCCAATCCCAAATATCGCTTAAGTTGCTATTTGTTGGTGTTTGGATCATATCATCAATTTGTTGCCATCCTATTACATCTGTAGGACTTTCACCTCCACAAAGTGTGTTATTTGAGGCTATTTCACCAACGATTGCATTTGCATAAGTAGATTGTAGTAAATCGTACGACGCAACAAGTGCTTTGTAATAATCATCCTCTGAGTTAAAGTAGTTTTCAGAGTCGATTGAGTACTCGGGGGAGATTTCAACAAATTTATCTGAACAGGAATATCCTAGAAATAAAGTTAGGATAGTCGCTGTTATTATTGTTTTATTAAATATTCTTCTTTTCATCTCTCAGTTTTTATAAGTTAATGCTAAATCCAAACCAATAAGTTCTGGCGGCAGGATAAAATCCTGAATCGAAACCTGAGCCAATAGGTTGCCCATTGGATGCTCCTGGATCGAAACCCATATATTTTGTAAGTGTAACAAGGTTATTTACAGCCACAAAGAATCTAACTTCATTAATTTTAATTCTCTGTGTTATTGTTTGAGGAATTCTATACCCTACTGAAATTCTTTGAAGTCTTAAATAGGATCCATCTTCAACATAATACTCTGAAAAAATTGTATTTGCTGTAGCGTCGTAAGTAACGCGTGGCACTGAATTGCTTGTTCCGGGTCCTGTCCATCTGTCAAGTGTAGTACTTAACCTGTTTACATCGGGTTGTGCTCTTTCATAATTTCTTACTATGTCATTACCAATGCTTGCAAAGGCGTAAGCAACAAAATCAAAGTCTTTATAACGTAGAGATATATTTAATCCCATTACAAAATCAGGGATAGGATCACCGATATAGGTTTTGTCATCAGAATTAATAACGCCATCTCCATTATTATCAACAAATCTTATATCACCAGGAGAAGCTTCTGCTCCCAATGCAGCTTGTGATGGGTGAGCATCAACATCAGCCTGAGTTTGGAATAATCCGTTGGTTTTGTATCCGTAAAAATAACCTATTGGCAAACCTTCTTCCATACGAGCAGGGGCAGGTTGTCCAACTCCAAAACTTCCACCAGGGTAGAAACCAGTACCATTATCAACTTTAAGTACCTTATTATCAAGTACAGTTAAATTATAGTTTATCCTATAGCTAAAATTTTCAACCGCAGGGCCACGAAAACCAACAGCAAACTCAAAACCGCTATTACGTACAGTTCCTGCATTTATAGTTGGGCTACTTGCCCCTGGTGCGTATGTACCAAGAATACCCGATACAGGAATATTAGGAATTAATAAATCTTTTGTTGTTTTAACAAAGTAATCGGCTGTAAAATCCATTCTATCCTTTAGGAATGTGAGGTCGAAACCAACATCAAGTTGTTCTGATTGTTCCCATTTAATACTAGGATTTGGTAAAGTACCAATAGCAGCTCCATAAACAAGTTGCCCGTTAAGTACATAAACGCCCTCTCCATTGAGTTGGGAGATATATTTGTAAGCTTCGATTTTATCTGAACCCAGAATACCATAACTAGCTCTTACTTTAAGAAAGTCAATCTGCTCAACATCCTCTAAAAAACTCTCGTCAGATACAATCCATCCCAATGTTGCAGATGGAAAATAAGCAACTGCATTATCAGGACCAAATTTCGTGGAAGCATCTCTTCTAAACATAGCAGATACCAGATATTTTCCTTTATAGTCATATTGCGCTCTTGCAAAATAGGATAAACGTCTTTGGTCATATGTATATGATCCAGATGAAATACCATCAATATACCCGGTTGTAAGGCTTATATCTGCAAACTCCCAAGAATTATTTGGTACATCATAGCCAGTAGCATTAAGTCCATTACCCCATTCCTTGAAAACAGTTGTTCCAATTGTTCCGGTAACATGATGATCCTCTGAAAAAGTATTATCGTAGGTTATGAAACCATCCATAGTGTAGTTATTATCATTAACTTTGTATTGATATACACTGCTTCGTGGAACATTAAAAACTTTATTTTCTCCATAATCAACTACTTTAGTGAAAGATTTACCGTTGGAATATGAAGAATTAAAACCAATTCTTGCGGTTGCTGTAAAATGTTTCGCAAATTTTGCTTCTAGACCTAAGTTGCCATTTATTTTATTCAAATAATACGAATTATAAGTATTTGCAATTTGTTGTAGTGGGTTAATAATTTCAATACCTACGTTGGATGGTGCTATAAAATAGCTTCCATCAGGGTTGTAAACAGGTACCGTAGATGGCATATTAACAGCATTGAATAATACCGACCCCAGACCAAAATCGTTGAAAGAGGTGCGGTCGACATGTGTGTAGGTAACAGCTGAATTAAATTTAAGCCAACTGGTAAAATCTGCTCCCATTGCCAAACGAGCTGTATTTCGTTCATAGCCAGATTTATCACCACCAACTATACCCTTTTGCCTAAAGTCGGATGCACTTATCGAATATGTCATTTTTTGCGACCCACCTGAGATATTTATATTATTATCAAAAATAGGAGCAGTTGAAAAAAGCTGATCCTGCCAATTAGTCCCTTTACCTAAGCCTGATACATCTGGAAAAGGAAGTTCTTTACCAGCTGCTGCATAACTTTCATTTAATAGTACAGCATATTCAGTTGCATTGAGAACAGGTAATTGTCTGGTAGTTTCCTGAATCCCGGTAGTACTATTAAAAGTAACTGTAGTGGGCGTATTACGTTTACCTGATTTTGTTGTTATAAGAATGATACCATTTGCACCAACAGTACCATAGATAGCTGCTTGCGCATCTTTAAGCACTGTTATTGTTTCGATATCATTGGGGTTAAGAGTGTTTAAATCCCCCACATATCCATCAATTATGGCTACAGGTGAAGCATCACCGTTTGTTGAAATTCCCCTGATACGAACATCTATGCCTGCACCTGGCGCACCTGATTGCTCAGTTACGTTTACCCCTGTCATTGTTCCTTGTAGGGCTTGCTCAACCTTTACAGGGTTCAACTGTTTTATTGTTTTAGAATCAACTATTGATACTGCTCCTGTAACATCCTTTCTCTTAACAGTACCATAACCAATTACTACGACTTCATCCAACTGTGAAATGTCAGATTCCATAAATATGTTAAAGATGATTTGATTTTCAACAACAATTTCCTGTGATGCCATGCCTATAAAGGAGAATATAAGGGTATCGCTTGGATTAATGTTATTTAGCAGAAAATCTCCATCTATACCGGTTGTTGTGCCAGTAGATGTTCCTTTAACTATCACTGTTACTCCCGGAATTGTTAGACCATCGTCGGACGAAGTAACTATACCTGAAATTGTTTTCTCCTGTGCAACAAGGTGCACCGCAGAAAACAAAAAAAGGAAGGTTAAAATAAAATAAATTTTTTTCATGCGTTATGAATTTTAATTTATAATTATAAAATGAATAAAATACTCTTTTGAATTCCTGTAAACTCTCATATATATTTTTTAATGCAATCGATTGCAAATATAAACGAAGAGGAACGCTTAAGTCAAGTAAATAAACTCAACAAAATTACGTCACACAAATATTTTAATACATCAAAGTTACTTCATTACAAACTTTAAACGCTGTTTATCTGATATTTGTGAAATTATATTATCACACAAAACAATACATCAATTTAGATAAAAGATGGAATCTACTAAATATAAAATTCTATCACATGCTCGTATAAATAAGAATAATGTTAAAAGGATAATATATATTCAGTCAGATTTGTTTCGCGAGTAATTCCAAGCCTTTTTCTGAGCCTGTATCTACTTATTTCAACACCTCTTGTGGAGATATTCATCAAAACAGATATTTCTTTACTTGAAATATTCATGCGCAAATAGGCACACAACTTAAGTTCACGAGGAGTAAGGTCTGGAAATTTTGATTTTATACGTGTTAGGAATTCTTCATGCACGTTTTCAAAGTGTGTTTCAAAAACCCTCCATTGTTTCTCATTATCAATTTCCTTGTTAATACCTCTGACGAGTCGGGTTATATCGTGTTTATGTGTTTCGGAATCAATATAATTAGCTAATTCTTTTAGTTCATCACGTAAGGTAATAAGCAGTTCATTTTTCTGAAGCATTTGCATTGTTGAGTTTGCAAGTTCTTTATCTTTTAGCTTCATCCCTTCTCTTAGCTTGTCATTCCTCATTCTAATTATTTCTTTTTCAGATTCAAGTCCTTCCCTTTGTAATTGCTCTTCTTTTTTTAGAAATAATTCCTGTTGAGTTTTTTCGATATTCTTTTTTGACTTCATATATCTTCTTTTCATCAAAAGAAGTAATAATAAAATTAAAACAACAAATAGTGTTGCATATATAATATATGCTAATATAGATCTTAAAAATGGTGGTTTTACTTTAAATGAAACACTTTGTTCATTTGTAACAGTACCATAAATATTGATTGCCTTTACTTTAAAAGTATAATTACCTTCAAATAAATTTGTATAGTTTCGTGTACTTTGGTGTGTCCATTTTGACCATTGATTGTCATTTCCTTCTAAAAAAGTGGAATAAAGGATGTCTCCTGAATTTTCAAAGTCGTTTGAAGCAAAAGAAAACTCTACTCTGTTATTCACAAAATCGAGCACAATCTCATTTGATATCATCGAGGAGTATGTATAAACAGAGTCAAGGTTAAATGTCCTCATTGACAATAAGTATGTTTTAAATCCAAACGAATAATATTTTTTGAATTTTGGATTATAATGAACAAACCCGTTCTCAACACCAAAAAAAACATTTTCATCATCAAAAGGATAAACAAATTCAAAACTGCTTACAAACGTACCTTCAAGTTTTTTAAAGGGTATAGTTACATTTGTATAACTTCCATCTTCACCATATCGTAAAACTCCAACATCTTCATTTGTAAAGTACCATATATTTTTTTTTGAATCTGTTTTTATGGAGCGCAAAAAGTCGCCTTTAAAAAGGTTATTGATTTTAGGGTTTATTGTAAATTCCCCATGTTTAGGTATGTATTGCATTATTCCTTCGTTGGTTGCAAAAAGTAATGTATTATCAATCATAGTCAACCCTGATACCTGATCAGGTACATTATCTTCTTTACTATTAAAAAATTCTAAATTTGTTATACTATCATAACTATCATTAAAATTAAGGTGATAAATGCCTTTGTAACCATGAGTAATCCATAATGATCCATCATTATCAAACTCCATTTTTCTTGATGATTGTGAAAACCCTTTAATCTGCTTATCAAATTTCCACTTCCCGTTATCTTTAATGTATGTAACTAAGCCGGTATAAGTTCCTCCAATAATTTTTTGAGAATTATTTGGAGTTTGCAAAAATATCCATCCGCCAGGAATATCAGAAATGCTAAAGGCAACATCATTTTCAATAATGTACGCTCCATTATTATGACCGCAAAATAGAGTTCCATCAATATTTTTCAGTGTCCAGACCTGTCCCTGTGTTTCTTCAATCAGCTTCATTCTTTTTGATGAAATCCTGTTTAATGAATCTCGCTTCTGAGTAAATAATCCTTGATTAGTACCAAGATAAATCCTGTTATCATTAATAAAAGCTGAATAACCCGTACTCACATTGTAGTTATGCGAAATTTTTGACAGAGGTAAGTTTAGCTCAACATAATCAATTCCATGATCAGTGCCCAGCCAAAGGTTACCTAAAAAATCTAATCCCATACATAAAATAGTATTATTTTGCAAGCCATCAGATTTGCTTATATGTTGTAACGGATTGCTTTGCATATCACAAATTAATAAACCACTTTGTATTGTGCCAAACACCATTGTATTATTAGGGAGAAGTGAACTGCAGTAGATTTGGTTTTTATTTAAAAACGAAGTGGTTTCGGTATTGCTCACAGGTGTTAATGAATTACCATCATATAAATAAGTTCCATCTGAAGATGTGGCAATAAGTAATTTATTATCAACAGGTAATATCCCCCATATTTCTTTTCCTTTTAATGGTTCCATTCCGCTCAAAGGATACAAATTACCCATTGCATATCGCATCAGGCCTTTCTCTATATCATTAACATAGTATTCATTGTTTACCATAAATGAAAAATGAAATAATGAAGGAGCGTCAATAACGGTAAATTTTTCATTCTTATAAATGAATAGTTGATAATATGTTTGAAAAAATACTCCATCAGGATGAATATAAATTTTCCAAACATCACCAAAATCAATATTTTCTTCGGGCAAAAGGTTCAATAAAGAATGGAATTTTGCACCTCCCATTTCACCAATTTCAAAATAGCCCAACTCATCATATCCTCCTGCAAATAAAACCTTGTTGGAGCCATTTTCAATTGATCTTAAAATACTACCATTAGGTAATTTGTATATATTCCAGTTTGTACCATCAAATTCTAGCAATCCATCATTGTTAGCAAAGTACATCATTCCATTAGTGCCCTGTTGAATATCCCAGGTTTGGCTCCCGGCAAGATATTCGGATCGCTGAAAATTTCTAACAAATGGGGTTCCTATGGAATAGGTATTTGCTATCGTGTGCAGAAACGATAAAATAATTAAAACTAATAATAATCTCTTTTTTACCATTATAATATTTTATTATGGCGAATTTAAGTAAATCATTTTTAAACAGTTTGTAATTAATACTTATTTATATACTTTTGAAATATTAAATTTCTTCAATTTTTACCAAATCTATATTTCTTCCATACCCATTATACAAAATCCTTTCTTTAAGCCAAGCTCTTCCGCCTCATCACCTTGTAGTACAAAAGTAATCTGGCGGTGAAGTTTTCTACCAGTATATAATTTCTGGTCTTTATCATACTCTCTCAACAAGAGTTCATGTCCAGCTAAAAAACCTCTGTCATTTTTTCTAAGCTCAAAAGGTTTTTTCCCATTCGCAATTAATTTGAAATAATCTGACCAGGTTTTAAGTTCATGAATCATATCTAAAAAATTTAGTTATTTAGGAATGCTTAAATAATAATACGTAGTATAAATTCTATTTAATAAAAACAACATGCTGGCTATGTATTTTACCATCGAATCGATATCGACACAAGTAAATGCCCGGGATTGTATTAGCAACAATATTATTGATTTGTGTCTGTTCAATTTTTGATACTTTAATTTTTTGTCCCAAAAGGTTAAAAACCTCAACTTTATCACCCAATAATTCAGGTTGCTGACACTTTAAATGTATGGTATTTTGACTCGTGTATAAAATTACTTTAGGCTTTGTAAACGGAGTAAAACTATTGCCAAGCGACAATTCGTTGGTGGTTATATCGGTAAACCCATTAAGGATTTTTGCATTTAGCGTAACCGACACTTCATCTGCCCCATTTGTGTTTCCTGACAACTTAATCATTGCCTGTGAAGCATTTAAATAGCTTACTGATTCTATAATCATTCCAGATGGAGCATTATTCAATTCAAAATAATTATTTTTAAGAATTGGATTACTGAAATATTCATCTGACAAAGTAATTTCCAGCTCAGGAAAAAAACTTGATAATTCGGCGGATGGCATAAGCATGAAGCCAGGAATGTTGTTGTCAATCCAGTTCAATCTGTTAAAAAGCCATGTTTCAAAAAATGCCACTTCATCATTGTAATCATTCCCCTGCCAGTTATAATTAGGCCATACATATTGCCCCAAAATGGGCCATCTTTCGTAGTTTCTATGCTGGGCCTCATCTACATACTCTACTATTGAATCAATGGCATATTCAATCTTATCATTACTTAATTCATTATCTCTCAATTCCTGCCAACGGGTATAAAACAGATCTCTAAAATAAGGGTCCTCCATCATACGTTTCCACCAAAACATAATACTCCAGTCGTTAGGCTCCACCATTGAATACCTCCAACCAGTGTAATCGTTGCCAGGAGGCCAATAATCAACATTTGAATAACCTAGGTTAAAATCCCATGCCGGGCCTGCAAATAGTTTTCCACCATCGCTGTCCTTTTCCTTATAAAAATAAGTACTGTACCTGTATTTATCAACCTCCTTGCTTATTTCGCATAGAATCATCTGATCGACAAAGGAAGCTGAGTTAAAATAACTTTTATATCCACAATTTGCGTCGGCAAAGCTTGAATTGGTTAATACATTTTCTGACGTAGTAATGTAGTCCTCAATGTAATTTCTCTGTTGCTGTACTATATCCTCAGCTTTGGGGTAATAAAACTGAAATATGATATTCATGGCATTTGGATATGCAGGTGTTGGAATCGATTTCCAGCCATCGGTACCATATTGGAAATCCGGGTCTATTTTATCAACCTTCACAATATAACCACCGGTGAGTTCATCACCAGCAATATCTTCAGGCTTTAATTTAGCAATATTTACACGGTTATCATCCCGTTTTATCTTCTCCATTAGGATGTACACACCTTTATAATCATTATTAATGATAACTTCGCAATAGGCCATTCTAGTACAATAAGAACCAAGCTTACTGCCCATATAAAATGATATAAAATTCCTAAGCATGGATTTATCACTGTATGGAGCATACAATATCCAGTCATTTTCCGTTGGCATTCCAAGTATAGGCACATTTAAGTTTTCACCATCTTCATCCCTTGTTTCGAAAGCATAAGATTTCTTTGGAAACATTTGCGAGCTCTGTCCCCGTATTTCTATTCCAACAAAACCATCATAATCATTTGGAGGATCGTATTGGTTGTTCATATTTCCCTGTCCATTGTCAATAATCCCCATGTTGGCAGTTATTTTGGGTTCATCAGGAATATCAACTCCATTTGTATTGATGATTATTATTGGCAAATTGGTTGTGAGTCCGGGAGTATCTTCAGATAGGCACAATACATCGTCAATAAACCATTGATCTCCGGGGTTGGTTCCAAGAAAATCAAAGAATATTACCAAACGGGTATAATCGGTAGCGGTGATTCCTGAAAAATCAAACTCAAGATCATCCCATTGACCAGGGGTTGGTGCTTTTTCAATTTCCTGCCATGAAGTGTTGTCACTATTCTCAAATTTCAATAGTACAGTACCACCAGATTCTGGAGCCAATATCTTTAAACGATAAACAGGGAATGTGATAAAGTTTACAGGAACAATAAAATTAGTAAAAATTAAATCGTAAGGGTTCTCACCTGTTACCACCTCCATGCAATGAGTCGATGGATTTATTCCTTCCTGCATAGGGTTATTAACAGTTATGCCAGAAGGAGCAGAAACTACCCATTCTACATTTATTCCATCCCAATTAGCAATGGTGTCAGTAAGTTGAGCTGAAACGGTATTTGCTAAAAATAAGCTTAGTAATAAAGTAACCCAATAAGTAACCCTTGATAAATCAATCTTGTAAATCATTTTATGGTATAAGAAAAACAACAATTTTCAACAAAGTTAATGAAAACGGGTAAATGAAAAAAGTATCAATACCTATGAGTAATGTATTTTTTGTGAGAGTTCTCCGTTCCCTTACAATATATTATTGATTATCTGAATTAGTCAATCTGTTTGACGTAATTATAATGTAGTTTTAACAGAGCATTTTGATGTTTAGGTGGTATTATTATTAGGTTGCTTTTGCGGTAATCCAACCCCTGTTGAAGCAGTATAAATTCTATACCAATGTTCGTCTGTTAGGTGTATATTTAATTCATCTACTGCATTTTTTACTCGTGTTTAGATACAGGCTTACAAAAATATAAATGTAGCATTCGATACTTTGTCCGGACTCGTAAGAAAATACAAGGAAATTCAATGGCTTCTACAAAATTCGTCAAAGACCAAATGTTTTTTATACTACTCTATATAAATTTCTCGAAAACAACAAGTATTCACAAGTGAACTTTGAACTAATTCTTACACATTTTTATACAGAATTTGGGAGCATTAAAGCTTCTTTTTCAAGTAAAATTGCTGCAACAATAAATCCAAATTTACCTGTTTGGGACTCTATAATATTAGAACACACGAAATTAAAAAAACCAGGTTCTCATTTACCTAAAGATGTGAGATTAAGACGAACAGTTGATCTATATAACTTAATTTCAAAATTCTATACAGATTTTTTGAAACATAAATTAGCTCATGAAATGATTTCAGATTTTAACAAGCAGTTTCCTGAATCAAATATCTCAGATATTAAAAAAATAGATTTAATTTTTTGGCAATCAAAAGCATAAATTGTATTCTAAACTATTTAGCCATAAACATTGCAAACATTGCAAAACACACATAAAAATTAGAACAATCTCAACTTTGACTTATGAGATCTCCTAACCATCAACCTTGTCTGAACAACATACCAAAATAAGCAAGTTATCTCCCTAAGATTTCCATAATTCTAGCATTTTTTTTGCAGCATCCTCCTCATCAATTTTTATATACCTCAAAAACGCAGCTTCTGTTTTATGCCCACTTATTTTTCTGATAAGTAGCGTGGGCATACCTCTGTTAAATTGATTTGTACAAAATGACCTTCGGCAAGTATGTGAAGAAATGAGTTCATACTTTTGATTTGTTGTTTCTTCTTTTTTTATCCCAACTTTTTTTACAGTAATTATTTCTTCAAATAATTCTGCTTTTTTACCTACTTTTTTAATGTTTTTATTAAATTTTTGTAGAGTAATATCCTGAGGAGGATTATTATGATACTTATCTAGTACTTCTCTTAAAAGTGGCGAAATTGGTATTACAATTGATTTATGAGTTTTGGCTACTTTTTTCCTTATAAAGTCGCCTTTTATATGTCCTGACCTAAGTTTTGAGAAATCTGAAAACCTTAACCCTGTTTCACACCCTATAATAAATAAGTCTCTGTACTTTTCTAGTTGGGGTAATTCTGATAAGTCTACTTCATAAATGGTCTTAATTTCTTCTTCATTTAAATAGATGCTATCAACTTCTTCTGTTTCAACTTTAAGAAATGACAAATCTTTGTAATCTGTGATTCCTCTTTTTATGCAGTCACGCATAAATGCTTTTAAGTTTTTAATTTGTTTACCAACTGTATTAATAGACAATCCTTTTGTTTTATCAGGTTTAATAGCATCATAAATAAGATACTCTCTTAATTTTACATAGTTCTCATAAGTAATAGTATTAAATGTAAGTTGAACCTTTTTATCCTTCTGGAAGTTTGTCAAGTGCTTTTTGAGAGAATTGTAATCCTTTATCACATCTTTGGATACTCTCATTTTTGAACCTTCAATAAAGCTCTCAAGATGAGAAAAAAAGTCTTTCTTCTTATCTTTATCATTAAAAATAATATCCGTATCAAAAATGGATCTGACGTAATCAACTGTAGGTTCAATTTCTTTGATTAATGCATCCTCTACAATTCTTTCTACTTTCATTCTAAGAGAATCAATGAAACTAGAATATTCTTTATATTCTGGATGATTCTTTCTTAATTTATTGATATCATAATTCCAATACTTGGCAAGAATATATTTGCCAGTATTTAGCAAAGTCCTCTTTTCTCTGGTATAATTATAACGGATATAAATAGGAAAAGTTTTATCTTTCCTAGAGCTGGTTTTCTTAATGACAAATCCTACTGTTTTCATAATTATTGCATTTAAGTAAAATGCAAATATAATCATTTACGTCGTGCATGCGTCGTGCAAAGTGGGGTAAAATGATATAAAATAGATAAAACCTAAAATGCATAAAGCTATGTAAAGCTGGTTAATAAAGGGCATAGAGGTATATATTTATAAATATGAGTAAATGTATAAAGAGTCCCGTCCAGACCGCCTAACAAAAACCTATCTAGCTTAGATTAAGCTAGATAGGTTTTTTTATTTTATAAATGTCCGATATTTTTCCTACAAATATCAGCCAAAACAAAATCTCATCACAAAGTATTTCCACTACGTATTTCATAATAATGTCAATTCCCTGCCTCCAATGTTATATTATTATCTTAATTTTATTCGATAATATTAATGTCGTAATTATTGGAATGCTAATTTTGGATTGCCTCATTGAGAACTATGGTGCTTTCCAATTCGATTGAATCTTTTAAGTATGAAAATTCGAGTAAGAACGCTAGAAGGATACTACGGAGAACAATTTGCAAAAGCAGCAGGTCTGTCCTCCCTAATAAATCAGTTAATTAGACTTGATAAAATCTCAGCTCCGAGATATTTGGTATCTTCCAGAAGAGTATTATTTAAGTTTATTGAGCATTTCAAAAATAGGAATGATACAAATTCAAAGAATTTTATTAGTAATTATGAATTGGTTACACCCTTGCCAAAGAAATATTGGAGAGTGATGGATATGAATATACTAAAAAAGAGGTGCAATCATTTGTAAAAAGAAGTAATGTTCTGATAGCATCGGTTGAAAATTGGCCAAATTTTGATGATAGCACCCAAAACTATGAAGAAATATTACAAATTCTAAAAATTTTGCAGTTTGAGATGTCAGAGACCATTAAATTATTTATGAATGATAATACGAAAGAATCTAAAATATTATTATCAAAGAAAGGAAGAATAGCAGTGGAAAAGTATTTGGGAGAGATTGAATAAAAAAATGACGCTATCCCTTTAACTTACACAGTTTATGAGATAGTCTTAATTTACAGCAACTAATACTGCTAGTAGTAGTTAATATAAAATACCTGACGTTACATTTTTATTATAATCTCCATTTGATGTGACATAGCAGGCGGAGCTATGAGATATAACAAAGGCAACATATACTATCTACTTTGAGGATTATATTAGATATTTTCATGGAAGAACACTAGATGATATTACAGTAGAAGAAATAAATGGATATATATTGAAGCTGATTAGAAAGCAAAATATGTCAGCTAGCCAACAAAACCAGAGGATTAACTCAATAAAGTTTTACTATGAGAAAGTTTTGGGCAGAGAGAAACTATACGTAAATATAAATAGACCACGTAGAGTTAATCCCTTCCAAAAGTAATAACTGAGGATGAGGTATCAAAAATAATAGAGGTGGCTTCGTCTTTTAGAACAAAATTATAATAGCTTTGATTTACTCAGCAGGTTTACGTAGAGCTGAATTATTAAACTTGCGTAAAGAAGATATTATCTTTGATAAAAGAATGATATTTGTTAGAGGTGGTAAAGGTAATAGAGGTAGAACAACTGTGCTTTCCGAATATGCAATGGAAATATATAGAGTGTATTTGGAGAGATACAAACCAAACTACTGGGTTCTGGAGGGTCCAAATCGAAAAAAATATTCAGCTACTAGTGTAGGAAATATTGTTAAAAGAACAGCTAAGATTGCTAAGGTTTCAATTGAAGTTACACCTCATATACTACCCCACTCATTTGCTACACATTTGCGAGAACAAGGCGTTGATTTGCGTTATATTCAAGAGTTGTTAGGGCATAGTAATAGTACTACAACAGAGATTTACACACATATTTCACAAAGATCTCTTGCAAATATAAAAAGTCCACTTGATCGTATTCTGGAACTTAACAAGCTTATTAATAGAAATATATTCCTAAATGGAAAATAAAAACATAGTAACTTTACACACACGTTACCTGCAAGGCAAAAGAAGCCAATGGAATGAAACTTAATAATCTGAAATCATAAAAAGAAATAGTAAAAGAAAATGAAACCTCTAAAAGATAAAATAGCACTTGTAACAGGTGGAACACGAAATGTTGGAAAAGGAATTGCTTTGGCACTCGGAGAAGCGGGAGCCACTGTTTATGTAACAGGCAGAAGTATTACCGAAAATGATGTAAAGAGTATTACAAAAGCAGGCGGAAAAGGAATTGCCATAGTATGCAATCACGAAAATGATGATGAAGTAAAAACTGTTTTTGAGCTAATAGAGAAAAATGAGGGCAAGTTAGATATACTGGTTAATAATGCGTGGGGCGGATATAATCGTCTACGTAACAGAAAAAAGTATAGAAGTGAAGGTTTTAAATGGAAAGACACTTTTTGGAAACAACCACTCGGATTATGGGAAGAAATGAACAATGTAGGTGTTCGTTCAAATTATGTTGCCAGTGTTTATGCTACTCAATTAATGCTAAAACAAAAGAAAGGGCTAATTGTAAATATTTCATTCTATGCCAGCCGTAAATACTATGGAAATGTAATTTATGGTGTTGCAAAAGCAGCAGTGGATAAGATGACTATGGATATGTCAGTAGAGTTAAAAAAGAGTAATATAACTTGCGTTTCTCTCTATCCAGGTTATATTGATGATAGGAAAAAAGTTCCAAATCCTAAAAAAGAAACATCAATATTTGTTGGAAGAGCCATTGCAGCTTTAGCTTCTGATAAAAATATTATAAAAAAAACAGGTCAAATATTAGTAGCGGCAGAACTTGCGAAAGAATATGATTTTACGGATATAGATGGAATACAGCCTGAGCCATTCGACAAATTATGATATCAACACAAAGCCAGTAGATAATCGAGTAGACGGCTCCGCCAGAATCAACTGACGGAGTGCGCCTCTCACACCACTGTACGTACGGTTCTCGTATACAGCGGTTCGTTAAGTAGTGGGGAAATACGTTTGTAAATATCAAGCATTG
>Ga0207996_1000050_pt1 | contig 104889 bp, 99 predicted proteins | sample AntAceMetag02UKG_FD_184773 | JGI IMG/M metagenome (GOLD analysis project Ga0207996, IMG submission 184773) | Saline lake microbial communities from Ace Lake, Antarctica - Antarctic Ace Lake Metagenome 02UKG (SPAdes) (version 2) | ecosystem: Environmental > Aquatic > Non-marine Saline and...
CCTGCTGACGGGATGTGTTTCATCCCCCTGAATATCCACGATCCGTTCATCCTTGACGTAAGCCAAAAGCCCGCACCCCACGGTGCATTCCTGGCAAACCGTTCTAACCGCCCGATCATGGTCTTTTCTTGTTCCAGAAAAGCGCCTTAACGGCTCATGGGTCAGCATTTAAACTCCTTCAGATGGTCCACACGTTGTTATGAAGGGAAATTTGTGCTGGATTAATCGGCACATCCAGAAGAGCACAAGCAATGTTTGTGCCAAAAAAGAACAAATCGCGGAAAATTGAAATATCCACATAAGCTTACAGAAGAATGGGTTTCCACCAGGGCTTTTAACAGGAGACCCTCAATTGGTTTGCGGGGAGAAATGCCCCATGGTCTGAATTTTTATTTTGCGTTAACTACCTGATTAAACTCATGTTGTGCTCACTTGGGGTTAGATGGGGTCAAAGGGGATATAAATGGGGCATTTCTGGGGTCGCTTTACACCCGGGTCAGGGCCCGGGGCCGGAGGCCAGGAGTAAATATTTTTTCTTTTCCCTCTCTAAACCTCATCCCTAACCCTTGGCCCCTGACCACTGACCACAAATCAGGGTTATCTGGTGCGTTTTTTGCATCGATTTTCCGGAAGCCGCTAGTTTCACCGGGGTCAGAGGTCAGGGGTCAGGGGTAAATATTTTTTCTTTTCCCTCTCTAAACCTCATCTTTGACCCTTGGCCGCTGACCACAAATCAGGGTTATCTGGATCGTTTTTTGCATCGATTTTCCGGATCAGTTTGGATTTCTCGAAAAGATCGTCCTTCGCAGCAATGCGACTTTATTCCATACCGTAGATGCAGCAAATCGTGAGCGAAGCTTTTGAATATGGGTAATGTGGATCGATTCAACCGGCGCATCAATTATCTCAGGGTTGCCATCACGGATCGCTGCAACCTGAGGTGCTTTTACTGTATGCCACACAAAGGGGTCGCTCAATATGCCCGTTCGGAAATACTCTCATACGAAGAGATACTCCGTATCGTCCAAACGGCAACTGAAATCGGGTTTAACAAAGTCCGTCTCACCGGCGGAGAGCCACTCGTCAGGCGCGATGTCCACGAATTGGTTCAACAGCTCGCCAGTACTCCCGAAATCGAGGATTTGGCGATGACAACCAATGGCGTGCTTTTGGATCAAATGGCGGAAGGGTTGTTCAACGCCGGTTTGAAAAGAATCAATATCAGTCTGGATACGCTGAACCCGATTAAATTTTACAAAATCACCCGGAGCGATAAATTCAAAACCGTTTGGAAGAGCATCTCCAAGGCGGAGTCGACCGGATTTGCACCCATCAAGATCAACGTCGTGGTGATGCGGGGTGTGAACGACGATGAGATCGGCGCTTTTGCCCGCTTATCGTTGGACAAACCGTATGCCATCCGCTTTATTGAGTACATGCCCATCGGGTGTGATAATGACTGGCGGCCGGAAAGGTTTATGTCGGTCAGCGAAATAAAGGCGCAAGTGGAAACCATTCTCCCACTGCAGCCTGTGCCGCGGACCCGCGTGGACGGTCCGGCTGAACGCTATCGCTTTGACTCCGCCAGAGGCGAAATCGGTTTTATCGGGGCCATTAGCCGGCATTTCTGCCATTCCTGTAACCGTCTCCGGCTGACGCCCGATGGTGCATTGCGACCTTGTCTGATGTCCGATGAAGAGATCGATGTCAAGACCCCGCTCCGAAAAGGATGCACTGCGCAGGATCTGGAAGCACTTTTTCATCACGCCATCGCATTAAAGCCAAGACGTCCGCCTATACCGTTATCTAACGATATGGGCAGCGGGCGTATGATGTCACGCATAGGGGGTTGAACCATTTCGATGATGAAGCCCTGTGTGAGCCTTCGAAGCCGTTTGGGTTTCCTTGTTTAGGCTTTGGGAGATTCACGGCATTTCAATAGAAAAGGGGGTTGGTAGCCATATGCTAGATGTATAAGAAAGCTTTTCTTCATTTTGCATGCAAAACCTTAAGTCTACTTAAAACAGTTAAATAAGGAGGGATGAAAATGACATTAGCAGTTCTTGTAGCAATCAGCGTAATGTGGGTACCTTTGGCGATTTTTTTGTTGGGTAAAGGTGAGGGTAAAAGCACCGGTGTCGTCTGCGGTATGGTGGGAGCAATTGTGGTCATCGGTGCGATGCTTCAAGCCGCCGTTTTCAAGGATGGGTTCGTTGCCGGTCTGCTCTTTGCCCATGGCTGCCTGTACCTGACTACGTCCTACGCCCTGGTAAGCGGCGTGGAAGACGGCCTCAAAACCAACGCCAACGTCAGTTTGACAGTGGCTGTTATCTCGCTGATCTACGCGATTCTCTTCTTCACGGGCGGGCCGGTCCTGGAAGGCGGCAAGAGATTGCTGGAATCCAGTAACTACTTTGGATTTTGTTGCCTGGGTTACGTCGTCCTTACCCTCGAAGTATGGGGCTTCGGTTACGGCAAGTGTTCTGCCCCGCTTTTGGCCTGGTCTCTTATCCTGTGGGCATTTGTCGGTTTGTGGGCTCCTGCCTTCTGGCTGCTTGCTTCCGGCACATTGCCATTTTAATTAGTTCCGGGGACAGCCGGTGTTATAAGTGGGCAGGGCTGTCCCTTTATCACAGGATATCGAGACTGTATGCAAACCAGCGAGTCTTATATGGGGTTCCAAACCCTTTCTGACCCATCCGACATCGTGAAAGCGTTGCTCAATGATCCTCCCGATGTTCGCTGGCGGGTCGTCAGGCAGCTTTTTCGTATTAAAGAACGGCGGGACCGGGAGGTTCTGATTCGAGTACTTCAGCCCTGTCTTTATGAGGTGAATGATTCCAGGGTCAAAGACCGTATCATCCTTGCCCTTCAGGCGTTGCACCGGCCCCTGGACATAAAAAATTACGTACTGGTCAAGGACAAGGGCGCGTTCAAACCCGCGGAAGTTGAAGCTTTCGGGACTGAAGAAATCGGGGAATCGGCCATACCGAACTTTTTCCCGGTGGTGGATTTTCATATCCATCCCAAAACGCCCGATTTGAAATTCTTTGCGGATATGCATGAGGCCGGTGTGACCCATGGGGTGATTCTTGCCACGGACACGGATCCCAATGATGTGGAACGCCCGAAAATTCGCAACATGCTGAAAGAGGCGTTCTCCGGCACAACCCAATCCAGTCACATGCCCTTTGAATCCTTATTGAAACATATTAAAGCCACCCTCCACTCCCCCACCCATGTGTCCAACCAGGACGTGGCGGATTGGGTCCGGGACTATCCGGATGTCCTCATCGGTTTCGGATCGGTAAACCTATCCAAGGATCGGGCATATGTGGAACGGACGCTTGAGGAACTGGAACGGATGAACATGCGCGGTATTAAATTCCTGCCCCAGGCCCAATTTTTCAGTCCATCGGATAACGATAATATGGCCGTTGTGTTTGATTACTGTCATCGAACCGGCTCGATTATCATGTCTCATTCGGGATGTGGTACAGGTCCTTTTGAAATTCCGGAGCTCTGCCAGAACGCGAACCCGAATCTGTGGGAACCGCTTTTGGCAAAAAATCCGGATGTCCCCATTGTTTTGGCCCATTTAGGTTCTTACGGCAAGGAAATACCGGGGATCTGGCTTTTTGAAACCCTGCAGCTGGGGAAAAAATACCGAAATGTATATGCAGACCTGGCTGCAGTGGATTGGCTTCTGGATCGTGAAAACGTGGTTCAGGAAATTCGGAAAACCATCGGGTTTGACCGCATTTTATTTGGATCGAATTATCCTCATTCCCTGGCAACTGATGTCAACTTGGCCTATATTGTCAGCGGCATCAAAGCGAACACGAATCTTACCCCGAAAGAAAAGCGGAAAGTTCTGGGGGAAAATGCCGCCCGCTTGTTGAACATCGTCTGATTCGATAAAAATCATGATGCAGATAGAAGTCGTTTGACTGGGGGGCAATTTTGGATATTTTTGAAACAATTCGCAAGAAATTTTCAAGTTTAGCCGAACTGCCGGACGAAAAGATCGACCTGGTGGGTGCCGCTCTGCTCATTGCGAGAATGTCCTATCCCCAATTGGATGAAACAGTCTACCGACGGTATCTGAGCGAATTGACGGGAAGGCTTCAATCTCGGTTAAATGAAACCGACCGACCGGTAGCGATGATAGAAAAATTGAATCGGATTTTATTTGAGGAGGAGGGATTTCGAGGCAACCGGCACAACTACTTTGATCCCGACAACAGCCTTATAAACCGGGTGGTGGATCGGAAACTCGGTATCCCCATCACACTGTCGCTCATATACACTGAAGTCGGCAAACAGGCCGGTATGAATCTATCCGGTCTCTCCTTACCGGTGCATTTTATCGTGGCGTTGTCCCATGAATCGGGCAGAATCTTGATTGATCCTTTCAACCGGGGAGAGATCCTTTCAGAAGAGGAATGCCGAACCATGGTCAAGGGCCGTTTGGGCGAGGAAAAAGCTTTCGACACCCGGCTGTTGAACCCTGCAAGACCGAAGGAGATACTGATCCGCATGCTTAGGAATTTGAAGGCCATCTATCTGCAGACCAACAATGATATGAAGGCCTTCCAGATGCTGCACTGGATCCTCACCCTTGATCCCGGGTCAATGGCCGAACTGCGGGAGAGAGGCCTGCTGTATGAGGCGCTGGGCAATACGGATCGGGCTGCGGAGGATCTTGAACGGTATCTTGAACTCTCGCCGGGACCGGAAACCGAAAGGATCATCGGATCTAAAATCGAGAAGCTTAAAAAAAAGAGCACACGGCTGCATTAGAAATCTGGTAACCGTTCACAGGGTGCAAGGGGCAGTTGTCAGGGGACAGGATGTAAGCAAATCTTCTGCACCCTGACAACCCCACCCTGTGAACTATTAGAAATCTGAGAGGACCATATGGAAGATCGAGATTTGAAAATGCTTGAACATGGCAGCCCCATCCTTCAGGTGGCCGTGGAATTGGGGATCAAGGTTAAGAGCAACACGGGCTTATGTTTTCGAAGTGAAAGACATGCCGATGCTTCTGGTGAATTCACCCTGTTTTTCGACCTGGCGAAAAACAGTTTTTTCTGTAAGACCTGTAGCGATGTGGGCGGGAATGTCATTGACCTGGTATGCCAGTGCCAGGATTGTGATCGTGAAAAGGCCATCAATTGGCTGAAACACCGAATCGAATTCGATCTGGAGACACGGGAACTGTATTACCAAAAGAATAAAAAGCGTAAAAGGAAATAAATCGTTCAAAAACTGCCTTTTGGATATTTTTTACGAGGCCATCATGGGTAACGATAAAAAAAAGATCGCGGGAAATACACAGAAAAAAAAGATAACCGTTTCCCAGAAGAAAAAAGTGGAAGAAATCATCAGGGAAGCCGAAGAAACCGAGCCGGTCGAGATCCGGGATGACCACGGGGAGCTGGAAGCAAAAATCAAGGCATCCGAGGCCAAACGGATGATTTTGGCCGAAGCGCTTCACTCCTCCAGAGGCCAAATGCAGAAACTGGCCGGTTCTTCAAAGGATGGTGAAGAACGGGCGCTGCCCTTTGGATACTTCGTCCGATACGGGAATGAGGATGATGAAGCCAACAAAACCGCCATCATCCGGCACCATGGTCGTCTCTATGAGGCCCGTATCAGCCTTCGTGAAGACCCGGAACCGGAAACGAAAACCCAAACATTTCATGCCATGCGGCAGCAACAAAGAGAGAAGGCATCTGCCAGAAAAGAATTTTTCAAAGGAGAGCTTTTACTGCTGAATAATGAACTGCACGTTATGGAACCGAGAGGGTTTGACCTGATTTGCGGATGCCTCGGTACGGTACAGCGGATCCTGCACGAAGAAAAACTCCTGATCAAAACTTACGGTGACGAAACGATCATGGTCACACGGGCCCATCCCATGTTGAATACCCACATTATGGTGGGAGACAACATCCAATATGATCCGGATTCCCTGTTTGCGTACAGTGTTTGGCCCAAGAGCAATGTGGACCGGTTGGCGCTGGAAAAGGTTCCGGATCTCTGCTATGACAACATCGGTGGGTTGGGGGACGCGATTCAGCAGATCAGGGATGCCATTGAACTGCCCCATATATACCCGGAATATTTTCGTGAACATCGGTTGACACCGCCCAAGGGCATTCTCCTTTACGGACCGCCCGGATGCGGGAAGACACTTATTGCAAAGGCTGTGGCCAACAGCCTGGCCAGGCAGATCAAAGAGAAAACCGGTGAAAAGGGAGAGAGTTATTTTCTGAACGTCAAAGGACCTGAACTGCTCAACAAATATGTGGGCGCCACTGAACAGGCCATCAGGGATCTGTTTGCCCTGGCCCGCAGCCAGGCCAGCTACCGTACACCGGTCATTATATTTTTTGACGAAATGGATTCCATGTTCAGGGCGCGGGGATCGGGCGTGTCGTCAGATATGGAATCCACCATCGTACCGCAGTTCCTGGCCGAACTGGACGGTCTGGAGGCGCTTGAAAATGTGGTGGTTATCGGTGCCACCAACCGCGAAGATCTCATCGATCCGGCGGTTCTCAGGCCGGGTCGAATGGACCGCAAAATTCGGATTACAAGACCGGACAAAAAAGCGGCAATTGAAATCTTTTCCAAATATCTGACCCCCGAACTGCCCATAGAACCCCGCCATCTGGAAACGCTGGGTGGGGCCAGGGAAGCGGTGGATTGGATGATTCATGAAATCGGCAAAGATCTTTTCGACCGAAAGCCGGAAAACGAATTTCTTGAAATTACCTATGCAGGCGGCACGCAAAAAATTCTCTACCTGAAAGATCTGGCCAGCGGCGCCATTATCGAAAATATTGTCAACCGGGCCAAGTTTCTCGCCGTCAAAACCCTCATCGAAAGCGACCGCAAGGGGATCGGCATCGATCATATTTTCCAGGCCCTCAGGGCCGAATTCAAGGAGAATGAGGATTTGCCCAGCAATTCCAATCCGAGCGAGTGGCTCCGGATTATCGGAAAAGGGGGTGAACGGATCGTCCGGATTCGTTCGCTTCAGGGTGATAACGCGGTGAACACAGAGCGGCAAAAGAAACCCCGCCACACGGTGAAGGTCGGCGAGGAACTTGAATGAGCAGGGAGGACGGATGAGTATCCCCAAGATTGTCGGCATAGAGCAGGAGTATGCCATTAAAATTAAAGGAGATGAAACCCTTTCCTTTTTTGATGCATCCTGTACGCTGGTCAATGCCTATGCACGCCGGTTGGGCCTTCGAAACCCGGAAGTAAATATGCTCTGGGATTACGGACACGAGACACCCTACCAGGACATCCGCGGCGAATTGTTTGGAAAGAACACCGGTCAGCAAATTATTGGCGAAAAGGAAAACCGGTTGATCAATGCCGGGCTGCCAAACGGCGCCAGGCTGTATACCGATCATGCTCACCCGGAGTATTCGACCCCTGAATGCTTGAGCGCACGGGACGCGCTGGCCTGTGACAAGGCGGGCGAGATCGTTCTCCGAGAGGGCCTGAAGCTGATGAGAGACATACTTCCTTCCACTAGCGTCACCCTGTACAAGAATAATACCGATCAGCAGGGGCACAGCTATGGATGCCATGAAAATTATCTGATGGCTGCACACGCCCATGAGGCGTGCCTGGTCAGCCATCCTCAAAGGGCATTGAAAACATTGATTCCTTTTCTGGTAACCCGACAAATCTTTGCCGGTTCCGGAAAAGTCGGCGACCGGGAGCGGGAAAATTCCGGTCCGCCGTACCAGATTTCACAACGGGCCGATTTCATGCAGAACCTTTTCGGGCTGGAAACCATGTATGCCCGGCCGCTCATCAACACCCGCCAGGAGCACCATGCGGATCCAAAACGATTCAGGCGGTTACATCTGATCCTGGGCGATGCCAACATGTGCGAATTTGCCGGTTTGCTCAAACTGGGCAGCACACAACTCGTCCTGCAGATGCTTGAGGACGATTTTATGGACTGTGACCTGACCCTTAAAGATCCAATTGAAGCGAACAAGCAAATCTCGGGAGATTTTGGTTGTGCAGTGGAACTGGCGGATGGACGGAACCTAACGGCGGTTCAAATTCAGCGGGAGTTCCTGGCGTACGCCCAAAAATTTCGACCCACCGATCCTTCCAGCAGGGTGCCGGACGATGATTTGATACTCAGCTGCTGGTCATATGTACTCGATGGGCTGACTCAACTCAAACTTTCAGACGATATGGTCATTGAGGATGATCCCCTGCTGCTTTCAAGACGGCTGGACTGGGTTTTGAAACTCTGGATCATGAATCGCTACCGCGAGGGGCAAAATTGCACGTGGGGGCATCCGCTTCTGACCGTTTTGGATCTACAGTATCACAATATCGATCGCAAGGAGGGAATTTTTTACAGAACTCAGGATCAGGGTTTTACAGAGCAATTTCTTACGGATGACGAAATCGCTCACTTTGTTCATGCCGCGCCGGATAACACGCGTGCCTGGTTCCGAGGCAAATGCCTTGAGAAGTTTGCCGAAGAGATTTATCTGATGAATTGGGAGGTCGTCGGTTTCGACCAGGGGGACGTCCACCGGATGGTACCGCTGCTCAATCCCCTCAAGGGGACCCGTGGCCAGTACCAGGAGATTTTTGATCAGTCCCGGAATGCCCGTGAGCTCATTATGTTGCTGGAATCCGGTTCGGTCAAGCAATAGAAAGTGTCCGGGTTGGACTAAATGTGTAACATTCAAGATGGTATGAAGGAGGAGATGGATGACTGAAGCCCAGAAATTTAAACAACCCATAAAAAAGAAGCCTAAAAAAGAAGATGCGGAACCAACCACTCCCGGTGGGCTTTCAAGCGAGAAGAAAAAAAAATTAGAGGTCCTGGACGAATTCATCGAAGGGGTCCTGCAGGAGGCGGGTGAGGAATTCCTGGATGAATTCAAACAGGTGGAAGGTCAATGAAGGAGAGGATTTTTGGAACGGAGTGTGAGTACGCTCCGGTGTATCATTCCAGAAACAGCCATCATCGATTCCACCAGCTGCATGGAGAGGCACTGCTCGATTATATCAAGGGACTGTCTGCTCGGTTATTCTCTTCCCTGACGCTCGAAGGCTACCCCATGGCCGGTGAGTTTATGGGCAACGGTGGACGTCTCTATATCGATCGGGGAGGGCATCCGGAATATGCCACCCCCGAATGTCGGTGCGTGAAGGATTTGGTTGCCTACGAAAAAGCCGGCGACAGAATCATGCAGGAGTTGGCAGCACAGACAAACCGGCAAACAGCTGCCGACGAGGGTGCGCGGACCCTTCATGTATTCAAAAACAATGTCGATTTTTACGGTAACACTTACGGCGGCCACGAGAACTATCTGATCACCCCGCGGGCTGCGGAAGGGATCCGGAACATCATTCCTTTTCTGGTCACTCGGCAGATTTTCACCGGTGCGGGTCGAATATTGACCTGCCAGGAAGCCGGCGCCTTCTCCTTTCAGATCAGTCAGCGGGCCGAATTCATAGACCAGACCTTCAGCGACCGGGCCACCCGGGTGCGCGGCATCATCAATACCCGAAAACGGGAAATTTACCATCAGAAACAAAACCGGCGCCTTCACCTTATCGTGGGTGACAGCAACATGAGTGAATTTGCCATCGGACTGAAAGTCGGCACCACGATGCTGACGCTGAGGCTCCTGGACGAAGGAAGGCTGGATGGGGTCCCCGTCCTCGCATTACCGGTCCATGCGCTGAGGGGTATCTCGCGTCAGTGGAACGAGGGACTTCAAATAGCGGGGCGCAAAGGTCGGTACACTGCCCTCGATATCCAGTCCATCTACCTGGAAAAGGTGCAGGGGTTCTTTTCATCCCGTTCCCCGACACCGGATGAAGCCTATGCATTGGAACTGTGGGAGAAAGTCCTCCACGGATTGCGTCACTTGAAAGTATCCGGTCGGAACTGGAAACTGGAAGACGACCCGGACGGGCTCCGGCGAAAGGTCGACTGGATCCGGAAATTGTGGCTCTTGAACCGGTACGGAAACATGGATGACCCGGCGGTCAATGACCGACAGTTGAAATTGATGGACCTCAAATACCACGATTTGAACCCGGCAACCGGACTTTTCGCACGGTGTGAAGCATTGGGCCTCGTGGACCGCATGGTGGACGACGCAACCATTGCCGCCGCCCAGATCCGACCACCGGAAAATACCCGCGCCCAGATCCGGGGTACGATCATCCGCAGGACTGCGGACAAGTCCGTCGACGTGGAAATCGAAGATTGGACAAAAATCAACATCAGGGCCCGGGGAAGACAAAAGGGACCGGGGCAGACAAAAGGGGTGCACCCCTTCAATCGGTACAAGGGGACCGCCAACTGTCTGAGCCTTCGGATGGACGATCCTTTCAAGGCCATGGATTCATCGATAGCCGAACAGATCGAGCGTTTTGTGGAAAGATGGGGATAAACGAAATGAATGGAGAAGCAGATTATAAAACCGATGGGATAGGCCTTCGGAACAACATCAGGGCTCTGCTGGTCCAGCAGTATCTTCTTCATGAAGTTGAACATCATCCCTTCAATGTCGCCCAAAACGGGGGAGCGACTCCGGCAAAACCCTTGGCACACGACCTGATTGATATTTACAAATGCCTGCATCAGGGAGAATTCGGCGTTGCACACACCGTTGATGATCCGGATCGCTTCCGGGATCGGCTCTATGATGAATTCCTGGGGATTCAGCCCGCATCGGATGAACCGGTTCTGGAAAATGTGGCCGTTGACGGCGCCATCATGAGAGTGAACTTCAGGCCCTATCGGGCCCTTTTCGCCGATGACACGCATAAAGCATGTGATCTGTTGACAGCGGTATGCCTGGAATCCGCCGCCATTCCCAAAGGAAATCCCGAGCGGTTCCTGACGGTACTGTATGGTTTTAGAGACCTGAACAAGGCCGGGGAACTGGTTGTCGGCAAGGTCGTTTATGCGTTCCCTTCTGAAATGGTGGATCGCTTCATCAAGGAGGTCAGGGATCTTGCCCGTCGATTGGGAGAAATACCCGTGTTCAGCCACTCAGCGACCTATCGCCGATTGAATTCGCCGTCTTACCGGGTCGTTGACCGATCCGTTATCCAGCAGTCCGGACTGGCTTTTATTCTTGATCGGCACGATGCGTAGGGGCACGGCGCGCCGTGCCCCTACGATGCATTTTCATGATAAATTTAAATACTGGACCCCAAGCGATGACAATATCCAGGTTACATGCCATTTTGTTGCAGCCCCCGCCGGGAGACCTGACAGGTCCATACCCGGCCCTCTGTTATTTAAAATCCTATGCCGCCGCCCATGGCTACACAGTCGGGGTCAGGGATCTCGGGATTGAAGGATTTCAATTTCTCTCAGAAGCCGAACGGATCCGGCATCTGGTCGCCGACGCCGCCCAAATCAGGCAACAGCTTGAAACCAAAGGAACCCTGACACCCGACGAGCAACACCGTTACCGTCTGCTGCTGATGTCCATGGGATTCGGGTTGATCCCCGATGTTTCACGCCGGTTGGCGGACGGTTTTAAGACCCCTGAAAAATTCTATGACTATCCGGCTTACCAAAAGACCTGCCGACTTCTGGACGCATTTTTTCGGCTGCTGAGTGCTGTTCACTACCCCACGACCGTTAGTCCCTCGGAGTATCCGACGGCGACTCTTTTGAAAACCATGCCAAAGGTTCTCGAGCACCGGAAACGGCGTGTGAATCCTTACATTCATTTTTATGAAGATATCCTTTTTCCCCAAATCGCCGCTCTAAAACCATCACTCATCGGTATTTCAATGGTATTCGCTTCCCAGTCCGTGCAGGCGCTGGTCCTCGGAAATCTGCTCAAAGAACGCTTTCCGGATAGTCATATCACACTGGGCGGGGCCTATCTCTCCCAATGGGTGATGGGGATGGGAGAAACGCAGCTCTCGGCGCTTTTTCAATGCACCGATTCGGTCATATGCGGGGAGGGCGAAGCACCGCTTACCGCACTTTTGGAACGGATCGACAATGGGGAACCGCTGAGCAGCATTCCCAATCTTATCCATCGTAACGCCCATACAGGGATGTTTCAGCGATTTGATGAATTGGTCTATACGGACGTCTCAACACAGCCGCCCCCGGACTTTGCCGATCTCGATTTGTCCGCCTACCTTACACCGAAAACCGTGATTCCATACAGCATCAGCCGCGGATGCTATTGGGGAAAATGTGTTTTCTGTCAGAATCGTTACGGCGATTATCAGATGCGCCGATACCAGAGTGTACCGGTGGACAAAGCCTTGGCCGAAATGACGCAGCTTTCCGAGCAGTACCACACCGACCATTTCAACTTCAGCAATGACGTTATCGATCCGGAATACCTGAAACAATTCAGCCGGATTGTCATTGATTCGGGCAAAACATTTGTCTGGAACACGGACCTGCGCGCCGAAAAAACGTTTGACAAAGATGTTTGTCGGACCATGGCGAAAGCGGGACTGAACGCCGTGGCCATCGGATTTGAAAGCGGTTGCCAGAAAACCCTGGACGCCATGGACAAGGGAAACCGTGTTGAAATCACGCGAAAAGTCCTGGAAAACCTATACGAGGCGGGCGTCGCCACCCAGGCTATGGGGATTTTCGGCTTTCCCGGGGAAACGGAACAAAATGGTGAAGAAACCGTGCGTTTCCTTGAAGAAAATGCTGATCGAATCTCTTACTACGTCATGGGTCTTCTGATGGTAATGCCGGGATCGCGCATGCACGATGATCCGCTTGCACATGGAGTGACATCCATCAGCTATGGGAACAATCCCCTGAAGACACCGGAACCGGTGTGGACTTCAAACAGGCGAATGCCGGTACATGCGGTCCATCGGTTGTATGAAAGACTGAGCCGACTGGAGAACGCTTTCGCGATCAATGAATACCCGTATGTGGGAGGGCTGTCCACCAATCATGGTTTCCTGTACTTTCGATTGGGGCCGGATATTCTGAAAAGGGTACGTGCTGAGGAAAACCGGCAACATCAAAAAAGGCACGAGATATTGGGTATGGATAGGGCGCATAAAAGGACCAAAAGGATCAAATCCGTTATCCCCACTTTCGCGTTCCCCTATACCGTGTATCGATCCCCCTACCCCATTGAGCAGATACCCGTGGAACCGGAGACACCTTCCGGAAAGCTTCAACGGTACAAAGGGCCGGAAAGGAATTATCTCATTGACCCGATCAATGTGCCCATCCGGATCGGGGAATTGGAAATCAACCTTTTACGGAGAATCAACGGCCGGCGGGACATGAAGTCGATACTGAAGAAAACCACCGCTGATACGCAAAAAGGGGCACTTTACTTTATCATGTATTTGTTGGCCAGCGGGTTGGTGGACGTGCAGGGTTCGCACCTCAAATGATTAAATTTGAAATCTTGTTTTATTTATGGTAGAAATTAATGGGTAATACAGAGTCCGGTAAGATTAAGGCTCAGGAGCTCCAGAATCTCTGGGAGTCTATGGTTAAAGTGAAACGTCTACACCCGGAAATCGCATACCGTATCGAGAAATTGGCTCACCGCATCGCCCCCCTCGCTGACAAAATTTTCTTAAAAACAGTCAGAGCACGCCAACTCCTTATGGAATGCAGGGAAAAGACCGTTTTGCTTCAGAACCAGATCGAATCCCATGGAAATAATGCTTTTCATATTCTGACAAACCTGGAGAAAACGTTCGAATATTTGTTAACAAAAACCTATGAATTTCGAATCAAGGCGGGCTAAAAATATGGGTCCTTCCGATGACACTCTTTTAAAATTTGAACTTCCTGAAATCATTTACGGGTTGGGGTCTTTATCCCAGATCGGACAGTGTGCCAGGCGCCTGGGCGGTGAAAGAGTTCTTTTGGTGACCGATCCGGGCGTCATCGAACACGGTTGGGTCGATGACAGTATCAAATACCTGGAAAGGGAGTCTCTCAGATATGTCATCTATGACAATGTCGTGACCAACCCCCGCTGTTTTCAGGTGGAGCAGGGCGCCAAGATTTATAATCAAAAGAAATGCGATGTGATCGTTGCCGTGGGCGGCGGCAGTCCCATGGATGCGGCCAAGGGAATTGCCATCCTGGTCTCAAACCACGGTAAGATACACGATTACGCCGGATGCAACCTGATCACCCAACCGATCCCACCACTCATATGCGTGCCCACGACAGCCGGCACCGGTTCGGATGTCAGCCAGTTTTCGATCATTGCGGACCCTCGCAAAAAACTCAAGATGACGATTCTCAGCCGGGCGATTATGGCGGATATTTCCCTGATCGATCCCCGGCTGCTGCAAACCAAACCCCGCGAGCTGATGGCTGCCACGGGTATCGATGCCCTGACCCATGCCATTGAAGCGTTTGTTTCCTCTCTGGCCTGGCCGCTTACGGACCCCCATGCCATCCATGCCATTGAACTGGTTTTCGCGCATTTGAAAAAAGCGGTCGACACCCGAGACATTAAATCCCTGGAGGGTATGGCCATTGCCAGTCTTGAAGCCGGTATCGCATTTTCCAATGCGATCCTCGGCGCTGTTCATGCGCTGGCCCATCCCTTAAGCGGCGTTTATGATATCCATCATGGTGTCGCCAATGCCGTTCTGTTGCCGGTGGTGATCCGAAAAAACCTGCCGCACGCGCCTCGAAAATTCGCCCGTATCGCCAATGCCATGGGCATGGATATCCGGGGGAAGTCGGATGTGGAGGCCGCCGGAACCGTTCCTCAGATGGTTCAAGAGTTGATTACATACCTTGATCTTCCCACCACGCTCTCAGAGATCGGCATCAAGGCCGTCGACATACCGGCCATGGCATTGGATGCAGCGCAGGATCTTTGCATGCAAACCAATCCCCACTGCTATGGGATTGAGGAAATCGAATCCATATACCAAGAGGCCCTTTAGGGTTTTACCATGGCCGATGCTCCAATAAAAATATCCCATGATTTTAAAGGGATCAGCTATTCAAAAATCGGTCATTTTAAGGAAGTTCAGTCTAAAATCAAGGAGCTGGAAAAACTCAACCTTGAACTGGCACACCGCCATAACCGGCTCGAAGCCATATTCAACGGTATGAGCGACGGTCTGACCATCTTAGACAGAAATTTTACCATCGTGTTTGCCAATCAGGTTCAGAAAAACATGTTCCCGGATATTTCCGTGATCGGGAAAAAATGCTTCAAAGCTTTCTTTCGTAAGGAAAAAACATGCTCTGAATGTCCGGCATTATGTAGTTTGGAGACCCTGGAAACCTTCCAGGGTGAAACCTTGGTTAAGTCGGGCACATATGCCGGACGTTACTACGAATGGACCACTTCTCCCATCAAAGGACCCAACGAAAAGGTGGATGAAATCATTCTGCTCATGCGGGATATTACCCTAAGAAAGGAATCCGAGCACAAACTCATGCAGGCTGACCGTATGGCAACCATCGGCTTTCTCGCGGCCGGCATTGCTCACGAAATCAACAACCCGCTCGCATCCATTGCCGGTTTCGCCGAGGGTTTGCTCAAGCGTCTAAAACACGTTCCCACACCTTTGGATGATAAAATGTTCAGGTCTTTCCAGGAGTATCTGGAGATCATTCAAAGCGAAGCGTATCGCTGCAAAGACATCATTCAAAACCTCCAGGAGTTCAGCCGCAGCTCCAGTGACGATTTTGAACCCATTCCCATTGATCGGGTTATCCGGGACACCATAAGCCTTTTTCGGCAGCATGCCAAAGATAAGGGCATTGTCATCGATTATAAAAATCATCTCTCCAGCGGCCTGGACACCCTTTCCGGAAAAGAATCCCAACTGAAACACCTATTTTTGAACCTGTTCAACCGGGCCTTCAACGCCATGGAAAAGGACGAAGCGCTATCCCTGGTTTCCATGAATCAGGGCAATCATATTGAAATCAGCATGCACTATAATGGTGGCGGCACAGTTAGCCACTTTCCGGGCAGTATATTTAATCCGGCCCGCTCGAAGGGCGTCATCGGGGAGACGCACACTATCGATTTATCGATCTGTTACAGCATTGTGAACCATCATAAGGGCGAGATTCATTTCACGCCCGATGGGGATAAAATCGGCAGCAGGTTTATCATCAGATTTCCGGTCAGCCTTCCGTAATCGCAGCACCTGAAGTAAACATGATCGACATTTTACGACTGTCAACATGGTTTATAGGTGAAGGAATTGTCAAAGATGAGCTTGGGCAGGATTCTAGCCATAGACGACGAAAAGAACATTCGACTTCTCATCAGCAATGAATTTTCGCTGGAGGGTTTCGAAGTTGTCACAGCAGCCAGCGGAGAGGAAGGATTGGCGCTCTATAAAAGCCGCAAATTCGATGTGGTGCTTCTGGATATCAAGCTGCCCAAGTTGAACGGTATTGAAATTCTGAAAAGAATGAAACAAATATCGCGGGCCACCGAAATCATCATGATTACCGGTTACGGCGACATTCAAACCGCTGTCGAGGCCATTAAGCTGGGCGCCCGCGATTATGTGACCAAGCCTTTCAAGCTCGATGAACTTTTGACGCTGGTCCGCCGTTCGACACAAAAAAAACCGCCGGCTTCCGATACCGTTGAACAGACAGACGACTTTCAATCTATCAACGGCGGCCAAATCATCCGATGCCCCAGCCAGGCCATGAAAAAAATCTATGACATCGTAGATCGCATTGCCACAAGCGATTACACCGTATTGATCTGCGGTGAAACCGGGGTGGGGAAAGATGTGCTGGCCAGCCGGATCCACCGTCAGAGTTTTCGTAAAAACGGCCCTTTTATCTCCCTGGACTGCGGTTTGCTGAGCCAGAGCCTTGCCGAAAGCGAACTCTATGGACATCGGAAGGGGGCTTTTTCCGGAGCCTCGGAAGCCAAGATAGGGCTGGTCGAAAAGAGCCATAAGGGGACGTTGTTCCTGGATGAAATCGGAAACATCGATCTTGAAGTGCAAAAAAAGTTTCTACGCTTCATCGAGACCAAACGAATTCGACGGGTGGGTGAAACCCGAGAAAACCATGTGGATACCCGAATTATTCTGGCCACCAATTTAGACCTCGAAAAAGCGATGGACAAGGGTCTTCTGCGCAGCGATCTATTTTTTCGGATGGCAGAGTTTACCGTTACCATACCGCCGTTAAAAGATCGTCCCGAAGATATCATGCCCCTGGCTGAACATTTTTTAAGTCAATTTTCCGTTAGCAAAACCATCACCCCTGAAGTGGATGATATTTTTCTGGCCTATCCTTGGCCGGGAAATGCGAGGGAGCTCAAAGCGACGATCGGTAAGCTTGCGCTGATGGCCGATGCAAATACCATTACGGCCGATGATATTCCGAGACACCTGATCACCCAAGTAGCTGTTTCAACCGGCAAGCCGAAAACGCTGGAGGACATGGAAAAAGAGCATATCCTGACCATACTGGCCGAAACCGGCGGTAACCAGACCCAGGCAGCCCAAATTCTGAACATCAACCGTAAAACACTTTATAAAAAAATTAATAAGTACAAAATATTTTCGTGATCCAGACAAGCCGGAATCCCACATCCCCTGTAACTTTCTTTCAAACAACATTTGGATAAGAACGTGATGCCGGGTACCCATGGCGGTTCTGGGGTTATTTGCCCCTTTTGGCCCCATCTCCTATACATTGTTTTCATTTAGTCATATCAATGGGTTGTGCCAGCACATTAAATTCTGACGGGAGTTTTTGACACAACGCATCCCTCCAAACCCTGATTCCACATTAATGGTTTTGGCATTCCTTAGTAAGGTGATAAATAACTGCTTTCCTTCCTATCTAGCTGATTTTCAAACGAAATACCGCTATCTGTATTTCCGTTTTCAGGTTCACATCCAGGTCTGTGTAAAGTCGGCACAAGGATTGCAAAATGGGATGAAGATGACGATTGATTATTGTTTGGATGTCCAATGGAATAAATAGATGGGACGGTAAAACGTTGGGCTGTTATCACCGGATTTCAGCCCTCCTTTTTCGATTTGTATCTTGGTTTTGCTGTCAGAGCGATTTCAACAAGTGTTGCCCATCTTTAAAAAAACAAGGAAGGGGGCTGGTACGACTTATGGGAATGAAACATAATCGCATTTAAAATTTTGTAAACCATCCCAAAAGAGGAGAATGATTATGGCAGAAAAAAAAGCAGCAAAGGTCTGGTTTGCGGCGGCGGGCGCCACCAACTGGACGGAGAGTACGATTTGCAAGGCAAAAGATCTCTTTTATGCCGCAGGCCTCGACAAATGCATTGAAAAGAATGACAGTGTCGCCGTTAAAATACACTGTGGAGAGTATAATCGCACGTCATGTCTGAGACCTGAATTTGTAGCCGCTATCGTGGAAGAGGTCAAGGCCTGCGGGGGGAGACCATTTGTGACCGACACAACCACCCTGACCTACCACCTTTACAACAACCGCTGTACCGGCCAAATGGAGCTTGAGGGCGCCAACCGCCACGGTTTGAACTGGGCGAGCCTCCAGGCGCCGTTCATCATTTCAGACGGTTTTTACGGCGAGGATGATCTGAGAGTGGAATTGCCCGAAGGCAACATCATCAAAGAAACCTATATCGCCAGGGGTATTTACGAGGCGGATGCCATCATCAACCTGGCGCATGCCAAGGGACATCCCATTACGGCCATGGGCGCATGCACCAAGAATTTCGGCATCGGTGCACAGTCCAAGCGCGGTAAATACCAGACGCATTTATCCTTTTGGGGAGATCCGGAAGACGAGATCGGGTATCCGAGGGTCAACCGCGAAGCCTGCCAGGGCACCGAATGCCCCTATGCCCAGATGTGCGAAGACAGTTGCCCGGAAGAAGCCATCAAGGTGGAGCCGGACGGTGTGGTGCTGGATTTTGAGAAGTGCGCCTTATGCTACTCCTGCCAGGTGACCTGCATGTTCACCGGCATGGAGGGTATCGGTTTCCGCGATGACTATTTTCCGCTGGCTCAAATCGCCATGGCCGATGCGGCAAAGGGGTGCGTTAAGACCTTCAAGGAAGGCAAGATCGGATACATGGCTTATGCGTTTGACGTTGCGCCGGAATGCGACTGTTTTCCATGGAACGGGAACTACGTGACACCCGATATCGGCGTTTTTGCCTCCAAGGATTGCGTGGCCATCGATACCGCCGTAGTCGACATGATCGACAAGGCCCCCATCGGTCCCAACTCGCGGGCAGAAGAACTGGGTCTGAAGCCGGGAGAGGACAAGTTCAAGGCCATCAACGCCTTTACGCCCCGTATCCAACTGAAGGCAGGGGAGAAAAACGGCTTGGGCACCATGAACTATGAACTGATCGAGTACGAACCGGAACTGAATCCCGAAAATATCGCCAAGTGGCAGATCCGCAAAATACCCATGACGGTTACCCCCATGCGAAAGGCATTCGCGAACCATCACGTGGGCCGGCAATATGAATTCATTCGAGAAGATGTGAAAGGATGGCTGGAGAACTGGAAGAACTTCGATCCGACGCTGTAGCCTATTGATTCACGTGTAGAACGCTCAGGGGCGGGGGACTGTAACCCGCCCCTGAGTTTATAACAGAGTTCACCCCGATCTCCATACGTAATGAAACGCCGCTTATTGGTCCACCGCTTGGTGCGTGTGGGCCGTGGCCTGTTGAAAAGCGATTTCATTCTGAAAAGAAGGCATTTTATGGCAAACGTTTATTGGATCAAGGGCCGTTCTGAAAACCTGCACAAAAATGCGGTGTCTAAAATAGATGCCCTGCTGAGCCTGAAAGAATTGGCCAGGCTGGTCAAGCCGGATGAAAGCCTGGCGATCAAAATAAACCTGAGTGAATTGGGTTACACCCATTATCTTCCCCCCGTCATTATCGGAACCCTGTTCTCGAAAACACGGGCAATGGGGGCTAAATCCCTGGTAACAGATGGCTGCAGCCTTTTCAAGGGGTCGAAATTTGATGGTTACAGCTGGATGGACAGCGCCCTGCTCCTGGGGTTCAGCAATGGCGACACATTTCACAACCAACTGATGCAGACGGCTGGATATACCAACGAAGAAGGTAAATTCCGGGAAGGTGACGGCGAATATCTGGCCGGGGTTGAAATCGGCAGCCTGCTGACCGACACCGGAAACCTGATCGTGGTTTCCCACGTTACGGCAGACCCCCTCCTCGGATTGGCGGGCGCCATAAAAAATCTGGGCCTTGGATTCCTGACCCGGTCCGGCCAATTGAAAATTAATGGTGGTCTCGAAATATCCGTTGATGATCAAGCCTGTGACCATTGCGGGGACTGCGTGCCCTTTTGCCCTACCGGCGCCATATCCGGCGAGCCCGGCCAGGTGTCTTTCGACCTGAGAATGTGCAATCGATGTCTCGGTTGCTACGTTTCCTGTCCCAACGGGGCGATCGGCATTCAACCTGAAGGCATTCCCGAATACCAGAAATGTGTGGTCGATGCCGCCCATACGGTCAAAAAGCATTTAACAGGGCAAGCTTTTTTTATTAATTTTCTCACTTCCGTAACACCACAATCCGACGATTATCCTTTTTCAGACATCCCTTTTATACCCGATTTGGGGATCATCGCATCTGAAGACCCGGTGGCGGTGGATTGGGCGACCTATCAAATGATTGTAAGGTCCCCCGGCATTCCCGGATCAATCGCGCAAGATCTGGATGTTCTGGAGAAAGGTCAAGATAAAATCAGGGCGATCACGAGTCAAACACCTGTAGAAATGCTCGACTATGCAGAAAAAATGCACCTGGGCAGCAAAGATCTTGAATTTCTGCCCGGCAACTAGGCAAAGGGCTTAGGTAAACTCACAGCGTTCTTAAAGGGAGGTGGCAATTGAAAGACGAAGATTTCCAGATGCACACCGAGCAGCGGCATAAGCATGGCCCGATCCGTGACGCGATGGCCCATGTCAATTATAAGATCGCCATTATCAGCGGTAAGGGCGGTGTGGGAAAAACCAGCGTTGTCGTGAACCTGGCGGCGGCAATGCGTAAAAAAGGCATGGTGGTGGGAATATTCGATGCGGATGTCCACGGGCCCAGTGTGCCCAAAATGGTGGGCGTCAAGACTGAAATGCGGGATATCCTTCACGGATCTCACGGCATCGATCCGGTCGAAACGGAACACGGTTTGAAAATCATGTCCGTTGCCCTCATATGGCCGGCGGATTCCACCCCCGTCATGTGGCGCGGACAATACAAGGCGCGGGTGCTTCGGCAGTTTTTGAGTTCCATTAAATGGCATGAGATGGATTTCCTTTTTGTGGATCTTCCGCCGGGTACCGGTGACGAACCGATTACCATTATGAAATCCATCCCCGACCTGGACGGCATGGTGGTGGTGACCACACCCCAGGAAATCTCCACCATCGTTTGCAGCAAGGCCATCAACGCCGCCAAGGAACTGAACGCACCAATCCTCGGACTGATTGAAAACATGAATACCTACCAATGCCCGGATTGCGGGCGAGTGGAACATTTTTTCGGCAAGGACAAAGGCGAAAGACTGGCAAGAACCTTTGATATACCATTTTTAGGTGGCATCCCCCTGGATGGACAGTATTCGGAAGCCGCCGATACGGGTGTTCCCATCGTATTCAAATATCCTGAATCCCTCACAGCGCGGGCCATGATGAAAATCGCCGATAAGCTCATTGAACGTCTGCCTGAAAAAGAAAGGGTAATCGTGAAAGAGCGTCCCTGGGAAGAAGGAAGAGATACCCCCTGACAGTCGCGATAAAACGAGAAACCAAAAACAGCAAATGGAGAAAATGCATGACTGAGAAAAAAAGGCCGAATGTTGTCGGTAAAGGACCCGTCTTTTCACGGGAGATGATCGCCATGTTCAAGGAAATACAGGAAAACACGGCGGGGTTGTCGGACGATCTTGCCGGGAAAATCAGTGCGGTTCTGGGCGAGAAAGGCGCGGCTCTCGAAAAGGTGGTCAAAATGGCCTACCTGAAAACGGTCAAAGCCGGTGAGGTGGCATGGGATCTTAAGGAAGAAGCCTTGAATTTGAAAGAAATCATTGCCGCCGGTGATGAGGCCAAAGCGACTGAAATCCTGGGAAAGCTGGACGGTGAGCTGGACGGGTTCATTAACAAGATTAAAACCTTTGTCGTCAGGATGACATGATGGCCGAGGCCCAAATACCCGAAAAGCTCAGTGAAGATATGCTCAGTGTTCTCACCGTGATCCGTGAATACGGCGGGACCGACTGCACGGGTACGTGACATCACCGCCTACCCGGTGAGTTTCACTGCCACACTTTTGCACGAATGCTGAATCTATCTTCACAAGGGGTGAAGAACCGCATCTTAGTGCTCCTCCGCGCGGGCTTCCTGCAGCGAAAAAGAGTCAACCGGAAGGACAAAACCCCGCTTATGCGATTTGTGATCACCCATAAAGGGGAAGATGCGATAGCGCCTCATAAAAAAAAATAATTCGATGGAAACGAGAGACACCCTATGACCCATCCCATTCATGATCCCACTGTTCAAATCATCAACGAGGCCATCACCCTCATGGACCAGTTCATGCGCAATCAAATCGATCTGGACGTCTATGGCCGGAAGCTCAGAGCATTCGATGTGGACAGCCTCCTTGAGGAGTACCAAGAAGATTTCAAAACGGATGCGCGAATGATCTATTACCTGGATGCATTAATGGTTTTGTCTTCTTTGCAGCAGGAACTCGATTTTCAGGTGGCCGAGTATGGCGAAAGTGTGGCATCGGAAGATATGAAGTGTCTGCAGGAGCTTCTGGCGAAATTTCCCGATACATAGAATCGATTATTGAACCATCTAATTATTAAGGATGAAAGGAGAGCATCGATGAAACTCCAGGGGAAAGTTGCCGTCATCACCGGCGGTGCGCGAGGCAACGGCCTGGCAACCGCCAAGTTGATGGCCGAAGAAGGGGTCGATATTGTAATCGCTGATATCTGCCAGAACATGAATACCATTCCCTACGACATGTCCACAGAGGACACCATGGCAGGGGCCGTTGAGAGCATCAAGTCCATGGGCCGAAAAGCCCTGGGCATCAAATGCGATGTGCGCAAATCCGCCGAAGTCGAGGCCATGGTCGATCAGGTCATGGAAACATTCGGGAAAATCGATATCCTGGTCAACAACGCCGGAAATTCCTCCATGGTGGCCATTGCCGAAATGGACGAGGAGACCTGGGATGAGGTGCTGGACACCCACCTCAAGGGCACCTATCTGTGCAGCCACTTCGTGCTGCCCCACATGATCGAACAGCACAGCGGCAATGTGGTGAGCATCTCCTCGGTGGGCGGCCAACGTGGCTTCGGCATGGGGGGGCACTACTGCGCCGCCAAGCACGGCATCATCGGTTTGAACAAATCCATGGCCATGGAGGTCGCCGACCACAATATCCGATGCAACGTGGTCTGTCCGGGTACTGTCTGGACCGATATGATGAAAGGCATCGCCGCTTATTTCGGGATGGAGGGTGATGATGCCAAAGAGCAGTTTACAGCCGGGCACCTGATCAAGGACCCATCGGTGGAGCCGGAGGACATCGGTCGTGCCGTGCTCTGGCTGGTCTCCGAAAATTCCCGGTGCATCACCGGCAACATGATTACCGTGGACGGAGGCTGGACAGCTGCGGCGCCTTAAACCTACAGAGTGACTGTGTAAAAACGTATAAGGGGAGGAACGATATGGCCGATCTAAATAAGATATTTGATAACGTGAAGGTGGCCATCGTTGTGTCGGATCCGGATCTCAACGTTACGTACGCCAACAAAAGATGCAAGGAAGTGTTCAAGGCACTTTTGAATCAGGAAGATTTTGTGGGCAAGAACATGAAGGAATGCCACCAGCCGGAAACCATGGTAAAGATATCGGTGCTATATGATGAATTTCGAGAGAAAAAAAAGTCTTTGAGTTACTATACCATGGATGTCCCCGATGGAAAAGCGACCATTGTCGATATCCCGATCTATGAGGGCGATGACTTCACCGGCTGTGTCGAGTTTGTCTTTGAAGGTTCCCTGGCATAGTCGGGGATCAATCTGGAAATCTGATATTTCGGGGTTGGGTGTTTCACAATTTACCGCTCAAAAGGAGGTTGCAAAATGAAAAATGAAATAACAAAAAAGGAACTAGAGACCAAAGAAGATGAGAAAGAAAGCATCCCCTGTGTTTTGGAAGTCATCAATGTGGAAGAACTGGCGGTGGACGGGATCTGCGGGATCTATTGATCGATTTGCCCGTTGGCCGGTAGGAGGTTAGCCCTTTATCATGGATACAAAAAAATCTTATCATTTGAGGGAGGGCGTGCAGGTTCGGGAGGAAAAATTCGGACTGCTTTTTTACGACTATCGGGGCCCCAGGCTTTATTTCGTGCCCACGAAAAATCTGATCGGGAATGATTTTTTCAACGGATCGCAGTCTGCTGAAGGGCTCATCGAATCCATCCGTACCCGCCATCGCCAATCTCGGCGGGCGAGTCAACAATGGGTGATGCAGGTATTGACCGAGCTAACGCAAAAGGGATTGATTCATGGGTAATCAATATGTTGAAATGGGGCTTTCGGCGCCGGTGAATGTCACATGGGAAGTGACCTATGCCTGCAATTTATCGTGCGTTCACTGCCTATCGGCTGCCGGCGTCAAACGTCCGGGAGAGTTGACGACGGATCAATGTCTTGAACTCATCGATACGCTCTCCGCCATGAAAGTTTTCCAGTTCAACATCGGCGGCGGTGAACCCTTTATGCGCCCGGATTTCCTGGATATCATGGACCATGCCCATAAAAAAGGCATGGTCACCTGCATCAGCACCAACGGCACTTTTATCGATGATTATGTCGCCGGTAGACTGAACAATCCCCTGGTCTACGTCCAGGTCAGCCTGGACGGGGCCACCCCCGCCTCCAACGACGCCATCAGGGGCACGGGAAGCTTCCAAAAGGCCATCAGGGCTCTGGGTTTTTTGCGCAACCGGAATATTGAGGTCAGCGTCAATACGGTCCTCACGCGCCGGAATTTCAGCGAGCTGGACAGCATGACCACATTGGCCGCCGAATACGGCGCCAAACTCCGGGTATCACGGTTCAGGCCTTCCGGAAGGGGGAAAGCATCCTGGTCGGAGCTGAATGTGGACAAGGAACAGATGCTTGCCTTTTCGGATTGGCTCAATCGGCATCTGGCCGTTTCCACCGGTGATTCTTTTTTTTCGGTTTCCACAGAAGAGCGACGTTCACTGGGCCTGAACATGTGCGGTGCCTGCAAACTCACCTGTTGCATTTCACCGGAGGGGAACATCTATCCCTGTGCCTTTCTTCAAGACCCGGAATTTTTGGCCGGACAGCTGCCGGAAGATGATTTCGCCGATATATGGCAAAATTCTCCGGTATTTCATTCGTTTCGGCGTCTTGAAATCAAGTCTTGTGAAAGCTGCCAGCGTTTTGACCTTTGCCACGGTGGATGCCCGGCAATTGCCTATCACACCCAGAGAAAACTGGGTGTTCCAGATCCCGGCTGTCTGGCCAACTGCGTTTCGGTCAAACCCATCGTTAGAGAGGTTGCATGATGAGCAGCCAGATCCCCGGGGGACGTTACCACCTGAGGAACGGCACCCGTCTCATCTCCGGAGAAAATGCAAATGGCTCTCTGGTGTTGCAGACTGCTCCCCTGAGAGCCATCCGTGTCAATCCTGCCGCCATGCGTGTTCTTAAACAGTGCCGAACGGGATTCTCCCTGCACGAAGCGGCTGACGATTCCCATCGAACAGCGGCACTGTCCCTTTGCGATACGCTGTACGAAGCCGGCGTTCTCGACTGGGAGCCTCCCAACGACGTCTTCGAACCTCTGGTCAGCATCGTCGTTCCGGTATACAACCGTGCCCATGAAATAGGCCCTTGTCTGGAGTCCCTGCTGCACCTCGATTATCCGGCATGGCGGCGGGAGATCATTGTTGTGGACGATGCCTCCCGGGATCACACTGTTTCCGTGGTCAGCGGCTACGATGTTCAGTTGCTCATACAGCCGAAAAACATGGGGCAGTCGGCCGCACGCAACGCCGGAGTCCAGGCGGCAAAAGGAAAGATTGTTGCGTTTATAGACAGCGACTGCACCGCCGATCCCAATTGGTTGCGGGAACTGCTCCCCTATTTCCATGACCCCCGCCTGGCACTCATCGGTGGCTATGTGGATACCCCGGCCGGGACCTCCCGACAGGATCATTACGAAGCGGTTCATTCACCGTTGAATATGGGCTCCAAACGGGTTATGGGAAAGGGTGAAGACTCCGTTTTTTACGTGCCCACCTGCAACATGTTACTGCGAAGAGAAATATATACCCGGGCCGGCGGTCTGGATGAGCAGTTGCGGGTGGGGGAAGACGTTGATTTTTGCTGGAAACTGATGGCATCGGGGTACCGGTTGATGTATACGCCCGAGGGACGTGTTAAACACAAACATCGAAACCGCTTGTTTGAAAATTTCAAGAGGCGATTCGACTACGGTACATCCGAGGCAGTTTTGTATGACCGGTACCGACAGATAACCAAACGGTTTCCGTGGCACTGGGAAGGTATCTTTCTGCTCATGTTGTGGGTAACGGGCCTGATGGTTCGATCCGTTCCACTGCTGCTGGTGGGGCTGGTTTATCTGATGGTGGTACCGGTTTACAAACGGATGCGGTTCAACCGCCGGTTCGGCATTACGCTTCCGTTGAACAAGTTCTTTTCCGCCACCGGAAAACGACATTTGATGTTGGCATTCCACTTTGGGCATCATTTGACCCGATACTACCTGATGCCGGCAATGGTGCTGGCGATTTTCGTTCCACAACTGGCACTGCCTTTGTTGGCGCTGACCATCCTGCCGGCAGTGGTGGTATTCTTTAGAAAAAAACCGGACCTCAGTTTCCCCGTTTTCTTGTTTTTTTTCTGGTTAGAGCAGGCATTCTACCAGTCCGGGGTGTTTTGGGGTTGCCTGAAACAGGGCAGTTTCAGACTGTACCGGGTGTCATTGGCGCCCGCTGGCCGATCGCATCCGACAATTACCCGTACGGCATCTCCTCTAGGGCCGAAAAAAGTGGCCTTTTGAAGGGAGACGGCGCTGTTATAAGGTCAACTTCTGATTCCGAAAAAATTGAGTTAAAAAAGTGAATACCAGCGACCCGGACAGGAAAACCATTGAAACAAAACGCCAGGACCTGGACCGGTCGCTTCGGCAAATGGGCCGGGTGATGGTGGCATTCTCAGGCGGGGTGGACAGCACGCTCCTCTTGAAAGTGTGCACTGATGTGCTTGGAGACGATGTGCTGGCCGTGACGGCTGTTTCTGAGACCTCAGCCCGCCACGAGCGTGAAGATGCCGTTAGGTTGGCCAACAAATTGGGTGCAGCCCATCTTCAGGTGGGGAGCCATGAAATGGAACTGTCTGAGTTTATTGCCAATCCATCTGATAAATGTTATGTATGCAAGAAAAGCCGGTTCGGCGAATTGGTGGCACTCGCCCGTCAAAAAGGATTCCCATGGGTGGCGGACGGGACAAATTCAGACGATCACCGGGATTTTCGTCCCGGTAGCCGTGCCACGCGTGAATTGAGTGTCCGGAGCCCGCTGATGGAGGCCGGGTTAACCAAATCAGAGATCCGCCAACTGTCGAAACAGCTCGGGCTGCCTACCTGGGATAAACCGTCGGCCGCCTGCCTGGCGTCTCGAATCCCCTATGGCACGCCGATTACGGCCCGCAAACTCAAACAGGTCGACGACGGTGAGCGGTTTCTGCGCGATTTGGGCGTAGCCGGCCAGGTCCGGGCCCGACATCACGGCGATGTGGTCCGCCTGGAAGTCGAAGCCCGGGATATTATCAAAATCGCTGAGGAAAAGCTCCGAGATCGGATTGTTCAATATTTTAAATCTCTGGGATTCAAGCATATCACCCTGGACATGGAAGGGTACGCCATGGGCAGCCTTAACAGAGCACTTACGCCTGAGCAGAAAGGTTAATTAACATGGACAGCCAACATCTAAAGCATCTCTTAAAACAGGTTCAGAGCGGTGAATTGGATCTCGATACGGCTTTGCTTCGATTAAAAAAGCTGCCGTTTGAAGATTTAGGCTATGCAAAAGTTGACTTTCACCGACACATGCGTGCCGGTGTTCCTGAAGTCATTTACTGCGAAGGAAAGAGCCTTGAACACCTCCGGGGCATTTCGGAAAAACTCGCTCAGCACCACTGCAATATCCTGGCGACCCGGGCGGACCAGAAGGCTTTCGAGAGCATTCAAGAAGCCGTTGCGGACAGTGGGTACCACGAAACAGCCCGGATTGTGGTCATCAAGCCTCGACCGGTGGAGCAGGTGGGTAATATTGCCATGGTGTGCGCCGGCACCTCCGACATCCCCGTGATTGAGGAGGCGGCTATTACCGCGGAGGTGCTCGGCAACCACGTCAAGCGATTGTACGACTGTGGGGTCGCGGGGATCCATCGCCTGCTCAATTCCTGTGAAGATTTATTCAAGGCCAATGTGGCGGTGGTGGCGGCCGGCATGGAAGGAGCCCTTGCCAGCGTGGTGGGCGGGCTGGTTTCCTGCCCGGTCATTGCATTGCCCACAAGTATCGGTTACGGGGCGAGCTTCGGTGGTATTGCGGCTTTACTCAGTATGCTGAACAGTTGTGCCTCGGGAGTTTCGGTGGTGAACATCGATAATGGTTTCGGCGCCGGATATCAGGCCAGCCTCATCAATCAATTGGCGGTTAGAAAGGATACCCATCAATGAAAATTGCTTATTTTGACTGTTTCTCAGGCGCCAGCGGAGATATGATACTCGGTGCGCTCATGGATGCGGGTCTTCCGCTTGAAAAACTGAAAGCGGAGTTGGCCAAACTTAAACTTTCCCATTATGATCTTAAAGTAGAGAAAGTTGCTAAAAAAAGCATCGGGGGAAGCCAGGCCATTGTTATTGTGGAAGAGGACCACCACCATCATCATCATCGGCACCTGTCCGACATCAAAACAATTCTTGAGAACAGTGATCTTGAAAAAGGCATCAAGAAAAAAAGCATCGGCATATTTACCCGTTTGGCCGAGGCTGAGGCCAAAGTCCATCAGACGACCATAGACCACATCCATTTCCATGAGGTGGGCGCCATGGACGCCATTATCGACGTGGTGGGATCCGTAGCCGGACTGGCTGCCCTGGGGATCGAAAAAATAGTTTGTTCAGCCCTGCATGTGGGCGCCGGAACGGTGGAATGTGCCCACGGCACCTTGCCGGTACCTGCTCCGGCCACGGTGGAATTGATCCAGGGAAAACCCATTTACTCAACAGGTGTGCAAGGTGAGCTCCTGACGCCCACCGGCGCGGCCATATTGACCACATTGGCATCGGAATTCGGCCCCATGCCGGCCATGACCCTGAAAATAACGGGTTATGGCGCCGGCAACGCCGATATTTCCATCCCCAATTTATTACGGATCGCCATCGGAGAATCGGCGGAAGAGATCAAAGGTCTTGAAAGCGAACGTGTGGCCGTTATGGAAACCAGCATTGACGACATGAACCCCCAGATTTATGACTATCTCATAGAAAAGATGCTTCAAATGGGCGTTATGGATGTCTTTTTAATGCCGCTTCACATGAAGAAAAACCGCCCCGGCATGCTGCTTACGGTGCTTTGCAAAATGGAGATGATGGATCAAATCACCGATTTTCTCATTGCTGAAACCACTACTATTGGGGTAAGATGGCGGATCGACCATCGAATGAAGGCCCACAGAGAAATCCGGACGGGGAAAACCACCCATGGAGACATCGGGTTTAAGGTAGCGAAGATCGGAGACCGAACCGTCAATGTGTCACCGGAATATGAGGATTGTAAACGTGTGGCCGTGAAAAAAAACGTGCCACTAAAAAATGTTATGGATGCCGCTCGATCGGTGGCGGCGAAATTGATTTAAACCCATTGGTGGAACATAAACAACAACTCGTTTTAAAAAAGAAGGAGGGAAAGGCCATGGACAAAATTGTTCGAATCGACATGGGTGCAGAGGGAGGACCCAAGGTGAGCACCGGGCCTCTTGGAGATTATGCGGGTTTTGGCGGCCGTGCCATGACATCGGCGATCGTTTCAAAGGAGGTTCCCCCCCTGTGTCATCCACTGGGTGCAAAAAACAAACTGGTCATTGCCCCCGGGTTGCTGAGTGGATCTGTTGCGGCAATGTCCGGGCGCATCTCTGTAGGGTGCAAGAGCCCCCTGACCGGCGGTATCAAGGAAGCCAATTCGGGCGGCCAGCCGTCACAGATGCTGGGCCGGCTGGGTTATACCGCCATCGTGCTTGAAGGAAAGCCGAAGGACGACACGCTTTATAAAGTCCTCATTAATGCGAACGGTGTTCAGATCACCCCGGACAACAGTTTGAGGATGCTGGGCAACTATGCTCTGGTGGCCAAAATGAATGCGGAATACGGTGACAAGATCGCCTGCATTTCCATCGGTCAGGCCGGCGAACAGAAACTGTCCGCTGCATCCATTGCCTTTACGGACATGGAACAACGGCCGACACGTCACGCCGGCCGGGGGGGCGTCGGCGCTGTGATGGGCGCCAAGGGCGTTAAGGTCATCGTGGTGGATGACGCCGGTATGTCCACACGGTCACCGGGAAACCCGGAAAAGTTTAAAGAAGCAAACAAGGCGTTTGTGGCAGGGCTGAAGAAACACCCGGTGACCGGTGAAGGGCTGCCGGCATTCGGGACCGCCGTCTTGACCAACGTGTTGAACGAGGCCGGCGGATATCCCACCCGGAACTTTTCATCCGGCCAGTTTGAAGGTGCTTCCAAGATCAGCGGCGAAGCCCTGGCGGAAATGGAAAACGCCAGGGGCGGTGAAGGGTCCGCCACCCATGGCTGCCACAAGGGCTGTGTTATCCGCTGCTCCGGAACCTTTTACGACAAGGACGGAAATTATGTGAGCAAACAGGTTGAATACGAAACCATCTGGGCCCATGGCGGAAACTGCGGCATCGACGACCTGGACGCCATCGCGCAGTTGGACCGGATGGACGATGACTTCGGGGTGGACACCATTGACATGGGCGTCACCATCGGTGTGGCCATGGAAGGGGGGCTGGCGGAATTCGGTGATGCCGAAGCGGCCATCAACCTGGTCAAGCAAGTGGGCGAAGGAACACCCCTTGGGAAGATATTGGGTAGTGGTGCGGCGGTCACCGGGCAGGTGCTCGGCGTGGAACGGGTACCGGTGGTCAAGAAACAGGCGCTTCCGGCCTACGATCCCAGGGCGGTTCAGGGGATCGGTGTGACCTATGCCACCACCCCCATGGGTGCGGATCATACAGCCGGATATGCCGTGGCCACCAATCTCCTCGGTGTGGGCGGCAGTGTGGATCCTTTGAAACCCGAAGGGCAGGTCGAGCTGTCCAGAAATCTGCAAATCGCAACAGCCGCCATTGATGCCACAGGCATGTGCCTGTTCATCGCCTTTGCGATCCTGGACCAACCAGACACTTTTCAGTCCCTGGTCGATCTGGTCGGTGGCTTTCTTGGTGCGGACATGACGGCGGATGACGTCACGGAACTCGGCAAGAACATCCTCAAGATGGAAAGGGATTTCAACGAACGAGCCGGGTTTACCAACAAAGACGATCGGTTGCCCGCGTTTTTCAAGGAAGAGGCATTAGCGCCTCACAACGTGACCTTCGGGGTAACGGATGAGGAGCTGGATCAGGTCTTTAACTTTTAATTTTCATCCACATATAAGGGTTAAATGGGGGGAGGCCCTGCATGGTTCCCCCCATTTTTTCCGAAATGGACATTCTTACATGTTAAGCATGATATAAACACACCCCATGCCGGTCACTATCGAAATAAAACTTTTTGCTTCACTGAAAAAGTACCTGCCCGCTGGCTCAGCATGCCGTTACCCTGTTGAACCAGGCACGCCTTTATCCGCTTTGCTTGATCGACTGTGTATCCCGGAAGAGGAGGTCAAACTCATTTTTATCGATGGTGTGAAAAAAGATGTGAGCGCCCTTCTCCACGGCGGCGAAAGGGTTGGTATTTTCCCAGCCATAGGCGGCGGTTAGGCTGAAAACAGCCAAATGTGCTCATCATTAATACGATTGGTTCCCGGTGTCGGTCGGGAGGAGGAGTGCTACCATGAAAAAGGCAAGCTTTACCGCAGAATTCTTGTTTGACACAATGGATTCGGGTGTTGTGGCGTTTTCGTCCATTTTGCAGGCAGGTTTCAAAGTCAATGTCCACACCGGTTCCAGCATCAGGGATCTGCTCTGCAATCAGTTTGATGTGAATCCTGACTATGTGGAAGACCGAATCCGCACGGCCTTCCTGAAGGGAAAGCCGGTTGACGATTTTTCGACGGCCATCATTGAAAACGACGCCACGTTGGCGCTTTCAGCTGCCATGCCGGGACTGGTCGGTGCAACCTTTCGCAAGGGTGGAGACCTGGCCGTCTTTCGCAGCACAATCACGCACCGGCGGACGGATACGATCGTCGAGGACCGTGCGGGAGTGGTATCCATCAAGTTGTTCAATCTTCTGGCCAAAGAAATCGGTTTAACCTTCCTTAAGCGGGGTATTATGGTCGATTCGGATACGGCGAGATGGTTTTTTTCCGATCTACCGGATGCATTCCGAAGGGGTTGCAAAAGCATCCGGGTAAATGGGGAGGATATTCATATAGACCAACTGTCGCAAACGATTACATCGGGGTCGGAGGGTTTTGTCGAGCTTCGGCTGATGGCTTCGTAAATCATATTTCCTTCAAATACCTAAATTTTAAAGCTTTTCAGAAAGCGTTCAGACCATGTTCAAGGCAGCGACAGTCCAATTAAAGGCGCCTTTTTCGGAGAACAAGGGGCGACGTTTGGGAGAGGGTTTGATCGGTAAATTAGACCAAAAACCCCATGTATGCTGGCTTTTTTGTTCGGCCCAAAAGGGTGTAAAGAACCTTTTGAAAGGCGTCAATGATGCCGTGGATACGGATAACCTGATCGGTTGCACCACAGACGGCGAGGTATCCGATGAAGGTTTCAGCAGTGAGTCGGCGGTCCTGGTCGGGATCGTTACCGATCGTATTGATTTTCATCTTTCGGTTGTAGAAAATCTCTCCCAGGACAGTGAGGACGTCGGCCGCAAACTGGCGCAGGGCCTACCGAAATCCACCCGATACCTTCAGCTGTTTTCAGACGGCATTACCAGCAATGGCTGTGCCATACTGAGAGGCATTTCGTCGGTTTTAGGTGAAGAAATCCCGGTTTCGGGCGGCACGGCCGGAGATGATGGCCGATTTGTGCGGACATGGCAATTTGCCGGCAGGAAAATACTGACGGATGCCGCTGTTGCGTTAGGTTTTTCGGGTGATTTTCGCCTGGGCATCGGTGTTCGAAGTGGTTGGACGCCGACCGGTCTGACAAAAGTGGCTACGAGTGCTTCAGGGAACAAGCTGTTTGAACTCAACGGGGAGCCGGCTTTGAAAGTATATGAACGTTTTTTGGGAAAATATGCCCATAAGCTACCCTCGATTGGCGTCGAATATCCCCTGGGGCTTGTGGGACCCGCCGGAAATATTGGAAAAACCAATTATTTCCTGTTGCGCGCCACCATGTCAGTGAACCGGGAAGAAGGTTCCATCAGTTTCGCGGGAGAGATACCTGAAGGCGCCGAGGTGAGTCTGACTTGTGGAGATATTGCCTCTGTCTTACACGCTTCAGAAGAAGCCGCCCGATTGGCCTTATCCGATCTGGGAGATGCCACGGTCGCCATGATTTTCTGTTATTCCTGCATGGCCCGGAAAATCGTTCTGGGCAGCCGCACGCGGGAGGAAATCGAACTGATACGGCAGAAGATCGATCCCACCCTACCGATTGCGGGGTTTTACACTTACGGTGAATACTCGCCCCTGAGATGTGGCAGTACCAGTTATCTTCACAATGAAACAGCTACCGTATCCGTGATCGGGTTCTAGTCATGAACGAAATCAAGCGCCTCCGATTGCGGATTAAAGAGCTTGAAAGTCTCTTGGCGCAGGCGGAACGTAGGTCTTATATCCTCACCAACCTGTTAAAGGAAGCCACCGCCGAGTTCCAGCAGGCCTTGGATCAAGTCACCACATCCGAGGCAAACTTCCGCGCCATCATCGAAAACGCCCCCGAAGCGATTTATATTGCCGATGCCGAAACCCGCCAAATTTTGGACTGTAATCCTTACACGACCCAATGGCTCGCTTACACGCGATTGGAATTGTTGTCTATGAGTGTAGAAGACCTTCTCCATCCCACTTCCAGGGGATTGAAGGAAAATATCCGAAAGGCACTTGAATACGGTTTCGTCCATGTACAGGAAAGGCGTTTTCGTAAAAAATCGGGTGCATTTGTGGATGCGGAAGTGACTGGAACTGTGGTGGAAATCCAAGGGCGCAAATGTTTTCTGGCGCTGGTTCGCGACATTACCACACGCAAAACCATCGAAGAACTGTCAAGATACAAAGAGCTCTTTGACAATGTCATCGATCCGATGATCATCAGCCATTCCCAGGGTGCATTTCTTGAAGTCAACGATGTGGCCTGTATGCGATTCGGTTACAACCGCCGACGGTTGCTTAATATGTCATTCAAAGATATCGTATCCCCGGCTCATATGGATGTTCTGAAAGAAATCGGACAAAAAATCCGATCCGGGGAAAATGTTCAGTTTGAGGTGGACGTTCTGACCCGGTCCGGTGAGGCTATCCCATTCGAATTTCACTCAAGAATGATCAATTACCAGCGCAAACCGGCGGTTTTGAGCCTGGCGCGTGATTTGAGTATCCGGAAACAGATGGAAAAAACCCTGATCCATAGCGAACGGCTGTCGGCCGTCGGAGAAATGGCCAGTGGTGTTGCCCACAATTTCAACAACTTGCTGCAAGTCATCATGGGGGCCGGTGAAGCGGCGCTCAGAAAACTTGAATCAGGTGAAATCAGAAAATGCAACGATGCCCTCAGCAATATTATCGATGCATCCCACAGAGGGGCCGATATCGTGAACAGGATTAAGGATTTTACCCATTTGACAGCCGGATTAGCGGATAAAATTCACGTGTTTTCAATTGGCGAACTCATCGAAGAAGCTGTGAACTTGACGCGGCCATTGTGGAAAAATCCTCTTGAAACGCGAAGGTATGGTTTGAATTATTTCAGAACCCCCGGATGCTTGATAGAAGGCAACCCGTCCGAGATCTATGAGGTCGCGGTCAACTTGATAAAAAACGCACTGGAAGCCATGCCCCAGGGCGGGACGCTCTCCATCAGTTCCGAAATTTGCAATGGTCGCGTCTTTACCACCTTCACAGACACGGGAAACGGTATCTCCGAGGAAAACATCCAACGCATTTTTGAACCCTTTTTCACCACCAAAGGGCCTCAAAGCAGTGGCTTGGGTCTCTCTTCCAGTTATGGACTCATTAAAAAGCATGGTGGCGGCATACGCGCCGCCAGCGTTTTGGGTAAAGGCACAGCCTTTACCATCGTTTTACCTCTGGCGGGGTCAATGAGAACGACAGGAGGCCAATGTTTGTCCGTACAGGAGCACAAGTCAGATAGCCGCCTTCGCTTTCTGATGATTGACGATGAACCCAATATCCTCAAGATGATGGAACTCTGGTTCGAGGATTCGGATGTGGCGTTGTATACGGCCAGTACGGCTGAAAAAGGTCTGCAGATCATTCGCCAGGAGCGGTTCGATGTCATTTTATGCGATTTCGGCATGGACGATATGAACGGTTTGGAAGTGGGAAAAGCGCATCTAGACTTTTGTCGGATCGCAGGCATTCCTAAAACACCTTTTATGCTTTTGACCGGTCTGGATACCCAATTGGACGCCGAGGCACTAAGGGTGGTGGGTGTCGATCGGGTGGTTAAAAAACCGATCCCTGCCAATGAGCTGTTTCATATTATCCAGGAAATGGCTGCCGCATCGGTCAATGCCATATGACAAGGCTGCAGCAACAAATTCGATTCATTCTCGAGGCCGATAAATTAAAACAGATTATTCGCTGGACCCTTCTAACCGACGGATCGAGGCGGGAAAACGCTGCGGAACATTCATGGCAACTGGCCATCATGGCGATGCTATTGGTAGAGCATCATTGCCCGAGGGAATTGAACCTTCTGCGCGTGCTCCAAATGCTTTTGATACATGATCTTGTCGAGATTGATACAGGCGATGTTCACTTTTGTGATACAGCGCAACGGCGCAAGCAAATTGACAAGGAGGCTAAAGCCGCTGATCGCCTGTTTAATTTGCTGCCCCGTGACCAGGCGCGAATCCTCCTTCGCCTGTGGCATGAATTTGAGAACCAAGAATCCGAAGAAGCAATATTCGCGCACATTTTAGATCGCCTTCAGCCGATTTTGCATGGCTATGTCACTGAGGGGCGGACATGGCGGGAAAACGGCGTTACACGTCATGACCTGTTATTGATCATTGAGCCAATGAAAAAGCCGGCCCCCGAGATACACGACCATGCAGCCGCTTTGATCGCAAATGCGGTTGCAAAAGGGTTCTTTCCGAAATAATGGGTCTCAGTATAACACTGAAATAGGGTAACCATCAATGATCCGAATTCTGGGTATCAATAGTTCGCCGCGAATCAGCGGGAGCCACGCCCTTTACGAATCCCTCTGCACCATGATGCTGCAGGGTTTGATGGATACCATTCGGGAATCTTGTAACGACTGCCACACGGAAATGATTCATTTAAGTCAAATGAATATCCATCCCTGTCGAGCGTGTTTCTCTGATATGGAAACCCGGTGCCACTATCTATGCGACTGCTTTGATGACGATTTCACGATGGTAGCTCGAAAGATGATCGAAGCAGACGGGATTATTTTTGCATCCCCAACGTATATGTTCGGTATGGCAGGCATTTTAAAGCAATTCCTTGAACGCTGGATCAGCTTCAAAGCGCCACCCGTTCCCCGTGAAAAAGCCACCAAATCGCTGGACGAATGCTTTGATCTGGTGGAGCAGCTGGCAGACGGCACCTTAAAGGTCTCCAACCCTCTTCAGGGCAAAGTGGGGGGTATCGTGGTGGCAGGAAGCGAACTGGGCCAGGACAACGTCGCAAAAGAAATAATGCTGATTCTAAGTCTTTATGGATTTATCCTGCCGCCGCAATGCTTCATCTATCACACCGGCCACAGCATGCAATCTCTGGAAGAGGTGCGCCACGGTTTCTACGAGAACCAATGGCTGCTTCATGCCCTTGAAAACCTGGCCCTGTCAATGGTTCAACTGATCCGCCTGACAAAAGACCAAGTTTGGCCGGAAATGCCAAAAGTGTTGCAGAAAGCGTGAAAAGAGGAGAGTCTTAAGAATCAACCGGCGTCGTCATCCCCCGGCCTGAAGGATGTGCACCGTCATACCGTTTTCCAGAAAACCGGTAGGTTTAACGACCCGCCCTTCTACGACCACGACGCACCCTTTTGTAACGGATAACTCCAGATGGCCGAGCAGGTCGCTGACCTGTGCGCCATCCGGAATACCGTGCCCCCAGCGTTACTTTCCTTAATGGTTCCGATCAGGGGGTTTTTGGCGCCGATATGCCTGCGGCACCTCTTCCACTGACACTTCCCGGTTTCCCATTTTCACTTTTAAGAATTTCATGGTGCCTCCCTTTCTTACACTGTTTGTTTCTGCCTCGAAAGTCCGAAATCGGCATTGTGTCAGCCCGATAGAACTTTGATAATAATATCTACACCGCTGTGCTGACCGCTCATCAGCACAACAGCTTTTGTAACCATGATTCTAATAGCTCCCTTTTCGTGGTCGATTAACAGGCACCATAAAAAAAGAGAAAGATCTTCAACAAAAAGAATGTGTCCCCTCTCTACCACGATATCTTTGATGGGTGGTGCCGGTCCTAATCAAAAAGAAAAGGAATACATAATGTACCGTTATCCCTCTTTTTTTTCGTAGAAATTAAAGATACGTTCAAGATGATCTTTGAAAAATGCTGTTTTAGAGTCTTTTCCAGGTGTAAACACACCCTGTTCTTGCGCCATCAGGAAAAAATCATCATCCGGGATATACTGAATTTTATATACGAGCAGGGCTGAAATCAGCAGGCCGTGTTCATAGAGCTCCGATCGTCGATTCGCCACTCTGAGATCCTTTTTGAATATTTTCCGATGCATCGCATCCTTGTAAGCCAGGCCCATTGACTTCATGACATCCCCATAGGGCAGTGTCTTTTTTTTCCGCGCCGCTTCGGTCAAGACTTTAAGAATCCGGGTTGGCTGATCTTGAGTAGCTGAGAACTTGACTGTTTTAAAAAGATCCGGTTTTTTGATATTTGACCAGAACGAACAATGCGGACAAGTTTCACCTTCGGGAAAGTCGATTCCAGCTTCATGGGGGCAGCTGTAGATACCAGGTGCAAGTGCCACGCTCAGGGCCTGATGGGCTTCGATATACCTGAATAGTTCTTTGATGGTCGTTACGTCTTTGCGAAGGTCACCTTTTTTGGAGAGCCATTTTTTGATACTTTCAGGTGAACCGCCCGCTTTCTTTATGATGCCGACAACCGCTTTGGTTGCGATCTTGTCATTGTGACCATAGAAAGCAACGATAGCAAGTGGATACCCCTGAAAACCTTCTTGGGCCCTGCGCTGGAGTCCTTTCATTAAGAGTTCCGGTGTTGGCTGCATGGCATTCTCTCCCGTCGTTGGTTGATAAAGGTGATTTTGGGGCTCCTTTATCGGCCCATCACCCAGCATGCGCCATAGTATATCAAACTTCGATGTTAACTTAAATGGAATATTTTGGTAAGAACCCTTTGGCAACCGCATCTGTGGGCTTCAGGACGACGTAAGAAACTACAGAAATGCGCGGAACAACATGAAGCTGTAATAGTTCTGAGATGTGGTTCCGCGACCGAAACTGTACTTGATTCGGTCAAATCTACCAACTGCAAAGTTATCGAAGGGATGGAAGTTACTGGGATTATGAACGCAAAACTAAGGTTCCATTTGCCAGGGAGTGTATCGTTTGAAGACTGTAAGATAACTCCCTTAGCCTGACATACCAGAAAGGACGAAGTCTTAACCCCTATAAAGCAGTCCCAAGAAGGTGATACAGATGTTCGGTTCAGAATTTTTCGGTTGTTCATTTTGGTGGATATTTCCGATCTTCATGATAGCATTATGTTTTTTATGATGAGGGGGCGCAAGGGTTCAATTATGTGTGGATTTGGATCTCACCGGACCGCTATTAAGAAAATGAGTACATCAGATTCAGCATTCGATATCCTCGAATTTAGATCAGATGAAAAATGCAGAGCATGAAGAAGATTTTATCCATTTCACCGATACCCCTTGATTTTGCCACACGGTAGAGGGGGAATGATCGCAACGACACCCCGCGCATCGTGCAAATGGCCACATCCAGTGCGACGGCGTCCCGTGTTGCCGCAACCAGGCCCATGGGTCTCGGGCTGCCGTTGGCAGGCCCATACCCCATCTAAGATGGTCAGAGGCGGCCCCACGGTGAGGTAGATATCAAGGAGCAGGGAAGCAAAGGTATCTCGATCCACACCTGCCATGTGGTGCCATTCGGCTTTGCGTTGAGCAACAATGACGCTAAATAGGTTTTTCACGCCGAGGGTAAAGAGCATCTGACAGTGCGTCTTGAACTTAGGGAGGTTGATGACAACATCCGCGTCTATGGCTAAAGACGCAATCTCTAACTGCCTGAATGCGGCCCCTTGGGGGAAAGAAACGGGCCTGGGACTGGTGAGTGCCGCCAATTCAACCCCCAGTTCCTCAGCCACATCCGCCATTCCGCACTTCTTTGAAACCCTCCTGAATGGCTCTAATGCGGGGCTGTCCCCGATGACGGGTTTTGCACCCGCCTCAAGCACCATCCGGGCAACGGCCCGGACCACCGCGGGGTCTTGGCGGAAAGCAGGTTGGGCTTAATCAGCACCCGGTCCCCCGGTTTCACAAAACGGGAGATTCCTCCCGTCAAGTCCACGACCTTGCGAACCACAGCCTCTAATGTCCCGGTTTCATAAGTGTCGCATCTATCCAACGAAACGGTCGTCATATATGTACGACCTCCACATCTCCCCATTTTTCAGCAAGGTATTTGGATTCACATGAGTCCGTTATTCTCCCATTTTGAAAGCTTTGAACAAAGTGCCTGAGAGAACCATATTGGCGCCGTGAACCGTGGCTTCATATATATCCTGGTCGGTCCAGCCAAGGTTCCGCAAGGAATCCAGATCTTTTGCTTCCACCGTCTGAGGCGCCTTGAGTGCTTTAAGCACAAACAAAAGCATGGCCTTGCCTTTTTCGTCCAGCGGGGCCTCTTCGGGGTTGGCTCCGATGGCCTTGAGCTGGTCCTCGGACAGTCCGCCCATTTTGGCCAACATCTGGCCATTGAAATTGGCACAGTACTGATGATCGAATTCTACGGACACCAGATAACGGATCGTTGTGGTCAGGGTAGGGTCAAGGGTCTGATGCTGCATGAAATACCCCATAAAACCCATCTGGAGTTCCAACAAGGTCGGGCTGGTGCTCCACATTTCCAATGACTTGGGAACACTTCCGACCATCTCCAGGATGGGCGCATACAGTTCTGCAATTTTACCTTCAGCCTTTTCCGGTGAAACGGTGTTGATTAATGCCATTTTTTTACCTCCCTATCTTGATGGGCTCGTAAAGAGCCCTTTTTACGAACAATTGCGGATTTAAAAATTTCGAGATTACAAATTATTCCAATTAGACCGGTCAATTAGTGGGCAGAAAAAATTTTATTTCAAAATGACTTCAAAAATCATTTTGTCAAAGATATTGAAAGGAATTGTACTTCTTGTTACCTTTATTTGGAGCAAGACGCCTTGCCAACTGCTCATAATGAAATCGGACGTTTCAAAAACATCCAAGGCAGGAGAAATCTCTTTCTTTTCCTGTGCCTCATTGAGACATTCGGTTACTTTAATCTTTATTTTATCGAGGGCTTTTTCCAATTTTCCCCGGAAACAATCGTTCATATCTCCCATCTCCAGGGAGAGATTCCCTATGGGTCAACCACCTTTGAAGTCGTTTTGTTCAAAAATGGCTACAAACCATTTGAAGCTATTCCTGAGTCTCTGAATTGGGAGTACCCTCTGATCACTCAGATATTCATCTATCTTGTCACAGATAAAATCAGTGTATTGATCAATTAGCTGGAGCCCAAAATCTTCTTTACTCTTGAAATAAAAATAAAAAGAACCTTTAGGGACCCCTGTCGCCGTTAAGACCTCTTGAATTCCAGTGCTGTTATACCCTTTTTGGTGGACAATCTCTCCACCCACTTCCAAAAGCCTTGCTCTTGTGTCTTGTTTCATAACTGACGGTTTCCTAAAAATCTTTGCGATTCCCTTGTGGGCACTGTAACCGGAAATAACTTTTGCGTGACGGTCTAAAACCTTTCGAAATAATAGACCAGTCGTCTATAGCTGTCAAGGGTTTTATTTCTTTGTCTTTGTGACGCACAAATTCAACATTAAATTCGTTCAAATCCTTGACTCAGACACGACTTGTGGTACACTACTATCTTACATTTTTAACCTGTTTATTGAAGTATCATCCCAACTAAGGAGGACCCCATGGCAACGCAAGACAGATGTTGTACAATTGTACCCTATTTTAAGGTTCAGAGCGGCAAACTTGAGGCGTTTAAGGCGCTGTGTGAGCAGTTTGTTGAAAAAACCAATGGGGAGTCCAAATGTCTCTATTATGGATTCAGCTTTGACGGAGACCAGGTCCATTGTCGTGAAGGCTATGAAGATGCCGACGGCCTGTTAGCCCACCTCGAAAATGTGGGTTCTCTGCTGGAAGAAGCCCTGAAAATTTCAGAGCTCACCCGTTTGGAAGTCCACGGACCCGAAGAAGAACTTGCAAAGCTCCGGGAGCCCCTGACTGCCTTGAGCCCTCAGTTCTTCACACTGGCATATGGTTTCCGCCGTTAGTGGGCCCGAATAGACGGTCCAGGATTTTTCGAGACCCTTAAGCGGGGGTCACATGACGGGTGGCAACGATGCTGCAGTCCGTACCCGCGGGGTTTTTGATGAGCGTCTCGCCAATGGATACAGGCGCTTTGACGGTGGTGGATTGAATCTCTTTCATGACCTGAAAGATGCTGTTTTTGGGGATGGGGGCGTCGGTTCGAACACTGACCAGCGGAAAATCTCCGTTTTTCACTAAAATATTGCCGGCAATGGTCCTCATGGGCCGGGTCAATTCCTGTTCCGCCCACTTGGGTCCCTTGTCGCAGGTATGGCCCTCAATTTGGGTGATCTGAATGGCAGGTTTTTCTTCAAAATCGATTTCAAGCGGGCATCCATTGGGACACACAATACAGGTGAGTTCTTTTCGTTTCATTGCACACTCACTTCCAGTTTTCCAGCGGTTTCTAATTTTTCTTTTTTGACTTTAATGCGTATCATCTCGGCCGGGTGCAGCCGCACCAGCTTTTTCCGGGCGACCTTCCGATCCCCGTCCCTGACCCAGACGGCGCGGTCTCTGGAGGGCTCGGTCACACGGAGCGACAGGGTAAAATCGCTCTTTCCCGATACCTGCTGGGGCAGAACGTATCTGACCCCGGTTTTCGGTTCAATGGCGATGGGGGTGTCCGTGCGGTAAATCCCCCCATCCAGGTATCGGCAGGCGAATTCACCCGCCAGGGCCGCCTCATCGGAGACGTGATCCACCAGATCATGAACGTGCAGCACATTACCGCACGAAAAGACGCCGGGGATACTGGTCATGAAAGTATCGTCCACAAAGGCACCGCTGGTTCCGGATGCCATTTTGACGGATGCCCCGGCAGACAGTTCATTTTCAGGAATAAGACCCACGGAAAGGAGCAGGGTGTCACAGGGCACAAACCGCTCGGTGCCGGGAACCGGTTGAAAATGATTTATTTCGGCAACGGTGACCCCGCTTAGGCGATCCTTGCCGTGTACTTCAATGACCGATGTGCCGAGATGGAGCGGAATGTCGTAATCATTGAGGCACTGTTGAATGTTTCGAGGCAGCCCGCTGGCGTAGGGCAAGATTTCAAAAACCGCTTCCACCTTTGCCCCTTCAAGGGTCATCCGCCTGGCCATGATAAGCCCGATATCCCCGGAACCGAGAATGACCGCACGGCGACCCACCATGATGTTCTGCAGATTGATAAAATTCTGAGCGGCCCCGGCCGTGTAGATACCCGAAGGACGGGTGCCGGGAAGGGATATGGCGCCGGCCGTCCGTTCCCGGCACCCCATGGCCAGGACCACAGCCCCGGCATGGATGCGGGTGTAGCCTTTCCTGGAAGAAACCGTGAGCTTGCGCTCGTGGTCCATGGAAAGCACGATGGTTCCCAGCAGGGTCTCAATGCCTGCATCGTTAACTTTATCAATATATCGCTGCGCGTACTCGGGACCCGTAAGGGCCTCGCCAAACCGGTGCAGCCCGAAACCGTCGTGAATACACTGGTTGAGAATGCCGCCCAGTATCCTGTCTCGCTCGATGAGAAGGATATCTTCGCATCCGACCTGCCTGGCAGCCGCCGCGGCGGAGAGCCCCGCAGGCCCGCCCCCGATAATCACCAAATCACGTTTCATTTCACGCATGAAGTCCTAATTCCTAACGCACATGTCCTGTAAACAAATAGGAATCCGGGCTGTAAAGCCGATAGTCTTCAGGCCGGTAGCCGAAATCCTTTTCCAGTATCTGAACGATTCGGGGCATACAGAACCCCCCCTGGCATCGCCCCATCATGGCCCGGGATCGATACTTGATCCCGGCAATGGTCCTGCTGCCCAGGGGATTTTCGATGGCATCCAGAATCTCCCGCTTGGTGATCTGTTCACAACGACAGACAATTTCCCCGTAGTCGGGATCCCGGGCCACCAGGTCCGCTTTCTCTTCCTCGGGCAGGTCGTGGAATGATCCCGGAAAACCGTTGCGTTCAGTGACGAAGTTGCCCTTCTCCTCCAGTGAAATTTTTTCACCCACCATATCCCGAACCATGAGCGCGATGGCCGGAGAGCAGGTCAACCCAGGGCTTTCAATGCCCACCAGGTTGATGAAACCGGGGATGTCTTTCCGGGCTTCAATGACGAATTCCTTGAAACCTTTCACCGAAGGCGGTGTCTGTTTGGGCCGTAACCCTGAAAATCCCCGAATAAAATCAGAGGTGCTGATGGCCGGAAGCAGTTCCTGACCTTCTTTCTTGAGCTGGTCAATAATGTCGGCGGTGCAGGCGTAATCATCTGCGGTATCCACATATTCGTTGCTGGGCCCGATCAGGATATTGCCGTCCACCGTGTTGGTCAAATGGATGCCCAGGCCTGCACCCCCTTTTCTGGGAGCCGGATAGATGAGCACGGAGAGACTGCCGTTTAAGCGTTTATCCAGAATCAGGTATTCACCCCTGCAGGGATAAATGGCATACTCCGTAAGCCCCAACATTCTGCAGATCGCGTCGCTGTAAAGGCCTGCGGCATTGATGAGCACTTTGGTTTCAAAAAAACCGCCCTCGGCTGTTTTCACCTGAAAGCCGTTTTCCGTCTTTAAGATGCCCGTTACTTCAGAGCTCAGGTGAAAATTCACACCGTTTTCCCGGGCGTTATCCGCCAGGGCAATGGTTAAACCATAGGGGCAGATAATGCCGGTGGTGGGGGAATGAAGGGCGCGAATGCCGCCGACGCCCGGCTGGATCTGCTGCATCTTCTCCACATCAATAATCTCAAGACCCGGAACGCCATTGGTTTCCCCTTGCGCTTTTAATGCTTCCAGGGTTTCAATGTCCACTTGGTCCTGGGCCACCGTAAGCTTGCCGATATATTGAATCTTGACTTTCAGATCCCGGCAGAGCCCCTTCATGAGCTCGTTTCCCTGAACGTTCAGTTTCGCCCGCATGGTGCCGGGTTTGTAGTGGATGCCGGAGTGAAGGACCCCGCTGTTTCTGGAACTGGTGCCCATACCCACATCCAGTTCCTTTTCAAGGACCCCGACGTTTAACCGGTAACGGGAGAGTTCCCTGGCGATGGCATTTCCCACAACGCCGGCACCTATAATCAGAGCATCATAAGCCTTGGCCATTAGTCTTCAATGCCGGCCAACCGTTTGGCGGCCTTTTTCTTCTGCTCCACGTTGGTTTCCCGGAAAATAGTCACCCGATGGGCTTCCGGAGAACCGCCGCCATGGATATCGGAAATGGTATCTGCACTTTCCATGGCCAGTTTTTCCGCCAGGCGATACATTTTGATCCTCTTTTCCACGGGAACGCCATCGGCGCCTTTCATGTATTTCTTAAGAAGGTGCCCCACTTCCGGGTTGTCGAAGTCGCGGTCGGAGGGGAGGTCCGAAACGAACCCGCCACAGACGTCGATCATCAAGCGGGTGGCTTCAGCCATTTCTTTGCCCTCGTGAATTTTAGACGCGTTGGCCAGGACCGTGTCGATAAAATAGGTGCCGGACGGTTGAGCACTCCCTTCGTAAGATGACGCCAGGCAGCAGCCGTACAGGGTCTCGGCCCGATGGATCATATCAATGACTTTCTGCTTCAAGTGACTCGGTCTGGTGGTGCCGTTATACTCCATCATGTTCAGGGCCGTACCGATCATACAGTCGATTTTTCCCGACTTACAGCCCCCATGACTCTGGCGGTGAAAGGACGAAAATTTGACCACCATATCCACGGCGAATTCGACCTCTCCGCACAGAAACACCCGATCCCAGGGCACGAACACATCATCAAAAATCAGGGTGGGGCAATACTTGGAATAGAACTGGTTGCCCGTATCGCATCCATCCAGCTCCCGGGCGTCGAGGCTGGATCTTCCCACCACATGGATCAATCCTTTGGTATCCGCGGGAACGGCAAAGGAAACCGCATAATCCTCGTCGCCTTTTCTCATGGCCCGGGTGGGCAGCACAATAATTTCGTGGGCCGAAAGGGATCCCGTCTGATGGGCCTTGGCGCCGCGAACCACAATGCCGTCATCTCTTTTTTCCACGATCCTCAGGTACATGTCTTTGTCATCCTGGTCCTTGGGACCTTTGGAACGATCGCCTTTGACGTCGGTGACACCGGCGTTGCAGGTGAGATCGTTCTCCTGGACATATTTGAGAAACGTCTTGAAGTTGTCATGGTAATGGGTCCCATATTTCCGGTCGATGTCATAACAGACGATGGAAAGGGTACAGAGGCAGTCGAGACCGGTACACCGCTGGTGACAGGTGCCCACGTAACTTCCCAGGTTCCGGTTGATTTTTACACGCGCCACCAGATCCTCGACGGAGGAAGGGGGGAGCGTAAAACGATTGACTTTCTCGTTGATCAGGGGACTTTCGGTGACGACCATGTCCCGGTATTCATCTTTTTCAGCAATTTCATAGGTGGCGCCGGTGGCCTCGATGCCCGCACGAAGACGCGGGTTGTCCACCACGTTGGTGATGCGTTCGCCGAACATATAGGCAACCGGATTCATCTGCCGCAGAGATTCAATATACTCATCTTTTGTTTTAATACCCATTGTTAACGTCTCCTTCTTATAATCAAAAGTTAACCTGCAAATAAATAGGATTTTAGCAAAATTGTCAATATTTTTTTCAGCCGACATGGCGCTGACGAACCGACTGAAGGCATACCCTTCTGCTTGACATTCCTTAGTATCTCAATTATCTAATGAGATATTTTTGTTTTTTCGACCATGTGTTTCCCAAGGATTTGAAATTCTTAAAAATCTTTTAACTATTGGAATTAAGGGATATTGTATATGGAATATTCAATGAGCCCGGAAGGAGAGAAATTCAACCTTCCAACTGAAGAAGAAAGCGCTCTGGAATTTGACAGATTAAAACAACTGGCCCGGGAACATCGCGGCCAGGGGCACGAAATTGTGGTGGTTATGGGTCTGGGATTTGTGGGTGCGGTCATGGCTGGTGTTGTGGCAGACGCTGTTGACCCGAAAACCGGTAAGCCCGGCAAATTCGTCATCGGCATGCAGCGGCCCAGCACGCGAAGCTTCTGGAAAATTCCGCTCTTCAACCGCGGCCTCTCCCCCATCAAGGCGGAAGACCCGGAGGTGGCGCCCTTGATCGAACGGTGCGTCATGCAAAAAAAAACCCTGACAGCCACATTTACCCATGATGCCCTCTCCCTTGCGGATGTGCTGGTGGTGGATGTACAATGCGATTTCTTAAAACAGGATCTGGGGAACCTGAAAACAGGGTTTGCAGAGATTGGCGCCTTGGAGGACAGTTTTAAGATCATCGGCGAAAAAATATCCCCCCAATGCCTTGTTTTAATTGAAACCACGGTACCACCGGGAACCACTGAGTACGTGGCCTTCCCCCTGATCAAAAAGGGTTTCAAGGCCCGGGGGATTGAAGCGGACCCCTTGTTGGCCCACAGTTATGAACGGGTCATGCCCGGGAAAGAATATGTGCGATCGGTGCGGGATTTCTGGCGGGTTTGCAGCGGCATCAACCCCGAAAGCCGGGAAAAAGTGACCCGGTTTCTGTCCCAGGTGCTCAATACAAAGGATTACCCCCTGACCGTACTGGATCGGCCCATTGAAAGTGAAACCTGCAAGATCGTGGAAAACAGCTATCGGGCCACCATTTTGGCGTTTCTGAATGAATGGAGCCTTTTCTCCGAAACCAACGGGGTGGATATCGTCAAGGTCATCGACGCCATCAAAATACGACCCACCCACAGCAATATCCTTTTTCCCGGTCCCGGCATCGGGGGATACTGCCTCCCAAAAGATGGCGGTTTGGGCATGTGGGCCTACAAGCATCTCATGGGGTTTGAAAATGATATTTTCAAGATCACCCCTGAGGCCATCAACATCAACGATACCCGGGCACTGCACGCCGCCCAGCTGGTGCGGGATGCCCTCAGGAACATGGGCCGCATCGTGGCCGCATCTCAGATCACTCTGCTGGGGGCTTCCTACCGGGAAGATGTAGGGGATACCCGGTATAGCGGAAGCGAGATCATTGTGCGGAAGCTGACCGAAATGGGGGCCGAGATCAGGGCCCACGACCCTTACGTGCAACATTGGTGGGAGTTGGAAAAGCAGGATTCCTATCCGGCCGTGGGCGCCAGCTGGTCCAGGTTTTTCCGTAACCAGGACCATTTTTCCGACTTTCAAATGACAGAGGATCTGGCAGATGCCCTAAAAGGGGCTGATGCAGTCATCCTGGCCGTTCGCCATTCCCCCTATCTGGCGCTTTCACCCGATGAGGTTGTGGAAATGGCCGGTGGACCCCTGGCCGTAGTGGATTGCTTCGGTATTCTGGATGATCAGAAGATCCGGCGCTATTTTGAACTGGGGTGCGAAGTGAAAGGGATGGGGCGCGGCCACATCAAGCGGATTAAGGACAGTGTCCTTAGAAAATCATAAATGATGAGGAGGGTGATTATGAAAAGACTGGGCTTTTTCTTATGTTTTTGGGTCTTATTGCAGTTCGTGGGCCTAACCTGTCCATCATGGGCGGATTCCATTAAAATTCCCGTGGCTGCTCCATTTACAGGCCCCCTGGCCTCTTTCGGCGAGGGCATGAAAAACGGTGCGCTCCTCAAAGCCGAGGAAATCAACGCCAAAGGCGGTATCAATGGACAAAAGGTTGAAATTATACTTGAAGACGAATTGTGTGACCCCAAAGAAGCGGCCACGGTGGCCACCAAGCTGGCGGCAGATCCTGATATATCCATCGTGGTAGGACATCTTTGCAGTTCGGCATCGCTGGCATCCCTTCCCATATACAAGGAAGCCAAACTTACCGCAATCTCACCGGCCTCCACCAACATAAGCCTCGGCAAAAGCAGTCCTTACTATTTCAGAAATGTTTACAAGGATGACTTTCAGGGCCTGTTCCTGGCCAAATATGCCAAGAATGTCAAAGGCTACAAAAAGGTGGCCATCTTTTATGAAATGAATGACTACTCCATGGGATTGATGAATGCCTTTATGAAGCAGGCCAAAAAAAACGGCATCAGAATTCTGGGAAAAGAAGCCTATTCCGCTGAAACCACAGACTTTAAACCCCAGCTCACCAAATTCAAGATGATGAAACCGGATGCCATATTTATTCCCGGATATGCCCCCCAGGGGACGCTGATCATTTCCCAGGCCAGAAGCCTGGGCATAAAAAATGTGGATTTTCTGGGCGCCGACGGTTTAGACGATAATCTGATGTTGAAAAACCCGGATGCGGAAGGTCTTTTTGTAACGACCCCGTTTATTCCTGACAAGGCCGGGCCTAAAGCCGCCGGCTTCATCAAAGCCTACCGGGAAAAGTACGGCATTGACCCCAACTGGTTCGCGGCCAACACTTATGACGCTGTGGGCATTGCCGCTGCTGCCATTGCCGCTGCCGGCCAGGACAGGGAAAAAGTCCGGGAATATCTGGTTTCCATTGACACCAAGGCAAAAGCCTATGACGGGGTGGCGGGCAAAACCTATTTCGATAAAAACGGGGATTGCCTCAAAGAGGCCTTTGTCAAAGAAATCAAGAACGGTAAATGGGTCGGTGCGGAAAAACAACTTCAGTAAGGCATGACACTTGGAAAGCCTTTTCGATCAGTCGAGCCTTTTTCTGCAACAACTGGTAAACGGCATCACCCTGGGAGGGGTGTACGCCCTCATCGCCGTCGGCTACACCATGGTTTACGGGGTGATCCAGCTGATCAATTTCGCCCACGGGGAAATCTACATGCTGGGGGCTTTTCTCGCCTACACCCTGGTGGCGGTTGTGGGAATGCCTTTTTTTCCGGCTTTTGTGCTGACCCTGTTGATCTGTGCCGTTTTGGGCGTTGTGCTCGATTTTGTGGCCTACCGTCCTTTGCGAAAAGCCCCTCGACTGGCCGCGTTGATTACCGCTATCGGTATGTCCATATTTCTGCAGAACATGGCGATGCTCGTCTGGGGAAGCCAGATCAAATCATACCCCAGGGATATTTTACCTCCATTTTTTTCCGAGTCTGCCATAACCTTTGGAGATGTATCGTTATCCTGGCTTCAACTCTTTATTCTGGCCATTACCCTTCTGTCCATGATCATCCTTCATCTTACCATTCATAAAACCAGAATCGGCATGGCCATGCGCGCCATTTCACAGGACAAAACCGCATCCGCTCTCATGGGAATCGGGGTCAATCGCGTTATCAGTTTCACCTTTGCCATCGGTTCGGCCATGGGCGGCATGGCGGGGGTTCTGGTGGGGCTCTATTACAATGCCATTTTTCCCACCATGGGTTACGTGGCCGGCATTAAGGCCTTTGCCGCCGCGGTACTGGGGGGCATCGGCAGCGTTCCCGGCGCCATGCTGGGGGGAGGCGTCCTGGGGATTGCGGAGGTAATGGGCGCAGGATACATTTCGTCCGAATACAGGGACGGGATCTCCTATGCCGTCATGATTGCGGTGATCCTTTTCAAACCCTCCGGACTCATCGGGAAACAGAATGCGGAGAAAGTGTGATGTCGCTCTCCCCCAAAAACCCCCGCGTTCTTTTTCTCGCCATACTGTTTCTGGCAGTCATTCTGCCCTGGATTCCCCTGGGCCCTTCCACCAATTACCTGTTAAGGGTTTTGACCAGTGCGGTCCTGTATATGATTCTGGCATTGGGGCTGAATATCGTTCCCGGGTTCACCGGCCTTCTGGACCTGGGTTATGTGGGGTTTTACGGTATCGGCGCCTATACATCAGGGTTGCTGGCCATCCATTATGATCTCAGCCTGTGGGTGATTCTGCCCCTTGCAGCAGCAAACGGTGCGTTGTGGGGCGTTCTGCTGGGAGCGCCCACCCTTCGTCTGACAGGCGACTATTTTGCCATCGTCACATTCGGGTTTTCCGAACTGGTGGTGCTGCTCATTCGAAATGAACTCTGGCTCACCCGAGGACCCATGGGGTTGCCGGGCATCCCGCCGCCTGCCATTTTCGGGTATGCCTTAACACAGGGCTGGCAGTATTTTTATCTGGCGTTGTTTCTCTTGCTGGTGGTTCTGGTCGTGGTGGTGCGCCTTGAGAATTCGCGGCTCGGCCGGGCCTGGTTCGCCATCCGGGAGGACGAAACCGCGGCCCAGTGTTGCGGTATCAGCCTGATCCGCTACAAGGTGATGGCATTTGCCGCCAGCGCCGCCATCGGCGCCATGGGAGGTGCCTTTTACGCCAAGTGGTTCCGGTTTATCCATCCGGACATGTTCAAATTCTGGGAATCCATTCTCATTTTATGCCTCATTGTATTCGGGGGCATGGGCAGCATTGCCGGCACCATGCTGGGCGCCCTGATCCTGATCCCCCTGACCGAAGTTCTGCGGACGGCACTCCCCCAGAGTATGTTCAATGCCCGCTATCTGATTTATGGGTTGCTTCTGGTCCTCATGATGCGGCTGCGGCCTGAAGGGCTTATACCGTTCCAACTTTCCAGGAGCCGCAAGGCGGAGCAGGCGAAAGCGCGGTTGCTGGGCGGTGAGGAGTAGAACTTAAATGGGCACGCTTCTCAAGGTTAAGAAATTATCCAAGTCCTTTGGGGGACTGCAGGCTTTAAAAGAGATCACCCTGAAGGTGGCACCCGAGCAGATTGTGGGTATTATCGGCCCCAACGGCGCCGGCAAGACCACCTTTTTCAATTGTCTATCCTGCCTCTATCATCCCACCGGCGGAGAAATCAAATTTGACAACATCCCACTGGCAACCCCCATATCAACAGCCGCAAAAAGGCGGGTTCGCATTTTCGCATGGATATTTTTAATACTGGGTTTGATTCGGCTGCCCCTTTTCTGGTCCTTTTTCCTGCCCCAGACCTTTTACAAAGTGGAGCTGTTTCTGCTGGGGCTTTTTATCCTTTCTATTCGGTTTCTTCTGGTCCGGGGTCTCATGCGACACGAAATCTGGGCATGGGGGCTCATGTTTATTTTTCTTTTGAGCGACGTGTGTTTTGCCCTTTTGTTTCTCACCCATCAGAACCCGCCTGCTTATATTGTTTTTACCCATGTGCCGCTCCGGTATATGGCCATGCCATGGGGGGTGGCCGGAGGGCTTTTCAGCCTTTATTTCGCAGGCGTGTTGTGCACCGGGAGAGTACGCAGGCTTTATGGGTTCAGAACGAGCCCGGATGCGGTTTGCCGAATGGGGTTGGCCAGAACCTTTCAGAACATACGCCTCTTTTTCAACCTGAGCGTTTTGGATAATGTAAAGATCGGTCGGCATGGTCGCATGCATTCCGGATTGGGTAAAACACTCCTTAAAACCCGTTTTCAGCGAAAAGAAGAGGCATCCGCCGAAAAGGAGGGGCTCCATTTCCTCCGCTTTGTGGGTCTTGAAGATAAGGCCTTTGATCTGGCGGATACCCTGGCTTACGGAGAACAGCGCCGCCTGGAAATCGCCAGGGCCCTGTCGTCCGAACCGAAACTTCTCCTCCTGGATGAACCGGCCGCTGGCATGAACGCCAGGGAATCGGAAAAACTGATTCAACTGGTTCGAAAAATACGGGAGGGCGGTATCGCCGTACTGATTATTGAACATGATATGAAGGTCATGATGAATCTGGCGGATTACATCTATGTCTTTGATTACGGCAGACTCATCGCTGAAGGGACGCCCGATGCGGTTCGAGAAAACCAAAAGGTCATTGACGCCTACCTCGGTGGAGGGCAGGGCGTATGTTGAGGCTTATTAATGTGCACAGTTATTATCGAAAAATTCATGCGCTCAAAGGCATATCCCTCAATGTCAAAGAAAAAAGTATCTGTTGCCTGATCGGGGCCAACGGGGCCGGGAAATCGACCACGCTTATGGCCATCAGTGGTATTCAGGGTATCAGCCGAGGAAAGATCATGCTTCAGGGGGACATGATTAACAAATTGCCGCCGGAGGAGATCGTTCGGCGGGGGGTGGTGCAGGTGCCTGAAGGACGTCGTATCTTTCCGGATCTCACGGTAAGGGAAAATCTGATCCTGGGCGCCTACCTGAACAGGGACAGGAAAAAACGAAAAGCGTTGGTGGAAAGCGCCTTTACCCTTTTTCCCGTCCTGAAAGAGCGACGGGGGCAGAGCGGCGGCACCCTTTCGGGCGGGGAGCAGCAGATGCTGGCCATCGCCCGGGCCCTCATGGCTTCCCCCAAGCTGCTTCTGCTGGATGAACCCTCACTGGGGCTTGCACCGCTGATTGTGGAGCAGATCATGGCCATCATCGGCCAAATTCGGCTAGACGGATTGACCGTGCTTCTGGTGGAGCAAAATGCCAGCGCCGCCCTGGAACTGGCTGACTACGGCTATGTCATCGAAACGGGCCGGGTGGTCCTCGAGGACCAAAGCTGTGAACTGCTTAAGAACCCAAAGGTCAAAGAGGCCTATCTGGGATAAGAATTTTTGAACCCTGGAATATCGAACAGGAAATAACGAATGTCGAAGGAAAACTTCATAATTCGACATTCCTTGTTCGATATTGGATATTCGTTGTTAAAATCCGTTCTGGTTCCCCAGCTCCGGCGTTAGAACCAGAGGAAAAAGGGAGAATTCAACATACATGGAAGAAAAAAAATCCGAAAATAAAGAACCTCTTCCCGGCCGAATGGAAGTGTTGAGGGATCTGCCCGCGGATATTATGAGAAGTCTTAGCAAGGAGGAAATTCAGGCTTTTCTCTTTGAAGAAATCTGGCCCGTATCTCTGAGCGAGAAGCTTGAACAGTATCTGGCCTGATGACCATTACCCGCAAGACGGATGGCAGGCCTTTTGACTGGGGCGAGCTTCATCAAAAGCAGATTAAGATCCAATGGAGCCGGAGCCGGCCCGATGGCGCCTATATCGCCATACAGAATCGCGACTACTGGTTTTTTATCGAGGACAGTGATCTGGACTCAAAGAGTACCTTCCTCCTGCTCCAGATATTGGCCGATCTTCAGGCGGGGAATACGCCTTCGGGAGCTCCGGTATTGACCCTGCCTGTGGCCGGGTAATTGAACGCAGGTTTTAGGTCCCGGCTAAACCTGCATTTTTGCCAAAAATTCCGGCATCACCGAAGGCTCAATGACATGCAAATGAATCCTGTCGTCCAAACCGGTGAGGCCGTTAAACTGTTCCCGGATCGCCGGGGCGATGCTGTCCGCTTCCTCCGAAGTGACAACAAGGCGGAACCTGTTGAACCCAGCGCTGTCACGTAGTTGCTTTCCAGCAGCAAGGGATTTTTTAATATCCTCACTCATTCCGCTATCCAGGCTTTCCGACAGGCAGATGCCTACCAAAAGGCGGTCCCCAATTGTAACCAGATAGTCGATCGGCAGGCCATGGAACACGTCGGGTTTTTTCTTTATCTGGATAAAGGAAAACACCTCGTCCGGACACCCACACCCAAGGCCTTCCCGGACGAAAGATACAAGTTCCTGCTCTTCTTCTGGTCTTAATTCAATTGCTTTCCGTATGCGGCCCAATTAAAAAATTAACCTCCGCTTGACTGAGTGGTCACTGGTTTCGTCATCATTCTGTCTCCATTCATCAGGAATCCTGAATGCCGGCTTCTTAACAATATCTGCCGACGGAATTCAGCTTCGCATTGCAATACACACATTAATAGGAATGGGCTTATTTTTTATCCCTTGAATTCTTTCGGATTCGCCTTCCAGCGAAGGCAAAGCGATGCTCATTTCTTGGCTTTTTGTTCCTTCTCGTTAACCTCTTCTCCCCAGTCTTCGGGCAGCGCCTGTTCTTCCTCCTGACTTTCCGGGTTATCCATATTAATGCTCCTCACCTCTCGAAGCACCACGTTCCCAGCATGATCAAGCCCAGCACAACTCCACAAAATGCATATGATACCAATATACAAAAACCACCTTTTCATTTACCATGAACCCCTTTTAGACTTGAATTGGAAGGTGACATCTTTCCAGTTAATCATAGGTCTTTCTTTGTCTTTTTATTGTGCATTTCAATTTTTTAATATATACTTTAAGTCCTTTTAGAGGTTCAGGATTAAGGGCCTCGGAAAAAATATTCAGGCGCACTAGCGGCGGAAAATGGGAACTGTTCACCCTATTCAACAGAGCAAAAAGGAAACCCGGAACCATCAAGAGACATCATTTCGGGAGGGTTCGGAAAATATCAACGGTCAAACCGATGACGCCCTTTTTGCCTTTGATATCGTTCACGCCATCCCCGGTCGGCTTCGGCTTGTTTTCCAAAATCTGAAGCACCGAAGTGAAATGATCTCTGGTGTGTTGGGTTATCTGTCCTCAACACCCGGGGTACACCGTGTTCGCGCAAACCATTTTTGCGCCAGCGTAACGGTTGAATACGATGATCTTTTGGTTGATAAAAAATCCCTGGTGGAACATCTCAAATGCATGGGTGAAAAAGATCTCCTATTGCCTGACGTCACGGGAATGCCGGAAAATCGACAACCCGGGATCCACGGGGATGCAACGAAAATCCTCCCTGCCAAATTTTCGTTCTTGTGGACGATCAGTGGAACTTTTTTTGTCGGCATGGCCTTTCTTGGGGTCATTGTCCCCGGCCTTCCAACTCCGCCCTTTGTGATTCTGGCCGCATACTGCTACCTACGCGGGTCCGAGCGCCATTACCGATGGCTCATGCATCATCCGCTTTTCGGCAAGCTTGTTGAGGAAACCGAATCGGGTCCGCGGATTTCGCACAAAGCCAAGAAAATCACGGTTTATTTTCTATGGCTTTCCATTTTCATTTCCTGCATCTTTTTTGTTCAGTCCATGTCCGGCAGAATGGCACTTTTCGTTATGGGGACAGGGGTAAGTTATTTCATGCTTCGCAGATGAGATTTCCGTTTCCTGTGCGCCTTCCTGCAGTTGCCATTTCCCGGTAATGCGTTGTGCTGTGGCTAAGGAGCAGTAACTTGTGCCGGGTATGAAATTTTACAAGTGTTCCGGCGCTCGGATTCGCCTTCAGCATTTGAAAAAGGTGAAGCACAGAGTGGATCAAAAAAGGGGGCGCTGATCGCTTCCAAGCCTCCGGCAAACAGACCGCCACGCATCCGGGACCCGAGTGGATGGCAACAACAGCGGAAATTTATTTCGCTCCCACCAAAGGAAGAACCATTTGGACGGAAAAAGTAACTAAAAATGCGTTATCCAGGTAATGAGGCTCACAGAAAACAGATGGATATTCGCGCACACAGGTCTTTTTGATGAGTTCCGGGTCATCTGTTTCGCTCTCTTTCGTAAGATACAGGCGCTTTCCTTGATACCCCGGACCCTCTTCTCTATAAAGAAATACCGCGTGGGAATTTTTTTGGGTGTTGGCATGGGTTAGCTTATCCCCCATAATGAATGCAACCCGTGAATCGTCAATCACTTGGGGCTTTGTGTAAACAGCCGCATTCACTTTGCCATTATCATCCGCGGTGCTCAACACCCCAAACCCCTCCGTGCTCTCAAAGTATTCCTTCAGATCCATTTCCATACCTCCTTAATTCTGGGCAAATCAGGCGATAATCTTTGACAAATTCGATACGCTAGACTATTAGAATGCCTAATAACCTGTTAATAATAGAATGAATGAGTCATACTTGTCAACATGATCATCATTGAAACGACTGGACCTGCAAAAACATTCGAGAGAATGTTAAACCGGCTTTCAGAGCTGGAAAATGGCTTCCCTGGTGACATATGCCTTTGCCGTTAAATAAGAGACACGTTGGTTTAGATTCTTCCGTTGAAATGAGGAGATATGGAAAAAAGACGGTGGAAATCAGCTTTTCTATTTTTGGCTTGTATTGGTGTTTTAACCCTCTGGGCAATGGGGCCTATAAAAGCATACTGTGAAGTGGAAGATCCGATTGACGAAGGGCCGCCCATTTTCAAATCCGGATGGTCCACCTATATCCAGGGCGGCGCCCTTCACCAGTTCGACGCCCATATGGACGATGGCAGTCAGTTCAGCGTCAGCCGCTATTTCGTTCAGGGGGGCGTAACCTACGCAGTGGATCCTCTCAAGAGTTTCTCCCTTTCGCTGGGATACGGTCTGGACAGCTATGATTTCTCCGGAAACGGCGGTTTTACGTCGCTGAATCCCTGGGAAAACGTTCACAGCTTGCGACTAAGTGCACCCGTTCGATGGGGGATTGACCGGCAATGGACCCTCTTTTTCGTTCCAACGGTTCGGACTGCTTCGGAATCCGGAGCATCCTTGAGCGATTCCGTTTTTGGCGGCGGCTTTGCGGGCTTCACATACCGAATCAATGATCGGCTGACCATAGGACCTGGAATCGGGGTGCTCCGCCAGATCGAAGACAGCAGCGTGTTTCCTGTTCTGCTCATTGACTGGAAGATCACCGATGAATTGTCGCTTCAAACCGGTCGGGGTTTGGGTGCAACCCAGGGGCCGGGACTCATGCTTACCTGGGCGCCCAATAGAACCTGGAGTTTCGGAATCAGTGGGCGATATGAAAAGCTTCGCTTTCGTCTGGACGACGATGGTTCGGCGCCTGGAGGGATCGGCGACGATCGTGCATTTCCACTGTTAGGAGGAATTACCTACAACTTCAACATGGATGCCCAGGTGAGTCTTGTGGGTGGTGTGGATCTCGGTGGAAAACTCCGACTGGAAGATGAGAATGGAAATACCATCACGGAGGAGGACCATGATCCGGTGCCGGTGCTTGGTGTGAGTTTTCGATTTAGATTTTAAATAGAATACCTGAGGGGGATGCACCTTATGGGTCTACACCTGGAATGCATTTCTGGGGGATGCGTTCGATTTTTTCCACATCGTATCCCTTGGATTCGGCACTCTGGCTCAGCATGTTATAGGTTTTTTCATCCATGGTGAGTGTTCGGCTGAGTACCCAGAGATACTTTTTGCATGGGTGCCCGACCATGGCGTACCGGTAGTCTTCATCCAGTGCGATGATCCAGTAATCCCCCTTGAAAGGCCAGAAAAACTGGACTTTGAGCTGGGAATTATTCGTGTGCGGAACCACGAAAGCCTTGGCGGTGCTGACTTTCAAAGGTCCGTTCGAGGCGCCTTTTCGGCATGAATTGACCACTTTCACATGATCTTCCTTAAATGAGTATTCCGCTGTTACGCAATGGCAGTTCTTCTGAAACCATGCCGGCAGAGAGGCGATGGCATACCACTTTCCCATATATCGGCTCAAATCCACGGCTGCCACCGTCTGGTCAGTGGATTTCTCAGAAGGGGGGCAGGCGCAGCCACCCATTATGGATATGGTGCAGACGATAAACATCAGCTTGCTTCCGGACGTGCTTTTCATAGATCACCTCATTTTTTCATGAATTCCTTAATGCCGTTTTCTTTGAGATCCTGTTCCTGAATCGATCAAGGGGGACCACAATCTGCCCATTTTCACGCTCCGCTTCTGCCACGGACCCTATTCATTTTCGAGATGTACAGGTCAATGGGCTCTCCTCTTGATTTGAGAATTAAGCCGACCCAAGAAAATCTCATCCACCCAATTCAGAGCAATGGTTTGCGTTGAAACTGCGCTACCGTGGGCCATGCTGGCATCAATGATCTGTCCCCGGGTCATGGCCCCAACGGCAAAAATAGAATCCGATATCATGACACGACCATTGATTCCGGTACGCTGAACACGATGGGTAAAAGGGTCCACCCAAAGACTACCCGTCCCGTCCGGGGGCGCTTCTGCAGCACGCCCATTTTTCATTCTTTCTTTACCGGTCTCCAACACCACCGGTTCGATTTGAACCGTTCCCGATTTAAGAAGATTGGCAGCCAGCGCCTGGGGGTTTCGATTGTAAAATCTGCTCTGCCCCCTTGCGTCTACCAAAAAGGGGTGGGTATCTGTCAATTTTTCACTGTTCGGACCTTTATAAACAAAACAAAAGAGATTGCCCTTCATCTGAAAAGAAGGACTTTCGAGTAATTGCCTCACCCGAAGAATACCGGATTGCATGAGCGCCTTCAGCTTCAGGGCGTTGACCATGGGCATGGGGGCCGCATGGGTGAAAAAAAGGGTGCTGAAATCTCTTTCAAACCGCATGCGTTCTTTTCGGGGAAGCGCCAGATACAATTCCCGAACCATGGGAAAGACCTGCTGAAGTACGGTCTGCCAGATCAGTTCACCATGCGGGCCGTCCCCGTGCCTGGCGTCATGGATATGCTTTTGAATACGTTCCGCTGGTGTTCTCTCAGCTTCCGTTACCCCCCTCCACGGAAAGGGACGACCATAGGCCTCCTTTAAATCCATGTTCAAAAGTGCAAAAAGATCTTCCAACGTCAGTTCCTTTTCCTGATGTATGAGAACCTGAATTTTCTTCGGTGTCAAAAACCGGTTCTGATAAGGACCCCTTCGGCCGCGAACCGAAGGGAGTAGACCTTTTCGGGAATAAAGCGTGAGATGTCGGGTCTTTTCGGTTGGGCGATAGCGCAATTCTCCTGAAGCAGTGTCCGAAAAAGTGCCCTGTGCGGTAAGGGTGAGCACGGCATCAATGGCGCTGAGACTCGTGCCTATAATCGCTACCTTCGCATCTTCAGGGATGCGAGCCTGAAGGAAACCCGCCGGCCAGGGGGAAGCAAAATACCGCTGATCATTTTTTTCAACAAACCAGTGGCCGGTGGCCAGGAGGACGCGATTTGCCAAGAGCGCCATTTCTCTGCCCGATTCGAGATTCAAAACCTTAATTTGCACTCGGTTATTCGCCTTTTCCCATAGATTGACAACCTCATGGCCGGGGAAAAGCCGCACGCGAATCCCCATGCTTTCCGCTTTCGAAACCGCTTGCATGAAACGGGCTTTCAAATATTCTCCCATGGTGGGCCGCGGGTAATGGCGACATTCCGCATCGGGGCTTAACCGTTTGCCGCCAATCTCCACAACCTCGGTAAACCGTTTCTCCATTTTTTGGCGGTGCCGGTCCGCCCAGGACTGAAAATCGTTTGGTTTTGAAACCAGGATACTCATGTCCCGGGCGCACATGTTGATGAGATGAAAAGGCATGGCATTCTGGTCGCTGTGGGGAAATCCAGGCCCGAATACCTGTTTTTTTTCAATGATATGAATTTCGATGGATGATGGGTGTCTTTTTTTCTTCAAAAAGCCGGCCTGCAACGCTGCCACAAACTGGCAGAGCATGGATGTTCCGGTGAGACCGCCCCCGATAATGGTGAAGATGAGAGGTCTTTTTTTCGTGGGGCCTTTCATTTTCATCTATTCCGTTCTGTATGGTGAACTTAAAACCTTAACCAACATTGAAAGATATTGGAACGCGGCATATTTTATACAGGTCAAACATTCAGGTTCATAAAAAGCACCAGCAAAGGGATGGATCCAAACCATATGATATAGGAAAGGGCCATTTGCATCACCCTGTCGATTCTACATTCAAAAAGGTGTTGCCGAAGCACTTTTTTCATAACCTTCAAAAGAATCAGGGCATGGGGAATGCAGACAATATTCATGGCAAAGCGCCGTGTCGGTGGAAAAAGTTAGTTGGAACGACTTTCCATCACCCTTTCTGTTTTAAATCTGGTTTCCAAACATGGCCCCCGATGGGCCTAAATGACAGGAATAGCATCCGAATCCGGTTTGGGTAACAATGCTGAAGGGCTTCACACCAAGGGTATCGGCCATCATGGGTACGAGGCGATCCAGCTTCAGTCGGGTTGTTTTTGGATGCTTTTCGAACTCGGGACCCAGGAGCAATTCGCCGCTGAGCCTGGGGAGATGGGCGGTTGGCATATGGTAGTTTCCGGTTTTTGGCCCCGATCCATGGCACAGTGTGCAATCCACATTGGCAAAACGTTTGGGACGCCACTCTTTGAAAAGAACGGCCGCACGGGGCAGAATTTCCTTTCCCATAAACACTTTACGCTGAACCTGGGTCATCGCAGTCCAGGTTAGCCGCTTTCCATCGGGACCTTCGGGACCCACCCTTTTGGGATAGCAACCTGCAAGAACCCATGCTGCTAAAATCGCCGCAAGGAAAAACGCCATATGTTTTCGATGATCCATAAAACACCTCCCGTTTATACTTCGCCTTTCCAGGTTTCAGACACGGTTTCGAAGTTTGAGCTCCATGGGATGGGGTGAGAGGTAGAACTGGTCTTTCAGATAGGATTGTTCATATTTCCTCACATAGTGCTTAAAGAGCGTCACCGGAACAATGAGGGGAACAAGGCCGTTATAAAAGTCATCGATCACTTCCAAAAGTTCCTGTTTCTCGTCTGCGGTGAGCCGCTTCTTGAAATATCCCAGCATGTGGTGGAGCACATTGGTGTGTTTTTTGACCGTGGCCTTCAACCGCAGGGCCTCCATGAGCAAGGACTCGTAATGGTCAAAGATTTCGGATATCTTTTTCCCTTTGGTTTCCGCAACGAGTTTCCCCATTTCCCGGTAATGCTTTGTGCTGTGGGAAAGGAGCAGTAACTTGTGCCGGGTATGAAATTTTACAAGTGTTCCGGCGCTCGGTTTCTCCTTCAGCATTTGCCGCCACCGGTTCAGGGTAAAGATCCGCTCAATGAAATTCTCCCGCAGATGGGGATCATGAAGCCGGCCATCTTCTTCCACCGGAATACGCGGAAAGTGGTCCATGAAGGCTTTGGCAAAAACACCCACCCCTTTTTTGACCGGCATGCCTTTTTCCGTATAAATTTTTACCCGTTCCATGCCGCTGCTGGGGGATTTGCTTTTGAAAATGAAACCGCAGAAGTCTTCTTTTTCAAGTTCCCTCACCCGCTGTTGTGCCCAGTTGGACATGGTTTCTGTGAGGTCTTTGTTCGTGTTAATCGTTATAACGCGGGGTGATTCCGGATCTCCCACCAGGCGGATCGGTTCGCGGGGCAGTCCCAAACCTGCCTCCATTTCGGGGCAAACGGGCATAAATTCCATATACTGCCCCAGCGTATCCGTTACATACCGGTCGCGGGCATGCCCGCCATCATACCGCACGGACTCCCCAAGAAGACATGTGCTGACACCTATACGAATCTTTTCCATGATGAACTCCCTATCCAATCAGCTTCAACGACAAGCATACAGGAATACCTTCCGGGGGCAAATAAAAAACCCATAAACGGCATAAGAAAAAAAGAAATTGGATACTTGGGCAAGGCAAGTTAATAACTTAAATGTCACCCAAGCTTTGATTGAAAGGTGATACAAAAAAGGCCATGGATTATTTTCCACGGCCTTTTTCCCCATTTTTATTATTGATGCGTTTGGATTGAGTCGGTCCTGTTTTTAGTCACCAATGTTGACACCAATGGTAGCGTCATCCAAGCAGTTTTTGAGATCATCTTCACTAACATTCTTGGGGTCCTTCAGATCAGTTACGTGACAGACGAACTCGTTTCCCGCTTTGTCCTTTACCCATACAAATCCTTGTTCGGCCGCTTCGCTGTCTAGCATCCCATGTAGATCCGAAACGCCTGCTAAAAACTATATAGGCGGCAAGGAATGCTGTCAACATCTTTGCTGCAATTTTGGGAGGACCATGCTCTGGAGCGTTCCGATGCTGTCGGGATTTCCTCAGGGCATTGCTCAAGAGCATCCTTGCATTTTCTAAGTTAAACTGATAACATCCCACCACAAACGCCGAATTTCCTCCTAACCGTTTGGTCTCATGAAAAGGCCGGATAAGAGAGGATACGCATGAACGATAGAGAGGTTTTGATCCGGGATTTGGGCCAACTCCTGGTCACCCAGCGGCTGGCCGTTCTGTCCACGCACAATGCCGGACAGCCCTATGCCAGTCTCGTCTCTTTTGCTGCTGACCCCGATCTATCAAAACTCCTGTTTGCCACCACAAGGTCCACCCGGAAGTACGCCAATCTGACCTCGAACTCTCGGGCGGCCATGCTCGTGGACAACCGCTCCAATGAGGAGGCGGACATCCATTCGGCCATGGCCGTTACCGCCACGGGCGTTGTGGGGGAAGTTTCAGTGGCCGAAAGACGAGAGGCATTGCCCCTCTATCTTGAAAAACACCCCTACCTGAAGGAGTTCGTTAATTCTCCCAGTTGTGCTTTTCTAAAACTGACCGTCGGAACCTATTACCTGGTGAGACGATTTCAGAACGTCGTTGAAATCCATATGCCGTCATGACCCTGATTCTGCCCATAGAACACATTAGTGAAAAAGACCGGCCAAAGGTCGGGGGAAAGGCATTTGCGCTGGCTTCCTTACATAGAGCCGGATTCAATGTGCCCACGGCCCTGTGTGTCACCTCCGACGTCTATGATCGTTATGTGTTATCCACCGGCATTCGGGAACGCATTCTCATGGAAATTCATCGGAAAGCATTCGAAGACATGCGATGGGAAGAAATGTGGGATGCGTCCCTTCGCATTCGGAATATGTTCCTGACCACCCCTATGCCCGGGGCTTTGAAGGATGCGCTCGGAGATAGTATCGCCAAATGCTTTCGGGACCAGCCCTCGGCCGTTCGGTCGTCGTCGCCCGGGGAAGACTCAAAAAAAGCGTCTTTTGCCGGTCTTCACGACTCCTATGTGAACGTGCGCACCCGGGATGCCATATTGGAACATGTTATAAAGGTGTGGGCATCCCTCTGGTCCGATGCGGCCCTGCTCTACCGCAGGGAACTGGGGCTTGATCCCGAAAAGAGCACCATGGCCGTGGTGATACAGGAAATGGTCCTTGGGGATCGCGCAGGCGTCGCGTTTTGCCGAAGCCCTGTCGATCCTTCGCAGGCGGTGATTGAGTCCGTGTATGGCTTGAATCAGGGCCTGGTGGACGGCACGGTGGAGCCTGACCGTTGGTTGCTGGAAAGGGCTTCGGGGAAAATCCTTTCTCACACGCAGCCCAAAAGGGACCTTTGGGTTGTCCCCACAAAAGAAGGTGCCTCCCTGGAAAGTCTCCCTTCACCCATGGCGACACAAGCACCCTTGAAGGAGGGGGAGGTGGGCGCTGTGTACCGGTTGGCCATGGCTGCGGAAGAACATTTTAAAAGTCCCCAGGATGTGGAATGGACTTTTCTTAAAGAGATCCTCTATCTGCTTCAATCGCGACCCATTACCACGGAAAAAGGGGATGGCGAAGCTGATGATCGCACCTGGTACCTGAGCCTGAGCCGGAGTTTCGACAATCTCAAGGCACTTCGGCGAAAAATCGAAGAGCAGCTGATCCCGGCCATGGTCGAGGAGGCATCCCTTCTGGAATCCGAAAATCCGGATGACTTATCCCTCCATGAACTGGTGCGGGAAGTTGAACGGCGAAGTCGCGTCCACCAGAAATGGGTGGGAATTTATTGGCACGATTTCATTCCTTTCGCACACGGCGCTCGGTTATTCGGACAGATCTACAACGATAGCGTACACCCTTCCGACCCGCACGAGTTCATGAGCCTTCTGGCGGCAACGGAAATGGAAAGCCTTAAGCGAAACCGTCTCCTTGAGGAACTGGCCCGGGATATTCGGGAAAAATCCGAACTCCGGAAATTGCTGGAGACAGGTGATCTTGAGAATGCGGATCCGCGTTTTCTAACGCGGCTGGACCGTTTTGTCTCAAATTACGGGCAACTCATTTGCCCCGATCCGTCCTTGAACGCGTGCCGGGTTCATATGTGCGGCTTCCTACTTCGGATGTCCGCAGCAAAAACCACCGCCAGGGCCCAAAGGGACATTACGGCTCTCACGGATTCGTTTCTGTCCCGTTTCAAGGGGCAGAAAAGAGAAGAAGCCGCGGAAATGCTCGATTTGGCCAGAGCCAGTTATCGGCTGCGGGACGATGACAATATTTACATTGGCAGGATCGAATCGGCATTGGACCAGGCGGTTGCTCTGGCCGAGATGCGTTTGTCTTCCGACTCGGCCTCGGCGAAAGACCGAAATTTTCATGAAGACCGGATTGCCGTTGTTAAGAAAAAAGCCTACGTTCCCCATTCCACCGTAAATGAGACAACAGCGGATGATCATTTTGATTTCAGGCCCCGGCAATTGACCGGGCAGCCTGCCGGTCCCGGACTCGCGGAAGGGCCGGCCCGGGTCATATCAAAAGTGCTCGACCTGGCCGAATTTCAGGCCGGAGAGATCCTGGTGTGCGATGCTGTTGATCCCACCATGACCTTTGTGGTTCCGCTCTCGGGCGGTATTGTGGAACGCCGCGGGGGCATGTTGATTCACGGCGCCATCATCGCGCGGGAGTACGGCCTTCCCTGTGTCACGGGGGTTCCGGATGCTACAACCCTCATTCAAACCGGCGACCGGATCACGGTGGACGGCTATCTGGGAATCGTGATCATCGGAACGGATACAACACTATAAACTTTTTTGAATGTTCATATGACGAGTATGACATTATCCCAATCAGGAAAAACAATGGATGAAAATATTCGGGAGAAGATCAGGACTTTGATAAAAGAACAGGGGGCTTGCGTTTTGGCCACCGCCTCAAAGAATCGGCCCCATTGTTCGCTGATGGCCTATGCCACCAATGATTCATGTGATGAGATTTATCTCATAACGCTGAATGAAGGCCGCAAGTATCAAAACCTGTGTGAAAACCCGTCTGTCAGCCTTTTGATTGACACGCGCCAGGGTTCGTTCGGTTTCGACCCTGAAAAAGCAATGGCGCTTACGCTTTCGGGGCCATTTGCAAGGGTCATCAAGGAATCGGAACGGCAACGAATACGAAAAGCATTGTCCCTTAAACACCCCGGGCTTTCGGAATTTTTTGAAAACCCGCAAGGCGAGCCGATCAAAATCCTTATTGAATCCTATTTACTTCTGGAGGGTCCCACAAAATCCCACTACGGGGACGTTTCGGATCTGAAACCCTAATTGCTTCTGCGGGGAATGGAAAGAAAGGGAGGTGTTTCGCATGCGAAATGAGCCGGTTCTGGTTAGCGGCGGCACAGGGTATGTGGGGGGACGGCTTATTCCCCTGTTGCTGGATTCAGGGCATTGTGTGCGTGTTCTGGGCCGTTCCCTTGCAAAACTCGGCTCACGACCCTGGGCGGGACATAAGAACATCGAAATGGCCCAGGGCGATTTCCTGGATTACGCCTCTCTGGAAAAGGCCACTAAAGGGTGTTGGGCGGCCTTCTATCTGGTCCACTCCATGAACCCACGACACAAGGATTTTGCCTTAGCCGACCGCAATGCGGCCCAGAATATGGCAAAGGCCGCCTCCCGGGCGCGTCTGGAGCGGATCATCTATCTGGGCGGGCTCGGGGTGGCGGGCAAGACCTTGAGCAAACATTTGCGTTCCCGCACGGAAGTAGCCCGAATCCTGCAAAGCGGGAGTGTTCCTACGACGTTCCTCCGCGCCGCCATGATCTTGGGGTCGGGAAGTGCCTCTTTTGAAATGATGCGATACCTTGTGGAACGGCTGCCGGTCTTGATCACGCCTCGCTGGGTCCGAAATCCCGTACAACCCATCGCCATACGCAATGTCTTGGGTTACCTGAAGGGTTGCCTTGAGCATGACGAAACCATCGGCAGGACCTTCGATATCGGAGGAACGGATGTCCTGACCTACAAGCGGCTCATGGAGATCTATGCAGAAGTGGCGGGCTTGAGGAAACGGTGGATCATCCCTCTGCCGGTGCTCACCCCCCGCCTGAGTTCCTACTGGATTCACTTGGTCACCCCTGTCCCTTCCCACATTGCGAGACCCCTGGCCGAGGGGCTCCGTAACCCCGTCGTCTGCCAGGAAAACCGCATCCGGTCCATCATCCCCCAACACCTGCTGGACTGCAGGGAAACCATCCGGCTGGCCCTGGGTTTGGTGAAGGAGAAGTGTGTGGACACATGCTGGGCGGATGCCGGACCGATCACCTATCCTGAATGGGCACAATGTGGCGACATCTTATACGCGGGCGGGGCCGTCATGGAATCCGGCTACCGGGTGGTCCTGGATGCCACACCCGACGAGGTATGGGAACCCATTGCCCGTATCGGCGGAAGGAGAGGCTGGTATTCATCCCGATTTCTGTGGGCCTTACGGGGGCTCATGGATCGGCTGTCGGGTGGGATGGGTCTCAGGAGAGGGCGACCGGATCCTGTTCGACTTCGGCCGGGCGATCCGGTGGATTTTTTCCGTGTTCTTGAGGTAAGGGAAGCCGAGCAACTTTCTCTGCTGTCGGAAATGAAACTTCCCGGAGAAGCTGTTCTGGAATACCGACTCCATTCTTTACCGGAAGGGGGAACTGAGCTCCAACAGCTCTCCCGGTTCTTGCCCAAAGGGATTTCAGGCCTTTGTTACTGGTATATCCTCTATCCCTTCCATCAGTACGTTTTTAAAGGAATGCTAAAGGGTATCGCTCGATCTGTGGGAAAAACCATCCTCGATGCGCCCGACCGTTTCGCCCCGAGACTTCCCCACGTTTGCCGCATCGATCCAAAGGTGAACACTTGAGATTTGAAGGAGATTTTTAGAAAATGAACGGATCGCTCCCGGCCCTGCGCGTCATCCCCTGTAATGAGGAACCGGTGAATCCCCATGGCGACTTCGTTCTGTACTGGATGACGGCCTTCCGGAGGGTCAGCTGGAATTTTTCTCTTGACCGGGCCGTGGACTGGGCCCGGGAGTTACATAAGCCATTGTTGATATTGGAGGCTCTTCGGTGCGACTACCCCTGGGCCAGCGACAGACTCCATGCCTTTGTGCTGGAAGGGATGGCCCATAATGCTCGAGAACTGGCCAAATGGCCAGTGGTCTATTACCCCTACATGGAGCGGATCCGGGGAGAGGGCAAGGGCCTCCTTGAATCCCTCGCCAAGGATGCCTGCGTCATCGTTACGGATTATTTTCCCTGTTTTTTCATTCCCGCTATGACGAAGGCCGCTGCCGGAAAGGTCGTTGTGCTCATGGAAGAGGTGGATGGCAATGGTCTAATCCCGCTCCAGCTTCCCGAAAAAGTTTTTCAGGCCGCCTACCATTTCAGGCGTTTTTCCCAGAAGCACCTGCTCCCGCTTCTCAGCGGGCAGCCCAAAGCCAGGCCTTTCGCCGGATCCAAACTACTCCCCTTGGGCGCTATCCCCGAGGCTATCATCGAAAAATGGCCTTCTCTGCCCTTGAAGGGGGCTCGTTCCATCAGAACCTTTACAAACTCACTTCCCATTGACCACAAGGTGGGGCCGGTAAACGTCCGGGGCGGGACGGACGCTGCGCGGTCGGCTTTCGGAACGTTTATGAAACATCGGTTTTCATCGTACAAAAAAAATAGGAACCACCCGGATGAAATGGCTGAAAGCGGTCTTTCCCCTTACCTCCACTTTGGGCATATTTCTTCACATGAGATTGTCAAAGGGATTTTGGAGCAACAACAATGGTCCCCGAAACAATGCTCAGATCAGGCAAAGGGCCAGCGAGAAGGGTGGTGGGGAATGGACGAAAACGCCGAGGCCTTTCTGGATCAGATCATCACTTGGCGGGAACTGGGGTTCCAGTTTTGCCACAACCTGCCCGATTATCACGAATATGCATCCCTTCCAAACTGGGCAATGGAGACGCTTCAAAAGCACGCCGTAGATCCAAGGCCGTTTCTTTACACGGTTACGGAATTTGAAGAAGCGTGCACCCATGATCCCATATGGAATGCTGCCCAGAATCAACTCCTCCAGGAAGGCAGAATTCACAATTACCTTCGGATGCTCTGGGGCAAAAAGATATTGCACTGGTCAGCCACACCGGAGGATGCCCTTCGGATTATGGAAAGGCTCAACAACCGCTATGCCCTGGATGGAAGGGATCCCAATTCCTATACCGGCATCTTCTGGATTTTGGGCCGACACGATCGGGCCTGGGGACCTGAACGGCCGGTCTTTGGAAAGGTCCGTTATATGACTTCAGCGAGCACAAAGCGAAAGCTTCGTATGAAGGAATATCTCCGGAAATATGCGAAGTTCATGCCGTAGACGCCGGCAATAAAGGTCAGCGGCATGAAGATGGTTGCCATAATGGTCAGCACCTTCATCACCTCATTTAGATTATACAAGAAGGAGACCCAATGTCAAAGACAGATGAAAAAAGCACGCGACGAACTTTCTTGAAAACAATCGGTGCAGCGGGTGCCGGCTCAATCGTTGCCGCAACTGCCCCTTTTGTGAGCGCCGCCGATAAAGGGCTTGGAAAGAAAAATGATTCTGGAACCATACCCAGGCGCCCCTTTGGAAAAACGGGGGTGGATGTTTCCATACTCTCCCTGGGCGGGGTTTTGAAATTGTCAGACCAAATCGTATTCCGTATGGCCTATAAAATGGGGGTGACCTACTGGGACACGGCAAATAGTTATGGCTGGGGAAAAAATGAAAAGGCCATCGGCAAATATTTCGCAAAATTCCCCAGCGACCGGAAAAATATTTTTCTGGTCACCAAAGCTGCTACTTCGGATCCGAAAGAATTGACGGAGAAACTGAATGCCTCACTTCAGAAAATGAATACATCCTATGTGGACCTGTATTTCATCCATTATGTAAAAAATGTGAAAGATGAATTGACGCCCGCTGTGAAAGCCTGGGCTGAAAAGGCAAAGGCCCAAGGCAAGATAAAGCTTTTTGGCTTCAGTGCCCATAAAAACATGGAAAACTCCATGCTTGAAGCCGCCAAACTCGGCTGGATTGATGGGGTCATGATGAGCTATAACTACCGGCTCATGGTAAAAGATGAAATGAAAAGGGCCGTCGATGCTTGTGTGAAGGCCGGAATCGGGTTGACCGCCATGAAAACGCAGGCTGCTTTTACAGCAAACTTTTATGCGTCCATAGGGTCTGAAACCGATAACGCACTGAAAATGACGGAGAGTTTTATGAAAGAAGGGTATACGGCCGAACAGGCGAAACTGAAAGTAGTCTGGGAAAACCCTGCCATTTCAAGCATTTGTTCCGCAATGCCCAATATGACCTTATTGCAGGCCAATGCGGCCGCCGCCATGGATCAGAAAAAACTCTCTGCACGCCACAAGGGTTTGCTGAATCAGTATGCTAAACGAACATGTTCCGGATACTGCGCCGGATGTGCGGAAATCTGTGAATCAGCAGTGGATGACCGTGTTCCCATCAGCGATATTCTGCGTTGTTCCATGTATCAATTCGGTTACGGGGATCGGGAAAAGGCGTTGGAACTCTTCGGGACCCTTTCCTCTGACATACGAACAAAACTTCTGAATACGGACTTTTCAGCAGCAGAAAAAAGATGCCCTCAAAAAATACAAATTGGGAAAATTTTGAAAACCGCCATCAAAGAATTCGCCTAAGTGCCCGGTCAGGCAAAAAGACGTTTCGCCTCTTTCATCATCCGTCCGATGGGCAGGTTTCGAGGGCATGACCGTTCTGCCGCCTTAAAGTCCAACCGGCCCAGCAGCGTGCCTGTTTCAGCCGGCAGCCTTTGAAAGGTGGAACGTGCCAGCATTTGATCCTGATAAGAATGGTGGTACATGAGGCATCGCATGACGTCGTTTATGGGCACTTTCATGTTCAGTGCCTGAAAGCAAACCCGGCCACATCCGCCGCAATAGTCGCCGCGGGTTTCCCTGGCATACTGGTTCAGCAGGGCACGATCGGACGCTGAAAGGCGGTTTTGATCCACCGCCGCCACCCCATTGGCCGCCATAATGGTGAGGTTCGGCATCTGAGAGCAGATGCTGGCGATACGCTTGTCTTTCCAAACCGCCATCAATTTGGCCTGTTCGGCTGTAAATCCTTTCCGCATAAAACGGGTCGCCATATCCATCTCAGAATCGGAATCTCTTTTTACCGGGCCACCCCCCTGGGTCTTCATGGCCGTTAGACCGATACCGGCCTGATAGCAGGCTTCAACCGCCGTGTACATGCGGGGTTTGTTCATCAGCCGGAAGTTGTAGGTAAACATGATCCCATCTATCCACGGTCGTTTGGCAGCCCCCTCCAGACACTCTTCCATGTTGGAATGGGTGCTGAAACCGAACAATCGCAACTTGCCGGCCTTTTTCATCTCCTGGGACCAGGTCTTCAATTCAGGGGTCATCTCATCGATGCTCCTGATGCCATGGATAAAAAAGAGATCCAGGTAATCGGTATGCAGCCGTTTCAGGCAAGCGTCCAGTCGGGGGGTAAAATCGGAACCTCTTCGGGTTGACAGCTTGCTCACCAGAAAAACTTTCTTGCGGGTATCCGGTTTTCGGGCGAACCATCGACCGAACCCCTCTTCACTGCGGCCGCCGCCATACATTTCGGCGGTATCCCAATAGTTAAGCCCCCATTCAAGGGCTTTGGCAAGCATTAATCGATTGTTTAAAATATCATACATCCCACCCATGGATAGTGTGGAGACCTTTATGCCCGAACGGCCGAAGGTTCTGCGTGGCATTGGCCCACTGGGAAGGGCGGTCTGGGCTGAGGCCTGGTTTGGATGACTGAAAGCAGTGCGGCCCACGGCAGCCCCCAGTCCCATGACGGCGGCTTTCTTTAGGAAATCGCGGCGATTGCCGTTATTATTGTTCTGTTCATCGAATGGCATAGTTTCTTACCTTCTTTAATTATCGTTTAAGGAGCAATGCATGTTCACGGGTTCTTGACTCATTATCGGCTGTTACCCGGATAGCACGCTTTCCGGGAACCGGGCATTCGTGTTCACAAACGCCGCAGCCGATGCAATGCTGAAGATCCACATAGGGGCGCTGAAGCCGTATTCGAATATCAACCCGGGTTCCCGGCAGCGGCGGTGATTCAAAGGGATGCGCATCAGCGATGCGAAACCCCCTTTCCCAGGTGTCGATGATCCGGCGCGGGTGTTGATCCTGCAACAGAATAACGGCATAATAATCCCCCGTGGCAAACCGATTCATATTCGGGATCGTTTCTTGAAACTCAATATATACGGGATCACCCTTTGCCACAATCAATTTAGCACCCGTATCAATGGTGTTGAACACAACATGTGTTTGGATGGCCTTGGGGCTCACGGGGCAATTTTCCTGGCAAACGATACACGGTCTATCCATGGCCCAGGGCAAGCAGCGGCCCCGATCCACGAAAGCAGTACCGATCTTAATGGGGCCCTGTTCAGCGTAGCGGTTTTTCCCAAGTCGTTCATTTAAACTAAGGGGCCTGATAGCCGCCGTTGGGCAGAGATTTCCACAGGCAATGCAATTGATCTGGCACCCGCTGGTTCCTATGCGGAAATTGAGAACCGGGGTCCACAATCCTTCAAGCCCCCCCTCTATACCCGCCGGATGAATGACGTTGGTCGGGCATATGCGCATACACTGACCGCACTTGATGCAGCGGGATAGGAATTCTTCTTCCGATAGGGCGCCGGGAGGTCGAATCAAAGCAGGATCCCAGTTATCCCCCAGATAACCACCGATCCGCAACATGGGAATGACCGCAGCCCCGGACACAGCGGACGTCAAAAACTGCCGGCGTGAAAAGTCCGGTGAGACGATTTCACCCGAAGCGGAGGTTGCTGTCTGGTACGTCATTAAATGATGACGGCACTCATTAAGGCAGTTCATGCACAAGACACATTCAGTAATTCGAATCTGCGATGTGGGCGAACACGCTCCCTCACAATTCTTTTCGCAAAGGCGGCAGTCGGTGCAATCATTTTTTGTCTTGCCGATTCGCCAGAGGGCAAAACGACTGCAAAGGCCGAAAAGCGCTCCCGTGGGGCATATAAAACGGCAAAAAAAACGCGGCACCGCCAGATTTAAGAGCACCGCCGACAGGAATACGGCAGCCATCAGCCAGATACCGTCATAGACACGGGGGGTGGTTGAAAGAGATAAAGAAGTTTGGTCCATAAGCGGCAGAATCAGAAGGTTTATGGAGCGGTACACCAAAGGTATCGGGTCCAGAAGTCCGATTTGGAGCGATGCCACAGAAGTTTCATGGCCGTTAAATAGAAAACTCAGCAAGAGCCAGACGCCGACCAAAACCAAAGCCATAAGACCTGTCTTTTTTGGGTTCATACTCGTTTGGCGGACCGCAATGTAGACTACAAAGGTCAACAGGCCCAAAACCAGAATTCCGAAAAGCAGGGGATAGGTTGATGGCAAAAGGATGATGTCAATGGCCACTTCAAGGGCTGAAACCGTCAACAGGAAAATCAAAATCCAGTATTTGATGGACTGGAAGGAATGATATTGATTATCTATGATTTTTTTTGCTGTTGATTTTTTCCGGTTGGCCAGAAAACCCACAAACTGATGAATGGTGCCGAAGGGGCATATCCAGCCGCAAAAAAATCTCCCCAGAATTATGGTCAACACGATGGTTAAAAGCCCCCACAAAAGGCCGGCATATACCGTTCGGGTGCTCAACAGGGTCGCTAATCCCACCAGGGGATCCAGCTGAATGATCCAGTTCACCGGCCATCCACGGAGCTGCCACCATTGCTCTCCCAAGGTGGTGACCACGCAAAACCACATAAAGAGAACAAAAAAGAAAATCTGGCAGATTCGTCGGGTGGTCTGGATATTCATGGGGTTCTAAGGTTGCTCCGAAGAAGATTTTGTTGATGTGGATCCCGTTACGGGATTCAGCTTTTGATAATCCGCGGTCCCGAGGCCCGCGGCTTCCGCCTTTCCGATGAAGGGCAGCTGGTCTAGAGATCTTCCCAGCAGTGATGCGCCGAAGGCATCGGCAGCCACCTGATCCGTGCTGACGATCATGGTATGGGTATTTTTGAGATCCGAAAGAGAACCACCGGTAGGGCCGTTGGTCATCATGGTGGTGGTCGCATCCAGAACCACGAAGGTCGGCTTCACCATTTTGGCCAGTTCCATGATAATGCCATGAATATCCTGGTGGAAAATATTACGTCGGCCTCCCAGAAGTCCGTACCAGTTTTTCATGGTCATGGATGCGCCGCTTCGATGATGATCTTTGAGCGGTGCCATGCCGATGACTTTATTGATATCCGCAAAAGGCTTGTAAAGAACCGGCCAATTTTGAATCAATTTTGCGTCCTTGGCCGTCATGGTGACGAAGAGGTCATCACGCGGCAATATCACTTTAGCACCCGCTTTGCGGGCAGCCTCAGCAATGCCGGTCAGGGTAAAGCAGCTGGCAGGGTCGTTAATGGGGTTATCCGTTACCACAACGGATGCGGCCCCGGCCTTCAGGCAAAGCCGTGCCATTTCGGTGATGATTTCAGGGTGGGTCGTTGCCGACAGCATGGCAGGCGTTGCAAAGGCGGCGTTGACTTTCAGCAGCACCCTGTCCCCTTTCTTGATAAAGGTTTCAATGCCGCCCAAAAGTTTCAGCGCCATTCGCAAGGTGGCCGCCCTGTCCTCACCTTGAACAATGCTCATTTTTTGTCCCAAGCCCTCAATGGAAAAATCAAACTGAACAATTTCTGATCGTTTATTTATGGAAGCTGCAGGACCTTTGGCGTCATAAAACCAGAAACCCGCGGCACAGGCAGCGGAAATGGAAATCCCTGCTTTTGCGAAACGGTTCAGGAATTGTCGCCGGTTCAGTTCGTCACTGTTTGGATTGGGAATCATTGCTCACTCTTTCAGTTGATCATATAAACGTATGGCCAGATTTTTAGCTTGATCAGCGTTAACAGCGTCCCGTACGCCTGCCAGATAAGAGCCATGGGAAAAAACGATTTCGTAAGTGTCTAAAACCTCGATTAAACGAGCACCTTTTATGGGCAGCTGCGTTTCAATTTGTTTTCCGCCAAATGCCAATAGAAATTTCCCATAAGCCGAAGCCATTTTTGTTGCTTCAGCAGGCGAGCCGCGACGGGAGAGGTATGCCATGAGGCTGTGGTCATCAAATTCATATTCGGCGGTGTATATCTTATCCAAACCATCAAAACCAAAGGCATTGGACGCGATTAAAGCAATACTGTTTTTAACCATTGCCTTTTCAGGGAACAATGCCGATTCGTTTAAAGCGGCTTTCTCCGAAGGGGTGTTGCGGATAAACGTCACGGCCATCAGTTTTCCAGGTTGACGTTCCTCTTCGGACACTTTGGATGCGATGATTTCAACATAATAACGGCCATGGGTCAGGAAAACCGCGTTGGATGTCCGGTATGCATTTTCAGCCAGATCGAGCGATTCTGAACCTTCTCGACGCTGGGTGCTGAATACTGAAAAAGCGTTCTGACTGTTCCCCATGTCATAAACAAAGGCTTCCATCCACAGATCAGCCGTACCGTCATCCTTAAACCGCTGACTGACCAGACGGGTAAAACCGGCGGACAAATACAATTCCGCTTTGCCATTGATTTTATCAGAGAGATTGCCGGCATCAAATATCTCCGCTTTGGTGAGTGGCTGTATGCCTTCAGGCAAAGGTAAAAAGTATGGGTTCGAAGACAACTGGGAAGATGTTTTTTTTTGAGTTGGCTTCGGTAAGAACGCTCCTTTTTGCAGTACCGCAGTGTTAAATTGAGATTGGGCGATCCATATACCCGCTCCGATAATCATCAGAACGGATAGAATGACCATACTCAAGACCGTTTGCAAACGGCTGATATTTTTACTTTTATGGATCACTGAAACCTCAGGTTTTGTGAGGGGTTGGGACAAAATGTACCTTCAAATGAACCAGAGCATGAGTTACCGAGAGACGATCACTGATTCGATAAGTGAAGCTGGCCCATCAAGAATTTCATGATGAACATCTCCTGAAATCGCACAGGTTCGCGTCGCCAAAAAATTTAACGGATACTATAGTGGCCATTTCAGTGAATATCAATAGCTGTGGATGCAGTTAACCGTCATTTTCAAGAAAGCTGAAGGTCCGATAAAAGGCGGTTTGAGGAGTGGATTTACCGGAGCCTTCAAGATGCCTTGATCCGGATGTTATTGTCATTGTTGATCAGTGCAGGGGCAATACCCTTCGCCCAGGTTTTGATGGCCTTCCAATCCCTGTAGTCCCCCTCGGCCACATCTTTGCCCTGCATTTTCATTTTCATGATGATTCGCATCATGAACGGCAGTTTATCATATGCCAGCGCACCTGCAAAGAGGCCTGTGTCCACGGGTATTACATGAGGTGTCTTTTGGCGAAGGGGCGTCATGAAGGCAAGCGCTTTTTTCTGATTTTCTTCCGTGGATCTAGCCAGCGTCAAGCATGTGAGAAAATAGGCGACGGGGATGCGGCTCAGAACCTTCCGATGCTCTTCTACGAAATCAGATGCTTCGGGCAGCCAGTGATCACTGCGAATGGCACTCCCGATCACAACGCCATGATAAGATGTCAGATCCGAAACATTTTCCACCCGGAGCACATCCACCGATGCTCCGCCATCGCAAAGAGTTCCCGCGATGGCTCCGGCGACACCTCCCGTAGAGCCGCAGAGACTGGCATACGCCACAAGGATTTTTGAATGTTGCCGGCTTTCGTTGCACCGGCTCTCCAGAAATTTGACCCTGGCGGTCGGCTCCGTTTCAGCCGACACCACATTTCTCCCCATTGCCAGAGTGCCCAGGGCACCCCCTGCCATCAAGGCACTTTTGCCAATAAATTCCCTTCTTGAGAGGTATTCTATCATGATTTCTCCTTTCTTCATTATGGTGAATTTATGTTTGCCTGAATGTTCCCCAGATACAAAACCATCAGGTTTTAAGGTTTCCCCAAAAGAACCGCGCATCTCTCAAGGGAAACCTTAGATGGTTTATGAAGACATAAGTGATCTGAATGCTTCGAATTTCTGAAACTTATCCTTTAAACCATTGATTATTATAGCTTTTTGGTTTTCATCCAGGATCTCATAAAATGTCATGAAATCATCAATGAACATACCCAAACGGATCGGAAAGTTTTCAACGTGGGATTTCACAAGGGTTGAAAGAGCATTCAAGTCCGGCTTTTCTCGGTCCATTTCAGCTTTCACTTTCTCAAAGAATACCTTTCGTTGATTGCCCACCACAACCAGTTCATTTTCAACTTTTGCTCGAATCTCTTCATACCGAACCGTTTGAGCTTCGGAGAGGTTCAGTGCTTCCACCTCGGTGTCAATTTTTTCAAGAACATGTTTTGGAAATTCTTTCCCGTGAAACCCTCCGCCGCAAAACATGGGTGGCTTGTGGCACCCCAAAAATCCCATTCCGGCAACCACGATGGCGCCGAGCAATGCCAGGCCCAGAATCAAAGTTCTTTTTTTTCGCATGATGAATCCTCCTTTTCCTGATGTTTTGACGCTTTGTGCGCCGTTTTGATTTCAGAATAAACTCGGAACGTAAAGAAAGTTTGTGATGGATGTTAAAAAATGTTAAAAGATGTAAAAAATTGAAAAATAGCGGGGACTTATATGGACAAAAGGGTTTTGATCGTAGATGATGACCGAAAACTTCGGGAACTTTTGACCGAGTACCTGGAGGAATTCGGGTTTCAGGTCTCAACGCTTTCGGATGGACGGCGGATTTTGTCGGCCATCAAAACCAAAACCCCGGACATCATCATACTGGACATCATGTTGCCCCATAAAGACGGATTTGAAATTCTGAAAGAGGTCCGAACCGTGTTTTCTGTCCCGGTGATCATGCTCACGGCCAGAGGAGAGGATGCGGACCGCATTGTAGGACTCGAGCTCGGTGCCGATGATTATCTCCCCAAGCCCTTCAATCCACGCGAATTGCTGGCCCGGATCAGGGCCGTGCTTCGAAGGTCTGCTGCAACTATTGAGGGAGAAACAGGGGAGGATGAGAATCACTTGATTGAGGCCGGAGGATTGATTCTGGACAGGGCAAAACGGGTGGTCAGGGTGGAAAATGAAGAGGTGGACTTGTCTTCAACGGAATATGAAATACTGAAGGTCCTGATCGAGCATCCCAACCGGACCCTCAGCCGTGATCAGTTGATGAGCATGGCCAGGGGCCGGGATTTCATGGCTTTTGACAGAAGCATTGACGTGCACATCAGTAAGCTGCGGTCAAAAGTGGAAGCCAATCCACGCTCCCCCAAACGCATCAAGACGGTCTGGGGTGCAGGCTATATATTTGTGGATACAAAATGAAAATCGGACGACTCTATACCAAAATATTCTTTTGTTTTCTGGCGATTCTGGTGATGACCCAACTACTGACGTTTGCGCTGTTTATTCATTTTCCGGGAAGGTACTTTCATGAGCGCTTTGAGCAGTACGCAAAAGGCCACGCCACCCTGGTAAAGACATTTCTGGAGGAAAAGATCCGCTCCGCTTCCCTTGAGCCCGCCTCAAAAGAACGGGTCCTTCGGGATACCATAGTGCTAATGGGAGAGATCTATGGGGCCAGGTTCTGGGTCACCGATTCACATGGAAAGCCGCTTTTAAAATCCTTTGAGGGTGTTTTACCGCAAGGATCGGAAAAACGGATTCGGTTGGAAATGGACGGGGGAACAGGTACCTTTGAAATAGAGCGGGATTTTCGAAGGGGGTCCGGTCTGTATATGCGCATTCCCATTCGGCTGGCAGACGAACAAACCGTTAATCTTCACTCCCTGTTCGAATCCGTTGACACTACACGTTACAAAGCAGGGTTTGCCATCGGACTACTGGCGATCGGAACATTTGTCGCCCTTCTGGTGATCCCGGTGGCAAGGCTTATCAGCAGGCCTTTGAGAAGATTGCAGGAGTCGGCCATTCGGTTTTCCAAAGGGGATCTGTCTCACCGAACCGCGTTGACCGGAAAAGACGAGATTGCGCAGTTGGGGGGCGCCTTTAATTTGATGGCGGAAAATCTGGAGAGGATGATACACGGCGGGAAAGAACTGACCGCCAATGTTTCCCATGAATTACGAAGTCCTCTGGCCAGGATTCGGGTCGCGGAAGAAATCATGCGTGAACAGCTGAAAAAGGGAAAACCGGAAGAAACGGAAAAACATCTGAACAACATTCGAGAGGACATCGAGGAACTAAATGGCCTCATTGGCCGTATTCTGGAGTTTTCCAAGCTGGACATTCACGAAGGATTTTTTGAAAATGCGCCTCTGGATCTGTCAGCGCTACTTCACAAGTTGCTTTTGCGTTTTGAAACCACAATGAAGAAAAAGAGACTGGAATCCTCAGTGGCGATTCCCCCAAAGGTTTATATGACAGGAGATGCCCAAAGTCTTGAATCCGCATTTACCAATCTTTTGGACAACGCCATCAAATTTGTTCCCGAAGGGGGCCGGGTGGAGGTTCGTGTTGCCCGGGAGTCCGAAGATTTACAATTGTGTATTTTCAACACCTATGGAAAGCTGACCGATAAGGAGTTGGAGAGCCTTTTCGAACCCTTCTACCGGGTGGCGGATGCGAGTGAGGCGGGAACAGGCCTTGGCCTTGCCATTGCTAAAAAGATCATCGAACGACACGGAGGCCGTATTCGAGTTTCCAATTCCAGAAATGGGATTGAATTTTCCATTCGGTTTCCCGAATAAAACTCATTTTTCAAAAGGCGGTGAAGATAAAAACCCCATTGTCGTGACCGTGGTCAAGCGGTCTTCAAATGGAAGATTTCAACAAAGGCCTTAACAAAAGTGAGCTTGTCCTTAATCGTAAAGGATAAAGACCGAGAATATCTTGAGGCCTCAATTTCAGATGGGTTTGCCCGTTGCGTTTAAAATAGACGGTATATTCGTGGGTGTAAATCCTTCTCAGAATAGTTAGCCATTAACCGGTTTTACGAAAAATTTGCGGGATCGGGGGCCATCGAATTCACAGTAGAAAATCTTCTGCCAGGTGCCCAGGACGAGACGCCCCCCTTCCACCAGCACTGTAACAGAGCTGCCCATGAGGGATGCCTTGATGTGGCTGTCGGAATTTCCTTCCATGTGCCGGTAGCCGTCATTGGGTGGCACCAACTGTTTCAGTTTATTGATGATGTCCGAACAGACCGCCGGGTCGGCACCTTCATTGATGGTCACGCCTGAGGTGGTGTGAGGGACATAAACCACACAAAGGCCGTCGGTAACACCTGTTTTTTCGACTTCCTGCTGCACCCGGTGCGTGATGTCCACCATATCCACGCGGGCAGTCGTTTTTACGGAAACCGTAATGGGCATGGGAATCTCCTTTCAATGTTTAGGCGTGTTGCATTGGTGAATTTGTTTAGAAGAGGTGAGAGAATGTTCCGGTGAAAGAGAAATGATTTATGCGGCCTTTTTCTTTTCAATGGTTGCATGATCCTCAAACCCCGCTTCTGCCAAATATACATTGATGGTTTCTTCCGCGGATGTGGTCCATGTACCGCCCTTGTAGTCCGGCGCAATGGGAAGTTCCCGGTAGTCCGTTCCCCGGTCTGCCAGAATGGCCAGTTCAATCTTTTTGGGGCGACCGTAATCCATCAGGGCATCCATGGCTGCTCGGACAGTTCTCCCCGTGTAAAGCACGTCATCCACCAGAATCAGCAGTCTATCGTCAATGGAAAAGGGCAATTCGGTTTTTCCCACGATGGGAATGGAACTGATCTTTGTCCAGTCGTCCCGGTAAAGGGTAATATCCAGGATACCTAAGGATGGGGTCGGAGCACCTGATTCGACCAGGGCTTTCTGAAGCCGTGCTGCCAGGAAGGCGCCGCCCGTGCGAATGCCGATGAGGATAATTTCTTTGCCGGAGCCGTGTTTCGCGATGATTTGATCCGCAATTTCCTGAATATGTCGGACAATTTCTTCTTTGCTCAGGATCATTCCTGTTTTCATGACGGAACCCCACGATAACGAAAAAAACTATAATTATTATCATAGGTTTATCGCCATGTCAATAAAATTGTTGACTTTTCAAGGCATGCGAGGAAAGGTGTGACAAATTTCCCCCTGTCCTGTACAAAGGAAGGCATTGTTATTTTCCAAACAGCGACGGAAACACAATCAACCCGGAAAAAAATCTTTGCATACATATCAAGGAGAAGTTTTCTATGGAAACAAGTCAGGCCATTATGGCCTTTTCCCAGAGTGAAAAGGTCAAAACCAGCCTTATCTGCGCATCTCAGTCCCTCGAACTGCTGACCGGGCTGCCTTTTCCCGAAAAAGAGGGGGCACAGAAAATAATCAGGATGAATATCGAGATGATGCGGCAGGAAATCCAGTTGGCAAGAAACCTTTCGGGAGATGAATTATGGGATGAGATTGAAAAAAGCATTGGCAGAGCCGTTGTCATGATCGATTCAGGTGTGGCCCCTGAATCGGTGGTGCATCTTACCCAGGCTTTGAGCCAGGTCACGAGTATCGGTCATCGTTCCATGACGGTTTTGAGAGAGAAGGGGCTGCTTTAGATCCTTGCCATTTCATCCTGGGAATTTATTCCTCACATTTGGAAGACCTTGTATTTTGGGCTATTTTTTGAACCGCAGAATATCCAACAAGGAATAATGAATGTCGAAGGAAAACTTCATGATTCGACATTCCTTGTTCAATATTCGATATTCGTTTTTTAAAACTTCAAATTTTTTGGCTTGATTTATTTTCGGTACTTTTCGCGAACCCGGGATACCAACTGTTTAAGACGGGGAATTTCATTCTTCTGTGAGCTGTCCCAGCAGGGCAAAAGCGAATTATTATGAAACAAGGGCTCCGATGAAAGGTCATACCTTGAGTTGACCACCGCCTTTTCCCAGAGCCGGGTATGGGGGATGGGTGAATATTCCGATAGGTAGGGGATGCTGCCGCAGCGATCCGCATGATGGATGGTTTCGGCCACAGCATCCGGGGATTGCCCCGGCAAGCCCATCATGATATAAGCGCCGATCTGACTGGGATGAAACCCCGCATTTCGCAGGTGATCCATGGCATGGGCAAAATCACCTTTTGATATTTTTTTATCCAGGTCCCAGCGTTTGCTGCCATCGGACACCTCCAGGCCCAGTCGAATGGTTTGAAACCCGGTTTGGTGAAGAAGCCTGGCCATGGATTTCGTGATTTCCCTGACATGAATGGCATTCGGGGTGTGAAATCTGATATGGAGCTTGAGGCGGGCGATACGCTCCAGGAGCACCTCCGTGTGGGTATTCGATGACACCAGCAATGCGTCGTCATAAAAAGCAAAATCCCGAATACTCCATTTCCTGTGCCAAAAAAGGATTTCCGCCAGAGTTTCATCCGGGTCTTTTTGGACAAACTCAGGAAAAAGAAAGTGGCTGGCGCAGTAATGGCACCGGTAGGGACAACCGGTGGATGTCATGAGGCAGATGTAGTGAATTTTTTTTAACAGGTCAAAGGCCGGATAATGGGGCATGGTGGAATCCGGCGTTTCGTTGGGAACAGAAATTCCGTAATCCTTAAAGGTCTCGTATATGGCGGGAATGCCTTGCTCTGAAACCACCCGATCCGCTTTCGAGTATCGGATGGCGTGGTCCCGGCATAGCCTGGCATAAATGCCACCTAAAATGACCGGGACCTCCGGGTGTATTTTTCGGGCGCGCCGGATCGCCTCAAAAACACCGGGATACCAGTAGGTCATAAGGGACGTCACCAGGATGGCCGAAGGATTCTTGACCCGCCTCACGGCTTCCTCAAAGATCTCCGGTAAAAGCCCGTAACGACTGTAAGGCCGATCGGTTCCTTTAAGGGCAGTGGGTTTCAGGACAATTTGACGCCAGAATTTTCCGGTACCGTATTGCCGCCTCTTGGGCGGCTTTAGTGTTGACCGTTTGATCATGTCGGGGTGGTCCACATCCATGCAGTCGATGAGATGGATGTCAAACCCTTTTCGTCTGAGATCCGTTGCCAGAGACAGAAGACCCAGCGGCTTGGACCAGAGATCGTAGGCTGCAAAATCATAAATCCAGGGGTTGATGAGAATCAGTGACGGTTTCATGGAGAATCGTGAACCCATTTAGATGTTGGCTGTGGCAGGGAGAATATCACCCATGAGAGCTGTGGTGCAGAGGGTAAAAGAGTCCAGGGTGGAAGTCAAGGAACGCGTGGTGGGGCAGATCGGTCCGGGATTACTGATCCTGCTGGGCGTGGGCCGGGATGATACGTTAAAAGATTGCGAATACCTGGCCGGCAAGATTTCACATTTGAGAATTTTTTCCGACGAAAAGGGTTTCATGAACCTTTCGCTTCTGGATACGGGTGGCGCCGCCCTGGTAGTGTCGCAGTTTACCCTTTGGGGGGATTGCCGGAAAGGCCGCAGACCTTCATTTGTGAAAGCCGCACCCCCGGAACCTGCCGGAGACCTGTATGAACACTTCGTGGAATTGCTGAAAATGAAGGGACTTACGGTAGCCACGGGAATGTTTCAGGAAATGATGGACGTTCATCTGATCAACGACGGTCCCGTGACCTTGATGCTGGACAGCCACAAGACTTTTTAACGCATTAATCCATTTCCAGTTCCTTTTCAAGGACGGCAATCTGGTTTTCGATTTTCCTGCGCTCTTTTGCGTTGACCGTTGTTTCCTTCAAGCGCAGTTTCAACCCCAGCAGCGCCATGCTTTTTCGATGGTCCTGACAATTGACTTTCATTTCATTTGGTTGGCACACAGGCCTGTTCTTGGGCAGGCACAGGGGCCTGCCCCCTACGTTTTATCTTCTAATCCAACGCCAGAAACGTATTGGGGTCCAGCCTGACATTGATATTCGGATCTCCGGGTTTGTCATGATCTTTGAGCAGCCGTAGAAAAACGCCGGATGGTTCGGGGACCAGCTGAATAACAATGCTCAACAGATCGTCAATGGCGGCACATGGGTGGGGGATACCCCGTTCATTGGTTTCGGTAATGTGGCGGTGGGAAAGTGCCGACAACCATATATCCGCCCCGAAAGCCCGACCCGTTTTCCTGAGGCCTTCAAGCATGTCTCTTCCTGCTTTTTCAAAATCAAGACCGTCAATAATGATGGTGTTAGGCCTGAAATCCAATCGTTCAGCCAGGTTTTTCAAGTTGGCTTCGAGCCGATCCAGCTCAAAACTCTGGTTCAGGTAAGCCAGGATCATGCGATTCCGATCGATGCGCATGCGATACTCGTCATCATCGGAGTGGTTCAAGGCTTTTAACAGGTCATTGTAGATGACATTGTAGTAAGCGCTTACCTTTTCGGGACCCTCTTCAAGGGAAACGTGGATCAGTTTTTCCCCCCGAAAGATTCTGTCCAATGCAATATGAATCAGGCAGGCGGTTTTGCCGACGCCTGCGCGCGCAATCAAAACCCCGAGATTTCCAGGGCCCAGGCCCCGGCGTGATGTTTGTTCAAGAATTTTTAGCGGGCTGACGGATATGAAATCTTTCACGATTTCCCACCTCCTTTTGAGTTTTCCTTTGCGTTTGATATGAGCTCTTCTGAAAGGGATTCGGGAAGTTTGGCGTATTTGGAAAATTCCATGGTAAATTCGGCCTTTCCCTGGGTCAGGGACCTGAGGGCTGTGGCGTAGCCGAACATTTCAGCCAGGGGGACTTCCGCTTCGATGGTGGAGTCAGCGCCGTCTTCCGTGTTGCTGATAATCATCCCCCGCCGCTGGTTGATGGATCCCATGACATTTCCCTGGAACTCCGAAGGGCCTTCCACGGATACCTTCATGATGGGCTCCAGCACCACGGGCTTTGCTTTCATGTAAGCCTGCCTGAAAGCGCCCTTGGCAGCCTGGGTAAAAGCCATTTCAGAGGAATCCACGCTGTGGCTTTTACCGTCGTTGACGGTAATTTTCATTCCCAGCACCGGAAAACCGATGAGCTTTCCTTTGGTCAGGCAGGATTGCAAACCCTTGTCCACGGCGGGAATATATTCGGTGGGGATCGCGCCGCCCTTGATGGCGTTGATAAATTCGTATTCACCTTCTTCGGAAGGTTCCATAAAGCCTCCCACCCTTCCGAACTGTCCTGAGCCACCCGTCTGTTTTTTGTGGATATAGTCAAATGGCGCCTGGCATGTAATGGCTTCCCGATAGGCCACCTGGGGAACGCCGGTTTCTACGCTGGCCTTGAATTCCCGCTTCATCCTTTCCACGTAGACCTCCAGATGAAGTTCCCCCATGCCGGAGATAATGGTTTCACCCGATTCAGAATCCACGTGGGAGCGAAAGGTGGGGTCTTCCCTTGTGAAACGTCCCAGGGCCTTGCTCATATTGTTCTGGCTCTTGTTGTCTTCAGGGGTAATGGTGATCGATATGACCGGCTCCGGCACAAACATGGAGCTCATGCTGACGTTTAATTTTCCGTCGGTAAAGGTATCTCCCGACGAGCAGTCAACCCCGAACAGGGCCACGATATCGCCGGCGCTGGCGAAAGTGAGATCCTCCATCTGGTCCGCATGCATCCGGACCAGACGTCCCACTTTGATCTTCCTGCCGGTTCGGGTAATCACCAGGCCATCCCCTTTTTTGATGGCACCCTGATAGACCCTGAGATACGTCAACTGACCGTAAGGGGTCACTTCCAGCTTAAAGGCAATGGCGACCATGGGTTTTTCCGGGTCGGCTTCAAGGGTGATTTCTTCTTCATCCCGGTCGAGATCAAGGGCTATATTGGGGGTTTCCGCAGGGTCGGGAAGATACCGGTTGATGGCGTCCAGTACCAATTGAACACCGATATTCTTATAAGCACTTCCCAGAAACACCGGGGTCAGCAGCCGCGAGATGGTTCCCTTCCGCACGGCGTCAAAAATCAGTTCTTCGGTGACCGCTTCTTCAAAAATTGCCTCCATCAGGTCGTCGGAAAACATTGAAGCAGCATCCAGCAGCTCTTCTCTTCGGGCCAGCGCCTCGTCCATGAGATGATCCGGAATCTCATCTTCCCTGATTATTTCCCCGCTCGGGCCTTCAAAGTAGAGGGCTTTCATGGAAACAAGATCCACCACCCCTTCAAATTTTGATTCCAGACCGATGGGGATCTGCATGAGAACGGCATTCTGGCTCAGTTTCTCGCGAAGTTGGCCCACCACCTTATAAGGGTCTGCCCCGGACCGGTCGCACTTGTTGATAAATGCGATTCGAGGCACCTCGTATCGCTTTATCTGCCGGTCCACGGTGATGGATTGGGACTGAACCCCGCCCACGGAGCAGAGGATGAGGATGGCACCGTCCATGACCCTTAAGGCCCGCTCCACCTCAATGGTGAAATCCACATGCCCGGGGGTATCGATGATATTGATTTTGTGTCTTTTCCATTCACAATGGGTGGCGGCGGACGTGATGGTGATGCCCCGCTCCCGTTCCAGCTCCATGGAGTCCATGGTGGCGCCCACACCGTCTTTTCCTTTGACTTCGTGTATGGCAAAGATTCGATTGGTGTAAAACAGGATCCTTTCGGTCAGGGTTGTTTTACCTGAATCAATGTGGGCACTAATGCCGATGTTTCTTAAATTTCTGATCTCATTTTTCATGAGATACCTCGTTGTTGTTCCGACAACAAAAAAGAGGACCTGCTCCCGCAGACCCCCTTTTCCGTGTCATATTCCGGTTTGAAAGTTTAGAAGGGATAGGCTTCCAGATCAATGATCCGGTCCGCAATCTCCCTTTTCAAACTCACGGCGTCAATGGGTTGATAACGGGCCAGCTTCTTGATGCCTGCCAGCTGTGTTCGAAGCATGTCACCCTCTTCCACATAGGCAATCACCTGTTTGGCCCAGCTTTCAATTTTAGGGATTGTGTCGTCAACGTAAACCTTGACGGCGTCGATCTGGTATTTTGCCTTTTCCTCCCCTGCCTTGTCAATGATCTTGAGAGTCCTTAAAAGACCGCTTTCCATGGCGAAGATCTCTATAATGATATCGGCCACCTTACCGAGCACTTCCTGCTCTTTTGCCAGGTTCTGCTGGAATTTCATTGCGGCGCCGCCGGCCACCATCAGCGCAATCTTTTTGGTCATTCTAATCATGTGTTCCTGAAGTGCAAGGGGGGTATCGTCTAATTGTACGGAGAGGGGGGAGTAACTCATGAGAAAGCCCGCAATGCCCTGAGCTTCCTGCAAAAGGTTTAAGCGCCCTTTCATGGCCCGTTGCATCAACGTTCCGGGGATCAGCATCCGGTTGATTTCATTGGTGCCTTCCCAGATGCGGTTGATTCTGGAATCCCGGTAATAGCGTTCGGCGGGATACTCCGCGCAAAAGCCGTATCCACCCAGGATCTGAACATATTCATCGACGCAGAAATCAAGGGTCTCGGAACCGTAAACCTTGGCGATGGAGCATTCCGGCGCATATTCTTCGATGGCTTTTGCGTTTTCCGTCCCGCTTTTCTTGGCCTCGGCCGTCAGCGTGCCCAGTTTATCGTCAAACATGCCGGCCAGCCGGTACATGACGCTTTCGCTCATGAAACCTTTGACCGCCATGTCGCTCAGTTTGCTTTTGATCAGGCCGAATGAGCTGATGGGAACCTTGAACTGAATACGGCCGTTGGCGTACTTGACTGATTCGGTGACGCACCCCTTGCAGCCGCCCACGGAAGCAGCTCCCAGTTTCCAGCGCCCGATGTTTAAAATGTTAAAGGCGATTTTGTGGCCTTTTCCGATCTCAAAAAGGACGTTTTCCACCGGAATTTCCGCGTCTTCCAGGATCACGGGGCGTGTGGAGGAGCCATGGACCCCCATCTTTTTTTCTTCCTTTCCCGTGGAGACGCCTTTGAAATCTTTTTCGACGATAAAACCGGTGAACTGTTCTCCATCCACTTTGGCATAGACAATAAAGCTGCTGGCCCATCCGGCATTGGTGATGAACATCTTTTCGCCGTTGATAATATACTTTTTTCCGTCCTCGGAGAGAACCGCCTTGGTTTTGGCGTTCAGGGCGTCAGACCCTGCTCCCGGCTCCGTGAGACAATAGGCGCCGCACCATTCGCCGGATGCCAGTTTGGGCAGGTATTTCTGTTTTTGTTCCTCATTTCCGAAATAGACGATGGGTAAGCTGCCGATACCCGAGTGGGCGCCATAGACCACGGCAAAAGAACCGGCGGTTCCCAGGGCCTCGGTGACCACCGTGGTACTCACCTTATCCAGTCCCATGCCGCCGTATTCCTCCGGGACATCCGTTCCCAAAAGACCCAGTTCGCCGGCTTTTGCCAAAAGAGAAAGGGTCAGCTCTTTATTCTTTTCTTCCAGTTGGTCATCTATGGGCCTGATCTCTTTTTCCACGAAATCTTTCGCCATATCCATGATCATGCGATGTTCGTCACTGAAATCTTCAGGGGTAAATACTTCTTCGGGGGTTGCATCCGTAATCAGGAATTCTCCGCCGACAAAAATCTTTTCTTCGGCCATTTTTTTTACTCCTTTCACCATTAGGGTGATCGTATCGTTAAACATTCAATTTAATAATCTTCCACCTCAAAGATTCCTGCAGCCCCCATTCCGAAGCCGATACACATGGACACCAGGCCCCATCGGGCTTTTCGCTCCTGCATTTCATAGATCAGCTGGGTGGTCAGTTTGGCTCCCGTGCATCCCAGAGGGTGCCCCAGGGCAATGGCGCCACCGTTGACGTTGGTGATATTTTCGTTAATGCTCAGCTCGTTGATGCAGTAGATGGCCTGGGCTGCAAAAGCTTCGTTCAATTCGATCAGGTCAATCTGGTTCAAATCCATGCCGGCCAGCTTGAGGACCCTTGGAATGGCCACTGCGGGGCCGACCCCCATGACTTCGGGCTCACATCCTTCCACTGCGTGGTACCGGAAGGTGGCCATGGGTTTAAGCCCCATTTCTTTGGCCTTTTCCTTGCTCATGAGCAAAACGGCTGCCGCCGCATCGCTGGTCTGAGAGGAATTTCCGGCGGTTACTGATCCACCCGGTTTGAAGGCCGCCGGAATCTTGCCGATGCTCTCCTTTGTGGTTCCGGGGCGCATCCCTTCGTCCTGATCAAAAATAAACTCTTCAAATTCAAACCGCCCGTTGGGCAGTTGTTTCTGTTTTTTGACCTTCAAAGGCACGATCTGACTTTTGAAACGCCCTTCTTTAATGGCCTTTTCCGCCTTCTGCTGGCTTTTTGCGCCGAAAGCGTCCTGTTCATCCCGCGCGATATTGAATCGTTCCGCTACATTTTCAGCGGTCAGCCCCATGCCGGTAAAAGCCCCCGGCCGCATGTCCACCAGGGCCGGATTCGGGTACATCATGCTGCCCCCCATGGGGATCTGGCTCATGCTCTCAACACCGCCGGCAACCACCACTTCCGAAAAGCCGCACATGATTTTTTCTGCGGCAATGGCAATGGCCTGAAGACCGGAAGAACAGAACCGGTTGACGGTCATGCCGGGAATACGGTCCGGCCATCCCATGCTCATGACCAGCACCCTCCCCAGGTTCAACCCCTGTACGGACTCAGGGAATGTACACCCGATCACCACATCGTCAATGACCATCGGGTCCAAATCACCCGCCCGTTTCATCAAATCTTCCAGTACGGCGCACCCCATCGCTTCAGGACGCGTATTCTTCAATATTCCTCGAGGGGCCTTTCCCGCTGCCGTCCTGCAGGCGGCAACCACTACAGCTTCTTTCATCATATTGTCCTCCCCTGTCATTGATCAGTTATCAGCCGTTAAATATCGTTTATTAAGGTTCTATCCGCAGCATTTAGTTCCTGAGCGGTTTCCCGGTGGTCAGCATGTGCTGTATTCTGGCCTGGGTGTTGGGATCGCCCAGCAGGCTCAGAAAAGCCTCCCGTTCCAAATCGAGGAGGTATTGCTCCGTGACTACTGTACCTTCCTGGACAGCGCCGCCGCAAAGGATGTATCCGATCTTATTGGATACGGTCACGTCGTGGTCCGTAATGAACTTCTGCTCGTGCATGGTCCAGAGCCCCAGTTTGATCATGGCATAGGTATTTTCGCCGGGCACCCGCAGATCATTCCGCGGCCTTGAAGGCGTATAGCCTTCCATGTTCATGCCCAGGACCGTATCCTTGGCATCCTGGATCTGGTAATCGCGATTGACGCTCATTTTGTCGGTACTCTTGAGGTAACCAATTTGAACGGCTTCCGGGCCGGAAGTGGCCACTTTGGCCATGGCGATGGTTTCAAAGGCCCTGGCAATAAAGGGCATCATTTCAATTTGTTTGGGGTACAGGCCGCCTCTTTGCACTTCAAACAGGTGGCCCGTGTTCCGAATAAACAACTCCTTGGTACCCCCGCCTGCAGGAACCAACCCCACACCCGCTTCCACAAGGCCCATGTAAGTCTCCGCGGCAAAACGAACCCGGTCGGAAGCCAGACAAATTTCACATCCACCCCCCAGCGCCATGCCCGCCGGGGCTGCCACCACCGGTTTATCGAGGTATTTCAATTTCATAAAGGAGTCCTGAAACACCTTAATCATCCATTCCAGATCATCCCATTCCTCTTCCTGGGCTGTAAACAGGATCAGCGGTAGATTGGCGCCGGCTGAAAAGTTCGTTCCGTGGTTGGCAATGACCAGGCCGTCAAAGTCGTTGCTCACAATATCGACTGATTTCATGACCATGCTGACAATGTCGTCGCCCATGGCGTTCATTTTGGTGTGGAATTCCAGACAGGCTACCCCGTCACCAATATCGATGAGAGATGCACCCGAATTTTCCTCAACAATCTTATTCTGCTCTTTCAGCGAGGGCAGAAGGATAATGCCGGGTTTTACCGGGACTTCCCGGTAATCTTTGGAAGCAATATCATAGAAGTAGAAGTTGCCGGCTTCCTTTTTGTAGAAAGTGTCTTTGCCGCTCCCCAGCATCTCCGCCACCCATGCGGGGATTTCGTAACCGGCTTCTTTCATTTTGGCTACGGATTTGCTGAGTCCGATAGCATCCCATGCCTCAAAGGGACCCAGCTTGCGGGCAAACCCCCATTTCAGGGCATTATCCACATTGACAATGTCATCGGCAATTTCAGGAATGCGGTTGGCGGCATAGATGAGAGTTTCACTGAGCGTCTTGAAAGTGAATTCACCCGCCTGATCTTTGGCGTAATAGAGGGCTTTGATTTTATTGCCAACCCCTGAAGCGTTCTTGGCCGCCTCCAGAGACGCTATTTTGACTTTTTCCTGGGGGGTGTAATCCAGGCTTTTGTAATCCAGGGACAGGATCACCCGTTTGCCGTCGGCATCCTTGCTTTTTTTGTAGAATCCCTGCCGGGTCTTTTCACCTAAGTAGCCCTTTTCAAGCATCTTCTTGATGAATTCAGGGGCCTGAAATATTTCCCGTTTTTCGTCATCGGGGGATCCGTCATACACATTGTCGGCCACATGCAGCAGCGTATCCAGGCCCACCAGGTCCGCGGTCCTGAAGGAAGCGCTTTTGGGGTTTCCCACAATGGGCCCCGTCAATTTGTCCACCGCTTCCACTGAGAGTCCCAGTTCCATCATGGCTTTGATGGCCGCGAACATGCTGAAAGTCCCCACCCGGTTGGCCACAAAATTGGGAGTATCCTTGGCGTAAACAATGCCCTTGCCCACTCTTTTCTCGCAGAGTTCAGCCAGCGTTTCCACCACCTCGGGAAGGGTATCCGGACCGGGTACAATTTCCAGAAGTTTCATATACCGCGGGGGGTTAAAAAAATGGGTGATGGCGAAATATTTCTGGAAATCTTCAGAACGGCCCTCACACATGTCTTTCGCCGGTATCCCGGAGGTGTTGGAGGAAATAATGGTGCCGGGCGTTAGCACGGTTTCAATCTTTTCAAAAACCTTCTGTTTGATGTCCAGCCGTTCGACCACCACTTCAATGATCCAGTCCACATCCTTTAATAGGGCAAGATCGTCTTCCAGGTTACCGATGGTGATCAGTTTGGCATTTTTCGGAATGTAAAAGGAGGCAGGTTTAGATTTTAACGCAATGTTCAGGCCGTTGTTACCGAATTTGTTTCTGAAGGTCTTGCTTTCCGGTGTGAGCCCCTTTTTTTTGTCATCGTCCGTAAGTTCCGGGGGAACAATGTCGAGCAAAACGGTTTCGATGCCCACATTGGCTAACTGGGCGGCGATGGTGGCCCCCATTACCCCTGCACCAATGACGCCGGCTCTATTCATTCTTTTGTCCATAGACACCTCCTTAACGTGTTCGTATATGAAAGTCGCGCTTTAAACGGATTCCCCGTAAAAAGCCGCCTCGAGAAAACATGAATGAACTGTCATTCATTTTTGGAAGCTAATATGGTTAAAGAGTGAAGTCAAGCTTTTTTTACAGGTTTAAAAACAAAAAGGGGGAACAGGTCGTCCAGAATGGAGATGAATCTGAGGTAGAACGATTTGTTTATCACGCAAAGCCGCAAAGGCTCGAAGGCAAGGGAAAATAAGCCGTTATGGCTCTTTTTGCGGTCTTGGCGGCTTTGCGTGGATTCTTAGCATCGGTTACCAGTTGATGTGGCACTCGGGACTCGCCACTTCAAGAAGTTCGGTAAAAATGACATTGAGATTGACCACGCCGACAATTTTTCCATCGCTTTGAACAAACTGCTGTCGAACCTTGTCCTTGAAAAGCGTATAAATGCCGTGGGTGACCTTATCTTCTGATTTCAAGCTGGATTCTTCAATAGGGGTCATGATGTCACGGACGTTTTTGTGGGCTTCCTGCTTGATCAGATCCGAAAAGCTCGAACTGAGCCACTTGAAATGTTCCTGAGCATCCCCCACCTCCACCGAAACATCCCGCGCCCGCCCGGAACGCATGGCATTATAGGCTTTGGATACCTCCGGCTTCTTTGCCGGTTCGGGGACCAGGCCCCGGATCAGGTCGTACATGGATAGCTTTCCCACAATATTGTCTTTGTCGTCAATCACCAGCAGGGTTTTGTGATAATTTCCCAGCTCACCGGCTTTCAGCTTTTCATAGTTTCGCTTCAGTATGCTCATGGCGTCACAGAGCTGAGCATCGATATTGACCCTGTCGTAGTCCTCAATGGGCGCCATAATTTCTTTCACTTTTTTATATTCGGCCATCTGTATTTACCTCCTGGATTTTCTGAAGTCGCCGGAATGGTAGCCCGGATTACGGACCCATGCGAATTTGCCTTAATATCAAGTCGGCAAGCGTCATAGGTTAGTTCCATATCAGGGTAAGTTCCTTCAACTATATTATTATTTTTTAAATCGCAAGATTTTTTTGGCAGATACTTTTTCTAACCCTCTTTGAACAGCAACTTTCCTCGGTTTGAAGACATGAAAACAAATCCTTTTTTCTTGACGTAGAACACGCAATTTTCTATCCTCAATCAGTAAAATGATTAACTAGTGTCTGAACGAAAACTAGGATTTTTTGTCAAGGTCAAGGAAGATCAAAATTTTAACCGCAGGAATACATTTGGTATTTTGAGGATTAAAATTTTTATCTGACGCAGAGATTGGCGAAAAAGACAGTTTTCGTTCGGGCACTAACTATGAAACCGACAAGTTAGCGATGTTCTTAACCCGTTTGCACCACCTGTTGATTCTCCATGACCACCAAACGTTTTCTGATTCTTGTACCCACCATTATCATTTTTTTTTTACTCCAGTCTTACCTGTGGGTCCCCACCTATGAGGAGCAGACCAAGGGAAACCCCAACCGCCTGCATGAATATGTCACGGCATCCCTGGGAGACGCAACCCTGTTGAACCCGATCCTTTCGGCCAATACCAGCAGCAGCCAGATTGAGTCTCTGGTGTTTGAAGGATTGCTGGATTACGATGAGGAACTCCGGCTCCGGGGCCGATTGGCCACTTCATGGGACGTTTTCGAGGAAGCCTATTTCCAAGTGAACAAACATGCGAAAATATCCCGCAAAGAAGCGCCGAACGCTTCGGCACTGGCCCGTTTTCTGGAATCTGCGAAAAAAAACAGCGGAACTTATCCCGTGAAAGTCAGAGAATCTCTGTGTCGAATTCAATCCATCATCCCGCTGCCCCCTGAGGATTCGGTGGTCACCAGGACACTGAAACCCACGGAAACCGGACAAAAAGCGGATACCGTAAAGATACGGGTGACCGCCCCCGCGCGCATCAAACTGGTTCTTTCGGAAGTGGATCAGGATCTTTTTACATATCTTTCCGTCATCCTCGGCGGTGATTATTTTTCCGCCTTCGACCCCATGGAATATGTGAAATCCGAATCCCCCGTGGATGAAAAAATCCTGTCAACCTGGGCGAAAGAGATTCTGCCCCCAACGGAACATAACCCCGTGCTGATCTTTCACCTCCGCCCCCATGTAAAATTCCATGACGGACACCCATTTGACGCAAACGATGTGCGATTTACCTATGAAGCCATCATGAATCCCAAAAATCTTTCCCCACGGGTTTCCGATTACGAGCCCGTAAAGTCGGTGGAAGTGCTTGGCCCTTTGAAAATTAAAATTGTTTATAAAAGGCTCTATTCTCCCGCCGTAGGAACCTGGGGCATGGGTATTCTGCCCGAACACCTGCTGAATCCCGTGACGCTCAAAAAGGAGGCTTTGGCACTCGGTAAAGCGCCCGAAACCTTTTCCATTCGCCAAAGCCGCTTCAACCGGCAACCCATCGGTTGCGGCCCATTCACCTTTCGAGAATGGAAGTCGGACCAGTTTATCAGCCTCAACGCTTTTGGGGATTATTGGGAAGGTCCTCCCAACTACAGACGTTATGTGATGCGCATCATACCTGATCTCCTGACCCAGGAGATGGAATTCTATGCCGGAACCCTTGATGCTTATAATGTGCAGCCCCACCAGGTCAAACGCCTGAAGGCGGACCCTCGGTTTCAGAGTTTTTCAGGAACGTCCTTTGGCTATTCCTATATTGGCTACAACATGCGCAGACCGCCCTTTGACGATGTAAGGGTGCGAAAGGCCCTGGGGATGGCCATTGATGTAACCAAGATTATCGATTATGTGCTCTATGGGCAGGGTGAGGACATCACCGGTCCTTTTGTGAAGCAGACCGACTACTATGACCACAAGATTCCGCCGCTCCCTTACGATCCGGAAGGGGCGTTGAAACTGCTTCAGGAAGCCGGTTACCAACGGAATAAGGCCGGCTGGCTGGAAAAGGACGGCAAACCGTTTCAGTTCACCCTGATCAGCAACAGTGGAAATGACATTCGAAAGGCCATCCTGGCCATCGCCCAGGACGCATGGAAGCAGATCGGCATTCATGTGCGGACGGACCTGCTGGAATGGTCGGTGTTCATACAGGAACGTGTGGACAAGGGGGATTTTGATGCCCTGGTACTGGGCTGGGTCATGGGCATCGATCCGGATCTTTATCAGATCTGGCATTCCAGTCAGACCCATCCCTATCAACTGAACTTTGTGGGCTTCAAGAACAAAATGGCCGATGACTTGATTGTCAAGATTCGCCGGGAATATAACCACGAAAAGCAGGTGGCCTATTGCCATGAACTTCACAAAATCATCGCCCGGGAACAGCCCTATACGTTTTTGTATGTGGGCAAATGGACGGCTGTTCTGGACAGACGCGTTGTCATCAAAGATATGGATGAGGATGGTGGGATGCTCTACAAAAAGATCAAGCCCACCAAAACGGGCTCCTATACCTTCCATTTCAACAAATGGATCAAGGTGCCGAACATGCCCGAGTTATCCACGGAAGGCTGGTAGATTTCATGTTTTCATTTATCGGACGGAGCATGGTTCAAAAAACCATCACGCTTTTTTTTGTATCCGTGGTGTCATTTTTGATTATTCATCTGGCGCCGGGAGAACCGAGCCAGATTGATCCCATGAACCCGAAGTTTACGCCGGAGATGGTGGAACGGTTTCAGAAGGAATTTCATCTCGACGAGCCTTTGTATGTGCAGTATGTCTATTTTTACCGGGATCTTTTTACGGGCAAGATCGTCTCCTGGAAAGACAATCAATCGGTGCTTAGTAAAATCTGGGAACGGTTTTTAAACAGCCTTCCCCTGTTTATTGTGGGGACGCTTCTCACCTGGACCCTCTCTTTTCCGGTGGGCATCCGGTCGGCCATTCACAGGGGAGGCATTTATGACCGCAGCGCCACATTTTTTTCCTATTTTCTGATTTCAATCCCCGGTTTTTTCTTTGCCTATATTCTGATTATTCTGGTGGTGAGGGTTTTTCATGTACCGGTGATCGGCATGGAGACATTCGGCATGGGGGATGCGCCCTGGCCCAATCTTTTTATGGATCGAATCTGGCACCTTCTCATTCCCTCTCTTTTGGGCGCCACGGGGGGCATCGCGGTCCTCTCCCGGTATGTGCGCAGCCAGATGCTTGAAGTGGAAGGCCAAGACTATGTTCGAACCGCCCGGGCCAAAGGGCTCCCGCCGGATCAGGTCCACTACAAACATGCCCTCCGGAATGCGCTGCTGCCCTTTGTTACCATGTTTGGATTGATTCTGCCGGGCCTCATCGGCGGGTCTGTGATTATCGAGAGCATTTTCTCCTGGCCGGGTATGGGGAGGATGGCTTATGAAGCCATTCTGGCCAGGGATTACCCCATTATTCTGACCGTTAATTTCGTCTCCGCAGTGCTGGTTCTGGCAGGAACCTTTATTTCAGACCTGCTTTATCTGGCTGTAGACCCGAGGATACGGCTTTAAACCATGATGGAAGAACCATTGACCGAAACTCCTGAAATTTTAGATGGCCCCCAGGCGCCGAAGCAATCCAGGTTTGTAGAGCGGTTTCAACTGTTCAACCAGAATCGCCTGGCCCTTGTGGGGCTTGTGATCTTCCTGGCGTTCTTCATCACCGCGGTAGCGGGGGTTGTTTTGACTTCCGGCCATGACCCCGTGTTTAATCCCGCCCAGGTTCGGCTTCAGGAAAAACTGCTGCCGCCCTTCAGCCGGCCCAACCTTGAAACCCTCAAGGCCCATGAGGCGCCCACCCTCGGCATATACCTGCTGGGAACCGACGATCTGGGCCGGGATGTGTTTGCAAGGATGCTTCAGGGCGCCTGGGTTTCCCTGACGGTAGGGTTTGTGGCGGTGGGCATTGCCGTCATCGTGGGTATCTTTATGGGTGGGTTGGCAGGGTATTACGGCCAGGGGGGGATCTGTTACGATCAGATCCTGAGTGTCCTGCTGTTCTTATCAGGCGTCATTTTTTTTCTTCTGGGGTGGGTCAAGCTCGGCTGCGGCCTCTTTGGGGTGGGAATTTTCAGCTTCATATTGTCTTTGACGGCAAGAGGCGCAAAGTCTAACCATTTCATGCCGGGCTGGCTTCGAAAAACCGCCTTTTCCTTTGATACCCTCATCATGCGCATGGTGGACATCATGCTTTGTTTTCCGAGCTTTTTTCTGATCCTGACGGTGGTGGCACTGCTGCCTGCCAGTATCTACAATATCATGATTGTCATTGGATTGACCAGTTGGATGGGAACCACCCGGTTTGTGCGGGCCGAGTTTCTCTCTCTGAGGGAACAGGATTTTGTCAGCGCCGCCAAAGCCCTGGGGGTGGGCAATTTTCGAATCATCTTCAGGCACATGATGCCCAACGCCATTGCCCCGGTTCTGGTCTCCTCCACCATCGGCATTGCCACGGCGATTTTGACCGAGGCGGGCCTCAGTTTCTTAGGTTTCGGTGTTCCTCCGCCGTATGCCACATGGGGAAATATCCTCTCCGACGGCAAACGCTTTATTTTTGATGCCCCCTGGTTGACCTTCATTCCGGGAGTCGCGATTTTGATTGTGGTTCTCTGTTTCAACCTTTTTGGAGAAGGCCTGAAAGATGCTTTGAACCCGAAATTGAGACAGGAATAGAGCCCATTTTGAATTTTGGAATCTGAATTGATGCGTACTGAAAGTCCACTTCTTTCAACACAAGACCTGAAGGTCTATTTCTATGGCCGGGATAAGATCTCACGGGCCGTTGACGGGGTAAGTTACAACATTCATGCCGGGGAGACGGTCTGCCTGGTGGGAGAATCGGGGTGTGGAAAAACGGTATCGGCCTTGTCCGCATTGGGGCTGATTCCCAGCCCGCCCGGGAAAATTGTGGGCGGCCGCATTATTTTCAAAGGCAAGGATATTCTGGCGTTGGATGATGCCGCCATGCAGAAGATCAGAGGCAAGCAGATATCAATGATTTTTCAAGAGCCGCTGACCTCCCTGAACCCTGTTTTTACCATCGGAGACCAGATCGGCGAAGCCATCAGTACGCACGAAATGATTGGACCGGATGCGCTGGATAACAGGTGCGTTCAGCTCTTAAAAGACATGGGAATGCCGTCACCGGAACAGCGGCTGAAGGATTATCCCCACCAGTTGAGCGGTGGACAGCGGCAACGGGTCATGATTGCCATGGCGTTGGCCTGCAACCCGGATCTGATTATTGCCGACGAACCCACCACCGCGCTGGATGTTACGGTACAGGCGCAGATCCTGAACCTGCTCAAGTCCGTTCAGGAAAGGGCTTCCATGTCCATCCTGTATATCACCCACGATTTGGGTGTCGTATCCGGGATCGCAGACCGCGTGTACGTCATGTATGCGGGGCTCATTGTGGAAGAAGGGAATACGCGGCAGGTTTTCGGAAATGCCGTTCATCCCTACACCCGTGGGCTCCTGGCCTCACTTCCCGACCGGGAAAAGCGGGGGCAGCGACTTCATAATATTCCCGGTACGGTACCCAATCCCGCCTACAAACCGGAGGGGTGCCCTTTTCATCCCAGGTGTTCCCATGTGGTGAAGGAGTGCAAATCCGTGCTACCCGACATGATAGACCTGGACGAGGGTCACCGTACCCGCTGCCCGGTTATGGTTTAGATGAGGCCTACTCAGAAACAGCGCCTCGTTCATGGTTTACAGTTGCCGGTTTACGGTTGAAAAAGCCGTGAACCGTAAACCGGCAACATTTTGAGATAGAGATAATGGTTGAAACAGGCAAGAAAAATTCTTTTACCCTGAAGGTGGAAGGCCTCAAAAAATACTTCCCTGTTCACAGGGGGTTTTTTCAACGGGTTGCTGCCCAGGTCAAGGCCGTTGACGGGGTTGACTTTGAAATTGAGGCGGGAAAAAGCCTGGGGCTTGTGGGTGAAAGTGGGTGTGGTAAATCGACGGTAGGCCGTCTGATACTCAAACTGCTGGAACCGGACGCCGGAAAAATCATCTATAAGGGTCTTGATATCAGCCATCTTTCGGCAAAGGAGATGCGGCCTTTGAGGAAAGAGATCCAGATTGTTTTCCAGGACCCTTATGGTTCTCTCAATCCCCGAATGACCATCGGTCAGAGCATTGACGAGGGGCTACGGTGTATCGGTCTTTCAAGAGGCATGCGAAAACCCCGTCGCGATGAACTGCTGGAAATGGTGGGCATCTGGCCCGGCAGTGCGGACCGGTTCCCCCATGAATTCAGCGGGGGTCAACGCCAGCGGGTGGGGGTGGCCCGGTCTTTGAGTGTTAACCCCTCCCTTGTTATCTGCGATGAACCGATTTCGGCCCTGGATGTGTCTATACAGGCCCAGATCATCAATCTTCTTAAAGACCTGCAGGATCAGTTGGGACTCAGTTATCTGTTTATTTCCCACGATCTCAATGTGGTGGGTTACCTCAGTGACCGAGTGGCCGTCATGTACCTGGGGCACATCATGGAGTACGCAGGGACTGAGGATCTTTTTGAAAAGCCTCTTCACCCGTATACCCTGGCGCTGCTTTCGGCTGTTCCGAAAATTGATATAGATGGCCCTTCTGCAGCGGTTCCCCCGCTTAGCGGGGATGTGCCAAGCCCTTTGGACCCGCCTCCGGGCTGTAAATTTCAGGGAAGATGTCCCGAGGTAGAAGAAAGGTGCAGAAATGAGGACATCGGATTTAACCGTTTTGACGGTGACCACTGGGTGAGATGCTGGAAGGTGAATCCATAACCCCCCTTTATCGCTGGCGTATTTTGACCGTTGGACTTAGGATTTTTTTGGCTTGACTTTTAAGAAAAACCTGATAACATCCGCCTTTCTGCTGGGGGATCGTATAGGGGCAATACGGTGGGTTCTGGTCCCATTGACCGAGGTTCGAATCCTCGTCCCCCAGCCATTCTAAAAAGGTCCCATCGTCTAGCGGTTCAGGATACCGGCCTCTCACGCCGGCGACACGGGTTCGATTCCCGTTGGGACTACCAAAAATTTCAATGAGTTAGATCATTTTTAGCCCACAATAACATGCTCAGGAAGTACATAGGAAGTAGGTGGCATTCCTGAAAGCATGATTTTCATAACAAAAGGCAGAAAGGCGGTTCTGGTACAATCGTCTTTCTGCTTTTTTTTGTGGGCTATTTTAATCATCTGAGCTTCCCTTCCGCTTTCCTCTTCAGAAGCCCATTCAAGTTGGACATCGCCGCTTCACCCATCTCTTGATCAAGGTGGCTGTACCGGAGAAACATGGCGTTGGTCTTGTGCCCTGTCAATTTCATAATGACAGGCTGATCCACACCCGCTTTCAACATGTTGGTGTTGAACGTATGCCGCAAATCGTGGAACCGATAAGGGCTGATGCCAGCCCTTGCACATACCTTTCTAAATACACGGCTGTTGTTCACTTTTGAAATTGAATCACCTTCAGACATGACGAAAACGAGCTTCTGACCTGCCTTCCTATTCCGTTCAGCGTCAATAAACACATCCCGTAATTTTGGAAGGGAATTGAAATAAATCCGCCTCGGTTCTTCGGTCTTCGTATCGTCTGGCGTCAGGTCTATAAATCCACCAAACAAATCAACTCTGTTCCACTCCAGATTCAGAATCTCACCTCGCCTCATCCCTGTCAAATACGCTGTAAGAGCCACAGGTTTCAGGTAACCTGGAAGGAGCTTATGAATCTTCCAGAAATCTTCGTCAGGGATGTATCGGCCCTTCGGTTCCTCTTTGAAAACACCCCTTCTGGCGAACGGATTGGAATGCACCTTACCCGCATCCATGGCGAGGTAAAAGATCCTTCGGCCCAAAGAAACCATTTTGTTGATGGTGGTTCCTGAGTAGGGTCTTTTTGTTTGCACACAGATAGTTTCCTTCATCTTCACCCGGAAATTATCGGCATTCAGCGGGCTGATTTGGGTGGCTTTATAATTCCCGAATTCAGCTTTGAGGTGAATTGCTCTGGCCGCATCATCAGATGCCGAGGCTTTTGCCTTCATTACTTCCTGACTGAGACCCCAGTCTATAAGATCGTTGAAGCTCATTTCATTGTCAATCTGGATGCCCAGCTTATCAAGATCCTGGAATGCATCGACCTTTGAACGAAACATCTTCTCGGCCTTCTTTTTACTGAAGGAGGCCTTTTCTGTCCGGTATTTGATCTTTCCACTTTCGGGGTCTCTTGCGTAAGGATGCTGGATAAACCATGGACCTTCCCTCTTAGGTTTACCATTTTTCCCGAGAATGGGCTTACCATCCTTGTCTTTCTTCACGTACCGTTGAAAAATTCCCATTTTTTTACTCCTTTTATATTAGGAGCAAGAGCAAGAAAATCTTTTACCACCTCCTTTCAGAGGTCAAGATACTTCTGGATTGCTCTCACTGTCAACAATCTATTCTCGCCAATTTATCCAGATATTTATCAACATCCTTTATGTCCCACAAAGTCTTTGAAAAAATCTTTTTTGCTGGAATCGGAAATTCGCCAGCGTAAAACTTGTTCTTTATAGTTTGAGGGCGCAAACCGATGTAATGACCCAATTCTTCAAAATTGAGCATCCTTTTCGGTATAGTCGCCTGTCGGCTTTTTTCTTTCGCCTTTTTCATACCGGTTTGAACTTCAAACCTTCACTGGGAGCTGTCAAAGCTCCGCCTCGTGGGTTACAGAACCCGGTGCCATTAATGTCATGTTCGACTCCTTTTGATTGACCCGGCAGGTTGTTTTCTAACTTTTGCCAGGGCTTGTTTTGGTTCTTCCTATTGTTAAACAACCTAAAACTTGTTAAGATTGCGCACTCAGAAATTCGATGTTTGCCAATCCCCTCTTTCGGGATGCGCTACCTAACCTTTTCTCAAATTATACTTGTATAATCAATGGGATATGTATGGACACGAAAAACAGTACAAAAGTGGACAAAGGTGGACAAAAGAAAAAGCTAACCGGATTTCATTCCGGGAAGCGGCTCAGTCTCGCACGGGATCTGCGGTTTTTGACAAATGATGAATTAGCTACGGAATTCAGACGCCAAACTAACACAGTTCAAAAATGGATAGATAAACGCCGTATTCCAAAAGGACTAATTCCTGCGGTGGCAAATTTCTTTGGGGTCGACGAATGGATGTTCTCTGACGATTATTCGATCACAGAAGAGGAATTTAAAAAGCGGTTCCCTTCAAAGACTCCTGAAGCACCGCCGCCTTCTCGTAAATCCCGGCTGACTCTTTTTCCTATTCACATTTTCCTACATAGTCTTTCTCAGAGCATTCCTGAACCGACGTCCATTAAAGATGACATGTTGGAGGAGAAACAAGAGAGCGCCCAAGACGTATCCTTGCCAGATGAAAACGTGCCATGGGATTGGGAGCAGGTTATTTCCAGTTCAAGTAGTGAAGCTGAGTATCATTTCCATAAAGGTTCCGAATGCAATAAGGATCGCGAATACGATCTGGCGATTTTCAATTTGGACAAGGCAATTTGGATGAATACACTTAACACCGACGCCTTGTGCCAGGCATACTACGAACGTGGGTATAGCTGGTACAAAAAAGATGACCTCAAGAATGCCTTTCAGGACTATCTGAAATCCTTACAGACTGAACTGGATAATCCGTTTCAAGACTTGAGTTTTAAATGGTACAGCAGAAATAGTGGGCCAGAGAGCATGAAAGAGTTTACCGAATTGGCAGAGGTCTTTCCAGACAAGGCGGTGGTTTACTATTTGCGGGGGCTTGAAGCGCTTGATCTAGGAGACTATGATTCAGCGGTGGCTGACTTCGACCGAGCTATTGACCTGGAACCAGGATCCGGCAACATAGAGGATTTCCACGCAGTAAGAGGATACGTTCTATACCAGAAAGGACTCTATTCAAAGACCCTTAATGACTTTACCCATTTGATCGAAAAAGGGATTGTTATCAGACCAGAGATCCTCTATTTTCGAGCTTTAGCATATGAAAAAGAAGGTGAAATCCGTGATGCGATCCAGGATATGGAAAAGTGTCTTCGCGCTGATCCAAATAGGGAAGTCTATTGGGAAAAGTTAAATGCCCTCAAGGAACTAAAAAAGCACAAGGGACCGATAACGGTTTCGGTACCCATCCAAAAAGAGTCAGAGAATCAAACCATTTAAGCAAGAACGCCTGTTGTAGCGCAGGTAATTTCCGGTAAATAAATACAGTTTATGGCGGGAAAGGAATCCGCATCTCTCATCTGAAAAGAACCTTTCAAAAGAACTTGTCCCACTCTGTCCCACCCTAAAAAGACCAAAAAGAAAAAAATATTTTATCCCACAGATGATTTTTTTGGAGGATGGTGGGGGATGAGGTCATGGAGGATTGAGGTTTTGCCATTCAAAAAAAGAGCAATCCAGATCACGGGCGGGCGTTTTAGCCATCAATTTAAAGTAGGAAAATTAGGAATCCGAAAATGTACTGAGTTGTATAGGAAAAATTTATCATTTCGTTCATAGAGATATCAATACTACTCCATCAGTCCACCCCCCTAAAGTTTATCCATCATAAAGATTCTCCAATGGTTTTTGTTCCAAAAAAAACTTGAAATACTGCCATAAGAAGAATATCATCATTTTAACATTAATCTTACTAATAAAAACCGAAGAAATCTCAGCAAAATCTCAATCATGATCGAATAGAGATTTTTGGTCGAGGGATAAATGTGGGGGGCGAAACTGACAATCGGGATATTCTCAATATATCTCAGGTTTACCCAATCCCCGGACTTGAATATATTAACAGGTTTTTGACCCCCCTAATATACAGGGTTTTTGTCAAGATAGTCCCAGGCAAAAGATGAAGGATATATCTGACAGCTTTGCGAAATCTGGTCGAATGTGGTACGCAAGGATCATGCACGAATCCAAAACTCGTCAGTAATCTCTTATGAAATATCTTCGCAGGTAATGAACATGTCTACAAAACCGACATATAAACGAGAAGGGGTCAAGAAGGGGTCAAATCTTTGATTGACCTTTCTTCATAACGAGTCCTATATTTTCCCATAAATCTTTTCGAATTTATGGTAAAAGGCATCCTGCCCGAGCCTGGCGCGGTTCATGACATGATACCACGCATCCGTGTATTCTATCCTGAGTGGTCTGGACATGATTTGCGCTTCTATTCAGATCGTTGAAGGTAGGTCAATCAAAGATTTGACCCCTTATCTTATATTGACATCCTCTACTTCACCCCAGCCTTCACGGCCATCGTGGCCATGAACGACTGGAGCTTCAACCTGATGCCCGAACTCAACTACAACCCCATCACCAACCTGGAGATGCGGCTCAGAGGGATTATCCCCGTGGGCGGAAACCAGACCGAATACGGCGAAAAACAGAGCGACTGGCGCGTGGAATTCCGGTTGCGGTATTTCTTCTGATCACATAGAATTTAATAATGAACTGCCACAGCGTAAGAAAAAGGCTTTCGGCCTATCAGGACAAAGAACTGTGCCCAGATGAGCAGGAGCAGATCGAGTCTCGCCTTCAAGGCTGTCCGGAATGCAGCGCACTGTATGCGTAGTTTCAGCATACGTGGAAGGTCCTCGGTGAATTGCCGGATATCCATCCCACACCGGGATTCTATCTGGAGTTTCGTCATCGGCACAACAGGACCCTGGTGAATGTATTGGGCATAGCGGTCGGGATCGCCCTCTTTGTCTCCATCAATGCCACATCTACGGCATATAAAAAAGCGGTGAGCCGGCCTTTTAAGAATCTGGGCGCCGACCTTGTTGTTCAACGGGCGGAAAAGCGCAACATGAAAGGGGGCCGGCCACTTCCATGGCCCTTGCCCTTATTGTAGGTTGTATGACCGGATATCTCCTGGGAAGGAGAACGGCCAGGATGAAACCTGCTGATATCTTGCGGCAACTGTAACATCATGCGCTTTGCATGTGGGCCGATTCCCTCGGAATCGTTTGGAAACGTTGCTGTTGTCGGGCCCTTTCTCCCAACTGTGCAAAGTGTCAATACTTTGTTACCCATATCGTCCAAAC
>Ga0207996_1000060_pt1 | contig 96965 bp, 106 predicted proteins | sample AntAceMetag02UKG_FD_184773 | JGI IMG/M metagenome (GOLD analysis project Ga0207996, IMG submission 184773) | Saline lake microbial communities from Ace Lake, Antarctica - Antarctic Ace Lake Metagenome 02UKG (SPAdes) (version 2) | ecosystem: Environmental > Aquatic > Non-marine Saline and...
CTCCAACTCTATAAATTCGGGAAAACCGCAAGCATGCCAAATTGGGAAGAACACACAAATAAACCGACTTCATTCGCAAATTACATCACACAAAATCAATCAATCGATGCCCACACCCTAATCCTAAGCGACAAACATTTATCTGAATCAGAATTTTCATCAACAGAAAAACCGAACAAAACCCCGAAATTCAAAATCACGAGAACCCTACCAGGCAAAGACATTGTAAAAAATTCTTCATACGAAGTAGATAAATACGGAAACTCAACGGAAGATCCAGTTTTAACAGAGAAAAACGCAGACAAAAGAACCGAAAAATATAATGAAATAAAAAAATTTGTTGAAAAGAATTTCGAAATGACAAAAATTCACGGCAAGAAAAATTCAAAGAACTTAGTTATAGGATGGGGCTCAACATCGGGAGCAATCAAAGACGCAATCAAAAACCTCGACGCCAAATTTCTACAAGTCCTATATTGCAAACCATTATCTCCACAAATCAAAAAAGAAATCAAAAAAGCAAATAAAGTAATATTAGTAGAATGTAATATAACTGGACAACTAGGAAGATTAATCCGAGAAAAAACCGGAATAAAAATAGAGAATCGATTATTGAAATACAACGGAAGACCCTTCCAATCCGACGAACTAAAAACCCTAATCAAAAACAAATTATGAAACCAAACTTAACAACAAAATCGGAAGTCACATGGTGCCCTGGCTGCCCAAACAACATGATCCTAGCGGCAGTAAGACAAAGCATCAGTAAACTAGTAGAATCTGGAAAAAACAAGCACGAAGATTTCGCAATGACAACTGACATCGGATGCCACGCAAAAATATTTGACTACCTAAACATTTCAGGAATCTACTGTCTTCACGGTCGTGCTATTCCAACAGGAATCGGAATCACCCTCGGAAACCCAAACCTAAAAGTCCTAACATTCGCAGGAGACGGAGCAGCATACGCAGAAGGAATGGCCCATTTTATCCACGCATTCAAATACAACGCAGACATGACACTAGTCCTACACGACAATCAATCATTCTCACTAACAACCGGACAACCAACTCCAACATCCCAACAAGGATATATATCAAAATCAGAACCACTAGGCGTCTTCGACAAACCAATGAACCCAATCAAATTAGCCCTCGCTGCCAACGCAACTTTCATCGCCAGAACCAACGCACGAGACATCCCACACATGACCTCAACACTAACAAAAGCAATAAACCACAAAGGATTTTCATTCGTAGAAATCATCCAAGATTGTCTAATATTCAACAAAGATGCAAACGGCAAAGACGAACTAATGTACAAAATAAAAGATAACTCCGACAAAAAGAAAGCAGAAAAAATAGCAGAGGAATTCGACTACAATTCAAAATCAGGAAAGATCCCATTAGGAATAATTTATCAATCAAAAGAAAAGTCATTAGCAGAAAAATGGCCCCAGTTAAAAAAACTAACCGACAAAAAAACTAATTGGCAAAACAAATAGTTAAATTAAAATTATCATTTCTCCGTCGAGGATTTCCCCACACTTTAAAATTACGTCTTAATACTAAGACAATAACACAACACAAAACCCTTTTTTATTCTTAACGTCCTCGACAAAAACGACACACATAAATTATTCTTCAAAAATATACATTGAAATATACATTGTTAACAATAGAAAAGTTTATAAAGAATTTGACTTTAAAAGTAACATGAATCAAAAAAAAGGTGAAACAAAAAAGGGAGTTACAATTCTCGTAATTATCGCACTTATTCTTGCTGTCACTGCAATTTCTATAAGAGTAATGGATTCAGAAAAAATTCCTACAACATATAATGGACCTACTGGAGACAATGGCGGAAATGTTGGAGTAGCAATTAACTCTCCAGTGATCGAAGACCGATTAGCGGACGAGACTCCGGGGGCAAACGCATGAACAAATCAAATTTATTAGTATATACTTCTTTAGTAGTTATAGTTATTTCTTTAGCAAGCATCGGACTTGAAGTTACAGGGAACGCAACCTCGAACGACACTGGTCTTGTAAACGTTACGATTGACTCCTTAGCTGCAATCAATTTTACAACGGCTCTCTTGAATTTTGGAAACGGAACTGTTAACGAATCAGAAGCAATAATTAATAGTGAAAGTAGTGTTGTTGGCGGAACATGGGACCCCGTAAGTGGTGCATTGGTACTTGAAAATATAGGAAACACAAATGTTAGCTTAGAATTAATAACAAACAAAACTGCTCAAGATTTCATAGGGGGTTCCGGTTCAACTCCTTTAGTCAGAGCAAAGGTAACACAAATTGGGGAACCAGGTTCATGTACAGGCGGAACAAACACATTTACTAGTTACGCAGAGATAAACACAACTCTCCAATCTGTATGTGATGAGTTCGGATATAATAGTACTACCGATCAAATCGAAATTGAATTTGAATTAACTATTCCAAGTGATACAACAGGAGCAAAGACAGTAGGTGTCGTAGCTGTAGGAACATATTAATTTATAAATTAAACTTCCCTATTTTATTTCATGAAGAGGTATATTATTTTCGGACTATTATTAATAGCAATTTTTGCAGGAAGCGTTCAAGCAGAAAGTATTGGAATTAGCCCAGTATATTACAAAGAATTTTTTGAACCAGGACTGGAAAAAAGTTTTGAATTTTATTCTTTTAGCGACAATCCAGAGAGAAAAATAAGAACCTATGCAAAGGGAGATTTGGCCCCTTATGTTAATCTAAGCAGAACAACCTTCACAGGAAGTGGCGTTTTTAGTGTATCGATAAAACTTCCTCAAGCAATAGCAAAACCAGGAACACATAAAATACTCATCGGCGCGATGGAAGATAAAGGCGGCCCAAATGAATCAACCTTCGGAGGAATCGCAGCAATACAGGGAAGAATAGATATCATCGTTCCATATCCCGGAAAATACACAGAATCAACATTCAAAATAGGCGATGTCAACGAAGGAGAAGACGCTCAATACGAATTAGAAACTCAAAATCTAGGAATGGAAAACGTAACAATAAAAACAAGAATCGAAATATACAAAGACGAAAGATCAGATAACTTATTAACAAAAATATTAGAAGAAAAAGAACTAAAAGCAAAACATATTCTAAACATAATAGACACCATGGAAACAAAAAATCTCCCACCAGGAGAATATACCGCGACCGCGAAAATCGACTATGGAACAATCGACGAAATAAATCAAACATTCCGAATTGGAGAATTCCTCGTAGAAGTAGAAGATTACGATTATCTCTTTGAGAAAGATCAAATAAATAAATTTAATCTCATTGTAAAAAACAAATGGAACTCTCCAATAGAAGAATTATACGCAGAAGTAGGAATAACAGATCAAGGAAAATTTATCACAAGCTTCAAAACCGTCTCAGTAGAGGCCGCGCCATGGGAAATAAAAAACCTAACCGGATACTTCGACTCAACTGGACTCGAACCAAAAAGATACACAGCAAACATACTCCTTTCATATGAAGGAGAAGTAACAAGCAAATTAGTAGCCATCTACATCAAAGAACCACCAAAGAAAACATACAGAATCTACGTCATAATAGCATCAATCGTAGGATTTATAATACTATTGACATATATACTACTAATAAGAAAAATAAGACAACTAAGTGGAAAAAAGAATGGAAAAAAGAAATAAAATCATCCTAATAACAGCAGTCATTATTATCATAACACTAATGGCTTTCGTAGCAAGCGCCCCTTTAAAAAAACAAGTAATCCCAGCAAAGTTTAGACTCGGTGACAAGCCAGGTTTCGATCTAACACCACAACAATTAACATTCGGACAAGTAACAAACGAAACCGGAACATCGAGAGGAATATCTATAGAAAACAACTTCGACAAAACAGTAAAAATATCAATAGAAGCAAAAGGAGAAATAAAAAAGAATATCGTGGCTTCAGAAAATGACTTCACTTTAGATCCCCACGAAGTAAAAAACATATCATTCTTCGTACACGCAAACGGATTAACAGAATTCAGAGATTACGTCGGAGAAGTCATAATCATCACAAGAAAAGCCTAACTACAACCCAAACACCCTCTTCGCATTCTCGAAAATATTCTCCGAAACTTCTTCAACACTAAGCTCCTTAATCCGAGCAACTTCCCCAATAGTCACAGCAACATTAGAAGGATCATTCCTCTCTCCGCCAATAGGTCCCAAATACGGCGAATCAGTCTCAGTCAACAACTGCCCCAACGGAACCATTTCCACCAACATCTTAAAATTATCCCATCTCTTTATCGCCGGCGGCACACTAAAATACCAACCATTCTCAACACACCGCTTAATCAAACTCTTCCGTCCACAAAAACAATGCATCACAACCTTCTCGTCCTTCATCCCATTCTCCTCCAGAATCTCTATAGCTTCCGTCTCAGCCTTCCTAGAATGGATCACAATCGACTTTTTCAACCTCTTCGCCAAATCTATCTGCTTCTCAAAAATAACCTTCTGTTTCTCAAAACTAGCCTTCCTACCCTCAGTATCAAAATCAAGCCCACATTCCCCAACAGCAACACACTCATCCGCATGCTCCTCAATCCAAGCAATCTCACCATCAATATCCTTAGAAAAATTCCCAATAGGATAAATCCCAAACGAAGCCTTCACGATATCATATTTCTTAGACAACTCCAAACATTCCCGATTCCTCTCAGGACTCGTCCCAGAATTAATCACAAACTCGACCCCTGCCTTCTTACATTTCTCAATAACCTCATCCAAATCATCTTTAAATCTAGAACTTTCCAAATGCGCATGAACATCAACTAATTTCATAAACATTAAATACCTTCACTCCTTAAAAGATTTATGATAGAATATCTAACCCTAATCTTAGCAATCCCCTTAGGAATAATGCTCGCCGGAATAACAAAAGACGAAAAAGAAATCTACTCTAAACCACCTTACTTCCCAATAATCCTCTGGATTCTCGCTTTCGCCGCAGCAATATTCTACACCCTAGACAAAACAATCGCATTAACTCTAACATTTGTTTTCATCACCACACTCATTTGGCACAAATCATGAAATGGAAAACCCCCCCTATTATAAAAATATACGAAGCACTTGGATGTATCGCAGACGAAAGAATAATAGAAGAAAACAACGAAATACACATATACTCTTCGAGTAAAAACAAATTCTATATAATAAAATATTCAGAAAAAGAAAATGCCATAATGTCTAACGATAATGGCTCATATTGGAAAGGATATCTTGGATACCCCGCTATAGCCTACCTCATGTTTATCAGAAAAATAAAATACCAAGAAAAAATATCAAAAGCATTAAAAGGAATAAAATGGAAAGACATAAATCAAAGATTCAAAAATGATTTCTCAAAAACAGAAAAATATATCAGAAGCTCCTTGTTGCTTCAAGGAATAAATCTAAAAGAACTTGACACAGAACTTGATAAGATTATGAAACAAATAAAAAAATTAAATCTAAATATTTTAGGAACTAAAACAAAACCTCCAAAAGGTTATTAGCACCCTAGACAAAACAATCGTCCTAACACTGACATTCGTATTCATTACAACATTCATATGGAACAAAGCTTGAATATCCAACATGAAATTTCCCATCAGAAAAAGAAACCCTCCCTGTACCTATGGCGCCAAAAGTGATTTCAAAAAATTCTTCATAAAGAAGTCGCGGTAAACCCACACACGCTAGAACACTACTAACCTCATTATAAGCCGTTTCTATAGTGTGTCTCCCAGGATCATCATGCACCAAATCAATCAAATAGCCAACAGAACAAAAATCACATCCCATCAATCACAAAAAACAAATTCATTAATAAATCTAACCCTCCCAAAAACTTAAAACCCCCCTTCTTCTCAAAAAATTATGACACTTTACATTATAGGAACAGGAATGGACAAAAACTCAATCCCAGCCGACGCTCTAGAAATCCTAAAAACCTGCGACACAATCTACCTAGAAAACTACACAGTAAACTTCCCATACCCAACAGAAGAATTAGAAAAAACCTACAAAATAAAAATAACAGAACTAAACAGGCAAAAAGTCGAAGACGAATCAATACTACAAGAAGCAAAAGACAAAGAAATCGCACTCCTAGTCTACGGCGACTCACTCTCAGCAACAACCCATATGCAACTAATCCTCGAATGTAAAAAACAAAAAATCCCTTACCAAGTCTTCCACAACGCCTCAATTATGACCGTAATCGCAACCACAGGCCTCCAACTCTATAAATTCGGGAAAACCGCAAGCATGCCAAATTGGGAAGAACACACAAATAAACCGACTTCATTCGCAAATTACATCACACAAAATCAATCAATCGATGCCCACACCCTAATCCTAACCGACATAGGCCTAAAAATCTCAGACGCAATTAACCAACTCCTAGAGTCCACTAATGACCTTCCAGAAAAAATCATCGCCCTATCAAACGCCGGAACAAAAAATCAAAAACTATTCTACGACACCCCACAAAACCTAAAAGAAAAAAACATCCCAATGCCATTCTGCCTAATCATCCCGACAAAACTCCATTTCATCGAAGAAGAAGCTATTCAAGAATTAAAAGAATAATCTTAAAAACATCTCTCCCAACATACTATCATGGCCGAAATTAAAGACATCGAAAAAGAAATATTAGAATTTTGGAAGAAAGATGGAACTTTCGAAAAATCCCTAAAGCAAACTGAATCAGGAAAACCATACATTTTCTACGACGGCCCTCCTTTCGCAACAGGACTCCCGCACTACGGACACATTATGGCCTCAATCCTAAAAGACGTCTTCCCAAGATTCTTCACAATGCAAGGAAGGTACGTAAAACGAAACTGGGGATGGGACTGCCACGGACTCCCAGTAGAAAGCATAGCCGAAAAAGAACTCGGATTAAAATCAAAAGACGAAATAGAAAAAATGGGAGTCAAAAAATTCAACGACTTCTGCCGAAGCAAAGTCCTAACTTACTCAGACGAATGGAAAAAATACATCGACAGAATCGGCCGTTGGGTAGACTGGGAAGGCGGCTACAAAACAATGGATACAGACTACATCGAATCAGTCTGGTGGGCTTTCAAGCAACTCTACGAAAAAGGCTACTTATACGAAGGCGAAAAAATCCTAATGTACTGCCCACACTGCGCAACCCCACTAGCAAAATCAGAAATCGCAATGGACAACTCCTACAAAAACGTAAAAGATATAACAGTCGTCGTAAAATTCAAACTAGAAGAAGAAAACACCTACGCACTCGCATGGACAACAACCCCATGGACACTACCCTCAAACCTCGCCCTAGCAGTAAACCCAAAACTAACTTACGCCTATGTCAAAGACAAATCCGATGGCAACACATACCTCCTAGCAAAAGACCTAATAGAAAAATTCTACAAATCCAAAGATGAATACGAGATATCAAAAGAAGTAAAAGGAGGAAAACTCGAAGGGAAAAAATATGAACCCCTATACCCCTACTTCAAAGACACGCCAAACGCATTCAAATTTTTAATAGCAGATTTTGTAACAGCTGAAGAAGGAACAGGAATCGTTCACACAGCTCCGGCATTCGGTGAAGACGATAATGCAATTTGCAGAAAATACGAAATCCCAATGGTTCAACCAGTTGACGACAATGGACACTTCACCGACGAAGTAACAGACTACGCAGGCAAATACGTCCACGACATAAACGAACAAATCGTAATCGACCTAAAAAAAACAAACAAAGCAGTCATGTCAAGAAAAATGGAACACGAATACCCATTCTGCTACCGATGCGACACAAAACTAATCTACCGAGCCCTACCAGCCTGGTTCGTAAACATCCAAAAGATAAAAAATAAACTCCTAAAACTTAACAAAAAAATAAACTGGATTCCAGAATTCCTAAAAGAAGGACGAATGAATCATAACATCTCAACAGCTCCAGATTGGAACGTCACAAGAAACCGATACTGGGCAACAGCTATTCCAATTTGGAAATCAGAATCAGGCAAAATAAAAGTAATCGGCTCAATTGAAGAACTAGAAAAATTAACAAATAAAAAAATTACCGACCTACACAAAGACACTCTAGATCCAATCAAACTAAAAATCGACGGCGAAGAATATACAAGAATCCCAGAAGTTCTAGACTGCTGGTTCGAATCAGGAGCAATGACCTTCGCACAATTTCACTACCCATTCGAAAACAAAAAATTCTTCGACGAACATTTCCCCGCCCAATTCGTCGTCGAATACATAGCCCAAACACGAGCTTGGTTCTACTACATGATGACATTATCCGCAATACTCTTCGACAAAATTCCATTCGAAAACGTTCTAACAACTGGAACAATCCTCGCCGAAGACGGACAAAAAATGTCAAAATCTCTAAACAATTATCCAGATCCCTTGGAAGTCATAGACAAATACGGAGCCGACGCTTTAAGATTTTACATCTTATCGTCATCATTCGCCATAGCAGACAACGGAAACTTCTCAGAAAAAGGATTAAAAGAATCCTACAAAAAAGTAATCGTTCTACTATACAACGTCGCAAACTTCTACAAAGACTACCAAACCACAAGCGACAAACCACAAGCGACAAGCAAACATATAATGGACCGCTGGATAATCTCAAAAACAGAAACACTAAATCAAGAAGTTAAAAAATACCTAGAAGAATACAACACTATCAAAGCCTGCGCTGCAATAAAAGAATACATCGAAGACTTGTCAACTTGGTACGTCCGAAACTCCAGAGATCGATTCAACGAAAACAGCGAAGATGCAAGAAAAACCCTTAGATATGTCCTAGAAAAAATCACAAGAGTTCTAGCCCCAATCCTACCATTCACAACAGAAAAAATATTTAGGGACCTAAACGGAAAAAACAAGTCAGTCCACCTAGAAGAATATCCAAAACCAAACACAAAAGCTATAGACGAAGGCCTTGAGGCTCAAATGTCTCACACGAGGACAATAGTCTCCCAAGGACTAAGACTAAGAGACCAAAACAAAATCGGATTAAAATGGCCGCTATCATCAGTAAACGTCGCCGCAAAGGTCAAATTATCAGAAGAACTAAAATCAGTCGTAATCCAAGAGCTAAATGTCAAAGAATTCAAAGTTAAACCCTGTAACAACGCAGAGCTTGAAATAACCCTAGACACAAAGATAACGCCAGAACTCGAAGCCGAAGGTTTCGCAAGAGAAATCACTAGAAAAGTCCAGGCCGCAAGAAAAGAGGCAGAATTAGTCAAATCGGACTCAATCGAACTAGAAATATCATCAGAATTCGACGACAAACTAGAATCACAACTCGATTTCATCAAAGAAAAAGTTGGCGCTAAGACCATTTCTCTCAAAGATTCAAAGAAAAGTTTTAATCACTCCAAAGAGGGTAAAATAAGAGAACAATCTTTCTCCATTAGGTTCAATAAAATTTAATTATCGTCGATAAAAGTCATTTTCACCCCTCAATTCCGAGACATTTTAAAGAAACATTTAAATACTATTCAAGACTAAAAGAATTATGATTGTCAAAGAGGAATTTTTGAGCAGACTAAGAAAGATATTCGACTTAAATCTCTACGAAGTAAAAGTCTGGACAGCGCTTCTCTCTCGAGGAACCTCAACAGCAGGCGAATTATCCTCAATCTCCGACGTGCCACGTTCTCGAACATACGATATCTTAGAATCCCTAGAAAAGAAAGGCTTCATCGTCATGAAGCTAGGAAAACCCATCAAATTCGTAGCACTAAAACCAGAAGAAGTAATCGAGAGAGTAAAAAAGAATCTCATAATTACAGCAAAAGACAAATCAAAAAGACTAGAAAAACTAAAAGGCGACGACGTTCTTGAAGAATTAAGTGGATTATTCTCAGAAGGAATAAAATTCGTTGAGCCAACAGATCTCTCAGGCGCACTAAAAGGAAGACAAAACATCTACAACCATCTAGACATGCTAGTCAGAGAAGCCCAAAAAACAATCACATTAGTAACAACAGCAGACGGACTAAGTAGAAAATTAGAAGTTCTTTTACCAAGCTTAGAAAAAGCAAAAAAGAGAGGCGTTAAAATCAGAGTTGCTGCCCCAATAAATAATGAAAACAAGTCAGTAGCAAAAGACTTCGCAAAAGTAGCAGATGTCAAAAATGCCGACGGTCTCAAAGCAAGATTTATGATAATCGATAGTGAACAATTAATGTTCATGCTTCTAAACGACGAAGAGGTCCACCCAACTTACGACGTAGGAGTTTGGTTAAACACAGAATTCTTTGCACAAGCACTAGAGCAACTTTTCGAAATTGCTTGGAATGATTTTAAATCAGTTAAATAAACATGAAAAAAGGATCCCTTGGTACACTACTAATTACCATTTTTATTGTTATAATTATTATTATTATTATTATTATTATTCTAAGACCAAATTGCACCAAAGAAGGAAATCTGTTCCTAAATAACAAAAAACCATGCTGTTCTGGATTGACCCCAAAATCAGTACATATAAATTTTGTAACAATAGAAGGAAAATGTTATGATTTTATTGATATGTATTCTATGGATCTAAATAAATTTTGCATTGCATGTGGAGATGGTAAATGCAGTAAATTAGAAAATAAATGCAATTGTGAAAAAGATTGTTCTAATCAACCATCTGATTATGAATCAATTGAAAAATTTTGCTCCTCTCAAGACTACTCTAAATATTGCGAAGAAACAAATCAATATAGCGGAAAAGCTTGTGAACTATGTCAAAACTAAGTAAATATCAAGAATCAAAGACAGAATAAGTAAAGAATTCTACATCTCTTCCAAAGTCTCAATCCCCAACAAACCCAAACTCTTTTTCAAAGTAACCCTAAAAGCATCAACCAACTTCAGCCTAAACCCTTCTTCAATGCTCCCCAAAACCGGACAATCATGATAAAACTCATTAAACATCTTAGACAACTCAAAAGCATAATTAGCAATCAGATTCGGCGCCAGTCCATCATAAGCTCGTCGGACAACATCCCCAAGCCCATCAATCTTTTTCAATAACCGAATCTCCGAATCCTTCAAATCAACTATTCTTACAGCCTTCTTGCTCTTCACTTTCCTAATAATCGAATTCGCCCTAGCATAACTATACAACAAATAGGGGCCCGTATCCCCCTCGAAACTCAAAAATTTATCAACATCAAAAACCATATTATTCTCTCGATTATTTTTCAAATCCCCATAAAAAATAGCAGCCATAGCAACCCTATGAGCCCTCATATCAAGTTCTTTCTTAGAAAGCTTCTCTCTCTCGCTCAAATTCTCCCTCGCCTTCTCAGTCACTTCCTCCAAAATATCTTTCATATAAACAGTTTTACCTTTTCTTGTAGAAAGCTTCTTTCCATCCGAAGCCAAATAAAGACCGTGAGCAACATGAGTACAATCCTTCGCCCAAGAATAACCCATCATTTCAAGAACCTTAAAAAATTGCTTAAAATGAAGCCTCTGTTCACCACCAACCTCATAAATCATCCTGTCAAAATTATACTCCTTCTTTCTATTAATCGCCGCAGCCAAATCTCTCGTAGCATAAAGACTCGTTCCATCACTTTTCTGAATCAAAACAACACCAAGTCCTTCGTCCTTCAAGTCAACAATACTCGCCCCATCATCCTTCTTCAATAATTTCTTTTTCTTCAGCTCGTCGATAACAGGCTCCATCTTATCATTATATTTACTCTCCCCACTAACGACATCAAAAGAAACGCCTAAAACATCATAAAGATCATCAAACTTTTCAATAGAAAGTTTTCTAAATCTCTTCCAAATATCTAAATTCCCAACATCACCTTCTTCTAATTTTTTAAATTCCGCCCGAGCCTCATCGTCAAACTCATCACTAGAACTAACCTTAACATACAATTCCTGCAAATGCAAAACCGCATCTTCCTCAAGTTTCTTCTCATCGCCCCACTTCTTATACGCCAAAATAATCTTCCCAAACTGAGTTCCCCAATCTCCCAAATAATTAATTTTCACAACCTTATACCCATTAGCCTCACTAATTTTACCAATAGAATTACCAATAATAGTCGACCTCAAATGACCAATCCCGAAAGGTTTCGCAATATTAGGACTTGACATATCAATACAAACCGTCTTCCTCTTGCCCAAATCATTATCACCAAAATCTTTCTTCTTCACCTTGGCTAAAACATCCTTAGCCAAACTTTTTTTGTCAACAAAAAAATTCACATAAGCCCCCTTAAAATCAACATTAGAAACCTCCTTCGGCAACTTCTTTCTAAACTTCTCAGCCAAGTCCTCGGCAATCTTCATAGGATTGGTCTTCATTTTTTTAGCCAAACTAAAACAAGGAAAAGCAAAATCACCAAGCTCCAAACTAGGCGGAACCTCCAATAAATTCGCAACCTCGTCCAGCGAAACCCTAAGCTCATCGGAAATCAACTTAACAACATCTTTCATAAAACCCCAAACAAAAACTAATTTATTAAACTATTCATTATAAAAATAAAAATAAAAAACCCGGACAAAGCCGGGCATATAAAATTACTTCTTCTTACTCCAAGCAACTATTCCTAATGCTATCAAATAAAGAATGCCTCCAACTTCTGGAATTATCAACGACAAACTAAACCATCCTGGCTGCTTTCTTTTCTCGAAAATCCTCCACAACGCAATGATAGACAAAACAAACAAAGCTATCCATCCAAGAACCGGAATAAATATCAAGAATATCCAAGCCCAATGGAAACCGCCAAGGCTCAAAACCATAGCAATTCTAACTATCGGAATCCAAGCAATCCAAGCGTTCCTATACTTAAGCTTCTTCGCAATCGAATACCATGCAAGAGAAGTATAAACGTAAATACCAGCAAGAAAGACAAGAGCAATAAGTAGTCCAACAACAAGCAACGACCCTAAAATCGCACCACCAATAAAACCACTAACAACCGGACAAGCCTCAATAAACTCCGAAGCATTTCCTTCAAAACCCGAAGTCATAATCTCAGCACAACTTTCAAATACAATTTTCACACCTCCATAAAATAAACGCCAAAAGATTATTTAAAACTTTAGAACCCGACAACTTCTTTTAATTCTCCAGCAACCCATCAATCTTATCAATTATTTTTTCTATTCTAATCTTCGCCAAAACCAACATCTTATATCTCTCAGGATTTTTCTTACTACGCTCAAGAAGATCATTAAATCGTTCATCAAAAGAAACGACCATGTCATGTTTAATATGACTATCAGCATATGTCAACAATTCTTCTTCCAAACTTTTCGGCTCAAATTCCCCTACAAAACCCTTCTCCTCAGCAACCTCCATAGCTGAAGAATGTGTTTCGACAATTTTCCCAAGTTCCCCAAGACCCTCTTCTCTTAAAATATTCGCGCCAGTAAAAGGATGTAAAATATCTGAAACAACTCCATTCTTCCCAATATCATGAAGCAGTCCAACAATCCTCATTTTCTCAGAATCAATATTCAACTCAGGATGCAACTTATTCAATCTCACACAAACATCATACAAAAAATCTGCCACAGCCCTAGAATGATTAAAAAGTCCTTCTAAATTTTTATTTTCACTCAAACGCGTTCTCAACAATTCTTCCGCTTCTTCATAACTAATTTTTCTATCCATTAAAACACCGCCCACTTACCCGCAGCCTTCTGTTCCCTATCCAAAACCGAACCCTTCTTATTAATCCGCGGCCGACCACTCTCCTTATCTTTCCTCAAAGTTATATCCAAGCTCTTCAACAAATTTGAAACACCTTCCTCAAAACCTCGAATCTCACTAGCCTCTCCCTTAATACCAGGCTCCCCACCAAAATTAATAACCGAATCCGCCAAATACGAAACCAACAACAAATCATGATCAACAACAAACGCCGTCTTCTCCCTCTCATTCATAATATCCTTAATCGCCTTCGCAACCGAAATCCTCTCCTCAACATCCAAATAAGCCGACGGCTCGTCAATCAAATAAACATCAGCATCCTTCGCCAAACACCGAGCAACACTAAACCTCTGTAACTCACCGCCAGACAACTCCTTCAACTTCTTAGATTCCAAAACCCCAATATTAAAAACCGACTTCAATTTTTTATTTATCTTCTCCTTAAAGCAAATATCCCGAACAACATCCTCGCTATCCGTAAACAAATACTGCGGCTTATATGAAATATCTAAATCTAAATCAAGTCTCCCCAATGAAGTCTCCAGCTCGCCAGCCAAAGCCCGGACAAAAGTAGTCTTCCCTGTCCCATTCCTACCAAGTATACCAATCACATGATTCTGATGAATCTCCCCCTTCTTAATATCCAACTCAAACCCAGTATCAAACTTAACGCTAAAATCAGGCCACTCAGCAATCTTAAACCCGCCCATTGCAGGATTCTTAGTAAAATTAAAATTCAACTCCTTATCCCGAATCCTCAAATTCTCCTCCTTCAAAAACCCATGCAAATAAGCATTCACACCTTCCTTACTCCCCTTAACACCAGACACCGTCCCAAAAGCACCCTGCCCCCCAAAAAAGATATTCAAAAAATCCGTCAAATAATCCAAAATCAACAAATCATGCTCAACAACAATAAGAGTTTTCTCCTTAGAAATCTCTTTCAAAAAATCACTAACCCGAAGTCTCTCGCCAATGTCCAAAAAAGCCAACGGCTCATCGAAAAAATAAATATCCGCCTCACCCAAACTCGCAGCCAAAATCGCAATCCTCTGTAACTCACCACCAGACAACTTATTCATCTTATTCCCAAGAACTTGAGAAACACCCAATCTCTCAGCCAAAGCCTTAATTTCGTCCTTAGAGCCCCTCTTAGACAACAACTCCATCACCGGCACATCAATAGCCAACTGCGACAAATTCTGCGGCTTATACGAAACCTTCTTATCCTTAAGCGACTCCAAATACCTCAAAATCTCATTCCCCTTAAAAAATTTCTTAATATCATCCTTACTAGCTTCACTCTTCCCTAAATTAATCTTCTCAGTCCCAGCCAACAATTTCACAGCAGTAGACTTCCCAATACCATTCCGACCAAGCAACCCAAGAACAAACCCTTCTTTCGGTGTCGGTAAACCATAAAGCGCAAACCCATTCTCCCCATAACGATGCACCAAATCCTCCTCACTAACCGACGGCAAATTAATAATATCAATCGCACCAAACGGACACCGCTTCACACAAATCGCACACCCGACACAAGTATTTTCATCAATAGCACACTTATCCTCAATAGTCACACAGCTATCAGACTCCTTCTTCTCAACCGGACAATATTTCTTACACTCACTCCCACAAATCGCCGGCTTACATTTTCCCTTATGAACTATAGCTAACTTCATATTAAACAGAATAAATTTACAGTTTTAAAGCTTTAGAACTAACATTTCTTCCCACATTCCGGACAAAACTTTTCTCCACCTTCCAAAGCCCAATTACAATCCTCACACCGCTTAATATCTTTCCTCTCCTCAATAATCGCCTCATAATCATCACGCCCCGAAAGAATCTTCCCCATTATAGACTTAACCTTCTGTTTATCTTCCCCTTCTTCCTGATATTTCGTCAAATCAAATCCGTCCATTATATTTTCTAGAAATTGCCTCTTTTAAATTTTATCTCTCTATAATTTTATACTTTCGATCAAAGCGCCTCTGCTTCGTAAAAGAAATAACTCCCTCAGCCGCAAAACCAAGACCCGTCAAAAACCAAAACCAATCACTATCTACTCCAATTCCAAAAATCAACTTCGAAAAAACTAATCCAGCCATCAAAATCCCGACGACAATCACCAAAACATAAGTCGAATAATCTAATTTCATTATTAAGAGAAAACCACATATTTTATAAATCTTCACCCCAACATTTAACCATGACAAAATGTGAATTATGCAAAGAAGAAATTAAAACGACTTTCCTAGATAAACTAGACGGAACTATCATAAAAACAGGGAAAGGCGAAGACTCAAAAACACACTATATCTGTTCAGATTGCCAAAAAGAACACAAAGAAAAATTAAAAGAAAAATTATCTTAAAGCCTGCGTAGCTCAGTTGATAGAGCGCAACACTCGTAATGTTGAGGCCACGGGTTTGACTCCCGTCGCAGGCTTAGAAAATAAACCTAAAAAAATAAAAGTTCGATCAGGCCCATAACAAGATCGAACAAAATAAAATTATTGCAGTTCAGCGTCGATTACCTGCTTAAAAGCAGAATATGGTTGCGCCCCAGAAAGAAGCTTCCCATTAATAAAAAACGCCGGAGTTCCCTGAACGCCCGCACTCTGACCATCCAAAAAATCTTTCTCAACCTCAGAAGCCATTTCTCCAGAATCTAAACACTCATTAAATTCCGACACATCAAGACCAATATCAACAGCATATTGCTTAAAAGTATCAACGCCACCAACAACACCTTTATCAAATAAAACATCATGCATCTCATAATACTTATCTTGCTCACCAGAACATTCAGCAGCCTCAGCAGCCTTCTGCGCATTTTGATGAAAACTCAAAGGAAAATCCCTAAAAACAATCTTTACCTTTCCAGTCTCAACATAATCCTTACGAATTTGACCTAAAGTTTGGCTATAAAACCTAGCACAAAAAGGACACTCATAATCACTAAATTCAACAATAGTTACCGGAGCATCAGGATCGCCCTCGACAGAATCATCATCCATTAAAGAATTCAAATCAACCGAAGGAGCTGTCCGAACAGGAGCCTCACGAGAAGGAACCCCCACGGCATTTCCAGTAACCTGACTACCATTACCCGAAAAAGCAAAATAAGCCAAGCCAACAACCAAAACTATCAGAACAATAGAAACAACCTTCCAGTTATTATTCATTTTTTCTTCACTCATATTATATTTTCCTCCTTCTCAATAAATTAGCATTAGTAACAACAGTAATACTCGACAACGCCATCGCAGCCTCAGCAAACACAGGATTCAAAACTCCCGCCACGGCCAACGGAATCGCAATAACATTATAAAAAAACGCCCAAAACAAATTCTGCTTTATCTTACCAAAAGTCGCATTCGACAAATTAATCGCCTGAACAACCCCCGTCAAATTCCCCTTCGCGAGAACTATATCCCCTGCCTCAATCGCAATATCCGTCCCTGTCCCCATCGCAATCCCAACATTCGCCTGCTTCAAAGCCGGAGCATCATTAATCCCGTCACCAACAAAGGCAACAAATCCCTTTTTCTGCAACTCCATAACCTTCCGAGACTTATCCTCCGGCATAACCCCAGCAATAACTTCCTTAATCCCAACCTGTTTCGCAATCGCCCTCGCCGTAATCTCATTATCACCCGTAATCATCACCGTCCTAAAGCCACCCCGATTCAACCGACCAACAGCCTCGACAGAATCTTCCTTAACCGCATCAGCAACCCCAATCACACCCACAACCTTCTTATTCTCAACAACAACCATAACGCTCATCGCCTTCTCAGCAAACTCTCTAACAACCCCTGAATACTTACCCAAAGCAACCTTCCTATCCTTCATCAGAGCCTCATTCCCAACAACATACTTCTTTCCCTTAATCGTCCCCTCAAGACCCTTCCCTCGAATAATCTTAAAATTCTTCACACTTAGATACTTCTTCAAATTAGCCTTCCGAACAATCGCCTTAGCCAACGGATGCTCACTTAATTTCTCAAGCGAACCAGCAATCTCAAATAACCTCTTCTCATCCTCAGCAGAAACTTCAACAACTTCAGGCTCGCCCTTGGTAATCGTCCCAGTCTTATCGAAAACAACCATTTTAACTTCCTTCATCGTCTGAATCGCCTCACCCTTCCGAATAAGTATCCCTTTCTTCGCACCCATCCCAGAACCGACCATCAACGAAATCGGAACCGCCAATCCCAAAGAACAAGGACAAGCAATAACCAAAACAGAAATCGCATTACTAAGAGCAACACTAAGTCCCACTCCACCAAAATAAAACCAACCCAAAAAAGTCAAAACAGCTAAACTCAAAATCACCGGAACAAAAACCCCAGTCACCTTATCGGCCAACTTCTGAATCGGAACCTTCGTCCCCTGCGCCTCCTCGACCAACTTAATAATATGCGACAAAAAAGTATCCTTGCCAACCTTAGACGCCTTAACATACAAAACCCCATCCTGATTCAAAGTCGCCCCAATAACCAAACTCTTAACGGTTTTCTCGACGGGCAAACTTTCCCCAGTAATCATCGACTCATCAACGGCACTCTCACCCTTAACAACAACACCATCCGTCGGAATTTTCTCACCAGGCTTAACAACCATCACATCACCAATTCTCACGTCCTCAATATCAATTTCAAACTCTTCCTTACCTCTCAAAATCCTGGCCTTCTTCGCCCCAAGCTCCAACAATTTTCTAATCTCAGAAGTCGCCCGCCCCTTTGCCTTAGCCTCGATAAATTTCCCAGTAATAAAAATCGTCATAATCATTCCAGACACCCCAGCAAAACTAGTTACATCAATAAAAAAACTAAGTATACCAGTCAAATAAGCAACAACAGTCCCAAGCGCAATCAAAGAATCCATCGTAAACTGTAACTTAAAAAATCCTCTTATCCCAGACTTAACCGTATGAAAACCAAAAATAAAAATAATCGGAAAACTCAAAATCAACATCAAAGGAGTCATCCATTTCATAGGCACTATCCCCACACCAAACAAATCCTCAAAATACATAATCCCCATAATCAAAACCGTCAAAAACCATGTTCCAATAAGTTTCCTCTTCCAAACCCCAATCTCATCCTTTTTCTCAGATGAAGCCAAAGCCTTACCTTCACCAAAATCAACATTCACCAACTTAAACCCAGCACCCTTCACAACTTCATCAAGATACTTAGCAGAAACACCATCGCTAACTTCCGCAAAAGCTTTCCCACTAACCGGATTAACACTAACATCATTAGCCCCAATCTTCTCCAATTCAGAAGACATTATATTCGAACACGAAGCACAATGCATTCCCTCAATATCCAACTTAATTTTTTTCATTTTTATTACTGTATTTTATTCCTTCTGTATTTGTTTAACTAGCCATACTATTGCCAAAACCAACACAACAACAAACAAAACGCCAATTAACCAACCAAAAAACATTCCACCAAAACCATAATTACCAGACATCATACCAGACATTCCACAACCATAATCTCCAACATCAGCCGACACAAAACTCATCATCAAACCAACCGCCAAAATAAAAAAATATTTTTTATCCATTCTAAAACCGATATCGCCCAGCCTCCAAATTTAATTTAGTTATAATAAGATAATCTCCCTCAACTTCCGCAGGCAAATACCCAGGCCAACAACCGCCACCCTTTAAGTTCGCACTTCCGATTCCAGAAATCCTATAATGATTCCCACAATTATTACAAACCATATCATCCCCTTCCTGCCGATAACCTTTCTTAGATCTATAACAAACATCACAAGCATTAAACGCCGTCTTCACCGAACCATCCTTAGCCCGAACAACAAAAAATTCAATCCCATCATAATCAAAAAACTGCGCCTCTTCGCCAATGCCATCTAAAGAAAACTTTACAACATCTCCATCATCAATCATCTCAGCAGCAACTACATTCCCAGTCATTCCACCAAATACAATATATATAACACCAACTAAAACCAAGGCCCCAGCTCCAAAATATATCTTATTCATTCAACACCCTCCTATTAATAGTATTAAACTTCCTCATACAAATCTTACAACAAAATTCCTCAAGACCCTCAATCGCCATCCCACACATCTTACAGCCTCGACCAACGCCAGAAAAAACTTCCATTTTGCAAACAGGACAATTTAACACATCTCCCATCTTATCCTCCACAAGTCGAACCGCCGCCACAGCCCCCTCCACATCCGCCGCCACACGAACCATCACAACTACCACTAGAGGCAGTAACCTCCGCAGCAACATCTAACTGACTCGCCGACGCAACACCATCATCAGTCACAACAAAAACCCCAGGAATCATTCCCATCCAACAACTCCACCGAACAGTCCCAATCTCATCAGGCGTAAACTCTACAACATTCATCCCCTTCTTCAACTTAACATCCAAGCCATAATCCCGAACAACAATCTCATTATTACACCCCGTCAATTCCTTCACATCAATATTCCACTTAACAGGAACCCCTTTTTTCAAAGTAAAAGTATCAGGAGTCCAACCATAACGATCAACCTCCATATTAATCACCTGATAATCCCCTTCTATTGCAGCACCAGCAGAACTCGCACTAACACCAAACACGCTAGCGCCAATCGCACTAAAACTATAATCACTCCCCAAAACAACAAGCCCCCGATTCAACATTATCAATCCCAAAATTAAAACAAGAACCGCCGCAACTTTCAAAATCCTTTTAGTCGCATTCTTACTAATAACAGAAGTCAACGAACCAAACCCAATCAAAACAGGCAACGTCCCAAGACTAAAAGCCCCCAAAGATAAAAACCCAGTCCAAAAACTCCCTGTCCCAGCCGCATACAAATACAAAGCCTGCAACGGACCACAAGCGATAAACAAACCACTAAGTATACCCGTCATAAAAGGCGCCTTGTAAAAGCCCTTAGCATCATGCGTCGTCTTGCCAGCCCACCTAGTCAAAAACTTCGGATTAAATTGAAACTTCCTAAAAAACCCGACACCGAGCATACTCAAAGCAAAAGCAATCATAAACAACCCAGCAAAAATCGCAATCCCCCCACGAAGCCCAACACTAAAAGCAAAGACCCCTCCAATCAAACCAAAAATTCCTCCGATCACAGCATAAGAAACAACCTTCGCCCCACCATAAACAAAATGCTGCTTAAACCCCTTGTGCCCCTTCTCAGCATTCTTAGTAGTATACCCCACAACAAAAGCCCCGCACATCGAAATACAATGAAACCCAGTCAACACCCCAACAAAAAATAATATAATAAGACCAGAGCTCTCCCCAACACCAGGAATAGAAAAATTCAATTCAGAAACCCATCCATATATAAGATAAGCCAAAACACCCAAAGAACCAATCATAAACAAAAGCCCAATCTTATCACCAACACTTCTACCCTTCTTCTCTTTCCTAATACTAAACTCATCATCTTCAATCAAACCAACAACTTCCTTTTCACTAATCTTATCCTCATCAAAATCAACTTCAACAGTACCCTTAGAATAACTAGCCGAAACACTTCTAACCTTCTCCTTCAATTTACCTTCAATAAGATTAGAACATGAATTACAAGTCATCCCATCAACTTCAAAAACCTTTTTCATATAAAACCTAAAAAAATATTTTATTTAACCACTTCGCTGAAACTAGTTTCAATTATATTAACTCTTCAAAACAATAATATTATTCATTCCTCGGCGCTTCCTCTCGACAATCTGCTTAGCCTCAAGCTTATCCATCATCCGTGTCATCTTCACCTTCCCAACACCCAACTCTTCCATCAAACTCTTCTGAAAAAACGCCCCACCTTCTCTCTCCAAAATCTTAACAACATTTTTCTCAACAGAATCCAACCCAGAAAGATTAATCTTTTTCTTTTTCTCCCGAACCTTCTTCACAACCACTTTCTCAACAACCCTCTCGCTCTCCTTACTAAAAATCAAAAACAAACCAATCAACAAAACCAACCCCGCAACCGCTAAACTCAAATTCGTCTGCAAAGAAATCGTATCATACATAGTACAAGTCGTCCCATGATCACAAGTCTGGTCAACAACGTTCTTCATACCAGAATTAAACAACAAAATTATAACTCCAATCATAACCGCAATCCCAACAATCAAGAATCCAACATTCCTATTCTTCATAAAAAATCCAGCTAAATCGCCTATAAATAACTATCCTTAACACCGTTGACAAAATATCCCACCTCCGATAATCTTTTATATCGCTTTTATCGCATAATTATACGTGGGGATGCCGGAGTGGCCAAACGGGCTGGACTTAAGATCCAGTAGCATCTTTGCTTACGGGGGTTCGAATCCTCCTCCCCACATGGAACACAAAATCTTAAAAGGCATCCTAATCTAATATTTTCATAGCGGGGTGGAGCAGTCTGGTCAGCTCGTGAGGCCCATAACCTCAAGGTCACGTGGTTCAAATCCCGTCCCCGCTATTCTTATAAACTTCACCCATTTATTCTAAATATGACACTTATCCTAGGAATCGACGATGCAGGAAGAGGCCCCGTCCTAGGACCAATGACTCTAGCCGGAGTAATAATAGACAAAAAAGACGAACAAACACTAAGAAACTGGAACGCAAAAGATTCAAAACTCCTAACCCCAAAACAACGAGGCGAAATAAAAGAAAAAATAGTCGCCCAGTTTAAATATCACACAGAAATTTCAACTCCAAAAGAAATAGACGATCACGAAAACTTAAACCTACTAGAAGCCCAAAAAACCGCAAAAATAATCAATGAACTAACTTACGAGCTAACTGAGAAAGTGGAAGTTATAGTAGACTGCCCCTCAACAAACATCCAATCTTGGACAAATGATGTCCAAAAACTCCTCAAAAAACCAGAAATCATTTCCCTTTCCTGTGAACACAAAGCCGACGCAAACCACCCAATAGTCTCAGCCGCCTCAATCGTAGCAAAGGAAAAACGAGAAGACGAAGTCTACAAATTAAAACTCTCATTAAAGACCGACTTCGGTTCCGGATATCCCGCAGACCCAAAAACAAAAGAGTTCATTACAGAAAATTTTAACAACCCTAAATACAAGCACATTATCAGATTCTCGTGGAACACAGTCAAAAAACTAGTCAAAGCAACTAACCAAAAAAAACTATTCTAAGGAATTACAAAAAAATAAGCAATCAAAAATACTAAAACTATTACAATTATTCCAAGAAAAACCCAGATCCAATCATTCTTATGATAAATATGCTCACGACCAAACTTCCTTGGATTTTGCCATAAAGGAACCGTTACTTTTTTCCAATAAAAATATTGAAGGATAGTACCGATAACAACCAGAAACACCATAGAAATAATATTATAAAACGTGATATCAATCATGAACAACTTAAAAAAAACAATAGCAATAAATGAATTAATAGAGGCATTTATGATGAAAAATTTCTTACTAATCAATAAAAAATTTTTCTTAAGAATCAAGCAAACAACTCCTGTCAGAATTAAAAGTATTAAAATAAAAGATACGATAAAAATAAAGCTTTTATTACCAAGAATCCAAGATAACATACCCATCAAACTCTCGAATCCCATAAGCAATTAATCATAATATTACTTATAAAACCTCATATAATTTCAACTAATTAGAAGAAACTTTTCTAGAAACTTTTCTCTTCGAAATAAAATAAATCGCCCACAACGTCGCAACAACAACCGGAGGATATAACATGAAACTTATTATCGCACGATTAATAGTAGCCCCACTAACAAGCCTATAAATTCCAAGTGAAAAAATAAAAACACACCCTATAGTTACTAAAAAAATAATAAACCACAATTCTCCATCGCCACCAGAGCTCAATCTTTCGTCACGCAACTTTTTCATAATAAAACCCATACTTCAAAACTTATAAAATCTTCCAAACAAAAAACTAAATACCATTCTCACAAGAATAAACGCCATCTATCAGATTTGAATTAGAAGGTATAATATATTCAATTTCATACTTCTTACAAATAGCCTCAACCAAAGCCGAGCAAACCCTCGCCCCATGCATCCACTTCGGAGATTCTGGCATCATACTCTCTAATTCTTGAAACTTAATCTTCGAGAAAATTTCCTCATTCTTCATAGCAAAATCAGCAAAACCTATAACACTCGGATGAGCAACATCATCAAAAAAAACATTTTTCACCAACGGATAATTCGCAAGTTGCATATAATTCAACTCTCCCCCAGTATAAAACGCCTTCAAAACTTTATTATCCAACTCCGGAAGTTCACCCTCAACAAAATCAACAATAACTTTTTTATCAATAGAAGAAATCTCATCATTAACACCCAAAAACTTCTTCAACAAAACGCCAACTCCAATATCTACATTCTTCTTTTCAATAGACTCACCATTACGCGCAACAACAAATTCAGTAGACCCACCTCCCACATTTATCAAAAGCACAGACTCATCTAAATCAAATTTCCCAAGCAAAGCTTTCTCTAAATAAAAATTCTCCATCTCATGAGAAATCACATTAAAAGACAACCCAGTTTTTTCATAAATCTTCTTCCCCAGTCTTTTACTAGCTTCAGAACTCAACTTTCTAAAAACAGCAGTAGCATATATAGAAACAGAAAACCCAGAATAGGTCTCCTTTAATTCCTGCAAAAATTTAATCAACATTTCTTCATTTTTCAAACTTATTCCCTCATCAGAAAAACCTTCATTAAAAAAAATCGACTCTATCTTCTCAAGAGAAAGTATCCCATCCGATGAGACATACACCTTAATCGTAGAGGATCCCACATCAATCAAAACCTTTTTATCATCCATAAAAAACAAACACATCCAATACTTATAAAATTATTCAACCAACGGCAACTTCATCGCCAAAATCAAGTGAGTCAAGTCCGTCACGCTCTCAGAAATCTCAAAAAAATACCTCGACAACCTAGAATCCCCTTTTATCTTCCCAGCAACACCCCTAACCTTTCTCCTAATTTCATAACTTCTATCAATCTCCATAGAATCAAATCTATAAAACAAATCAAAAGAATATTCCAACATCTCCAGGCACAAATCCGCAAGCTTCCTCAATTCAGCACTCTTCCTCGGACCCTCTTTAATGTTCATCCTCCACAACCTCAAAATGTTATCCCCAATCCGCTCCAACTCAAAAGAATAAGTAAACAACGCCCGACCATAAACCGCATCCGCGTAACTCATCTTATTAATCGACCTCTGCAAATATAGACACAACTTATTAATTTCCTTATCCCTCAAATTAAGATCGCACTCCTTCTCTTTTTCTTCGCCAAAAATATCAGCAATGGCAGATTCAAAAAACAAAATCACCGCTTGAAAAACCCTCTTAAAAACCTCATCCAAATCACTCAACGGATTACCCCCAATATCTTTTATCAGATACTTATCTCCGTCCTTATCCACAAGAACATACCCAATCAAAGTATTAAGCGCATTCACAAGCAAAGTTGAAATATCCTTCTCACTTGTAATCTCAATTTCATCAACTCCAACAGCATAAAGAGAATTCAAATGCAAAAACACATTCTTAAAATAAAACCCAGACATATCCACTTTAGCCCGCTTCTTCTTGGTTCCACCCAAATTAGAAACAATCAAACTCTTACCATCCTCAATCACATCGACCTCTTTCTTCTCGTCAATATCATTTTCCCGGACCCATTTGATCGGCAAAGTCAAAGTATACGCACTCCCCGCCTGTTTAATCACCTTTCTTTTCATTTTATATTATATTATTTATATAAATAATATCGGAAATATATAAGTCTTTCTATGACTAAATACTATTATGACAGACGAAAAAAGATACCTTAAAGGAGAAGAAATTTTGTATAGCGAAGATAATATGGTTCTTCGAGTAAAAATAATAGAAAATAAATCAACGATCAACCAAGTAGCATATAGACTTGAAATCGTAAAAAATCTAGTACCACATTACATTTTCGGAAAACTAAAAGTTGGAGGACAGTTTGAATTTTCTAAATTCAGAAGCTCGCCTGGATGCGGAAATTTAAGACAAATTATAGAAGATGGAAACTAAATATATCGACCTCCACACCCACACTTGTAATTACTCCGACGGAGATTTAACTCCAAAAGCAATAGCAAAACAGGCGGCACTAAACGGATTAGACATCTTCGCAATCAGCGACCATGACAACTACAGAGCATTCTTCGACGCAAAAAACACAGCCGACGCCTATGGAATAATACTCCTACCAGGAACAGAATTCACAACTCCCGATTACCACCTCCTCGCCCTGAACTACGATCCCACAGACAAAGCATTCCAAGAATTCACAGACCACTCAAGAGCCCTCCAAAGAAACGACTGCGAAAGACGAGTAGAAATCCTAAGAAACGACGACGTCCCAATAACAATGGGACAAATTGACAAAGAATACCCACTAGCCCGCCTAGGAAAAGGAAACCTAATACAAACCCTTTTCATGAACCCCACATGCAAAGAATACATCAGCGCAAGACACCCAAACGAACCAACAAGACAAATCATCAACTACTACTTCGGGGAAACCGGGATCGCAAGCAACCTAGACCCACGACACGGCGTCACTCCGGCAGAAGCAATTCATGCAACCCACAAAGCAGGAGGAGCCATTGGAATCGCCCACCCCCAAAAAGACGTCGACACTATTGCCGAACTTGAAATCCTAATCGACCAAGGAATCGACTTCATAGAAATCCAACCAGACTTCAAAGAAAAATACGACTACTCAAAATTCGAAACATACGCCAACGACCACGACATCCCAATATCATACGGTTCAGATTACCACGGCCCATCTATGAAACGAAACATGTTAAGCAGAGGAGAAAACGTCTTAACAAAAGGACTAGCCAACCTTCTCAAAGTAGCCTAATAATATTTATATACGACTCTTCCCTCTACCAACAATGACATATGTGAAGAAGATAGTGATGCACGGATTCAAATCTTTCGCCAGAAAAACCGAAATTCCACTAGAAAACGCAATGAATGTAATCGTCGGACCAAACGGCTCAGGAAAATCAAACATCACAGACGCACTCTGCTTCGTTCTAGGAAGACTTTCAATTAAATCAATCCGAGCAGCAAAGGCAGCGAACCTTCTTTTCTCAGGAAACCAGACATACAAGGGTTCCAATGAAGCTTCAGTAGAATTAATCTTCGACAACTCTGACAAAACTTTCGGAGTCGACGCAAGCGAAGTAACCATTAAAAGAATCGTAAGAAAAAACGGACAATCAATCTATAAAATCAACGGCCAAACAAAAACAAGACAAGATTTACTAGAGCTACTTTCCCAAGGCGGAATCGACCCAAATGGATTCAACATCGTCCTTCAAGGCGAAATCCAATCTCTAGTCAAAGCAACATCAGAAGAAAGAAGAAAAATAATCGAAGAAGTCGCAGGAATTTCAATTTACGAAACAAGAAAACACAAATCCTTAAGAGAGCTAGAAAAAACCGAAGAGAAATTAAAAGAAATCTCCGCCGTTCTAAAAGAAAGAGTATCTTATTTAAAAAATCTGGATAAAGAAAGACAAGAAGCAATATCATACCAAAAACTTGAAAAAACAATAAAAAAATGCAAAGCAACACTTCTCTCAAGAAGCATGAACGAAAAAGAAATTGAAATTTCAAAACTCAATAAAGCAATTGAAGAATTCGAAATAGAAATAGAAAAACTAAGAAAATTAATCTATGAAAAAAACGAAGGCGTAGATAAGCTCCAAGACAAAATAGTCGTAGTTAACAAACAAATCCAATCTTCAACTAGCGAAGAACAAGAAATACTACACAGAGAAATATCAGACCTAAAGGCAGATCTTGCAGGATTAAATGTCAGACGAGAAAACTTCGAGAACAGAATTATTCAAGGAAAAGAAAAAATAGATGAGCACAAAGAAAAAATCGAAAATCTAAACTTAGAAATATCAAAAATCCAAACCAGCAGCCCAGAGATTAAAAAACAACAAGAACAACAAAAAATCTTACAAGACAAATTCGACATCCTCGAACAACAAAGAAGAAAATTTTACATGTTAAAATCAGAACTCTCAACCCTAGAAAACCAAAAATTCGAAAAAGAAAAAACATTAATCGAATCGAAAAAAGAAGTTCAACTTATCGAACAAAACATAACCTCGCTATTTCACGAAATCAAATATGCCAAATCAGTAGAAAAAGTCAAAGAGCTGAAAAAAGAATCTGAAAAAGAGATTGACGAAATTCAAAATAAGATCGCCAAATTAGAAGAAGAAATTTTAGAAAAGGAAAAACGCGTAGCCATTCTTGGACAAGATGTCAAAAGAGAAGAAAAATTAAAAGATGACATTACAAAATTAGACAAATGCCCAGTCTGCAAACAAGATGTTAAAAACGAATACAAAGACGATATTTCCATAAACGCCAATATAAAAATAGACGCAGCCAAAATCGAAATCGAACAAAGCATGAAAACCAGAGAAGAAAACGCGAAGAAAATCGCTTTACTAAAACAGTCCCGTTCATCCCTAAGAACAAAAATAAACGAATTAGATATCGACCAATTCAAACTGCAAAACTCAGAAGAGAAAAAGAAGCAAATTCAAAAAATAACACTTATGCAAGAAGAATCCCAAAAAGAACTCGTAAAAATTAATGAGAAAAATCATTCAATACGAGAAGAATTTGAAAAACTAAAAGACATCGAAGAAAAATACGACGACACAAGATTAAAACTGCAAGAACTAAGCTTCGCAGATATGGACGTCGACACAGAAATAACAGTCAAACAAAGAGAAGTAAGTAGATTAAGTATGGAACTAAAATCCTCAACAAGAGATATAGAAGATTCAACAGTAGAACTCAAAAAAATAGAAGTCCTAATTATTGAAAAAGACAAATTAGTTGGCAAAAAAGAAATTGAAGAACAAAAGCTATATGAAAAATTCCAAAAATTCTTCGAAGAAAGAAACGAAATCCAAGACCAACAAAAAGTCTTAGAAACCGACGTCGTAGGAATGCAACATACAGCAAGAAATTTCGAAGACAAAATAAACCACAACAAAATCCAAAGAGCCCAATACAAAGCTCAAATAGATTCCATCAAATCAGAACTAACAGAATTTGGCTCTATAGAAATACTAAGTATACCAATAGATCAAATCAAAGAAAGACTCCAAAAATCTCAATTCAAAATATCAAGATTAGGAAACGTAAATCTAAGAGCCCTAGAAGTTTTCGACAAGGTTGGAGAACAAGTAAAACTAATACAAGAAAAAGTTACAATAATCATACAAGAAAAAGAAAAAATTGAAACCATTATAGCAGAAATTGACAAGAAAAAGAAAAAGTCTTTCTTAGGAACACTAGAAGCTGTTAACGAATACTTCACAAGAAATTTCAAACAGCTATCCAGAAAAGGCGAAGTCTTCCTAGAACTAGAAAACAAAAAAGAACCCTTCGACGGAGGGCTAAACATTTTAATCAAAGTCTCCCGTGGAAAATACTTCGACATCACAAGCCTATCAGGCGGAGAAAAAACAATGGTAGCCCTAGCCCTAATCTTCGCGATACAAGAATACAAACCATACTGCTTCTACGTCTTCGACGAAATCGACGCCGCCCTAGACAAACACAACTCAGAACTCCTAGCAGCCCTAATCAAAAAATACATGACAACCGGCCAATACATCGTAGTAACCCACAACGACACTCTAATCTCAGAAGCCACAAATATCTACGGAGTATCCATGCAAGAAAATATCTCTAAAATAATTAGCTTGAAACTTTAATTACAAAAATCAACAACAAAATACTTAGCAGTTAACTTCTCACCAGTCGCTCTCTCAACCAACTCAGACGAAGTATACTTGTTCCCAGCCTTAAAAATTTTCTCAATCAAATACTTTGAAACATCCTTGTTTCCAGAATAATCACTATCAAAATCCCCCACATAATTCTCAACAATATAATTATGCAACTGACTCGCCATCAACTCCCCAAGCATATAATGATGATAATAAACAGGACAACTCGCCAAATGAACTTTAGAAGCCCAATCTGGCTTATCACGACTAAAATCAATCAACTGATATTTCTTAACCATGTCCCACCAAAGCTTATTCAAATCTTGATCCGGATTCCTATACAACTCCTGCTCAAAATTAAACATAACTAGGCACCACCTACAAAAAACAATCTGTCTCACCCTCAACATCTTACTAATATCTTCTCGAACACCCTCAACATCAGCACCACAATAACTCTTAATAAAATTAGGGTTCCTTGACTTCCTCCCAAACAACAAGGCAATAGCCTCGGTAGTATATATATTAGGACTATCTCTCAAAAGAAATGAATCGGCCTCATCATAATTCTTACCATACACCGCATGCCCCAATTCATGCAAAATCGTGTCCATCCACTTTTCATTATTTATCAAATTATTAATCGTCCTAACATCTCCCTTTCTATCCATATCAATACAACAAGCATGGGGATATTTTCCCTTACGCTCATAAAGATCACTGAACTTAATAATATCGTCAATATCAAACCCCAAACTTTCATAGTAACTCCTAGCTTTAACTAAAATATCCTCACCATAAAAAGAATCCAAATCAACATCATAAATACTCGGTCCCTCCTGGAAATAAGGATCCTCATAATGCCACGGCCGAAGCTCACTCTTGTCAATATCATGCTTAACAGACAAATAATCATTTATCTCCCCCATCAATTTTCTAAATGGAGCATCAGTTTTTTCCTCAAGCTCATCAAAAACCTTTTTCAACTCATCAATATTTTGTTCTTGAAATTCCAACGACATCAAATAATAATTCTCAAAACCCAAACTCTTAGCAAGTTTATTCCTCAACTTAATAATCTCAACGATAGGACCACAACAAATCTCCCCTCTTTTCTTGCTAGCCTCCCAAGCCTCTTTTAATTTACCAGAATCTTTCTCTTTAGACAAAATTTTCTTAATATCATTATCACTAACATCCTCTCCACCAAGACTAGGACGAAAAACATTAAACATCTTTTTCACGGCTCCTTCTTTTCTAGTAATCTCCTCCACCAAAGCTTTATCTCCAGCTGCCTCCAAACAAAGATTATATAATATTTTCAACTTACGCTTCAACTTAGGCTCCAAACCCTCAATTTCCAAAAATTTCTTCACCTTCCCAAAATCATCAGAATTATTAAAAAAATTCTTAATCTTCAAGTCCGCCTCAGTATACGCCTCATACTTTTCATCCTCACCACTCAAAACAGCATCCCAATAAGAACAAGTCTCACCACGATACAACTCCCCATAACCTCGTTCTTTCTCATCAACAAAAGCACCAGAGTCTTCCATATATAAACAAGAATAATTATAATTTATATGTCTATCCCCCTACCATAATAACTACAAAAATCTTCTAATTTTAAACTCTAGCCCAATATTTTTTAGCCCCATGTTTCTTTAAGAAACCATAGCCCTTGCTTGACCAATAACCAGGATTTGTAACATTAGATAAATAAATTCTTTCTTCACATCCAAGCCTCTCACCTAGAACATGCATCAAATCAAACAGCATGTCTCCACTCTTACCATCCCCTCTTTGTGCACGACGAAGTTCATACCAACAAACACACATAGCAGGATTAGATAAACGATAAAGAAATTCAACCGAAGTACAATCAAGGGGCCAAATAGGATTGTGCTTCATCGGTACAATAAAATCTTCAACAATAATCGAATTTTCAATAACTTCAGAATCTGGCCACCATCGTTCATAAAATCCCTTATCTCGATTTCTTTCATTAACACTTATTTTAACAATTGGAGAGTGAAAATTGATTTTTAAACCAAGGAAATCTTCATTAACTCTTTCTATAATCCCTCTAATGTCTTCTATATCTCTCATTATAAAAAATAAAAACCACCCCTACTTTCTCTTTCAACCTTTCTCTTTCAAATAAAAAATAAAATAAAATTTAAACTAATTAATAATAACTAGTTTCTACTTCTTCCATTGGCTTTTCTTTTCGAGTAAGAAGGACAATTAAAACTGCAAGGAGTACAACAAAGATAATCACAAGGATTACTGTTAAAGCAACAACAGATGACGAGACATTAGTCCCAACAACGTTAGCTCCGAAAACAGCTTGTTTACCGTCAACATCTACAGAGAAAGTATAAGTTCCAATTGCAGCATCATCGTCTGCAGTAACTGTTATAGAAACTGTTTCGCTAGCATCTGGGCCAACAGTAACTACTGAAGGAGCCGATACGCTCAAAACATCTCCGGAAACAGCACTAATCTGGAAAACCTTAACATTATCTGCCGAGTTAACAATAACCAATTCATAAGTTACTGTTTCTCCTGCGTTTAAGTCCTTACTTTTTACAGCCGACAAAACCATAGTAGAAGCCGCATCATCAATACTGATAAGCTTCTTCACAATAGTTTCAGTGTCTTCATTGTAAACCACGATTTCCATTTCATAAACACCGCTATCAGCGTTCGTTGGAATCTTCAAGTATACAATTTCTTCATGAGAGTCTTCTTCGTGATCTTCTTCTCCGTCTTCGATAGGAATCAAGTCTCTAGCATAACCTCGAGTGGAAACACCCAAAGCTGGAATAGAGGCAACAACGTAAACGTCGTCCATCCTATTGTAACCATTGTTCTTTATAACAATAGAAACAGGAATAACTTCTCCGCCTTGAACTTTAGAAGTATAGTCAACAGATAAGATTTCAAGAGTATATGATTCTCTCTGCATCTTAACAGTATAGTCAACTTCAGATCTATCGTTCTTAGAAACAACTTCAACATAAAGAGTATATTCTTCAGATAAGTCGTTAGCGTCAGAAGGAAGTCTCAAAGATAAAAGCTTAGTATATGTTGTACCATCTTCGATATCGAATCTAGTAGTAGAAGCCGAAACATCGTCCCGGTGACCTTCCATATATACCTTAACTTTAACGTCACTCATGTCTTTACTCGCGTCGAAAATAACCTTAACGGGGACTGTACCTGAAACGTCACCAGCCATATTAGTATTTTGATTTAACCAAACTCCATTGAATTCGGTATCAATACCAGTAACCAGTTCGTCAGCAGAGGCAAAGCCTACAACCATCAAAGTTAAAACTGCAATAAAAGCAACCAAAAGCACATTTCTTTTCATATTTTTCATTTTGAATTTAGTTAAAATTGAAACAAATGAAAAGTATATAAAGCTTACCATTGTTGTAATTCCAGAAGGACGAAAACACTTAAAAAGTATACTGAAGTATACAATATGTCACAAAAGATAGTAATAAAAAAATGGCTAAAAAAAACAACCCCGAAGGAAAGATAACAACAATAAAACTCTTAGATGAGACTAAACTTCGTATCGAGAAATTACGAGAACACAAGAGAGAATCCTACGATGATATCCTAAGAAAAATACTATATGTTCTAAATGTAGCCAGAGAAAGCCCAGAGAAAGCAAAAAGAGTTTTAGAAAGAATTGGGGAACTTCGAAATAGAATGCTTGAGGAAGAAAAACAGCTCAAAGAAGACCTGAAAAAAGAAAAAGAGATGGAATAAAATGAACATAGAATACGCTATCTCTGAACTATCACAAGATTTACTAATAAGAGGAGAAAATCATGCAAAAAAATCGTCTCAAAGAATTTATAATACAATCTTTGAAGAATACAAAGAAGAAAGAAGAATTATTGATTGTATCATTATTCCTTGGGCAAGGGCTAATGGAGTTACATCCAAAGACGAAATAGAAGGAGCGTTTGAAGAAGCTGAAGACATAATAAATCGACTTAACGAATTTAATGAAGATTGGCTCCGTCAATATTCAGAACACTGCCTCAATTAATCCCTTCCCAAATCTCCAAACCCTTAGAAGAATCCAAAACAGGATCAGGACTCTCACAAATTATCACAACATCTTTATCAATCCCCTTCAAAAAATTCAAAACACTTTCCCACTCACCCTTCTCAGTCAACTTATGCTTCCTCTCCCCCTTATCCCCATACTCAATCCCAGAAAAATGAACATGCCAGTTCTTACGAGAAAAAGCCTTCGCAATCGTCTCAAACTCATACTTCCCATACCGAGCCAAAACATGAGCAATATCAATACAAAAACTACACCCCGTCTCATCAACCAAATCAGCAACCTCATCAATCGAACCAAAAACATTAATCTTCCCCATCACCTCAGGACAAAGTTCAACATCCCAGCCATTCTTTCCAATAACTTTCATCATCTCCAAAATCCCTTTCTTGATATTAACACCAGCCTTCTCACTGTTCATATCAGAATAAAACCCCGGATGAAAAACAATACTCCTCGCCCCAAGATAATGCCCAATCTCACAAGACTTCAAAATCCTCTGTTTCGACGCCTCAATCTTCTCAGGCTCTTTAGAATTCAAATTAACATAATACGGCGCATGAATCGACAAACTAATCCCCAATCTCTTCGCAGCTTTCCCAATCTCAACAGCATCATCCCTCTTAATATAAGCCTGCCTCACAAACAAAACCTCACAAGCCTTAAAACCCAACTCGGAATATCTCTCTAAATTAGAAATCGCATCTTTAACCGGCCCAATCCCCGTCGGACCAAAAATAATCTTTGACATTAAGCCCCAGTCGAATTAATCTCAGGCACATCCAAAACTTCCAAATTAATCCGCCCCAAATTCTGAACGATATTAGCGTGCAACCCCTTAATAATCAAATCCTGCAAACCTTCCTTCAGCTCCCCATGACAATTCCCAATATTACTCTCAGGAATCATAACAATCCCCTCCGGCAAACTACACATCATTTCTTTATTCTCAAGCCTCAAAGAATCCTGATTATTCAACTGCCCCTGTAACAACCTCACATTAACTTTGCAAATTCCATCCTCATCACCGTCAATACGATATTCAAAAATCATTTCAGACTCACCAATAAAAGTCGCCCGATCACAACCCCCAAGATAATTGTTAAAACACTCCCAATCATTACACTCCGCATAACTAAAAAAGAAAAACCAAATAATCCAAATCAAAATAACTAAAGACACCAAAAAAATAAACCACTTCAAATTAAAAATACTATTCTCCTTGCCCATCACCATGAATAACAAACACCAACACGGTATATAAATATTATCAATTATTTATTTTCTTTCAAAAAATTAACCAACTCATCAAGATCCTGAGCAACATAATCACAAACAGCATCTAACCAACTAGAATATTGTCTAGTTTCATCAACTCTCAAAGCATATACTTTCTTTCCAAGGGCCTTCGCAAATCCAGCCTCAATATAAATTCCCCTTGTATCAGACAAAACTAAGATTAAAAATTCACAATCTTTTATAATTCTTTTTTGCTCCTCCCACACATCTTCCATACTCATATTCTGATGATGATGAGGAACGTAAACATCCAATCCAATTTCTTTTAATGCAGAAGCAATCTCATCATTCCTAGACAATTTCCAATCAGAAGACGACCAAACCCCTTTATCCTTAGGCTCCGTAGACCCAATCGGACTCGCCAAATATACAACCATAACAAATCAATAGTCGAAAAGCTATATAAAAGTTTTCAAAAAATAAAAAAAATAAAAAAAGGTCAATAAGACCCAATAAATTTACAAAGAAACTAATTGTATCTTCGTCTCTGGAATCTTTCCAAATGTCTTAGCTGCAACAGCTCTAGAGCCTAACTTCTCCGCTCCTTGAATAACAGCGCCAGTAGCACTGCCAACCATCAATACAAAAGCTTCCTTCGCGTTAACAGAATCAAGTCTCGAAGCAGGAACATTCTTAACAACTTCCAATTCGTCGTTCAAAACCAAAACGTTCTTACCCTTAATCTCAGGGGCAAGCTCTCTCAGCTTCGAAATATCGCTATCGTTCAATTCTCTTCGAACAACATCTTCAGCCGGCTCAGAATCAAATCTAGGCTTACGTTCAAATTTCTTTGAACGGTCCTCACCCTTACCTAAAAAAACTCTAGCAGGAACTTTCTTCCTCAATGCCTGCAATAATTCTTTTCCAGCAAGTTCTTCAACTTCCTTTCCGTCTGGAGCCTGCGCGATATAAACAACCTTAGCGTTGTCACAAACATTCTTTGCAATCAAATTTCCGCCTCGGTCGCCATCAACAAATAAAGTTAATTCTTTAGTTTCCCCAAGCTTCGTAATCGTCTTCGGAAACTTTGTTCCTTGCATACCAATAACATTCTTAATCCCATGTTTCAACATGTTAATAACATCTGCTCGACCTTCACAAACAATCAATTCTTTCTCATTGTCAATATCAGGACCTGCCGCCAAACCTTCCGGACCGTATTCAACAGCCTTAGAAACTCTATTAGATTCCCTAAGTTCAGTTTCCATTTCTGTAGAATCCATACCCTCGTTCTTAATTCCAGCCAGCAAAGCTTTCGCTCTCTCCATGATATAATCCCGCTTCGAACCTCTAACATCACTAATATCTCTAATAGTAATCTTAGCGTCGGTAGGACCAATCTTATCAATCGTTTCCAAAGAAGCCGCAATTATCGTAGTCTCGGTTTTATCCAATGCAGACGGAATCGTAATCTCTCCAGTTGTCTTGCCACCCTCGGTAACCAAATCAACTTCGATACGACCAACTTTTCCTTCTTTTTGAAGTTCCCTCAGTTCCATGTCGCTGCCAAGCAAACCCTCGGTCTGCCCAAACAAAGCGCCAATAACATCAGGTTTCTGGAACGGACCATCCGCTACGAAATCAGCTATAATCGAATATTTTATCGACGTTGGACTAATTTTTGCCATACTTTATTTTCTCCTATTTAGTTCATTAGAAATAACCTATTCTTTGCTCTTCTAAAGCCACTCGTGAATGTGAATGTGATAATCGTAATACTGATACCCTAAAGGCCATCTCTAACAAATATCAAAGCAATTTTCGCTTTTTAAAACTTACTATCCAAAGAAAGCATTAAAAAAAATAAACAATCCCCTTTAAATTCTTTTAGATTCTCGACAAAACAGAAAATTTTACACAAATCTTTATAAACTTTCTAAGTCAAAAAAGTTTAAATAAAAGAGGGTAAAATGGAACTCAACGAAGATAACAACCTTGAAACCGAAGAATTCGACGATAAGGAAGAACTCGGAGATGAGCAATAACCCAAAAACATGAGTGTAGAAGAAGACTTAAACAAAGAACATGCAGACATCGATAGCATGGATGTCACAGAAGATTTAGACTAAACTTTTTTTTATTTTTTTATTTTTTTATTTTTTTAAATCCCCTCTAATAACTTTGCCTCTCTAAACATTCCAAGCGCCTTATACGTCGTCAGTAACCTATCCTTAATCATCATCTTCTCCATATCATCCAAATTCATCTTAATCAACTTCTCATAAAACTTCGTCGCCCCAGCCTTCTTACCCTTATTCTCAAACTCCTTCGCAAAAACAACATAAATATTCTTCCGCGCCAACTTCACCTTAGACCTCTGTTCAACATTAGCATCCCGACTCGCCCGAATAAACATCTCATCAGCCTCGTCAACCTTACCCATCCTAGCAAACAACTCAGCCGCCACTAAATGACTATCAATCTTATCCTTAAGCGTCACCTCGACCGCCGCCTTATTCCCCATCGCCTTAGCCGCCCTGTCATACATTTTCCTCTCAGCATAAAGCCCAGCCAACTCACCCCACAAAAATCGCTTAATCTCATAACTAAAACCTGACTCCTTCAACGCCGACTCCAAATACATTATCTTATTCAAAATCGTATTCATAGAAGCCAGCTTACCCTCAATTTCCTCAATACTCCGCTCCCTAACTTGAACACCCATAATAAAAAAAGCTTCTCCGACTTTTTAAGAATTTATATGATTCATATCAACGAGGCAACTTCAAAGAAATCTCATCGGGCAAACACTCAAGGCCCATGCCATTAAACTCCCAGCCATCCTCTCCACTCAAAACTTCCATAGGATCAACCTTTTTTTGTTCCTGATTATAGAGCTCACCCTCTAAACCCAAACCAAACCTCAGCTCATCTCCAGCCATTCTACCATAATCATAAGTCCTAAATCCCTGACCAGGCCTCAACCTACCAGATTCAAGTCGTTCATAAAACTCATTTGATCCATGGAACAAGCCCTCTTCCGAAACAAGAAACCGAGGTAAATCTCCCATAACAAAAATTATACTAACGACTTTTTAAAAATTTATACACTTACAGCTCACATCAATAAAATAAAAACATTTTTACCCTCAGGGATTTTACCCCCGAAGGATTTTAATTATAAAAATAAAAAAATAAAGTTGTAAAATTACAACTTCTTTTCAACAAGAGATTTACAAACGCCTGCCGCAACTGTAACACCAGCGTCTCGGATAGCGAATCTCGCCATGTATGGATTATCTGTAACAGATTCCATAACTAGATTTCCGATCGGTTTGATCTTAACAATAGCAACATCCCCATTCTTCAAAAAGTCTGGGTTCTCTTCAGAGACTTGTCCGCTTGCAGGGTCCAACTTAGCCTTAAGTTCCACGAATTGACATGGGACTTGAGCTGTGTGAACATGGAAAACTGGTGTGTAACCTTTAGCGATTACTGTTGGGTGGTTGATAACAGCAATTTGTGCTTCAAACTCTTCAACAATCTTAGCCGGGTTAGCAGCATCACAAATAACGTCGCCTCGAGCCATGTCTTTCTTACCAACACCTCTGATGTTGATACCAACATTATCTCCAGCTTCGCCTTCTGTTAATGCTTCGTGGTGAGCTTCGATAGATCGAACTTCACCTGTGATTCCAGTTCCAGATCGTCCTGGTAATACGATAACCTTTTGACCGATTTTCATAATTCCAGTTTCAATCTTTCCTACAGGAACAGTACCAATACCCGTGATATCATAGACATCTTGGATTGGCATTCTCATCGGTAAAGTAGTTGGTTTTTCTGGTGCAGGGAACTTATCAATCTGTTCTAGAACAGTTGGTCCTTTGTACCATGCTATATTCTCGCTTCTCTTAGCCATGTTGTCGCCCATAAGAGCGGAACCTGCGATAAACGGAGTTTCGTCAGGATTGTATCCAGCTTGTTTAATAACAACCTTTACATCCTCAACAGCCTTATTGTACTTAGTCTCATCATACTTAACAACGTCCATTTTATTAATAAGAACTGCAATGTTTTTTACACCCATAGTTCGAAGTAACCAAACGTGTTCTTTTGTCTGAGGTTGTACACCGTCTTCGCATCCAACAACTAAGAAGGCAGCATCTGCTTGCGAAGCACCTGTGATCATGTTTTTAACAAAATCCTTATGTCCTGGTGCATCAATAATTGTAACTTCATAATTCTGAGTAACAAGCTTCTTGTAAGACAAGTTAATAGTAACTCCTCTTTCTCGCTCTTCCTTCAGATTATCAGTAAAATAAGCAAACTCAAATCCTGCTTTACCGTGTTTCTCTGCTTCTTCCTTGAACTTCTTCATTTCCTGATCGGAAATAGCTCCGCCTTCAAAGAATACTCTACCAACTGCGGTAGACTTTCCCTGATCGACGTGCCCAACGAAGACAACATTCATTCCTGGTTTTTCTTTAGCCATTTTCTAATTTTTTTAATTTAGTTAGTTTTATTTAGTCCTCGAAGATAAATCCCTCCGAAAGACATAAAATATGATATTAAAATCGGTTTTTAAGGGTTGTGGTTGGATATCTCATTGAGTACATTAAAATTACAAACAACATATTCTTGCAGGTTGTACATCTCCCATTAACACATAAACAGAATAATGATTATCCTTAGCATCAACACAATATTTTCTCCTTACCTCTCCAGCCTTATTACTTTTACCATAAGGACTATAACGAATTCTTGAATCACTTTTTTTATTACCTGGCGCACCTTCCCAAGTATCATTTAATTCACTATCTTCAACCCTTTCTTGACTCCCTTTTACACAAGTAACGACAACAAACTCTCCACTCTCCAAGGCTTTTCCCCTGAAAAAAGCAGTATTAACAACATCGCCAGATAAATCCTCAAGGCTACGCCGAACCGCTCCTTCAAACAACTCAAACCTCCTCTGACGTTCTATTGCAATTGAATACGCACCTAAAAGATTCTTTACAGTTGTCATTTTATCTTTGCCATTTCTTAATTTATCAGAACTCTTATTCCCTTTCGGATAAAAAAACACAGTAATCATAATTTATAAAATTTGCTATTTCCCAATTTTTGATTCTTTTTAGAGTTAGACGAGGCGTGAGGTTGCGCAGTGTGCTCACGCACATAAGCATTTTCACAACAAAGTATAAACTAAAAAGAATCAAAAATTATTGGTTTTCGGAAAGTCCTTTCCTATCCCTAATCTGCTTGATAATCTTAACCTGCAATTCATTAGGCAATTTCTTAAAACTCTGACTAACCAACGAAGAAACTCCTCGACCACCAGTAGTACTTCTAAGGTCACTAGTCCATCCAATCATTTCCTGAACCGGAAGCTCTGCCCTAATCGTAACACCAGTTTCATCCTGCTGAACATCAACTAAAGTTCCTCTCTTTGTAGAAACTAAACTCGTCACAGCACCCATATACTCTGTAGGCGCCTCAATCTGATGAACCTGAACAGGCTCATAAATAGTCGGAACAGCCTTAGCAAAAGCGGCTCGAAGACCTTCTCTAATCGCAGGGTATACCTGAGCAGGACCCCTATGAATCGCGTCCTCATGCAACTTCAAATCAACCAAAGAAACCTTCAACTTCAAAGTCGGCTCCCTAGCCAAAGGACCGCTCTTCATAACTTCTTCAAAACTATCCAAAACCAACTCGATAACTTCACCAATATGGACCTCACCCTTAGTCTTATCCAAGAAAACATTCCCATTAAAAATATCCCTATATTGCTGAGCCTCATCTCTAGAAATCCCAAGACCAACCAAAGTCTCATCAAGCGCTTTGTCCTTCTTCTTAATCCTACCTCTTGGCAAAGTACCATCAGCAACAGCCTCGACAATCGCATCCTCCAAAGGCTCAACCGTCATAAAGAAACTATTATGCTTATTCGGAGACCTACCCTCAGCAGGATCAGAAGTCTTTGCAACCGATTCCCTATAAACAATAATCGGAGGTCCCATTTCAATCTCAAGCCCCTTCTCTGTCTTAATCCTATTCTCAATAATCTCCAAATGCAACTCCCCCATACCAGACATCAAAGATTCCCCAGTCTCCTCATTAATCTCAATCCGAAGGCTAGGATCTTCCTTTCCAACCTGTCTCAATGTCTCAATCAACTTAGGCAAATCAGCAGTCTTCTTAGCAGCAATAGACTTTGTAACAACCGGTTCAAACAAATGACTAATCGCTTCAAATGGCTCAATTGGATTCTTACTAACAGTCTCACCAACAACGACATCCCTCAACCCAACAATACCAACAATATTACCCGCAACAACCTCGTCAAGCTGAACCCTATTCGCACCCTTGTAAATCGAAACCTGCTGCGCCCGAACATTAGTCCCTGCAATATTCATATACAACTCATCACCCTGTTTAATCGTCCCACCAAACAATCTACCAGCAGCAACCTCACCAGCATGAGGATCAATCACAATCTTAATCGGAACAAAAGCAACCTCACCCTTAATATTACAACTCGTTAAATCCTTCCCAGCCTGACTCTCCAAGTCACCATGCCAAATCTTAGGAATCCTATAAGCCTGAGCAGTCACAGGATCAGGATGGTTATTAACAACCATAGAAAGAATAACCTCATGAATTGGAGCCTTCTTCGCCAAAATCTTATATTCTTCCCCACCTGCCTCATAAGCATCAATAATTTCTTTAAAACTAATACCATGCTTTTGCATATACGGAATCGAAAGAGCCCAATTGTGAAAAGCACTACCAAACGCAACCGAGCCATCAGCGACGCTAACTTGCCACTTCTGCTTATAATCAGGCTCAGCAATCTCAGCAATCAACTTATTCACCGAATTAATAATATCAATAAATCTCTTCTGCATTTCCTCAGGAGTCAACTTAACTTCCCTAATCAAACGGTCAACCTTATTGATAAACAAAATAGGCCTAACTCTTTCCTTCAAAGCCTGTCGAAGAACAGTCTCAGTCTGAGGCATAATCCCTTCACTAGCACAACTCAAAACAATCGCACCGTCCACTGCCCTCATAGCTCGTGTAACATCACCACCAAAATCAACATGCCCAGGTGTATCAATTAAGTTAATCAAATAATCCTGGCCATCAACAGTATGAACCATAGAAACTGAAGCCGAATCAATAGTAATCCCCCTCTCCGCCTCATCATCATGAAAATCCAAAGTCCTAGCCTTTCCAGCCAAAGCCTCACTCATCATCCCAGCACCAGCCAACAAATTATCAGAAAACGTCGTCTTACCATGATCGATGTGCGCACAAATAGCAATATTCCGAATATGCGTCGGATCATTCTGCAATTCCTTAACTTTAGTAGTCATATCTGCCATCATAATTAATTGAAAAAACGGTTTATAAAAGTTTGCCTTCCAAAATCAAAAATCACCGTCGAGCATTTAATATCACCAATAACTATGACGAAGAGGACTTATTTCATACCCAAAATGCTTTTTGTAAAGACCAATCATCTCTTTCTCCTTTAAAGAAGCAACGCTATGAAAAGATCCACGCAACCAACTATCTCCCCTATCATATAAGGAATCGTCATCCGTTGAACTTGAAGACGATCTCCTAGAATCCCTATGAGAATCTAAAACCATTGTACCTCCAAACAAAGCAACCATATTGCCTCTTATGCCAAATTCATCTTGATGGGCATCAGAACAAAAATGAGCTTCCACAATCTTACCCTTTCGACCAGCATAATTAACAGAACAATCTTTTGAACCCGGCGCTCCACAATAACATTTATCAATAACTCTAGTTGTCATAAACAAACCAATAAGAAACCTTCTTTATAAAAATAATTATCCTAAAGAACACACTTAACGAGCAGCATCAGCCTGCTTCTCCGCATCATTCTTCTTAGAAACAGCATAGCTCTCAGAACTACCTTCAGCCGCCAACATTATCTCCTTTGCCAAAGCCTCAACAATCGTAGCCTTCTTATTAAAAGCCTTATCATAAGAACCATTAATAATATACCGAAGAACCAAATTCAATCTTCTCCGTGGAGAAACATCAACTGCCTGCGGATATCTAGCTCCACCATACTCAATAGAAGTAACCTCATCCCGCGGTGCCCCATTTTCAACAGCCTTAACAAAAACCTTCAAAGGATTCTCACCAGTCTTCTCCTCGATAATCTTAAACGCATCAATCACAATACCAGTACACCGAGTATGCTTCCCCGTAATCCACCCAGTAATAATCCTATGCTTCTTCCCTCTACTACCAGGAACCTGCAACAAATTTACCAACCTCTCAACAACATTAACCTTCGCCCTCGTCGGATCCCACTTAATCCTACCATGAGACTTCAACATCAACTTCGCATTCAAATTAATAACCTTCTTCAAACCAGGATCCTCAACCCTAACCTCAGAAGCATCAAATAAACCAAAAACCTTCATTTGTACCATAATTATCTTCGACCCTTCTCAATCTTACCTGACCAAAGTCTAGCCAATGGCTGATCGTTCACTTTAATAATTTGAAATCTAACGCCTGACAAATCTCCCTTAGTCCGACCCTGCTTCCCACCAATTCTCTCAATCAAAACTTCATCATGCTCATCAACAAACTTCTGCGCCAAATTCCCAGGAATAAAAGCAGTAACTTCCTTACCATTCTTAATCAACTGAACCCTCGCACATTTCCTCATAGCCGAGTTCGGCTGCTTAGCTTCCTTCTGAATCTTCTTCGTAACAATTCCTTTAGCCTGCGCCGCTCGCCCAATCGGATCAAACTTCAAACTAATCCCAAGCCGCTTCTTTTTGTCAGGCAACCTGCTATCTCTAAACTTACTCCGCGCTTTCTTCAATTTTCGTCCATTCATTAATCCCATCGTATAAATTAAGTGAAAAGTTGGTTTAAAAACTTTTACATATCTAAGCTATTCTAAATTTAATAATCCCAAAAAAATTCTTCAAAACTTCAGCTAATTCCTTCTCTCTCTGACGACCACGACCAATCAAAGCAGCCTTGCTCTGACGACCAGCAGTAATCGTTAACGAATTTTCCTTTACTTCAACTTTATTAAATTCAACAGGGTCGACAACATCCTCGACAAACTTCCCAATACCATCTCTATCTTCACAATCAGGCATAGCGACAACCTTAATCTTCTTCCTCAAAATATCCCTCAGCCTCTTAACATTCACAGCATTCTTCCCAATCGCCAAAGAAACCTTAGAACTAGGAACAGCAAAAATAATCTGATTATTATAAACAAAACACTTCGTCGTCGAAACCTTGGAAACCTTAGAAAACAAATTAATGTACCTCATCAACTGCATATCAATAGTTCCAGCCATTTTATCTCAAAGAGAAAACTTCAGATTCAAAATCGAGATTTAATTCCTTGGCTAATTCTGCTTTAGGCTTCAAAACAACAAATTCAATTCCAGCAGATTCCAACTTTTCAACAGTCTCATCTCGAGTATCTTTAGCAATAAAAACGCCTTTCAATCCCTTCGGATTTTTCAAAGCTTGACGAACACCAAAACAAACATTCTTTTTTTCCATTCCTTCCCGAATTTCTTTTACGCTCATACTTTCTTCTCCTTTGTCTTCTCTTCTTTCTTAAGTTTCGATTGGACAGCCAATGGGCCAGTAACTTTAACCAACAACCCAGGAAGACCCGTACCAACAGGAACCGGCTGATTCAAAATAACATTCTCAATCACCGACGCCAACTTATCCTTTCTACCAGTCTTAGTAGCCTGAACAAACTGCTTATCTGGAGTCTCAAACGCAGCCCTTGCCAAAATCGAACTCTTGTCCCCAATAATACCCATTCGAGTAATACCCTTAACAGCACCAGAACCAGTCATAGTATCCGCGACAAGCATAGCGTGCTTGCCATCAATCGCAAGACCCTGAGAAACAATTACACCATTAATTTCATTAATAACTAATTGTCGAGCAGCCTCAATTCCCAAAACATCCGAAACCTCATAAATATCATTCGTAATAATCCTATCAGCATCGATACCCTTAAACTTCAGCAAATCCTTTAAATTTGAACCAGCCGTCAAAATCACATAATCCCTATCCCTCTTAACAACCAAAACCTGCGAAATCTTCTTAACACCAGTCAAAATAACTTCCTTAATTTTCTCCTTAGTTTTATAAATCATCTTAAAATCTTCCTTAGACATATCAAGAGTAATTCCGTCAGACAACTTCTTAGCATCGAAACCCTTATCATTCAAAACCTCAACAGCCTTATCTAAAGTTATGTGAGCCAATTTCAAAGATGCATTATCAACACCAATCTTAATCTTCTTAGAGCCAAAATCAATCCCAATCTCAGAAACAATTTCCTTCAACTTAACTTCCTTAATCTTCTCAGCAACAACCCTAGCATCCTTCTCATTATTATGATCCTTATCCAAATAAATAACCATAGCTGGTGTCTTAGGTAACTTACGAGCATCCAAAATTTCAATTATTCTCGGCAACCCCTGAGTAACCTGCATCTCTGCAACACCAGCAGCGTGAAACGTATTCAAAACCATCTGAGTCGAAGCTTCACCAAAACTCTGAGCAGTCACAACACCAATAGCTTCACCAGACGCAACCGGCATATTCTTATGTTTAGCAGAAACATCAATCCCATCAAGACCATACTTAAACTGAACAATATTATTAGAAGCATCCCTCACAGTACCGTCGTAAGCCATAACCAAATCCTGCAAAGAATTTGCCAACCTTCTATACAAATAACCAGACTTCGGCGTCCTAAGAGCTACATCCATCAGACCATCTCGACCAGTCATAGAACCAAAGAAAAATTCCTGAGCAGTCAAACCTTTCATCAAAGAACTATAAATAAACCCTCTAGCCTTCGGCGACAAATCTCCCTTCTTGAAAAACGGCAATGTCCTATCGGTATACCCAAAATCAATTCTACGCCCATTCAATACTTGCTGCCCAACCGAACAGGCAATCTGAGTAATATTAAGCATACTACCCTTCGCCCCCGAACCAATCATCTTACTAGTCAAATTATCCTTAGGAAAACCTTCCTTAACAGCGTCACCAATCTCAGTTCGAGTCTCATTCAAAACCTGCAAAACCTTATTTTCCCTCGTCTCCTCAGAACTCTTACCCGGCAAGCATTCAATACTGCCATCGTAATAACTATCAATAATTTTCTGAGACTTAGCCTCAGCAACTTCAATAATCTTAGCCGTCTTATTCTTAACTTCCTTAGGAACGTCTAAATCAGTCATAGAAAGTGTAAACCCCGTCCTCGATAAAAAAGTCGTACCAATGGCAAAAACTCTTCTCAAAAGTTCAGTAACCTCACTTCGACTCATCTTAGTATCAGCGATCCTTAAAGCGTCGCCACTACCTTCCTTAAATCCTTTAAAATCGACATTATCTCCAGCCATAACTTTAGGGATAACTTTATCAAAAACATCCTTTCCTGAATTCATTGCCTTAAAATTAGGAACCTCAACGCCCGCTTCATACATCAATTGCGAAGCGTCCTCCTTACTAAGTTCAGCCTCATTCAACATAAAATTCCCACTAACAGCATCCGCAACACAGCCTAAAAAATTCATATTATTCTTTGGCGAAAATAAATTATTATCAACATTCAACAAAACCTCTGCTTCAGCCCTAGCCTCTTCAGTCTGTGGAGCGTGAATATTCATCTCATCCCCATCAAAGTCCGCACCATAGGGACCACAAACAGCAGGATGAATTCTAAAAGTCCTACATGGAAGAACCTTAACAAAATGAGCCATCAGCGACGCTCTATGCAAAGAAGGATGCCTATTAAACAAAACAATGTCTCCATCAATCAAATGCCTCTCAACAACATAACCAGGCTCAATCTCCTCTTTCAATTCTTCCCTCAAATCATTAGTAATTCTTTTCCTCTTCCCATCAGGTCGAATAATATAATTAGCACCAGGATATTCCGCCTTCATAATCAATTCCTTCAACTTCTTAATATTAAGCGATGTCACCCTCTCTGCAGCAGTCAAAATCTTTGCAACTTCAAAAGGAACACCAACTTCATTTAGCCTCATATTAGGATCCGGAGAAATAACAGTACGAGCAGAAAAATTAACTCTCTTCCCAGCCAAATTCTTTCTAATTCGTCCTTCCTTACCTTTAATTCTCTCAGTAATAGTCTTCAATGGCTGACCACTTCTATGCCTCGCTGGCGGAATCTTTGCAATTGAATTATCAAAGAAGGTCGTAATATGATACTGCAATAAATCCCAAAGATCCTCGATAATAACCTCAGGCGCACCAGCATTCAAATTTTCCCAAAGCCTTTGATTAGACCGAATAATATCCGACAACTTATGTGTCAAATCATCTTCACTTCTTTCACCAGATTCCAAAGTAATAGAAGGTCGAACCGTTACAGACGGAACAAGCAACAAAGTCAAAATCGCCCATTCAGGCCTCAAAGTCTCAGCATTAATTCCCAAAATCTTCAAATCGTCGTCGCTAACCTTAACCAATCTCTCCCTAATCTCAGAAGGGAAAAGTCTCCGCCTACCTGATCTAAAGGTAGTAGGTTTCTCCAACTTAACTTTCTCCTGAATAATACTACAATGAGGACATTTCTTTCCATCCTTAGCCTTCTTAATTCTATCAATCAAATTCTTACTCAAATCCTTCTCTTCTTTAATTAAAACCTTACCACAAGCCTCACAAGTTGACCTCAAAACCAAATCAATAATTGGCAGATACTTAATATGAACAAGAGGTCGAGCTAATTCAATAACACCAGGATGACCAAGACATTCCTTCAATCGACCACCACAAGTTCTACACCGAACACCAGGGTCAATCGCACCAAGCCTCAAATCCATCAAACCACCATCAACCGGATAACCATCAACGTCATAAAGCTCCGGCGTCACAATCTTCGCAACACTCAACTTCTTAATCTGCTCAGGACTAAGTAAGTGAAAAGTCATCGCATCAATTTGTTTCTTAATTGGTTTCCTACTCATTTTATTCGTACTTGTTCTTTAGCTCGAATTTAGTTAATAAATGCAATCCCTGTAATTCCTCAACCAACAACTTGAAAGCATACGAAACCTCAATGGGTTCAATCTGATTTGAATGACAAAGGCTACAAACTTTCTTATTATGAATCTGATCATCGATAACAACACTCCCACACTTCGAACAAATATTCAAAACAACCTTATCAGAATCGTAACGCTCCTTCAAAAGAAGAGACGCCCCATGCCCAACCAAAGCTTCCTGCTCCATTTCTCCAAGTCTCAAAGCTCCACCCCGACTCCTACCCTCGATAGGCTGCCTAGTCAACAAAGCAATCTTCCCCGAAGCTCGAGCGTGCATCTTATCCGCAACCATATACTTCAACTTCAAATAAAACATATTACCAATAAAAATCTTAACAGGCATTCGCTTCCCAGTAATCCCGTTATACATAACTTCCTTACCACTCGCTCTAAATCCTAACTTCTTCAAATTATCTTCAAGACTATCAATCGTCTCACCACTAAAACTAGAAGCATCAACAATTCTTCCAGAAAGAGCAGCCAACTTACCAGCCAAAACATCCATCAAATAACCAACAGTCATACGCGATGGTATACCATGAGGATTAAACATAATGTCCGGTCGTATACCACTAACAGTAAACGGAATATCAGCCTCCTTAGCAATCATACCAACAATACCTTTCTGTCCATGAGGCACCGAAAACTTATCTCCAACTTCAGGAATTCTCAATTCTCGAGTTCTAACCTGAACAATCTTATTACCTTCTTTATCTTGAGTAATAAAAACAGCGTCGACAATACCAGTCTCTTCTTGCTTAATAGCAGAAGAATTCTCCTTCTTTGTCTGAATAGAAATTTCCCTAGCCTCACTCAAAAATTTAGGAGGACTAATCTTGCCAATAACAACCTCACCCTCATTCAAAGAAGCCTCAGGATAAACAATACCATCATCTTCCAAAAACCTATAGCTCTCTTCCAATCTGTAACCAGAAACATCCTTGTCAGGAATCATAATCTCATCACGAAGACCACCGGCATAGTTCAACTCAATAGAAGTATACGGCCTAAATCTAGAGCTTCTACCAAATCCCCTATCAACAGAACCACCATTCAAAACAGTAGCATCTTCCATATTATAACCCTCATAAGGCATAATCGCCAAAACAACATTCTGCCCAACAGGATGAACATTTAAAGTATCATAAACAAAACTTCTAACTAGGGGCTTCTGCGGATAATGCAAAAGAGAAACATCAGTATCAATTCTAACAGGAAAATTACCAGCATAAATTCCAAGGCCCTGTCTATAAGCTCTAGAACCACCCTTAACCATACGCGCAGGAGGATCATGATTTCCAAAAGGAATCAAAGAAACCGAAACACCAAAAACATCAATATCATCAATCTCAAGATGAGTATGCTCCTCAGTCAAGCCATCTTCTTTCAAAGAAAGATAACAATCATCTTCCTCAGCAGCATCAAGATACTCCAAAATTCCCTGCCTAAACAATTCTTCCCAAGACAAATTTCCTTCCTTAACCAATTCCAAATGTTCTTCCTTTAATCTAGAAACGCCATTCTCAACGATAATCAAAGGTCGAATAACTCTACCAACTTCAGAACTTATAAAAACAGTATTCAAAAACTTATCAAACCGAACAGACATTTCAACCGGTAACCTATTTTCTCTCCTAGCTTCTCTAACCAACTTCGTAAAATCTTCAGCCTCATCAATAGAACCAACAAATCGTCCATTATAAAAAACATCAACATTCCCTTCGTCACTAATCATTCCAGATTCCTTCAAAACCTTCAAAACATCATCATGCTCCATCGTCGTCCTCGTAGTAATTCTAGCAAGCAATGCCAAATTTTTCCTAAGACCAATCTCAGTTCCTTCTGGAGTTTCAATCGGACAGAATCGACCATAATGAGTTGGATGAACAGTCCTAGCAGCCAAATTTTCCTGCTCACCAGGCAAAGTCGAAGTCACTCTCTGTAATTGAGACATAATCGCAAAAGAATTATTCTTATCCATATTCTGAGTCACACCATTTCTCTCACCAATCCACGAACCGGTCGCAATCGCCGATTCAACCCTGTGAGTAAACAAAGTCGACTTAGCAATAGTCTTAATAGAATAAAACTTACGTCTCTTCACAGTCTTCTGCAAAGTATGCTGAACCTCTCTAAGCAAAATATTAATATTAACCCTAAACAAATCAGACAACAAATCCCCACTCAATCTAACTCTCTTATTAGCATAATGGTCCTTATCAGTAAAAGCATCACCAGGATTTTCCCTCGCAATATAAAACTGCTTAATAAATTTACAAAGCGTCTTAGCTTTCTCAAGACGAGCCGCCTTGTCTAAACCAATATGAGGTAAAAAGTAAGAATCCATTCTCTGCTTAACCCTATCAAGCATCTCCTTGTTCGTACCCTGCAAAGAACTCTTCTCCGCAATCCACATCAAAGCATCATTCACATTAGCAATTTCAGCATATTCATAAAGATTAACGGCCAAACTATCCGTCTGCTTCCCAATCAACTGCGCAATCTCAGCGTCACTAGTCAAGCCCAAAGCCTTCAAAAGAACAATAGCCGGAATATCTCTAAACCTCGAAAACGAAGCCTCCAAAATTCCCTCAGGACTCTCAACTAAATTAACTGGAATCTTATAAGCCCCTCGCTGCGAGAACAGCCTCAAAACCAATCTATTCTTAGTCTTCTGCCACTCAACAAAAGTTTGATTCGAAGCCAAATCCTCAGCCATAACCATAACTCTCTCATTACCATTAATCAAAAAATAGCCACCATGATCTTTAGGATCAATATAATTCTTAATCAAATCCTCCTCATTCATTCCATCAAGATTACAAGCCCGACTCTTAACCATAATCGGAATCCTACCAAGCTGAACTTCCTCAGTCTCAACCTGACCAGCATAATTAATCGCCATCTCAATCCAAATCGGAGCAGAATAAGTCAAATTTCTCAAACGAGATTCAGCAGGAGTAATCGGCCGACTAGAACCATCACTCTCGATAATATTCGGCTTACCAACCCTAACCTTACCAAGTTTAATCTCAAAATCCTCATTAGGCAAACCGTCAGACAACTCCGTCACAATTTCCTGCATCTTATTTTCAACAAAATCATTAAAAGACTTAATATTAGACTCAACAAGTGAATGGTTCTTCAAAAACTCTTTAACTAAAACATGCTCAGCCATCTTAAATCACAACCCTATAATAAACTTCGGCCAAATCACCCTTTCGTTCAATTTTAACAACGTCTCCAGTCTCACAACCTTCAGGAAGAGCAGCGTCCTTCTTAGAAATTTTCGGCAACTGCGCCAAAGCAATATTAAACTGAAGCAGAACCTTCTCTACCTCATTGGGATTCAGCTTCGTGTGCTTTGGTTGGAGTATATGCATCTTACTTTTAGAATATTACCTTTAGATAAAAAAAAGACCAAAAATGGCTTTAAAAACTTTTGCTTTTTGTTATTATAAAGTAGTTCGAGACAAAATTGCCCTCCCACAAAGATACATTACAATAATACTTTTAAATCACATTAATATAATTCATTAAAATGATTAACAGACAAAGAACCATCAAAAAACCATTTAAGCTTTCAGGAATAGAAGCACTTGGTGGAAAATCTGTATATGTTTATTTTGAGAAAGCTCCAGTAGACAATGGAATTAAGTTTATAACTCCCTCTGGATACATTCCTGCATCATTAGATTGCGTTAAATCGAAAACAGCTTTTTTAGATCTTGCACGAACATTATCCCTAAGCAATGGAAGAAATGATATTCTAGTGCCAGAACATTTACTTGGGATCGTCTTTGGAATGGAGCTAGATAATGCAAATATAATCTTAGAAACAGAAGAATCAAGAAGTTATTCTGCTTTAAAAGGAATATTGGGGTCTTCTAATTCTGATGTTGTACCATATCTCGGAGAAGCTCTATATGATCACTTAGAAAATAATTTAGAAGAACAAGAAACCCCTAGAAAAAATTTATTTCTCGAACACAGAATAGAAAGTGATAGATTATCCATAGAACCAACAGATAGAAAGGGAATAATTATAGACATAGAAACTGACTATAAATTAAGAAGTGGAGAAAGAGTGATTCAATCATATAAGGGGGAAATAACACCCGAACTAGTAAAAGAAATTTCATTAGCCAGAGCCTATTGCAGAGTTCCACACTGGTCCCCAAAAACTTTAACAAAATTTCTGAGTCAGTTCTTCTATCTTTCACAAGGCTTAGGGAATGGGAGCAATAAAGATAATATTTTTTATCCAGAAAAAACCGCCAATGGTTGGCATGCCCAAGAAAGAGTGGAGGCCGAAATAGTCAAACATTCAATTTTAGACAAACTGGGAGAAATAGCATTACTATCAGGAAGATTATCTAGAGTAAAAATAACATCTCGTGGAGCAAGTCATAAACACACAATGGGGTTTCTTCAAAAATATCAAGACAAATTTAGATAAAAAATAGTCCGAGGGAATTAAAGAGTCTTTATAACTCCTTAGAAATTATTTACAATTTCGGCCGAGCTTCTTTGAAGCGACGGTTGTTCAAAGACCCGAGAAAAATGGCCCCGAGGGGATTTGAACCCCCGACACCTGGATTAAAAGTCCAGTGCTCTAACCAGGCTGAGCTACGGAGCCATTAAATTACTGAGAAAATTTAACTTTAAAAACTTGTGGGATTAAAGCACTGACACCTCAATCTTAACTTTAAAAACTATTTATTCATATCAAAATATTTAGCCAACTTCGGACCATGTTGACCCTGATAATGAGAGCCCTTTCCCTTCTCTCCATATAAAACCTCTGGGAGATCTTTCATACGATAAAACTTGAAACTCCCTATCCTTTGTCCATCCGTCAATAAAAAAGGCTGGCCAAAATTCCTAACCTCAAGAGTTGCTTGCGCTCTAAAATTAGGATCAAAAAACCCTGCATAATGAACACGAACTTCTCCAGCATCCGTTTCGATATCAACCATTTCCGAACAAAGATTTGCAGGGATGCTAATAATCTCCTTACTAGAAAGAATATAGAAAGAATTAGAATTAACAATAAGCCCCTTACCCAAACCCTTAGATAAATAGACTTTATCAAAATACTCTGAAAAGGGAAGATCTCTTTTAGAAAGATCGACAGGAGGAGCATTTTCCTTAGAAACAAACCCAGGAAACCTTTCATCCAAATCTAAAGTTAAAGAAAATATTCCGTTAAAAAGCCCTTTACCTTCACTCAAAAGACATTCAGTATCATTGTTTGACTCAAACAATAAACCATAATTTTTATTAATTTTTTTCAAACAATCTTCATCAAGACAACAAGTGTTAGAGTCAAAAAATCTAAGCTGATTAAGACAATCCCCTTTGCGAACAATAATATCAAAAGACCTAGGATATATTTCAACCCACAACTTCCCACTATAACCATAAGGTATCTTATCAAAAGAAGTTCCATTTTCAGCTATTAATCTAACATGAACATCAATTCTACCAATAGAACTTTTAGGATTAACTCTCCCAGAAATTCCCGGAGGCAATTTCAAATATTCTTGCAACTCAAAAACATAAACACAATTTTTATGCAAAAATCCATTCTTACTCAAATCAACGTCATAAGAAGAATTATTTTTCAAAAACTCTTCAAAATTTCCATTAGAAGAAATAGAAGAAAAAGGCAAACAATAACCCATCTCACCTAACCTCAAGTCCAAAGAAGAAGGTTGTATTTGATTTTCGTTTACAGCCTCCTTTGAACAAATCAACCCTCTTTCAATTAATTTCTTAATACCCTTATCGGAATAAACGCCCCCTTCTTCAATCATACAAAAAAATGATTAATCCCATTTATATAAATTATTGTGATTAGTTAAGCTATAAATAAAATTAAAAATTAGCCCACTCTACTAAATATTACTTCCACCGCTACCAAAAGCCCTGTTACCCAGAACACTATCACTAAGCTCGCCGACAACCGACAACTCAATCACTCAAAATCATAACTAACAAAAAATTATTCATCTACATATTGTTACAATAAGGTAAACTATAAATAACAACACTGCCTCAACAACTTATGGAACAATACAACTTCCAATACTGCCCAAAAATAATAATATTCTCAAAAGACAAATCAAAAGTACTCTTATGCAAAAGAAAAGGAGAAAACGACTACGACGGAACATTTGGGTTCCCGGGAGGAAAAATGGAAACAACCGACAACTCAATCATCGAAGGACTAGCAAGAGAGAAAAACGAAGAACTAAGCCCATCCTTCAAAATCAAAATCTTAAAAACATTCACAAACAACATCCTATTCAAAAAGAAAAACGGGAAATCCATGATTCTGCCATACTACCTAGCAATACATGAAAACGGAGAGGTAAAAATAAATGAAGAATATTCAGAATACAAATGGGTCCAAATAAAAGATTTAGAAGAATTCGGCCCCAGAATGCCAAACATCCCTGAAGTTACAGAAAAAATGAAAAAACTATTAACAATCTCAAAAGAACACGACTTCGAAATAATCTAAACCCAAAACAATAAACAAAATTAAATAACTCTAATTAAATATTACTTCAACCACTTCCAAAAGCCGCTTCTCCTCGAACAGAATCTGACAATTCATCTACAGTCTCAATATCCACCATTGCAACCGGCGCAATCACAACTTGAGCAACTTGATCTCCAGTTCTAATCACAAAATCCTCATCACTTGTATTCAAGAAAACAACCCCATATTCTCCAGTATAAGTATACTCGATTACTCCCCCAAGAATACAAATCCCCCTCTTATATGCCAAACCACTCTTCCCCCGAATCGAAGCGAAATAACCCTCAGGCAATTCCATCGCAATCCCCGTAGAAATCAACTGTCTTTTTCCAGCCGGCACAACATAATCTTCACAAGAATGCAAATCTAAAGCAGCATCACCAGGATGTCCATAACTAGGAATGATAGCATTCTCCTTCAATTTTTTAATCTTCACTTTAACCGCCCCCTCGTCAATCAACTCAAACCGCTTAACCCTTCGACCATCCTCAAAAATCTTATCCCCACAAAACTCATCCAACAACCTAACCCAAGTCACGCCATCACCGTAAAGAGCCTTATACACAACTAACATCTGATCCGTATTATCACAATTCCGCGCAACATCAACAATCTCATATTCGCCCCCCTTAAAATGCCGATACCGCTCTCCAACCTCAACCATAAAAAACAAAACAACTAACACTTTATAAAAATTATTACACTCTAATCTCCACTTCTTCAAACCGAACTCTCATCAATCAACTCAAACCGTTTAACCCTCCGTCCATCATCAAAAACTTTATCTCCACAAAACTCATCAAGCGACCTGTCCCAAGTCCCACCCTCGCCATAAAGCGCCTTATACTTAACTAACATCTGACCTGCATTATCACAATTCGGCGCAACATCAATAATCTCATACTCGCCACCCTTAAAATGCCGATATCTCTCTCCAGCCTCAACCATAAAAAACAAAACCCAAAATACTTTATAAAAATTATTACACCCTGATATCTACTTTCTCAAAATACTCAACAGCAACAGCCTTCAATTTCTCCAAATATTCCTCACGCACATCCAATTCCGTCACCAAACTCTTATCTATCATCTCATGCCCAGATTTAAACCCCTGCAAAAATAAATTCTTAGGCTTGCCCCCACAAACATCATTCAACCACCGACCCATTTCCTCAACAACACTCTCGTCATGAAACTTATTCAAAATCGTCGTCCTAAACTCGTACTTCCCAAAATCATAAATAATCTTCATCGACTTCTCAACCTTCTCAATATTAACATCAACCCCGACAACATTAGAATAATTCGCCCGAGAACTCTTAACATCCATCGCAATATAATCAATCAAACCCTCGTCAATCAACTCTTTCAACTTGTCTGGAAACGACCCATTAGTATCAATCTTCACCAAATAGCCCATGGCCTTAATCTTCTTCAAAAAACCAACATCCAAAGTCATCAACGGCTCACCACCAGTCACACAAACAGCGTCCAGCTTCCCACGACGCCTCTCTAAAAATTCCAAAATATAACTCTCAGAAAAAATCTCACTATCACCTCCAAGTACCAACAATGGATTATAACAAAACCCACAACGAAAATTACAACCAAATAAAAAAATGGTACACGCAACTTTCCCTGGATAATCAACCAGAGTAGTCCTTTGCAAACCTAAAATTTTCATAAACACCTCCAAAAAAATTAAAAGGGGGGAAATCCCCCAGGAAATTTAACAATCGGAACAGAACATAGAACGATCCTTAAACTCTTCTAGTTTACCGTCGTTCCATCGAGCAGTCGGTCTCAAATATCCGCAAACCCTGCTCCAAACTTCACACTTAGTTCTCCCCATTGGCATCACCTCCAAAATTTAGTTGAGATTCAAAATTAACACTCGAAACACTAGGGGCCGACAAATTGTCCTCAACAACAACATTGGCAACCTTCAAAACAGGAACTTCTGCAACCGGAGCAACGACGACTGGAGCTTCAGCAATAGGGGCTTCAGCAATTTCCTCAGGTTGTACCTCAGGCAAAACATCTTTAGCAACAGGAGTTGTATGTGCCTCAGCTTCAGCAATATCAGCATCACACTTAGGACAATATTCATGTTCCCCAGCCAAATAACCATGAATCGGACAAATCGAAAACGTAGGAGTAATTGTAAAATAAGGCAAATGATAATTATTAGAAATCTTTTTAACCATCGTCCTAACAGCATCCTTACTCAGCTTCTCCCCAACAAAAGTATGAAACACCGTTCCCCCAGTATACTTACATTGCAAGTCATCCTGCAAATCAAGCGCCTCAAAAACATCATCAGTATGATTCACTGCCAACTGTGTCGAATTAGTATAATACGGCTTCGCCCCGTCCTGGTACGCCTTTTCATTCGCAACCAAAATTCGGCCAAACCTTTTCTTATCAATCCGTGCAAACCTATAAGTCGTACCCTCACCCGGAGTCGCCTCAAGATTGTAAATACTATTAGTCTCTTCCTGATATTCCTCAAGCTTCTCTCTCATAAAATCCAAAACCTTAATAGAAAAAGCCATCCCCTTCTCCGTCGCAATATCCTCACCAGGCATAAAATTAGTAATCGACTCATTCATACCCAAAAGTCCAATCGTCGAAAAATGATTCTTCCAATACTCTCCAAACCGTTGATGAACCTGTCTCAAATAAAACCTAGTATACGGATAAAGCCCCACATTAATAAACTGCTCAATCGTCTTCCTCTTAATCTCAAGGCTCTCCTTCGCCAACTCCATCAATCTAGCCAGCCGCGCCATATAGTCATCTTCACTCGTCGACACATAACCAAGTCTAGGCATATTAATCGTCACAACCCCAATCGAACCAGTCAAGGGATTAGAACCAAATAAACCACCACCCCTCTTCTTTAGTTGAGTATTATCAATACGAAGACGACAACACATACTTCTAGCGTCCTCAGGATTCATATCTGAATTAACAAAATTGGAAAAATAAGGTATACCATACTTCGCCGTCATTTCCCAAAGTAAATCGTGGGAAGGATTGTCCCAATCAAAATTTTTCGTAATATTATATGTCGGAATAGGAAAAGTAAAAACCTGCCCCGTCGCATCGCCCTCAAGCATGCATTCAGCAAACGCCCGATTAATCATTTCCATCTCAACCTCAAAATCCCCATAAGTCTCGCTCTGCGGTTGCCCACCAATAACAACATGTTCATCCTTCATATAAGACGGAATCTCCAAGTCCATAGTAATATTTGTAAACGGCGTCTGAAACCCAACCCTCGTCGGCACAGCCATATTAAAAATAAACTCCTGCATCGCCTGCTTCACCTGCTTATAGTCCAACTTATCATAACGAACAAATGGAGCAAGTAAAGTATCAAAATTAGAAAACGCCTGAGCCCCGGCAGTCTCACCTTGTAAAGTATAAAAGAAGTTCACCATCTGCCCCAAAGCAGTCCTCAAATGCTTAGCAGGCTTACTCTCAACTTTCCCCTTAACGCCCTTAAACCCAACCGTCAACAAATCCTTCAAATCCCAACCAACACAATAAGCACCAAGAGTCCCCAAGTCATGAATATGCAAATCACCAGCCTCGTGAACTTTCCGAATCGCCTCAGGATAAATCCGCCTCATCCAATAATTCGTAATAATCTTCGTCGCAATATAATTATTCAACCCCTGCAACGAAAACCCCATATTAGAATTCTCCTTAACCATCCAATCATTCAAACCAATATAATCATCAACTGCCTCAATCGTATCAAACAACCCCTTAACATCCCGTAGCTCCTGTCGGCTCTGTCTATACAAAATAAACGATTTAGAAACCTTCGCATGCCCCTCCTCAATTAAAACCTTCTCAACAAGATCCTGAACCTCTTCAACGTCAGGTATACCAAAATCCCCATAAGTTTCATCTAACTTTTCACAAACTAAGCCTGCAAGATGCACCGACTTCTCTTTATCTTTCCCGCCAACAGCCTTAACCGCCTTCCAAATAGCGTCGGAAATTTTATCTTTCTGAAAGAATACAACACACCCATCTCTTTTTCTTATTTTTTTAACCATCTATTTTTCCTTATGTATTTATGTTACTCTTTGAGCAACCATCTTATTTTCCTAATTTAGCAAGCTCATCTTTGAACTCATCAATATCTGCAAAGTCACGGTATACCGCAGCAAATCGAACATACGCAACCTTATCGACTTTCTTCAGCTTATTCATAACAATCTCCCCGATACGCGTACTCTTAATGTCCTTATCTTTAGCAACCCGATAAACATTCGCCTCAACCTCATCCACAATTCTTTCTATCTCAGCACTCGTGAATGGCCTCTTCTGAAGATTATTATCAATTCCCTCAAAAAGCTTAGCTCGCGAAAATTTCTGCCTCCGACCGTCCTTTTTAATAACGTTCAAATCCAACTCCACTCGCTCATACGTAGTAAACCGCTTACCACATTTCAAGCACTCTCGCCGCCTCCGAGTCAAAGATTCACTATCTCTTTTATCAGTAACTTTCGTTTCAGCAGCACAACAGTATGGACATTGCATTTTTGTTATTTTATAATGAATACAAGATATTGTATCTCGCACCCCTTTTTGCCACAATAAATTGTGGGCGTAAGAGAATATTAACCAAAAGAGTATTTAAAGATTATTGTCCTCCAGCTACTATTTATGTTAACTATAGTAAACATTGTAGACTGACAGTTACTTTTTTCAAATGATTACGCATCTTTAAGAACCTCTCACATCAAAACTCCCATAAAGAATTCATTAATAAAAAGAAAACCTTTTACACAACTCCCCAACCTCTAACTTAATCTTAGAACAAACAGATTCATCAGACAAATTTTCAATAACATCAGCAATCCAATTCCCAACGATAATCATTTCATTCTCCTTCATACCCATAGTTGTCAAAATCGGGACACCCAACCTAATTCCAGATGGTTTAAACGGAGTAGATGGATCAAACGGAACAGTGTTGGCGTTAGTCACAATTCCCGCTTCCTCCAAAGCAACAGCAACCTCTCGACCCCTGCCCGGCTCACCAATAGCAGAAGTCTTAATCAAATCAATCAAAATCAAATGATTATCGGTCCCATCACTAACCAACTTAATATTCCTCTTCTTCAAGGTCTCCGCCAAAATAAAACAATTATCAATAATCTGCTGAGAATATTTTTTAAACTCTGGCTTTAACGCCTCGCCAAAAGCAATTGCCTTAGCCGCAATCGTATGCTCATGAGGACCGCCCTGCAACCCCGGGAAAACGGCCTTATCAATTGCCTTACCAAATTCTTCCTTACACATAATTATTGCACTCCTAGGACCTCTCAAAGTCTTATGCGTTGTCGTCGTCACAAAATCAAAATCCGGAAACGGAGTTGGATGAACACCACTAGCAACTAAACCAGCAACATGAGAAATATCCGCCAAACAATAAGCTCCAATCTCCTTAGCAATTAAAGCGAAGGCCTTAAAATCAATCTCTCGAGGATAAGCCGTCGCCCCACAAACAATCATCTTCGGCCTCTCGCGCAAAGCAATCTCTCTAACCTTCTCCATGTCAACAATTCCAGTTTCCTCCTCAACACCATAAGAAACAAAATCATAGTCTTTCCCAGAAAAATTCACCTTCGACCCATGAGTCAAATGTCCACCATGCATCAAATCCATTCCAAGAATCTTATCCCCCTTCTCCAAAACCGCAACATAAACCGCCATATTCGCAGGACTCCCAGAATTCGGCTGCACATTTACATGTTCAGCCCCAAACAATTTCTTCGCCCGCTCAATCGCCAAATTCTCAACCTTATCAACAAACTCATTCCCTTGATAATACCTCTTCCCAGGATAACCCTCTGCATACTTATTATTAAAAACCGAACCACACGCCGCCAAAACATCCTTAGAACAAAAATTCTCCGAAGGAATCATATTCAAAGTCGTCTTCTGTCGCTCCAACTCGTCAACAACGATCTCATTCACCTCAGAATCCAAAATCCAAAAAGTCATAACAAAGTACTCTTGGCTTCAGTTTGTTCCTCAGCCTTCAACCGACCAAGCTCCTCCTCAGAATAATTGCAAACAATATACTTCGCCAAAATCGGATACCTCTCTTTCATTATCTCATAAACCCTATAAGCGATTCTCCTATACGAATCATGCGCCAACGGAATCGTCCTCAACTTAATCAAATGATACAACTCCCTTAAATTCATCGTAATCAAAAACCTCTTCCTAAATCCAAGCGGCAAAAGATACTGCGCCTGCCACGGATACTTCTCACGAACCCTATCGTAAACAACCTTCGCCTTTTCCATCGCAAGTCGATACTCACTTTCAACCCCAGCAGCCACGATATCTTTCGGAATATCATAGCCAAGGTCAGCAGTAAAAAGAGGATTCGTCTGAGTACAAATCCTATGCCTCTGCAAATCACGAAAAGCCCCATAATCCATCACAATCTCAAAACTAAAACTCTCATGCTCTAATTCCCTCATCGGATAATCAAATTCCCCCATCTTCCCAAGGTAATCATCCAAAACTCTTTCCTTATCAAAAACACTCATCAAAGCAACCTCTCGACTAATCTTATCAAACGACTTATTATTAAATCTATACAAAATAGAAGAAACAATTCTATCCTCAGGATTTTCAGGAACCCCAACCAACTTCACCTTCTCCCCATCAAAATTATTATCACCAAAATCATAACTCTGCATCGCATCCTGTGTATCACAAATATAATTTTTCTTATCCGCAAATTCCAATAAAGACGGCAAAACCTTCCGCCCCTCAACTTTCAACATCTCGCCAATCTCCTTCATCTCTTTCAGCGGATGCGACGAAAGCTTCGAAATAGCATGCGACAACTGTCTAGCATTAAGAGTCCACCCAAGGCTCGTCTTAGTACAGGTCGGAAGCAAATAACGAATAGCATCAAATCTCCGAGAACCACAAGCCCTTTCCCAAGCCGCCTTTGATCCCCCCGCCCCAAAAGGAGCCGAACCCTTGACATAATCCAAAACTGGAACATGTAGCTTCGTATAAGTCTCAAAAAGATAATCCAACATCTCACCAATCTCACCAACAAATTCAGAATTCTTCAAAACAGGATCAAGATAAAACGAACTCCTATTAAACGAAACATACCTCGTAGACTTTTCGCAAAAAGAAGCCAATCTATTATCCTCAATAATCTTCGTCGCCAAAATACTCACTCCCTCAAGACCAAATCCAACAACAGCCCCCTCAGCAATAGAACTATGACCATAACCAAGAACCCATTTCTCCATAAATTGAATCGCCTTTTCCGTCGCGTGCTTAGTCGCCTCCCCAGCACCAGTCTTCTTTAACTCAGCAACAAGCAAATTAAAATTACTTTCATCCTCCTTCAGTAAATCCAAAAAACTATCCCTCAACCCGCCCTGAGACCGGCTATATCTCGCCTGCATCAAAGCCCAAACCTCAGGATGAAAATTCTTAGTAGCAAAAATCGAGCTATCAACATTAGTAAAAAAATAATCCAAAACCAATCTTTCGTCAGAACTATAACTCAAACTATCACCCAACTTCTCCCAAAGTTCCTTATGAATTTCTTCTGGTGTCTTCAAAGAGGCCATCGTTCCATCAGGCGCACAATTAATCTTAATCCAACCATACAACTCCGCCAAATGCAAATACGACTCCTCCGCATTCCTCATATGCTCCTCATTACTCTCATGCCCATCAATATCCCCCTTCTCGGAACGAAACCTAGAACCCCGATTCCCCATTAACTCCTGACTAACCCCATACGGCATATAAAGAAAAACAACGACATCAGGCCTCGGCAAACTAAAATTCTCATACTCCAACTCACGCAACCACTCAAAAAAACTCTCCCTCTCTATCTCATCACGAATCTTCCCTCCCTGGTGCCCCATATTAGACTCAACATATCTATCCAAAATCGTCACATTACCCTTCTTCAACTCGTCCTGAATAAACCTCTTTGACGCAAATCTATCCTCGGCATAAAAAATCGAAGCAACCTTCGCCGGAACCTCATTCGCAGGTCCAAGCCAACCATCAAGATACCGTCTCACAACCTTCCCAGTCGGCGTAGAATAATCCGGAAAATCCAAAGCCACAACTCCACGATTCATCGATTTCAATTTCTCAATCAACAAATCAATCTGCGTAGATTTCCCACAACAATGACTTCCTTCAAAAACAATCAACTTACCCTTCCTCATAAAAAACCCAATCTCCTATCCTTAATAAAAAAATATATACTCCAATATATATATTCCCCCTCAAGCTTCTCAATCGACTCCTTCCTTCTCCTTCTCATTCATGCCCTTCGTACTAAAAACAATCTCTTTCTCCTCAGTATCCTCAATCTCCACCTTCACAATCTTGTAAACATCCTCATGTATTTCTTCAACACTTCTCATTTTCCCATCCGGAGTACACTTAATAACAGACCAACCAAATTTATCAGCACAATACAAAAACGCCTCAGAAGCATCATTAAGATGATTTATATCCGCCTCATGTATATCTCTTTTATTCCCACCAACATAATCTCGATGCCCCTTTTCATCAACCAAAATCTGAGCAACAGCAGGATCAGCATAAAGTAAAATTTGACAATCAGGCTTCGGTATTTCAAAAATACTATATTCTAATTCATGCAGCCAATCCAAAAACTTATCTCTTTCAATAATATCTTTAATTTTACCAGATTGATGTCCCATATTCGCAGAAACATAACGATTACTAATACCTATTTCTCCATTTTCAAGACGCTTCCTAGCATCCTTTGATACAGCAAAACGATCACAGGCATAAAAAATAGATGCCCTATAAGGACCAACTTCCTCAGCACTACCAAATTTCCCAGTCAAATAATCTTCAACCAATGCTGCACTTCTTTCTCCATATTGAGGAAAATCCAAAACAAAAACTGGGTACCCCTCTTCTTTCAACCTCTTAACCAACACCTCGGTCTGTGTTCCCTTTCCACTACCATCAATTCCATCAATAACAATCAACTTCCCCCTTTTCATACAAAAATCAAAGTTCATCCCTTTATAAAAAAATATGCACTACAGAATATACCTCACAAAAAACAATAAATTAATATAAACACATTCACAAAATATATTATGAAAATATATTTCGCAGGATCAATTCGCGGAGGAAGAAAAGACGCCGAACTCTACAATCAAATAATTGAATATCTAAAAACTCTAGGAGAAGTTCTCACTGAACACGTAGGAGACACAAACCTCTCACACCTTGGAGAAAAAACAAAAACACAATATATTCACGACAGAGATTTAAAATGGATAACAGAATGCAATATAATGATTGCAGAAGTTTCAACACCATCACTCGGAGTAGGATACGAAATAAAAGACGCAATAACCAAAAACAAAAAAATTCTATGCTTATATCACCCACAAGAAAACAAAAGTCTCTCGGCAATGATAGCAGGCAGTCTAAATATAACAAATAAATCCTACACAAATCTAGACGAAGCAAAACAAATAATTAATGAATTCCTAAAAACAATACAATAATCACATACACCCAATAATCTTACAAAAATTACAAACCTCTCCCGTCGACGGCTCCCCACATTTCCCACAAACCTTCAACTCCCGCTTATTCTCAGTCCGCAAAGAAGGAACCAGTTTTTGAAAATTTTCAACAATAGCTAACTTCTCATCATCCCCAATATGAGACATCCATTCCCTCGTATCAACCCGGTAAGTCCCAAAAGCACAAGGACACTTATCATACAAAATATCAAACTTCTTCGACTTAGCATACTTCATAATCTCCGACTCCGGAACAAAAAACAAAGGCTTAACCCTCTGAGCAAATCCCTCAATCCTCCGTTCCCCAGCCGACGGCGCCGAATTAACCCCCAACAAAACATTCCCCTTCAAAAAATTCATCAAAACATTCTGAGCCTCATCATCCAAATTATGCCCCGTCACCAAAACATCACCCCCAAGCTTCTTCGCCCACTTATTCAAAATCCATCTCTTAATAATCCCACAAACAGTACACCCCGTCAAATTCTTCTCCTTCTTTAAAACAGCCTTAATAAAACAAATCCCCTGCCCCAACTCCTTCTTCAAATCAACAATAGTCAACGGCACACCAAGCTCCCCACAAAACGTCGTCATATTCTCATTATGAACCCTCGACCAATCCCCCAAATGCAAATCAATCAACAACCCATGAACATCATAGCCCAAATTTTTCAAAATATACAAAACCGAAGTCGAATCCTTCCCACCGGATAAAGCCACGACTACCTTATCTTTTTTCCCAATCAACTTATACTTGTCCACGGTTTCAGCGACTTTCTTCTCTATATCCATAATATAATAACAAAAAATCATCTTTTAAGTATAACGTTAACACAGATTCCCAAAACTTTATAAAGAAAAACAATCTTGACAAATAATGACAGACAAGAAAGATACCAAAAAAATTCTAAAAGACTTGTCTCAAAACTACTGGACGATTTCCACAGTTGTTTTAGCAGTAATTTTAATCATGGTATTAATTATAGGAAACACAGCTACTCCAACAATCAACACAGACGCAATAGCACAAAAAGTTGTAGAACTCGCAGAAGCACAGGGAGCAAAGGCAGAATTGATAACGGCGGTTGATAACGGACAATTAATCGAAGTAACACTTTCAATGCCAGACCAACAAGGAAATATGCAAGAAGTTTCTCTATATGCAACACGAGATGGAGAAAACCTAATCTTACCAAACGGAATGATCCCATTAGAAATACAAGAAACACCAGCGCCTACAGCACCAGCGCCTACACAAGTTCCTACTTCTAACAGACCCTCAGCAGAATTATTTATCATGACACATTGCCCTTACGGAACTCAAGCAGAAAAAGGATTCATCTCAGCAATGAAAACATTACAGGACGTCGCTAATGTACAAATCAGATTCGTTCACTATTTTATGCACGACCCTGAAGAAACAGAAACACCAATTCAAGTCTGCATCAGAGAAGAACAACCAAGCAAATTCCTACCATACTTAGAATGTTTCCTTGAAGCAGGAGACACAGACGCTTGTATCACAACAGCAAACGTAGACAAAACAAAAGTCGACGAATGTATCGCTAACGGAAACGCAGCAAAATACTACGAAGCAGATTCTGCACTAAGCCAACAATACGGAGTAAGCGGAAGTCCAACATTAATAGTCAACGGAGCAAAATCAAGCGCAGGACGAGACTCAGCCTCATACCTAGCTGGAATCTGTTCAGCATTCAACGACGCTCCAGAAGTTTGTAACACAGAGTTATCAACAGCAGCTCCAAGCCCAGGATTCGGATACACAGCAGCAGGAAGCGCAACAACAGCTCAGTGTTAATAAAAATATTTTTAATTTTTTCAAGCAACAATCGGTTTATCTAAATATCCAATCTCGTCATCAGACAATCTCAAATCTTCTCGAATCTTAGAACCCTGCAAAATAATCTTCAACAACATAAAATCCTTCATCGCAGTCTTCGTCGAAATATGACAATGCTTAGCATACTTCTGGCAAATCGTCTTCTTCTTCGCCGCCCTTTGATTCTGCAACCAAATCTTCAAAATCCGACTCGGCTTCTTATAACTAGTCCACCCCTTCCTATCATATTTCTTAACAGACGCAACACCTGCCCCAAGCAAAAAATATTCATAAACCATAAACCTCCAATGCCTCTGCCTCCGAATCCGCCCACGAAAAACATCAGCCAAACTCAAAGCCTCAATCGCCCGACACAATTCCTCACCCTGATACGCAATCGGCAAATTCTCCTCGACCCACAAAAACACATCGTCAATCGGCATGTTCACATCGTCATAAATATTCAACATCTTCTTATCAATATTAGCATTCTGAAAAACATGCTGCAAAGCCGAAAAAATCGACTGCTCCTTATCCCTCTCACCAACCTCCTGTAAAAGATCCGGCGAATCCATTTTCGACAAAAGCTGCAAATCATTCAACGCCGCCCGAATATCCCCCCGAGCCTTAATCGCAATCGACTTCAAAACGTCCCCACTAACAACAACGCTCTCCTTCTCGCAAACATCCATCATAATCTTCAACACAACCTTATAGTCAACCTCCTTCAACGCAATCAACTCAGACTTATTCCGAAGCAAATTAAATTTCTTCTGCCAAATATCATTCGCCGTCACAACCACAGGAAACACCGACTTCTCCAAAAGACCCAATAACTCAGCAAGACCACCCCTATCCTTCATCGCCGAAATCCCATCAACCTCATCAACCAAAATAATCTTATTCTTCCTAAACAAACTCTTCTGTCTCGAAGCCGGCCCAACAATCATTGAAATCTTATCTTTATTCCGAAAATCACTCGCATTCATTTCCAAAACCTCAGCATCAGTTTCAAACGCAATCGCATAAGCAAGACTAGTCTTCCCAACTCCCGGCGGCCCATGCAAAACCATCGCCTTCTTCTTCGGAAACATCTTCAAAAACAACTTAGCCTTATCAATCGCCAAATCCTGCCCCTTCACATCGTCAAAACATTTCGCCCGATACTTCTCGCACCACGGCACATTATCCATGTTCATCATCGTACCAACTCCAACTCCCCATTTATCACAACCAGAGACATCCCCCTCAATTCATCACTAAAAGAACAATTCGGCAAAGGATTATAAAAAAATATTTTCTTATTCATTTCCCATGCTTTAATCACTTCCATAAAAGTCGCGCCACCAATATAATTCGGAATTCCATTTTTCTCAAAATTCAAAACAAGAATTGCATCCTGCGGAGCAATAGACGCATCAGTTCTCCTCATCATCTCGTCCTTCCAATTTACATGCTCCTCGCTTCCACTCTCCATCTCCTCTTCCTCAAACGGATTCTCAAAACAATTAGGTAACGTAATCTCATGTCCTCTTAATTCCAAATTCTCTTTAATTGGCATAATCCTATCATAAAAATGCTTACTTGAAGCAATGAAAATTTTCATATTTACTCCGCCCCCTTCAGCCTACCCGTCTCACAACCGTCACCAATGCCAGCCATAATAAACGCAGCAATCAAAGCTTCCAACTGAATAAACTCATCAGCACCCTCAACCAACCTAAACTCAGCCTCGCCAGTCTTCTCAGTCAATCGAACCTTCAACGCATTATCAATCGGCAAATTCCAAACCTCTTTCTGAATCGCCTTAATCACATCCTGCCCCGAAATCGACTCTTTCAACATAATATCCAACAACTTCTCCCTCGAACTCTGAAAATCCCCACTCAAAGCATAATCAAGAACAATCTTAATATCCGAAGGCTTTGCCTTACTAACAATCGTGTTCACCAAATCCGGAGTAATATTAGGACTAATCGACGCCGTCGCCTGCAACAAATTAATAATCCTCCTACAATCTCCCTCGCTAGCCTCATACAAGGCATCAAACGCATCAGGAGTAATACTAAGGCCCTCATACTCAGAAATCAAATCAATCCGCTTCTTAACGTCCTTCTTCTCCAACAACTGAAACCTAAACACAACCGTCCTAGACTGTATAGGGTCAAGTATCTTCGACGAATAATTACAAGACATAACAAACCTACAAGTCGAAGTATAATTCTCCATAGTCCTTCTCAAAGCCTGCTGCGCCTCCCTCGTCAAAGCATCCGCCTCATCAAGAAAAATAACCTTAAACGGAACGTCCCCTATAGCCTTCGTCCTCGCAAAATCTTTAACCTTCTGTCGCACAACATCAATACCTCGCTCATCCGACGCATTCAACTCCAAATAATTCTCACGCCAAGATTCCCCAAACAAAGTCTTAACAATAATTAAAGCAAGTGTACTCTTCCCAGTTCCAGCCGGCCCAGCAAAAAGCAAATGCGGAATATTCATCGAACCAACCAAAGACTTAACTCTCTTAAGAATCTCAACTTGCCCAACCATATCACCAAACTCCTTCGGCCGATATTTCTCGGTCCACACCTCCGAACTATAATGCTCCGTCATAATCTAAAAAGAAATCCCCTGTTTATAAGGATTATTGTGATAAGCCTAGCACACTCCACAAGGATCAAGCTTCTTTGATAATTCAGGATCATAAGATTCCACTAAATAATCATCACAAACTTCAATATCAGCACATCTAACAGTTATTGGATTAACACCTTCATAAAAATGCAAATCACACCCATCAACATTACTTTGCACTCCCAAATATTCCAAATTACATAAACCTGAATCATTAGTATGAAAAGCAATCCGCTGATGACACAAATAAAAATAATAAGGAGAACCTATTTTATCACAAACACCCTCATCAACAATTTCATCATGCTCGTCAACAAAATAAAAAATACAAGAATCAACAACCCTCGTCTCCTCATCAACTCCTTCAGCCTCTACCCTCTCCTCATTAGAAAAAGAAACTGGATTAAAAAAATCCCCATCATTTCCCAGTTTAAAACAATCATCAATACTCTCTATCGGTTCTTTATCGGGTACACAAAAAGGAATACCACCGCCATTAATACATCTCATAACAATCGGCCCAGAAAAACCACTCAAACAGTCCCCATCAGACATAAGATATCCATATTTTTCCATTTCATCAACACTATTCAAACAACACTTTTTTTCAGAAGGAGAAACTAAAGAATTATCAGAAAGATCTTCACAAAACTGTATTCTTAAATTATTATAATAATCAGGGATACGTTCCTCGTTCATTACCCAATTTATCTTACTATACAAATAAACTCCAGCAAAAATTAAAAAAATAACGGCAATAACAACCCACCATTTCTTCTTCATAAAACACTCAACACTAAAAACATTATAAATCTTTCGAGAATTACAACTACTTATTTCTCTTCAGCTTTCTCTTTCGCTTTTCCTTCTTAAGTCTCTTACGCTGCCATTTCCAACGCATTTGACCTTTCTTCTTCCATCGTCTTGAACTTCTCTTCATTGTAATAATAACTCCAAATTTAGGTTTATAAAGTTTTAGATAACTTCTTACCGGAATCAATAGCCCCACCAGGATTCGAACCTGGGTCACGAGAGTCAGAGTCTCGTATCCTTGACCACTAGACTATGGGACTACATCCAAACAACAAAATCTTAATTTAAAAAGTTTTATAATACAACTCCTCGTTACAAAACTATGACAATAAAAGCAAACCTAACATCGGAAAAAATCACATCAAATACAGCTGAAGCTCAAAATTTATTTTCAACAAGAAGATTTGGAGAAAAAGACGGAGAAAAAATCTTGTATTCAATCTTCGAAACACTATTCCTAATTCAAGACAAAAAAATGGAAATCCACGACTTCCGAGATAAAAAATTAACCAAAAAAGAAATCTTAAAACGCTTCGAAAAAATAGATAAAAAATTCCATACAAAATACCTCGTCTTCAAAGACTTAAGAAAAAAAGGGTACATCGTAAAGACCGCTCTAAAATTTGGAGCAGAATTCAGAGTCTACGAAAAAGGAACAAAAGTCGGCAAGAGCCATTCCAAATGGATATGCTTCCCAGTCTCGCAGAGAGAAGTATCAACATGGCAAGATTTCGTAGCTAAAAACCGAGTCGCACACTCAACAAAAAAGAACCTCCTAATAGCAATCGTAGACGACGAAGGAGACATCTCATACTTCGAAATCAAATGGACTAGAACATAACTCTTCGAACACAAAAAACCTTATAACTTCTAACAATCTCTAAATTTCATGATAGATGTCGAAGATAAAAAACAAAGAATACTTTCATTCTTAGAACAAAACGGACCCTCTCTCCCAGTCAGAATTGCAAAAACAATCCAAATGGACCCAATCTTCGCATCCGCAATTTTATCAGAACTCTTAGGCGCGCACAAAATCAAAATGAGCCACATGAAAATCGGCGCCTCCCCCCTCTATCTAATCCCAGGACAAGAGAAACAATTAGAAAAATACACTGAACACCTAAAATCGGCCGAAAAAGAAGCTTATAACAAACTCAAGAAAGGAGAAAAATTAACAGACAAAAACGAAGAACCAGCAACAAGAGTAGCCCTAAGAAGTATCAAAGATTTCGCAATACCCTTCAAATTAAACGAAGAAATAATGTGGGAATACGCATTTAAGCCAGAAATCCCAAAAGAAACTCCAAAAGAAGAAGAGCCAGAAACAAGACCAGTCCAAGAAACTGAAAAAATCCCCAAACCTGAACCAGTCGAAGAAGAGCCAGAAACAAAAATAAAAGAAGAACAAAAACCAGAAGAAAATCAGAAACCAGGAAAAGAGCCAGAACAAAAATCTTTAGAACCAATATTTGAAGAAAAAAACGAAGAACCAAAGCCAGAATTTTTAAATGAGGTCAAAGAATTTTTAGAAAATAAAAAAATAGAGTTCTTAGAGGAAATCCAATCAGAAAAAAAAGAAATAGTCGCCAAAGTAAGTATTAATTCAACCCTTGGAGAAATGCACTTCCTTATGATTGCCAAAAACAAAAAGACAATCTCCAGAGAAGAAATTAACGCATCAGTTCAAAGGGCAAGATATAACAAAATGCCCTGTCTACTCATTCTCAAAAAAGAACCATCAAAAACAATACAAACTCTAATTGAGGAAAATCACCTAATAAAATTAGAAATAATGTCAAACGAAGAACCATAATACTTTTAAACCCAAAATAATACCCTTAAACATGGGAAGAATAAAATCGACACTAATCAAAAGAACTTCAAGACAGTTAATTGTAAATTCGACAGAATCATTCGGAAAAACATTCGAAGAAAATAAAAAAGCACTTGGAAGCATACTTCCATCAAAGAAGATGAGAAACAAAGTAGCCGGTTATATTGCACGGATCAAAAGAAACACAAAGACAATCATCGACGACAATGAATAATAAAATGACAGAAGAAACAATAAAAACAAGCGAAAATTATATTTTTATCGGGGGGAAACCCTTTATGAATTACATTACTGGAGTAGTTATGCAATTCAACAACAACAAAGCCAACGAAGTAACAATCAAAGCTAGAGGAAAATTTATTTCCAAGGCAGTCGATGTTGCAGAAGTTGCACGAAGAAAATTCTTAACAGAGCTAAACGTAAAAGTTAAAGAAGTTAGAATCGGAAGCGAAGAATTCGAAAACAAAGAAGGTAAAATGGTTAACGTTTCCACTCTTGAAATCGTTCTAACAAGATAATTACTTCTTTTTCTTTCTAGATTTTTTACTACTTTTCAAAAGAGTATCTAATTTTTTATCAATAACATCAACTTTCTTCTCGATACGGACAACTCTCCTATGCCTTCTCCAATTCAAAAAAGCCATGACAACAGCATAACAAACATAAACAATAAACGCAATTCCAACAGCCTTCAATATCGTAGCCAGCCCAGAAAAACTTTCAACAATTTGAGGAGGTAAATCCACAAATGCATCAGTAAAATTAATCATCCCCTCACTTATAGCCATAACTGCAAAAAGAAACCTCACTATTAAAACGTTATCATTAAATGGCTCTAGGGAGTGCTGACCTCCCGGCCTCCGCCTCATGAGAGCGGCGCTCTACCGCTGAGCTATAGAGCCATACAAAGAACTAAGAATTTTAATTTAAAAGACTTCCGCTAAGAAAAAATCCATTCAACCAATCATTAAATCTAGTCCACCATGACTTCCCAACAAATTCAGTATCCTTATATTTTTCCTCACAAGAAATACAACTACCTCCACAATCAACGCCCTCCTCGGCACCGTTCATTAGCCCATCAAAGCACTCATCGCAGTAAAGACTATTATCCTCATCGTCCAAACGAATGTTTAAAGACGGATTGTCCTCAGAACCCTCATTGATACGAGCAATCAGCTTACCGTCCAATTTATTATAAACCCCAATAAAACCAACACCACACTTCACAAACCTATCAGTATAAATATCAATACTAACAGAACAAGTCTTACTCTCCTCTTTTCCAGGAACACAAGAATTTTCATCAACACAAATCCTGGATTTAACACCAGTAAGCTCTTGAATCTGATCCAAAGAATCCAAATCATCAAAAGTATAATCAACATTACAAATAGTCCAATCCCCACACTGAACATCTGGAACGCAATCCTTGCTAACATCACACTCCAATTTCTTAGGAATCTTAAAACTCGTCCCACATTTATTCAAATCAACACAAGTAGGTGTAACATAACCACCATTACACTCAGACCACTCACACTGCCAATCTTCAACACAAGCACCATCGCAATAACGGACACTGTCCGGAACATCCGTAGGAATAAAACAATCTTTTTTATCCTCGCAAGATCTCCTTTGAACCCCATCAACACATTCCTCCCAATTGCTACAATCCCAATTAGAGGCACACTGTGATTTCCATATTCTTTCCCTATCAACAATATCCAAAGAAAAAATATCAGAAGTCTGATCTATAAGACGAACAATATCAATAAAATCCTCAACTCCCACTCCAGGCAACGGACTTATAGTAACATCAAAATCATCACCATGGATACCAGTCGGACAATATGTAACAAATAACCTTCTAGAATTCTCACAAACAGGCTTAGAAAAATCTTTTTTAACCGTCAAAACAACATCAATGTTCTGAGGATTTTTCAAGGCAGGAATTTTATAAGCTCCAACATCACTTCGGTCAGGAACATCGTCCAACTTATATGATTGCCCCGCCTCGTCAAAAAACGAAACCTTCAACTGATTTATTTCGTAAGGATCCTGTGCTCTCTTAAGCTTCAAAAAAATATTCTTAGAATAAGCATCGTAACAAGCATCGTAAACAAAACTAGGATCATTATTCACATCAACACACTTCTCTTCTGGCGATGCCGGCTCGCCAAAAAACAAATCAAAAAGAAAAACAGAAAAAATAGCTACAATTACCAATAAGATAAGCATATTTAACAAGCCAAAAAATTTCCTTCTCATCTAAACCCCAACCTTCCCAGAAGGCCTTTCCTCCTTTTAACTCTAACGGCCATAAGCCTAGCACGCCTTTCTTCATCCATTTCCCTTCTATTAAACATTTCTGGATTATTTATTTCCATCGCTTTCTCTCTTTCAAACGCAATCCTGGCTTCTCGAGACTTTTCCTTAGCAGCCCTAGCCCTCAAATTCCTTCTTCTCTTGGCCTCAGCACGAGCAGCCCGTTCTTTCTCTTTAATCTCACGAGAATAATCCTTAGCAATTTTCTTATCAACAACAACATCAATCTTCCTCTTGTTACCAACACTCAAAATCTTCTCACGAGTCTCACGAGTCTTACGCAACTTCTCATTCTCCAACTCCAACTTCTTCATCTTCTCTACTAACTCTTTCTCCAACCTTTCTCTCTCCTTAGAAATATCCTCATGCCCAGTAGCAACTTTCACTTTCTTATCCTCATGATGCTTCCTAATCCAACCACCTTTCTTGAAAACAGAAAACAAAGACTCATGCTCCTCCTCAACCTCTTTCCTCTTCTCAACCTTCTTCTCAACAGGCTTAGACTTAGAAACAAGTTTTTTAGAACCCTTACCACTGCCAAACAATTTATCAACCTTGCCAAAAAAAGAAACAGGAACAACCTGATCAGTCTGTTCTTTTTGCTGAGCTGCAATAATAAGCAAATTCGCAAGCAACCTAATTCTTTGATCGGTCAATTCACCCTTAGAATAATAAGTATCAAACATCGCTTTACAAAACTCAAGATCTTTCTCCTCTTTATTTTTTTCAAAATTTTCAATTAAAGCAGAATAGGTAGAATTCAACGGTGTTCCAAAAGTTTGCTTAAAGTATTTCTTAGCAGCCCCATTAATAATTTCCAATTTCTCCCTCGCAGATTTATTAGACAAAACCTTCTTTCTCATTTTCTCGACGGGAGATTCTTCAGACAATTTTTGAACAAGAACAGCCTTCTTTCTTTTCAACATAATTTCAACAAAAGTAAGGATCGCTGCCACAAAAATCGCGACTAACAAAAAGCCCAGTAAAAACTTCAGACGACTGTCAAACATCAACGGAATCAATGAATACCACCCCATAAAAACTATACAACATTTGTATATAAAAAGGTTACTTAATCCCGAACATAAAAAACTAAATCTTTAAAAACTATGGTCATCGAATAAAGACATGGTAAACGGAATCGAAAGACCTTTGGATTTGCTGAATTCGGCAAAAGGTAAAGAGATTTTAGTGCAGCTGAAAACTGGCAAACAATTTGTCGGAACTTTGCTCGCATTCGACATCCACATCAACGTGGTTCTCGACAACGCGAAAGAAGTTGAAAACGGAGAACAAACAACGAGCTACGGCTTGACGTTTCTAAGAGGAGATACAATTATCTTCATCTCACCGTCATCAGCGGCTAAAGCTTAAATGAGCGTTTTATCCGATTAATTTCGCAGGATAAGAATTCTCAAAACTTTACAACTAGTCTTAACTCTAAAAGAATAATCTAAACTAAACATAGTCACAACTTTAAGCTACTTTCTAAGCTTCAAAAACAAACCCAATATACCAATCAACAAAAACATCACACCAAGAAGAGAACTTCCAGAAAAAGAAGACCCACCAATAACATTACCAGTAATATTTATACCAACAATAACAATCCCCGCTCCAATAAAAAAAAGAAAAATTATCAAAGTAAAATACGCAACCAAAAATCCATTCTTAGCCATAACAAACAATACCTAAACAATTATTTAAATTCTCCTAAAAGTCCAAACAAACATAATTTATTTAAAATCACTTTCTAAATCTCAAAAATAACCCCAATGCACCAATCAACAAAAATATAATACCAATAAGAGAGTTCCCAGAAAGAGAAGATTCTCTAACGACATTCCCAGTAATATTTGAACCAACAATAAAGACCCCAACCCCAAAAAAAACGAGAAGAATTGTCATAGAAAAATATTTTTTTACAGGAGCCTCTTGTCTCTTAGCCTCCGCTGCAACATAACTATCAATCGAAACATTCTCACTATTAGATTCCGATCCCCCAACCATAGCAAACAACACCCAAACAATTATTTAAATTTTCCTAAAACGAATCTCATACAAATCCTCAACAACTCGCACATTCTCAAAAAATAACCTCAATTTCTAAGTTTCAAAAACAAACCTAATATCCCAATCAACAAAAACATAATACCAATAAGAGAACTGCCCGAGAAAGAAGACTCTCCGACAACATTCCCAGTAATATTCACTCCAAAAATAGAAACACCAAGTCCTACAAAAATAAGAAAAACCGCCGTAGGAAAATATCTCCTTAAAGAACTCTCTTGCCCCTTAATCTCTGCCGCGACATAATCACCGATTGAACGCTGCCATCCTTGAGATTCTAGATACGCCTTCGAAGTATCATATCCAGCCCTAATACTTTCTGCACTCAATTTATTAAGCACTACCTCCTTGGGCATCTCATTCCTTTTCGCAACAACTGCCATTCTATCTCTAACATTAGCAGCCTTCTCTTTTTTTCCTTCATCAAAAGCCGTTCTAGCCTCAATATCCATATCAGCCAATTGATCTTCAATAGACTCCCTCTTTCCTTTAGCCATAACAAACAATACTCAAACAATTATTTAAATTCTTCTAAAACGAAATCTCATCCAAATCCTCAACAACTCGCACATTCTCAAAAACTTCTTTAGCCTCGTTCAAAATCACCTTAGGAATCTCATCATACCTCTGACTCAAATGAACCAAAACCAAACTCTTAACTTTAGCTTTCTTAGCAATTTTCGCCGCATCAACAGAAGTCAAATGTCCATGCTCCGTCGCAATCTCCTGCTCTTCAACAGAATGATTCGCTTCACTGACCAAGACATCTGCCCCTTTAGCCAAACTAATAACCCTATCATTCTTCCGAGTATCCGTTACAAAAGCAACCTTTCTAGAATCTTCCTTGTACAGCAGTTTCTTCCCGTCAACTTTCTTCCCGTCAATTGTAACAGTTTTTCCCTTAACCAGCTCAGCTACCAATGGAGAATTCGGAATCTTCAACTTCTTCAACTTATCCTTATCCAACCGAGTCTTTTCCTTAACAGTAAAAGAATAATTCAAAGCAGAACAATCATGATCAGCCTCAACAGCCTCGATAAAAAACTCATCATTCTCAAAAACAACTCCTGCCCCCACCTCCTTAACAACGACATCAAGCTTCTGTCCACTCAAAGGAACCAAATCAAAATATTGCCTAACCTTCTCACTAGTTCCCTTCGGCCCATAAATTTCCAACTTCTTATTATAACCATTCATCATCATTGTCATCCAAAGCCCAGGCAAACCCAAAACATGATCCCCATGCCAATGAGTAATCAAAATCTTAGTAATTTTACAAGGATTCAACTTAGCCTTCCGAAACTGCCGCTGCGTCCCCTCCCCACAATCAATCAAAATATTCTCCGCCTTAAACTGCAGAAGCATAGCTAAGTGATTCCGCCGCGCCGTAGGAATAGCACTCCCAGTTCCAAGGAAAGTCAAACTAATTTTCTCTACCATAAAATTATATAACTTCTTCCCTTATAACACTTATGAAACAAATTAAAAAATACAAATCTATAAATCCATTATCACGCAACAAGATACTTATAGAAAAAAAAACCAAAGCCAACCAAAAATAATATTAAACGTATAATCCAGGACATTACACCATGATAAAATACTTTAGGATTTTCATGCTTATATACACCATGAAATCCCCATAAACCAAGTGTCACATAACTTTTCCTTATTATCTTAAAATAAATATGATAAATTGGAATCAACGATAAAACAGCAAATATAATTGCAATTGACAAAAATGGAGGTTCTATAACCATAACTATTATTAAACAAATTACACTTATATATCTATAGCCAAATCACTAAAATCTATCAAAAGCAGGTACTGGGATTCGCACCCAGGATCAGCGGGTTGCAGCCGCTTGCCTTACTGCTTGGCTATACCTGCACAAATAAATAGAAACAAACTAGTTTTAAAATCATTCGGTACTGGGATTCGCACCCAGGATTAGTGCGGTTGTAGAAAAAATTTCGCTTCGAGCAAAAAACTCAAAATAATATTTTGCGAGATGCAAAATTTTTTAGCTTGCCTTACTACTTGGCTACCCCTGCACAGAAAACTGAAATAAATAATTCTTTTAAACTTATCTACGCGCCCGACAGGATTTGAACCTGCGACCCCTTACTTAGAAGGCAAGTGCTCTATCCAGGCTGAGCTACGGGCGCCTGAAATTAAAACCTAAAAATCTTATATAAAGTTATCCAATCCCAATTTTTATAAACCTTCACGCCTCTCTATAGCCATGACACTAACAATAGACGAAATGGCAAATTTCTGTAAAAGAAAAGGATTCATCTACCCATCCGCAGAAATCTACGGCGGACTAGCAGGATTCTGGGACTTCGGACCATTAGGAAGCGAATTAAAAAAGAACATCAAAGACTCATGGTGGAAATACCACGTTCACACAAGAGAAGACATGGTTGGAATCGACGGTGCAATAATCACAAACCCAAAAGTATGGGAAGCCTCAGGCCACGTTGAAAATTTCTGCGATGTAGCAGTAGTTTGCAAAAAATGCAAAAACAAATTTAAAGTCGACGAATCAGAACTTGAAAAAGCAGTCTGCGATAAATGCGGCGGAGAAATAGAATCAAAAGGAAAGTTCAACCCAATGTTCACAACACAAGTCGGCCCAATCGAAGACGACTCGATAACAACATACTTAAGACCCGAAACAGCCCAACTAATTTTCACAAACTTCAAACTAGTCCAAGAAAACGCAAGACTAAAACTCCCATTCGGAATCGCCCAAATCGGAAAATCATTCAGAAACGAAATCGCCCCACGAAACTTCATCTTCAGATCACGAGAATTCGAACAAATGGAAATTGAATATTTCATCAACCCAGACAAAAAAACAGAATGTCCAGGCAATACTTGCATCGGAGAATTCGAATTAAACATATATTCAGCAGAAATGCAAGAAAAAAACCAAGAGCCGAAAAAAATGACAATCAAAGAAGCCCTAAAGAAAAAAATTATTGCACTGCCTTGGCACGCATACTGGCTTTCAACTGAACTAAGTTGGTTTTACAATCTCGGAGCAAATCCAGAAAATTTCAGAGTCAGACAACACCTCAAAGACGAAAAATCGCACTACTCAACAGACACCTGGGACATAGAATACAAATTCCCATTCGGCTGGAAAGAACTACAAGGAATCGCAGATCGAGGAACTTACGACCTAAATGCCCACCAAGAAAAATCAAAAAAATCAATGGAAATAATGGACGACGAATCAAGCAAAAAAATCCTACCAATGGTCGTCGCAGAACCTTCCCTTGGATTAGAACGAGCATTCCTAGTATTCATGTTCGACGCCTACACAACAGGAGAAAAAGATAATACCATCTTAAAATTAAACCCAAAACTCTCACCCATAAAAGCAGCAATTTTCCCATTAGTAAGAAAAGATAAAAAACTAGTAGAACTGGCAAAAAATATTTACAAAGAGTTGAAAGAAGAATGGAATGTTGTATATGATGAATCAGGATCAGTCGGAAGAAGATATGCAAGAAACGACGAAATCGGAACTCCATTTTGCATAACCACCGACAGTGACTCAATCATAAACAACGACGCAACAATCAGAAACAGAAACACAGGTGAACAAAAGAGGGTTTCAATAGAAAATATCAAAAACACTCTAAGAAAATTAATCTCAGGCGAAATAGAATTCACTTCACCACAATAATTCTTAAAAACCTCAATTCATTAAAAAAATATGACACTTGACACACTAGGAGAAGGAGACGAAGGACAATTGGATGAATTTATACAACCCCATATTATAGCTAGAGTAAAACCAGGAACAGAAATGTCAGTCCAGCCAGGATACCCAAACATACCAAGAAGTGGCGGCGGAGACCCAGACCTTAACGATTACACTCTACAATAATTTTATATACTTCTCAAACGTCATCAATATTAGGTGATAAAAATGACAAACGTTCTAGCATTTGTTTCAATTAAAGGAGGAGTAGGAAAAACAACTCTAGCTCTAGAAACAGCCTCGGCATTAGCAAACAAATTCAACAAAAGGGTACTTCTTGTCGATGCAAATTTCTCAGCCCCAAATATCGGATTATATCTCGACCTAGCAAACGAAACAACACTTCACGACGCACTAAACGGCACACTACTCCACAATGCAATCTACGAAGCACACGGAGTAGACATAATACCAGCATCAATGTACTATCACGAAGAAGTTGACACATTCAAACTAAAAAAAATTCTTGAAAAATTCAAAACCCGATACGACTTCATAATACTCGACTCATCGCCAAACTATGAAGAACTAAAACCAGTAATGGCCGCAGCAGACAAAATATTCATCGTAACCTCCCCCGATAACGTAACACTAACAACTTCTCTAAAAGCTGCAAACCTAGCCAAAGAACAAAACACGCCAATCGAAGGAATCATCGTCAATAAAATCCGAAGCCCAAAACACGAATACAACATAAATGAAATAGAAATAATATCCGATATTCCCGTAATGGCAAAAATAAGAGATCATAAAAAAATGGTACACGCACTGCATGCAAAAACTCCAATAACAATTCTCGATCCAAACAACATAGTATCAAAAGAAATTCAAAAATTCTCCTCAGCAATATGCGGAATACCAGAAGAAGAAAGATGGTTCCAGAAATTAATCCCGGCAAAAAACATTGTTCAAAAAGAAAAGGTCAACCGAGAATTCTTAAGACAAAAATTCTACGAATCCCAACTCTAAAATCGCGAAATCTATGTATCCGAGAATTAAGGACACTACAATTTACATCACCACCATAAGCCACAAACGGAAAAGCAAAGCTTTTTACGGTACTACCTTAAATCTCAAATTATAAAGAATCCACAAAATTGTAAACAAAGCTATAGCTATTAACAATAAATAAAAACTCAAATCTATTGTAACCATTTTATTAGTTTCATCAATCAAAGAAGAAAGTAAACTTTTCATCCCACTAGAATCCTCAGCCCTAAAAAACTCTCCCCCACTATTATAAGACAAAGACTTCAAAAAATCCTCATCAACCTTAGAAACAGTATTAAACCCAGACATTCCCCCTTCCTCTGTCCCAACAGCGACGGTATTAACAATTATATTATTACGATTAATAAAACGAATAATCTGCGGGGCATCCCCAACATTCAACTGTCCATCGCTAATCAAAATAACAGACTTCATCTGCCTATTCTCAAAAAGCTCATCAGCAGCAATCAAGGCATTGTAAATATTTGTCCCCTGAACCTCTCCAAATTCAACAGTATCCAAAGCCATTTTAGCCTTTACCTTTGAAGTATCAAGCGGCTGCAAAATAGTAGCATCTCCAGAAAAACCTATCACACCTATCTCAACACCAAAAGGCAAAGAATCAATAAAATACTTGGCCGCATCTTTAGCTGCAACAAAACGGCTAGGAGCAACATCGGCAGTCTTCATGCTCTCCGAAGTATCAATCGCAACCACATATGAAAAAGCACTCGTATCAACATTAAAAGAGACCGACGTCCCCGCCAAAGTAAAAATCAACAAAATTACAATAAACAAATTCAAATACAACGCCAAAAAATTCTTAGAAAAAAATTCAACATCATAAAATCGCTCCATCGCCTCAAAATTGGCAAAAACCATCGCCTTTTTTTTATTATAGATAATACTAAAAAAGTAAACAAAAACAAAAAACGGAACCAACAAAAACAACAACAAAAACTTTGGATAAAGAAACGTAAGATCCATTAACTTCTACCTCCACCAGCAGCTCTTCGTTTCAAGAAAGACGCAAAATATCCAGCAAAATCCTTATCTGTTCTCAACTCTAAAGAATCTATACCAGCCTTATAGAAAAGATCCGAGAGCATAGCTTTATGACGAAGAACGTTCACACGATATTTCTCTGACGCAATAGTTGGATCCAAAATCATCTGATTCCCGGAGTAAGGATCTTGAATAGCTAGTTGATAATTCGTCCTCGGCAACTTATCATCCAAAGGATCTCTAATCATAACCCCCATCGTCTCAAATCTTGAACCCATTAACTTAAGATTTCTCGCATTCGCCTTAGACGTCTTAATAAAATCAGAAACCAAAATAAAAATCGTATACGGTGTTTTAATCGTTCTAAGAACATGATCAAGCGCCTTATTTAGATCAAAACCCCCACCATAAAAAGTTGGATCAGAAAGAAACTTCGTAAAAAGCGCAAACTGATTTTTGCTATTCGAGGGATACAAAATTTTCTGAACCTTATCGCTAAACATAACCAAACCAATCCTATCCCCAGAACCAACAATCAAATGACTCATGGCCACTACAAACTCCGCGGCATACTCCGCTTTTAATCTATTCTTAGAACCAAAAAGCATACTGCTACTTACATCAACCAAAAAATAAACATGCAAGTCCCTCTCCTCGATATACTTCTTAGCCATAATCTGATTAGCCCTTAGACTCGCCTTCCAATCAATTAAAGTCGCATCATCATCAGACTCAAATTTCCTATAAGAATCAAATTCTAGACCTTTTCCCCTAAAAATAACTTTATACAAAATTTTCTTCACCGGAAGTTTATTCATCGCCGCCTCAAACTCAGCAATCACTTTCGGAAAATTAACCATAAACTTGCCCTTCTTCGAAGCAGACTTTTCATCCGCCATTTTAAGGAACACTCACTTTAGAAATAATATGCTTAATAATCTTGTCCGTAGTAACTTTTTCGGCCTCAGCCTCATAATTCAAAATAATCCTATGTCTCAAAACAGGATAAGAAACAATCTGAACATCCTTGGGAGTAACATAATCTCGACCACACATCAACGCCTCAGCTTTAGACGCAATATACATTGCAATCGAAGCCCTAGGACTAGCCCCATAAGAAATATAATTCGAAAATTCCATCGTCTTACTTCTCGTCTCAGTAACAATCTTAACAATATATTCCTCAATAGCCTCAGAAGTAAAAACCTTCTTAACCTGATCTTGCAATTTCAAAATCTGCTCAATCGAAATAACCGGTTTCAAACCATATTCTTCAAACGTTTTTATCGTAGTATTCCTACTCAAAATAAGTCTCTCCTCATCACTCTTAGGATAGCCAATTAACAACTTAAACAAAAACCTATCAACCTGAGCTTCAGGAAGAGTATAAACACCACTAACCTCCAAGGGGTTCTCAGTAGCCATAACAAAGAACGGAACCGGCAACTTATGGGTCTCTCTAGCGATAGTAACCTCCTTCTCTTGCATCGCCTCTAACAAAGCCGACTGAGTCTTAGGCGGACTTCGATTAATTTCGTCAGCCAAAAGAAAATTAGTAAAAACCGGGCCCTTCACAATTTCAAAACCTTTCTCCGGAGTATAACTCATAATACCCGTAATATCTGTAGGCAACAAATCAACAGTAAACTGAACCCTCTTCATATCACAATCTAAAATAGTAGCAATAGATTTCACAATAACTGTCTTCGCCACACCAGGAACACCCTCAACCAAAACATGACCATTACAAAGTATCGCCCTCATTATCCCATGAACAATCTCCTTCTGTCCTACAACAGTTTTAGCCAATTCCCGATTCATATCCTCAAGAATCTTCTGCAAATCAACATCTTTCATTTTGCTAACATCAACAACCTTATCGTTTGATTTAACAGGTTTTTCAGACTTCTTACTTTTCTTCACCTTTCTTTTTGCCATCACCTATGAGTCCCCTCTATATACTCATCCTCCCTGTATTTATTAAACTTTACTCTTTTATAAACATAAAAAACAAACCCGACAACAAAAACTATCAAAGTCAGAAAAGAAATATAATAAAAATTATCCCTAACAAACCCCTCAACCCCATACTGAATTTGCTCGTTGGCAGAAATCGAAATCTCACAGGCGGCAGTAGCTTCCTCAGCTATTCTGATAGAATTAGTATAATCACCATCCTCAAACGCAACCCTAGCCGTCCTAACCAACTCAGTCAACTCCAAACACTCCGGATTATCAGCAATAAACTGCTCCGTAAAAATCAAAATATGCTCCGCCTCACTCTCATTAATTTTTCTAACATCAATCGTAAAATCCCCCCAATCTTCAAATTTAGGAGAACCAACATTGGCAAAAACCGTCGCAGTATACTTGCCCTCAGAATGTGTATCCGCACTAATTCTCATAGCAAAATCCTTAGACTCATTAATAGTCAAAGTATCAATATAATCCGTCCCAAGAGAAATCTTAACATTATCAGAAAATTCATTATTAAATTTCACAATACTCCTCAAATTAATACTAGCAAGATCAACACTCCCAGTATTCCAAACAGCAAAAGGAACATCAATATAATTATCCTCAGAAACGACTATGTCCCTAGGAAAAATAAGCTTAATTGAAAAACGCTCCAACTTAGTAGTACTAGAGCCAGAGCCACCAGAACTTGGTCTAGGCGTAGGCGTCGGAACAACAGGTGGTACAATAAATTCAACTTCAAATTCATTACTCGTCACATTACCAATTAAAACATTGCTCGAATCATACTCATAAGCAGTTATAGTCAACCTATCAGTAGTAGCCCCAAAAGATTTCAAAGTAATAACCCAAGAATTATCAACCAAAACCCCCGCCGTTTCAGAACTAGCCTCGATAAGACCCGAACCGTTAATTGTTTCAAGAGTAAAATTAATAGTCTGATTTATCGTCTTATCCCAATAATCAGCATCCTCAAAATACTCATACAAATCAATATCAATATCAGTACCATATGGGATAGGCCCCTTATCAGAAAGATAAGCCGAATCCTTAATAGTCAAATTTTGATTAGTATGAGTAATATTAACCTTCCAATTAATACTCTGATTCAATTCAGGATAACTCGGATTATAAACCAACAAAGTCAAATTTTTCCATTTCCCATAACCCTCATCGTCATAACCAGAAGTAAAATTCCAAGTAAAATTCGCATCAGCAACCCAAGTAAAATTTGTCGCATTTCTAAGACTACCAGCAGAAATTAAAGTCGTATAATTATACATAGTCAAATTAGAATAGACAATTTTATCCATATATATTTTATAAGTCAAATTCGTATCATTGACAGCATAATCAACTTCAAAGTCCAAATCTCCAGTCGCATTCGCCTCTTTCCAAAGAAACTCATAACTAGAACCAGGAGAAGTAATATTGGGTGTCCCATAAATCGTCAAAGTAAAAATCTGCCAATCAACGGCTCCAGCAGAATCATTAACTGATAAATTATATTCATAATAACCAGCAACACTCTCGTTCAAAGTCTGATTTATCACTCCAGTCGTCAACCCAATATTCAAAATATCATTACCTGTAATATTAACCAAAGTAAAATTCAAAACACCTGCCGTATCGTTCCCATCTTCCTGATCGCTAGCATTAATGTCAACATAAAAAATATCCTGAGAAGTTAAAACATAGTTACTAACAGCAGTCAAATTAGGATCATCATTAGACTCCGTAATATTCAAAATAAAATAAGTCGAATTATAAGAACCGCCAGCGTCAGTTACATTCACGGTAACATTATAATCACCGACGTGAATTCCATCCGGAGTAAACTCCGCCAAATAAGTAGCCGTTCCGCCAGAATCCGGAGCAACACTCAAAGTAAAAGTAAAAGAAATTGGCGTCGTAACAACAGTCAAATTTGTAAAAGTCAAATTAAAAGTCAGAGTCTCATTATAAGTTGCATTCTGAATCGCAGGAATAAGAAAATCTTGATCCGTAATGTCCAAACTTATCTGATTAAGAGTATCTTCAGTAGCCGCCTGAGGACTAGCAATCGCACCCAAAAACGGACTATCAACAATATTGTTAATTGTAAAATTAAAAACCTCAGAACTATTCAACTTTCCATCGTCAGCATAAAGAGTCACTAAATGATTTCCAACATCAACATCGCTAGGAGTAAAATTAATTATCCAATTCCCACTCGCATTACTCAAATTAAAATTGTCAAACGGCGTATTATTAGAATAGTGAAAAAACACAACATCCCCGTCAGTATCATTAACATAATCGCTCAAATTGATCCCCCCCCAAGTCGAATTATCTTCATTGATAGAAAAATTATATTGCTTGCTTAGATTCCAATCGGCAGCATTATCAGTCAAAATCTCAACAGTAAAAACCTCAGAATCAGAATTCCCCACAGCATCAGTCGCATTAATTAAAATACTATAATTGGCATCCGTCGAATTAACCGAATAAATATAATCATAATTAACTTTTACCGTCGCTCTAGTATAATTATTACCAAATCCATTAACTTCACTCTCTATAGTCACCCAACTAGTATTAGAATCAAAACTCACAACTTCCGCCTTCACGCTTCCATCTGCAATCAACAAATCCTCATCGAAAGCATCCACAGCAAATGTATCATTGAAATAAATTGAAATATCACTAATCGAATTCATGACAACCCCATCCTCAGTCCAATTAACAAAAATATCTATCTCAGGAAAAGAAGAATCTGGAATAGTATAATCAATAACACTAAAATTAATCGTCCAATTACCAACCTCTCTCTTGGTGGGCGTGAAATTAATGTAAGCAGTCTGAGCAAAGTTAGAGGCATTAGACAAATTCTCAGCATAAAACCAATCCCGATTACTCTCATAATAAGCCCCCCCCCAAGTCTTAAAATCGGCATAACTTGAAGCATTCAATACATCGTCCTCTCCCCTAGTTGTAATATTAATGTGACAAGAAAAAGGCTGCCCCTCCGTCAAAACCTGCCCAGTGCAATTTGAAACATTAACGGTCAGCGAAGAGAAAACATTAAATTTCACAACATAAACAGAAGTAGACTTATTAACTTCATAAGTCGCATTTTCACAATAAACATGTGGGCAGTTATAATTCTCACCAGCATCCATAATAGTAATATTCGCCCAATAAACCCCTACATCATTATGAGTAGCTGTCATATTCATCTCCGCAGAAGCATTCGTCACAGAAGTCAAATTAAAAATACTACAATTCTCACCGACACTCCTTCCAGACCAAGTCGCATGAGTACAGTTATTAATCCAAGCCAAATCAAAACGAAGTGGGTAGTGTGACTCTTCATCAACAGCGTTAACGGTCTCAGAAGAAAAAATATCTTGAGTAAAATTATACTCCGATATCAAATTAATTACATCGGGAACATCATTCGTCGCATTAATCTGAAACTCAAAATCCTCAACCGTGGCACCAGTACTAAGATTAGTGGCCTGAATAGGAATCTCAAAAAACCCCGTCTGATTATCATAAAGAACATCAATCGTCAAATACTCAGAAAGTCCACCAGAAAGATAAATCCAATCAGAAACTTCACTCGGTGTCACGCTTTGAACACCTAAAGAACCAGTCCAAACAATATCAGTAGCAGTATCTATACTAAAATTAACATCATTAGCAAACCCCGTAATATTCAAACTAAAATTATGATAATATGGCGTTTCTTCAACCGTCGTATAATTCACATCAGATGCTCCATTAATCCAGTCAGGCGCCGCTGCAAGAACAAAAACCATCAAGACAATCACAACCAACAAAAAAACAAAACTATTTCTTCTCATCTTCATCAACCTCCACCAACATACTCTTCTTATCAGCATCAAAACGAATCTTAATCTTCTGCTTAATCTTCAAATCCAAAGTATCAATAATTGCCTTAGGTATCTTAATCCGATGACCCGTCTGAATACTATTGTCTTTGAAAATTATCTCTGTCATTTTAACCCCTTTTATATACCATGTATATACCAAAAAAGTACCTTAAAAAGTATATAAACTTAACGCCCCTAGCTGGACCTAGAAAGTCTATATCCAGAATTCACAGGTATCGTCTGTAAACGCCTCTTCATTACAACTTCTCTATTTCTCATAATCTTAATCACCCTATACAAAACAATCAACAAGATTATCAAGAGAAGAATTATCAAGATAACAAAAATAAATCCATAGATTCCCATAGGTGTTTCTACTGGACACTGATAAGGACATGGGCCTCCACAATCAACACCAAACTCTCCCTGATTCTGAACCCCATCATCACAAGTCGGACAAATTTCACAAGGACCTCCACAATCAACAAGCAACTCACAAGCCCCATCATGACAATTCTTAATTCCATCAGAACAACTAGGATTCGACGTATAATGACACACCTGAGATTCAACAGGCACTGGAATTATAGGAACACTATTATTACAATAATTAATGTCATAACACTGTTTCATTTGAAAACCACAAAGCACACCATGATATCCATTCTGATTACAAATCTCTATCCAATAAAGATGATCTTCTTGTGTTATAGACTTAACAGCAAATGCGCTAAGAACACTATGGCAAACATCCCAATCATCACAAACCCAATCCTCAAAACAATATTCAGCGCCACCTCCGCCACCTCCGCCAGAAGGAGGCTCAGGGCAAGCAACATAAGAAACACTCACGTTCCAAGTATAGAAATCACTTAACACTCCATCAGTAGTAATAATTTTCATATAATGAAGCCCAGAAACTCCACACCCAAAAACATGAGTAAAATTATCAAAAGAAATATTTTCATTATGCTCAATCAAAACATCGTCAACATACCAATCAATATCAGGAATAGTGCCATCAGGATCACTAACAGTAACATTCAAGAAAACAGCAGAAGCCCCACTAGTAAATAAACTACCGTTAGGAAAATAATCAACAATTTCGGGGGGTCGATTAACATTAGTAACAGTCAAAGTAAAATTATCACAAACAGAAATAGATTCATTATCCCCAGAGCTACAAAGACTAATATTTTCATGATAAATTGGCAATGGATTATCCTGAACACAAACCTCTATGGAATAAATCCCAAGCTCAGCAGCAATAGGAGTATAGTTCATAACCCCATAATTATCAATCGTAAATAAATTTGCAGCCCCTCCAAAAGTCAAATTAAAAACAAAGTCACCACCAGAAGAAACCCCGTCCTCAACATCACTAACATCCATCTGATGATCAAAACTAGAATTCTCCCCAGCAAGCCAAACAGTTTGAGCCCCAAGTCCAACCATATTAGGAGGATTATTTACCCCAATCACTGTTATGTTCGTCAGAGCACTGTCGCTATCCAACTCCCCATCCACAACCGAAACAACCTCCTCATAAACCCAAAAACCATTAACAACCTCACCGGCATCAGCCTTATCTAATATCCCAGAAATTATAGAAAAATAATTAACAATTCCTACTCTAGTAAGATAACGAGTAAAAAACGGATTCTTTGGAGAAATATCATGAGACAAAACCTCATTATCAATATCAGTCGCGTTAAAAGGATGATACAAGGACTCTCCCTCACAAACATAAATATCATCAGGGATATAACCCAACTGCGGCTCATTATTAGGAAGAGAAACAGTAAAAATAACCGTCTTATTAACCCAGCCAACACCAGCCTCAAAAGCCGACACCGTCAATAAATTGCCACCTATAACCGCAGTAATCGAACTATTTGGAGAAAAAGGAATGTCAACATAAACCCAACTGTTATTATCCAGTCTATAAAGAGAATACTTCCAACTACTAGCAGCAAAATTAGCAGAAACATTCAACGACAAAATATAAGGATCACTAACGTTAAAATAATAGGTCTGATTCAAAGGGGAATAAATTGTAACACTACGCGAATCCTGAACATCAATTGAAACAATCCCAGTATCGTTAGCCACTGCATACCCCGTGAGCAAAACTGGAGAAAGAGAAATATTGAAAAAATAAAACATAGAAAATCCTAAAAAAACAATCATCACCAAGAACAAACCTAACGCCAAGAATACATCCCTTTTCATAAAATACTAGAGTAATTCGCAATATAAAAAAGTTCCCAAATTACTTTTTCTTCTTTGGCTTCCTAGTAAAAATAAAAATTCTCCAAACCAAAACGCCGAGCAGAACAACGCCGAGCAGAACATAAATCAAATTAAAATAATTAAAACCGGGCACACCCCTCAAAAGAACAACTCTAGAAGTAACTTCATCGCCATAATGTAAAACTATTTCCGCTTCAACATTTTCTCCAGTAATACTGGAAGTATCCAAAAACCCCCCAATAGATATAGTTTCCCAAGGACCCAAAACTTCAGTAGGAGTAACAAACGAAGCATCGCTATTCAAAATACTAACCCCCATATAAAAATCGTTTATCCTTTTATTCCAAAAACTCTCCACATCAACCTGAAATCTTTCAATACCCCCTTGCTTCAACTCATTACTATAATCTAAAACGCCAACATAAAATTCACCAACTCTAAAAGAACTCTCACTCAAAGCAAACTTACCCTCGCCATAATCACTAAAAACAATCACAACATAATCGCCAGGAGAATATCCCGAAGTGTCAAAAGAAACACCATGAGAAATCGACGAACGAGCATCTATTTTCTCCAAAGCAAAATCAAAAGTCTCAATCTCCTCACCATCCTTAAAAATTTGCACAACCGAAACAGCCTCGGTATCTATAACACCCCGATTAAACAAAGTAAAGGTAAAATCAACCACCTCCCCAAAATTAACATTAGAAATAGACAATTCAGGCTCAATATATTCTTCAGGATAAGGAATTCTCACCTTTAATATTCCCTTAGTTTCAGAAATACCATCCGTAGCAACAACCATAACACTACTAATACCATAAACATCCAAATTAAAAGGCAAAGTCAAACTAGCAATCACATCCTCTCTTCCTTTAATGCGATTTTTATCAAGAGTTAGATATTCCGCCAATTCTCCCTCAATATGCAAATCAACATCAGCGTTCCCATCGAAAACAAAATCGAAAACAAAATCCCTTTCCAACCCCGGCTCAAAATCAACATCGTAACTCACAGGATTAACTCCAGAAATTCCAAGAACCCCACTACATAAAAAAATCAAAATCCCAAAAATCAAAATCCTCTTCATAAAATACTCACACAAAAATACTTTTTATTACTATCTAAAATCACGGCTTAATACAAAGACCATTACAAGAAACGCCAACAGATGAACTAGTACACTTAACCCGAGCACCACTAACGTAACTTGAATCAGTACCAGGACCCGTATAGGTAACAGTCAAACCAAAACCACTAGCACATTCTATATAACAAGTACACCCATACCCAGAACTATCACAATCACAATTAACATCATAAGAACTTACACCAACCCAACTACTCTTACAATCACTACCAACACAAATCTGAGAACAAGAACCAGGAGTACTGCATTTCGTATCCGTATTTGTATCTATATCATTTGAACAAGCCCACGCCGACCCACTCCACTTAACAACCTGGCCACTAGAACAAGATGGAAGAGATGTACCTCCGCTTCCGCCGCCACTAAGATATCCTCCATCAATAGCATCTTGAAGATTCATATCCCCTTGCCCAGGAATACTAACCCCAACCTCAACTGAAGAATGCCCAGGATTAGGAGCAGTAGCCAACGCATAAACCATACCAATCAAGAATACTATTCCCACAACAGCAATCACAGAACCCCTTTTATCAAGATTAATAGTCACCATCCTTACAATAAAACAATCAACATAATTTATATACTTTATGCTCAAAGATTCTACTTCTTCAAACGCTTCCTTAAAAGCAAAAACCACAACAAGTTAATCAAAACTAAAAACACAATCGCAATAATCAAAACAACCACCAAGCCATTTCCCTCGCCCTCATCATCAGCATTAGAAATAACATAACCAAGACCAACAACAGTCAAACTATTCTTCTCAACCTGGAACTGTAAATTCTTCTTCGAAGCCTTGTCTGCATAATTAATAGAAACTTCAGCGTCGTAAGTTCCAGCCCTAACACCCGCCGTATCCCAATATGAAACAAATACCTGTTTCTCCAAGGCTCCAATATCATAATTCGCAGACTCAAAACTCGACACAGAATCCCCCTCATCATTCGTAATCTTCGTCTCAATATGTGCATCACTAATCGGCTCGCTCCATTTATTCTCAACCAGCATCTCCAACTTCGCAATCTCACCCAAACTAAAACCATTCACACTAATCTCTTGCAACTCCAACTCCTTACTCCCAACAGTAAATATCTCCTCCAAATTAATCGTCCCTTCATCATAAATCAAAACCGCCGCAGCCCTATATTCTCCAATCGAAACATCAGCCTTCCAATTATAAACAATCTCTCCTTTCGTCCCACTAGCAACAGCAATCTCCTTCGTGTTGAAACTATCTATCTTTTCATTCAACTTATTATAAATATCAACATTCGCCCTCACCGAAGTCAAATCAAACTCTCCAGCACTAATAACCGAAAACACAAGTTTCACGTCTTCACCCTGATTAGCATTATAAGCAAACAACTTAGCATTCGCATACTTCCCAGGATAAGGCACATAAACATAAATCTGAGTAACAACCGCTACCGTCGCCAAAATTTGAGACTCCCCCGAATAATCCGACGGCAACTGCATAATATGAACATCCGCAGTGTGAAGCCCAGGCTCCATATCTGCAGGTAAATTAATATCATAAGTAAACGATTTAGATTTCTCCGTCGATAAAATCTCAGCCTCCCTAGTCGTACTAGGAATATACTCAGCCAACTCACCCTGTGCCGAAAGAACAATCTTCATATCCTGCTCCCCAGAATTAATAACCTCAAAACCAACCTGTCTACTAAGCCCCGGTTCAAAATCCATAGTCGTCCTAGCTGGAGTAACTCCCAAAGCATAGACCGAACTAATCATAAAAATTCCAATCAACAAAATCAACAATTTATTCATCATCCATTCCCCCAACAAATTTATCGCCATTAGCACTATTCTCTTCACCGACGTCAACCTTAATCTTATCAACCAACTCAGTCCCATTGTAAACATCAACATTCAACCGAACATTCCCACCATTAACAACTCCAAACGAATCCTCTCCCAACTTCCGAATCCTCAAATCAACATTCGACTTAATCGTCAACATTCTAATCTCACTTCCCAAAATCCCAACAGCCTTCCAATAATATTCCCCAGGCTCCAAACTAATCTCCAAGCCTTCCCTAATATTATACTCACGCGGCGTCGTAAAATCATAATTATCGTCAATCAACAAAGTATCCGCTTTCTCAATCGAAAACAATATCTCGCTATCAGAAGTCTCATAATCATTCAAGGGAGAAATTACCAACGGCCTCACATATCCAACCAAGAAAAGCAAAGCCAGCAAAGTAATCCCAACCAACATCATATCAAATTTATACACATTGTCCATTTTATTCCGCCAACTCCGAGGTGAAAACAATCGTAGCATACTTTGCGCCAGGATCCTCATTCGCAGGAACTTCCAGCCGAACATCTAGCTCAGCAGTATCAGTATCATCCTCATAATTTAATTCACTAAGTATTATAGCATTACCAGTAATAGGCATATTAAGCCAATCAACAATCGACTTCAACCAACTAAACGCACCCTCTTCCCCAGTATTGTTATTCGCCTTAATCTGATAATAACTGCTAGCCGCACTCTCAGTCTCCCAAAGAGAAGTCGAATTCGCAGAAATATTAGAAAGAACATTCCCAACATTCTCAATCAAGAAAGGCGCCGGAGAATCATCACTAGTATCATTAATCTCCAAAATAGCCATATCACCAAAATTAATCTCATCATTAGTCAACAAAATATCAGTAGAGGCCGTAATATTCACATGATCAACATCCGCCCAAGAACCATCAGCCTCATCATCACTCGCCCGAACCGTCCAATTATAATAATAACCGTTATCATAAAGACACTGCAAAACCGAAGCAGGAACATAGCCAGGCGTAGTCAAAGTATCATCATTCCTATCATCATCACACTGAGCCCCTCCAGTAAACAAATGATCCTTAATGTCAATCTCATAAGTCATACTATCACTATCAGCGTCCGTTGCAGTCCAATTAAACAAAGGCGTCCTATTCGTCGTCGCATTCCAGTCTTCAGGCGTAGTCAAAACAACAACCGGCAAACTATTCTCAATAGTCAAATTAGAAGAATTTCCCCATCCACTATATTCACTACCATCATAAAGATTAATCCTACAACTCCAATTATCATGTTTACTCGTATTACCAGAATCTAGCGCCTCAGCAAATGCAGTCCCATTCTCAACACCAGTATAATTAACAGTCAAATCCAAAGCACCTTCCCTATACCATTCAACTGAAACATTCAAATCATCCCCATCGTCATCAGTAACCGTCGCCCTACAATACAAATCATCCATCGTCACATTTTCCCCACTACTCGAATTAATAGTAACCGTAGGTAAATTAGGAGCTTCATTTAAATCAACAGTTACACTCCTCTCCTCAGTAAAATTAACATTCCCAGCCAAATCCTGAACATAAGCCTTGAAGATATAATCCCCCTCAGCAAGGTCAGTAAAATTATTATCCAAATAAGTAGGGGATTGATTAGCATAAAGAGCAATAATTTCTTCGGCAGATAACGGCCTATTAAATATCATAACGTCATCTATCGAACCATTAAATTCTGCAACTCCATTTGTCCCACCAATCCACAAACCGTCCGTTCCACTTTCAAATGTTTGTAACGTTCCAGAAAAGGCTTCTTGATTTAAAGTACCAAGAACCCCATCTACATAAACTAATGAATTCGTACCATTCAAAACTCCAACAACATGATGCCAGTTTGTGTCCTGTATAGCATCTCCAAATTCTCCATCAAATTTAGAATTGGCTGTATTATAAACACTAAACTCTGCATCTTGACCTGTTTTCCATGCTAATGCAAACACCCTATCATCCGAGCTCTCTCCGAACCCAACTAAAAAAGAATTTTGAGTAGGAACAGAAGCCACGCCCTTCATCCAAGCACTTACAGTTATTTCATTCCATCCCGAAGTATCAAACCCAACCCCCAAATCAATTCCATCATTAATCCCATCAAACTCAAAACCCTTCCCAAAATATCCATTATCCACCTGCGAAGCATCATCAACAGCCGTCCCATTATTCCTGCTCATATAATCAACAACACCTCCAGTCCCATTCAAATCATCCATTCTCCACCACGAAACCAACGAATTATCAAAGTCGATAAACGTACTAATATTACTTACACTATCATTAGCCGAAACATTAACAAATATATCAGTATTACCTTGCGTCGAACCATTCTCAGCAGTCCCAGTCGTAAAATTAATATTTGGATAAGTATCATCTATTCCAAAATAACCATACTCCTCTTTTGTTTCATCAGCATCAGCATTCAAACATGAAACACTCCAATTATGATTTCCTTCCTCAACAAAATTAATATTCTGAGTAGTATTCTCGCCAACTCCAGAAACAATCAAGCTCTCATTCAAAACATCATCTATACTAAGATTACATTTCACATCGTCATTATAATAATTACCATCAACATACCACTTGAAATATGAAATATTATTATAATAAGAATTATTCACAGGATAAATCAAATCCAAATCCCAATCTCTAACATCGTAAACAAATGTATAATTCGAAGAACTAAAATTAACATTGTCAGCCAAATCATAACAATATACGTTCCACAAAACACTCGCACCAGACCCAAGATTCAAAGTAAAATTATTATTACTATCATTCAAGATCGCACTAGAATTACTTTGATTAACTTCCCAAGACCCAGTCAAATTAGTATAAAGCGAACAATTTACAAAACCATAATTATCAATAGGTTTGTAAATAAGATTAATTGGAGAAGAACCAACACTAGTAGAATCAATAGGAGAGATCAGCTCAACACTAGGCTTAACATAATCATAGAAAAAATTATAAGTATCACTATTAGTATAATTCCCAGTTATATCAAAACACTTGACACTCCAATTATGATTTCCAATCTCTAAGGAATCCTCAACATAAGTATATGGAGTATTATTAACAACTGCCACTCCCCCTGACTGCAACAAATCGTCAGCATACAAATCACAAGTTAAATTACCAAGATTAGAAGTCGCTGTCCAATTAAATGTAATATTCTGAGAAACAATCTTAGCATCATCAGCGGGAGAATTCAATGTTACATCAATAATAGATTCCACGACAGTAAAATTATAAGATGAAACCAATGAATCTCCATTAATATCATTATAAATATTCCCATCACTATCAGTAACAGCGGCATAAACTCTATAAATTCCTCCCCCACTTCCATTCTCAATAGCAGACCACTTACCATTAAAATAAGCATCAAGCTTAATATGCTCACTAACATTAATCTCGGCAGGACTAGTCTCATTAACAACAGTAGACTGATATTCCCAAGAACCAGTATTATATTTCTCAACAATCACGTAAAAATAAATTGATTCATTATCTGTTCCAATATTCTCAATCTTAGATTGATTACTCTCAGCCCATGTATAATTTGAAAAAGAACTTACACTGAAAACCAATCTCCCAATACTAGAATCCCAAGAAATAATATTACAATCAGAACAAATAGAACCATCTTTGTAAATATCAGGATAACCAATATTTTCAACATCATAAACAGTAATCGTCGCTGAATAATTCAAACCAGAAACAGCGCTAGAATTAACATAAACATAATTATTAGTAATATCTACATTGGCAGATAAATTCTCAGTCCCAGATAAAGAGCTATTATGAAAAACAATATCACCATACAAATTCTGCAAAGTAAGATTTTCCATTGTCTTAACATCAGAATTAAGATCAGTTGTCTTTGGATAACTACTAAATTCATCATAAGAAAAATTCCAAAGAGGCATTGTATAAATATAAACCATATCATTTCCATATGCTCCGATTAGGGCGTCGTCATAGCCGTCGTTGTTGAAGTCTGCTGTGGTTAGGGCACCTCCGAAATAACTAGATGCTTCGCCGGTCATGGTTAGGTCAGCAGTGTTGTCCATTGAGGATGAGCCGTAGTAGATGTAGGCTCTTCCGGTCTGACTAGAATAAAAAGAAGCTCCGATTAGGGCGTCGTCATAGCCGTCGTTGTTGAAGTCTGCTGTGGTTAGGGCATATCCAAAATAATTCCATGTTGATTCGCCGGTCATGGTTAGGTCAGCAGTGTTGTCCATTGAGGATGAGCCGTAGTAGATGTAGGCTCGGCCGGTGCCAGAAGAGTATCCATATGCTCCGATTAGGGCGTCGTCATAGCCGTCGTTGTTGAAGTCT